>Ga0209527_1000077_pt1 | contig 19766 bp, 18 predicted proteins | sample JacPinW_OM2H0_M2_FD_187968 | JGI IMG/M metagenome (GOLD analysis project Ga0209527, IMG submission 187968) | Forest soil microbial communities from Algoma, Ontario, Canada - Jack Pine, Ontario site 1_JW_OM2H0_M2 (SPAdes) (version 2) | ecosystem: Environmental > Terrestrial > Soil > Boreal... | reverse complement strand
CCACGCCCACCGCCAGCAAGCCAAATCCAATGTAATCCACGCGCAGAGAGCGGCCGACATTCTTGCTGATGTACTCCGGATCTTCGATCAAGCGGTACACCAGCCACAACGCCACGATTCCCACCGGAAGATTGATGTAAAAGATCCACCGCCACGAATAGTTGTCCGTGATCCACCCGCCCAGTGTCGGTCCAATCGACGGCGCCACGATCGCCGTCACCGCATAAAGCGAAAATGCCAGCCCCCGTTTTTCCGGCGGAAACGTGTCTGCCAGGATCGCTTGAGCCATCGGCTGCAGGCCGCCGCCTCCCGCTCCTTGCACCACGCGCGCGAGCAGCAGGAATCCCAGGCTCCACGCGATTCCGCACAGCAGCGAGGTCAAAGTGAAAATCAGGATGCAGATCATGAAGAAGCGTTTGCGCCCCAATATTCCTACGAACCATCCGCTCACCGGAAGAATGATCGCGTTGGATACCAGGTATGACGTGAGTACCCAGGTGCTCTCCTCGTTGCTCGCCCCCAGGTCTCCCGCAATGTGCGGCAGCGCCACGTTCGCAATGCTGGTGTCGAGAACTTCCATGAATGCCGCCAGGGAAACCACGACGGCAATCAACCAAGGATTTATCGCGGGCTTGGACGGATAAGCGGGCAGGGAAGTGCTTTCGGCGGCGCTCACGGCGGTCCTCTGTCACCGACCGGCAAGCCTACCACTCTTTCGTTTCGCGGCGCCTCGCTTTCCGCGCTGCCTCATTGTCGATTTCAGCCGGAGCATCACAATAAGCGCGAGGATGCTCGACTTACCGCGAAAAATATCCCGTTTTCGCGCGAATTTTCAGACCCTTTATTTTTGGCTTGAGTACGATTTTCCGGAATGTATCGTCTTTCCCGGAATTCCTCGGCTACCACCCCAACTCATGCGACTGGCAGGCTCTCTTTAGTTCGCCTTCTTCTCTTTATCGTCGCCCCGCGCTTCCATGTAGACCAACTGGAAAAGGGTTCCCTGCCCATTCGGCTGGATTCCCACGACGTGCTGTTTCTCCTTCGTCCCCGCTTTGAACACCAGCCCGCCCTTCTCCGGCTTGTCATCGTCGCACTCCAGCTTGTTCGACGATCCGCTCTTGTCCTTGCCACTTGCCTTCGGCGATGGCTCCGAGCAATTCAAAACGGTCCCGTATCTCCCCAGTGCTTTCTTGTAGAACTCCGCAATCTTCTCCGGCGCGTCATTCGACTCCATCTTCATCACCGCCAGCCTGAAGCCAAACGAGCCGCCCCAGATGCCCATTTGAACGGCCCCGGAGTCGTCCTTCTCGTCTTTGTGTGGTTTTGCCCCCGGATAAACGGGCAGCCCCACTTCCTTGGCGGTCGCTTGCTTGCTCACCATCACTCCGGCTCCGCTCTGATCCTGTTGCCCTTTCACACTACCCGCTCCAGCGGAAGCCGCTGGCACCCAGGCCATCACGCCAATCACACCGCAAAACACGCCAAGAAGTGCAAGCTCCCGCAAGGCACCGGCTCCGCAGCGAGAGTCAATCGCGTCCCTATCCCTCACGCTTTGTTTGCTCACAAGACCTCCCTCGTGCTTGGAGATACGCGGTTTAGCCTTCCTAAGTTCCTGCTAGTCGCAGCGTGCCACGATTTAGGGAATTTTTTCGGCATTGCGGTGGTATTACATAAGCGGCGGGGTGTAAGCTCCTGCTGTCAGTTGCATTCTAGCTCCCATGGGAGGTTCTCTGTGAAACACATGATCGCTCTTGGGCTCCTGGTGGCGACCGCGCTCGCGGCCGCTCCCGTTGCTCCCCAAGCCGAGAAGTCACAAGTCGCCAAAATGACCCTTAAGGTCGGTGACACGGCCCCTGAGTTTACTCTTCTCAGCGACCAGTGGAAAACCGTGAAGCTCAGCGACTATCGCGGCAAGAAGAACGTCTTTCTCGCCGTCTACGTCCTGGCCTTCACCGGCGGTTGAACGAAGCAACTTCAGGCGGTCCAGGCTGGAATCGCCTCCGGTAAGATTGACACCTCGGATACGGAAGTTTTCGGAGTTAGTTTGGATAGCCCCGCTGCCAACGCCGCGTTCGCCAAACAGATCAGCCTTACCTTCCCGCTCCTCAGCGACATGAACCGCAAAATGCTCAAGACCTACGGCATCCTGAAAGGTTACAACGTCCAGGACGAGACCTACGAATGGGCTCTGCGCGCCAACATTATTATCGACAAGCAGGGCATCATCCAATTTGTCGAGGAGGGCGATAGCGCCGTCGATCCCAACACGGCTCTGACCATGTGCACCACCCTGCACAAAAAGGAGCCCGCCAAGTAATCCTCCGTGTTGCCGGCACTTCCGGATGCGATATTGACGATGCGCAGCGTCTCGGCGAATTTTGCGGCATCGGCGACTCCTGGCGTCAGCATGAGTATTCCGTCGGCGCGGCTCCATCGCCGTGCTAGCGCGGCTTCGGAAAAAACATTACGGGTAGCAATCCAATCGTCGCCGGCGCGGAGACGCACGCGCTCGCGGGACCCACAAAGATGACATTGCCAATTCTCTTTTTTCTTACTTTTAACTTTGAACTGTCGACTGTCAACTTCCTCAATTCGCAACCGTGAGTTCGATCGTGGAGGTCGCCGGAATTCGCATGCCGCTCATCGGCGACTGGTCGATCACCGCGCCGCGCGGCCATTGCGGCGCAGTCACATAATTGACCTTGCGGCGCATCTGCGCGACGTCCAGCCGGTGCTGCGCTTCGTTCTCGTTCAGCCCGGTCAGGTGCGGCATCACGTAGGCTGCCTCATGTGGACCTAGCGAAACCAGCACGTCCACTCGCGGCGTCGCCGCTCCCGCGCCGGGCTTGGGATTCTGAACCACCACCGTATCCACCGGCCGCTCCGCCATCGTCACGCCGGAAACTTCGCCCACTTGCAATCCCGTCCGCAGCAGTTCGATTCGTGAAGCGCGCAGCGAATTGCCTTCCAGCAGCGGAATCTGCAATTGCCGCTGCCCCAGGCTCAGCACCACGTGCGCCTGCTGCGACACTTTCATCAGCAAGCCCGACGTCGGTGTCTGCCGCACCACCACGTTAATGGGCTGGTCGCTGTAGATTCGGTCCGCCACGCGCAGCACCAGCCCGCGCGATTGCAGCATCTGGCTCGCCTCCGAAACATTTTTGCCCACAAGGTTTGGCATGGTCACTTCGCGCCCATGAATCGCAATGCGCATCGCCGTGATTGCGCTCAGAAACGCCGCCGACGCCAGAATAAACGCCAGCAGCGTTATCCGGCCCAGCCATTCCAGTCTTTCTCTTAGTGTCATAACCACCAATAGCGTCCGCCTGACGCTTACCCGACTCTTCTTGGGGAGGCGGGCGCTCCCTCGCTGTTCAGCTAGAGTTTCGAATTTCAGCCCCACTCGTCAACGGTTTCTTACGCCGCGACCACCGGCTTGTTGCGCCGCGTTTGCACACTTGCAGCCGCGATGCCCCGCATCTAGCCAACTGCCGGCCCTTAATTGCATTTTACATTTGATTGTCGTATTCGAGGCCAATCAATTGGATTTTGAAAGTGCCATTTCCCGCACCACCAGAGTCACACTCTCTTTTCAAGTTCCCCGGTTCTTGCTGTTCGGTAGCTGCTCAGTTTCCGAATGGCCGGCCACTCGTCCCGAACTGTCGGACGTCTTCCCTCACCGCGGTTTTTGTACGGCGTCTACGTCCTTATCGCCCTCGCCCTTGGAGAATACCGGGTTAGCGATCGTCCCGCCGATCCGAAAGGGAAACTGCAACTTACCATCCTTTAATGTGGCTCCAGACAGCCGAGCGACGGTGTTGGTCAGGAAGCTCTCCTTGGTAGTAATCTCCGCCAACCCCCGATAGTCCAACGTGTCAGAGCCTGAGACGCTGACGCTGCCAGAGCCATCCACATCGACTCCGTAACCGTCGATGTCTATTACGCGACTCGAAATCCGCTGATTGTCCAGTTCCAGGTCGGTGGTTATCAAGTTAAACGCGGAAGGATCGTTCTTGGCCGGGCCGAGATCATTGAAATGCGCCAGTTTCATCAAATTTGCGTTGAGCTTGAGGCTCGGCACCTGGCCGTTGCGCACCGTCACGTGTCCGGCTCCGTGTATTCCCGCCAGCGGGCGCAGCGAGTGCACGATTTCCCCCGCTAATTTCACGTCCCCTTCCATCTTCCCGGTCATCTTTCCACCGCCGCTGGGGAAGGCCGCCAGGAGCTGGGCCACATTGACTCCGTTCAGTCGCACAGCGGTCTTAAAGTTCACGTTCTTCCCCAACAAGTCGAAGGTGAGATCGCCCGCGGCGCTCCCGCCATAGACTTCCGCCTTAACCTCCGTGAAAAAAACGTGCCTCGCCTCTAGCCGCAATTTGGATTCCAGATTTCTTGCCTCGACCGAACCGAAGCGCAAAAGACCGGCCTTCACGGTGCCTTGGCCATCCGTTGAGGAAGACAAGGGATTGAGAATTCCCATCAAGTTCACCTGTTCCAAGTCGCAGAAAATCTCGTGGGCTTCAAAAAAGATAGGGCCCGCTGCGTCGGACGGCAATAGATTCGACGCTATCAATCGCCCTCGCTTAATTTGTACCCTCGAAATCACCCCAAGCGGAAAAATATTCTGCGAAGCCTGAGCCTGTGGATTCTCGAAATTCCACGGGCCGTCGGGATCCGAAGTCATATTCAGCACCGGGTCCTCAAGTGCGAGGGACTTGATGACTACCTGACGGTGCAGGAGTGCACCGACGCTAAGTTCAGCATCGATCCGCGCCACCTGGACGACATAACCGCGCGGAAATATTGGAGGGTTCTTCACGCCGAAATCATCAATATGAATGGATAGAGGAAAAAAGGTGAGCGCCAGTCGCCCGATTTCGACCTGCTTTCCAGTTTTCTCCTCCAGATAGGAAACTACTTGGGGCCTGTAGCGATCCACTTTAATAAATGCGGGTCCAACGAAAATAAGCGCGAGCAAGAGTAACGCGGCGATTCCAACAATGATCAGACCGGTTCTGCGCCGGATGGCCATAGCGGCAATCCTAGACGCCCCCAAGAAGCGTGTCTGTTCACATGTAGACAGCTTCGCAGTCCGTTTGCGCAGTAATTATCTCACTTCTTCAACGGCGGCGGCGGATAATCCGGCAACTTATCCTTGCTCGTGTCCGCCCGCTTCACTTCCAGTTCACCGAACAGCAACGAGGGGCTGATAATCGTCGTTGGCGCAGCGCCAGCTCGATTGCTCACCAGCGGATCGTCGCCCACGGCGATCAAATCATTGCGGATCGCGCGAATGTCCAGTTCGTTGAACACCGCGCCTCGCACCAACTCTTCATGCCCATCCTTCGCGTACACGCGATACAGCAGCCGCGGCGCATTGCCCGGCCCGAGCGTCTCCACTCGATAGCCGTATTCCTTGCCCTGCTCCTTCACCATCTGGATGACTTTTTTCTTCAACTCATCCGGCGCTTGCGCGTCCGAGCTTTTCACCACCAGTACGCCGAGGCTAGGCCCGGGAAAAGATCCTGGTCCGGCGCGTCCGTGGCCATTCGAGGTGGGAAAGTCGCGAATCGGTTGCCGGCCTACCAGATAATTCGCCAGCATCCCGTTCTCGATTGTATTGACAGCCTGAGCCTTCACGCCTTCGCTGTCCACCGCGTAACTTCCCACTAGGCTCTTTCCCTGAAAATCCTTCAGCGTCGGATCGTCCACGACCGAAAGAAAGTTCGGCAGCACGCGCGTCTTGTAGCTCGTCGCGAATGCTCCCGTCGTCCGGTTTGGTTTCCCGAGCTGCGGCTTTTGCCCCAGCAAGTTCTGCCCGATCAACGAAGACACGATGTCGTCCGCCGCATCCGCCGCGAACAACACCGGCCCGCGGTATTCCTCTTCAACGATCGGCGCTTGCCGCAACGCCACCACCGTTTCCAGCATCTTCTTCGCTTCGCCCATCAGCGCGTCGCGGGTCGGCAATTCTTCTGGCCGCGCCACCATGAACGCCGGGCTCCGGCTCAACCGCATTCCGTCGGCCGCTTGTGCCGAGCCATTCAATTGCACGCTGTACGTCGTCTTTCCGCACCGAGTGACGGTGCCTTCCGAATTCACCAGGTACTCGTTGACCGCCGAAAACCTCGCCGAGGCCGTCACCGACTGCACGTCGGGATACTGCTTGTACAAACTCGTCACATCTTCGAGAGTTTTTTTCCAACCCGCTTCGTCGATTTTCAGCGACGCCGTCGGCTCGACGGCAATCATCTTCGGCGACTTCGCAAAATCATCCACGGGATTCGGGTCCGCGCTGAACTGCTTCATCGCCGCCTGTTTCTCCGCCAGTGCCTGCCCCGCGGCCTTATAAGCGTCGTCCGTTGCTAGCCAGATCTGGTGGCGCAGCGCAATCGGATCGTTGTCCAGCGGCAAGATGCTGGATTCGCCCTGGCCCCTGCCGAAATAGCTGTCTTGTGTGTAATCGCCGATTCGTACCACCACTCGCAGGACGCGAACGTGAATGTGCTGGTTTTCGCGCAATGCTCCGTAAGCGGCCTCTGCGCCAATGTCCTCGACTTCGTTCACGCGGTACTCGATGTAATACGGCGCCTGGACCTGGTCCATTTTGAGCTGCGCCTTGGACCGGTCCAATTCCGTCAACAGCGCCTCGAGCAACCCGTCGCCCTTCGCGGCGGCGTGTGCTTCGACCATGGCGGCGTCTGGCGCCGGTTTCGATCCCTCGGATATCGCCCGGCTTGGCGTGGCGTTCAGCGCCAGCAAAGCCGCCATCACCATTCCTGTCATTTGTGTGTACGAAAGCAAAGCGCTCGACCGGCGTAAAATTTTCACGGCTTCACCTCCGCTTTCGCTTGCGCGGTTTTGGCAGCGCCGGCATCTTCAAATCCCGGTGGCGGCAGCAGCGGCGGACGTTCATGCTCGTGCGCGCGCTTCTGCACCTCCATTTCGGAAAAGAGCATCGACGGAGCCACGGCCGCGACCGGCACCTGCCCGCTCTCCGCCCCGCACACTCCGTTGAATACGCGCGGCTGATCTCCGGTTGTCAGAATCCGCGTCAACGCGGCGAGTGGCGTACCCACAATGTCCACCCCGCGCACCAATTCGTCGGGACGCCCGTCGGCGTATACCTTGTACACCAGCACTGGCAGCACCTGGAACGCCTGCGGCAACGCTCGCGTCGTCAGCGTAAACCCTCCCTGAATGTCGTCGAAGTACAACCCGTAGGGCTTACCCTGTTTCTTCACCTCATCAATCAGCTTCTGCCTCATTTCCGCTTCCGGAACCGTTTGTGTCGACGTGACGATCAAGTTTCCTTGGCGCCCCGTGGGCATCCGCCCGGGCTGGTTTCGCCCATGTCCATTCGATTGGCCGAAATCTTTGATGGGCATCCGCGACATCAGAAAATTCTTCAGCACTCCGTCTTTGATCACTTCCACCCGTTGCGACGGTTCGCCCTCATTGTCAAAGTCATACGCGCCGGCCAGCTTCATTCCGGCAATCTCATGCATTGTCGGGTCGTCCATCACGCTCAGGAATTTCGGCAGCACTTCCTGCCCGATCTTCTTCGTGAACGTCTGCCCTTCCTCTTCATCGCGCTGCCGGTGGCCTTCGAGTCTGTGCCCCAGCACTTCATGGAAAAAAACCGCCGCCGCGCGCCCGCTCAATACCGCCGGGCCATCATACGGTTCCGCAACCGGCGCCTTGCGCAGCGCGCTCAAGTCCGCGGCCATTTTCTCGATCTTGCCCGTCAGTTCCTTTTCGCTCGGCAGACCGCTCGCCGCGGGGGCCTGAAACGTTTCTACTCGCAACAAGTCCATGCCGTCCTCGGCGCGCGTCTGCGCTTCCATGATCAGGCGCGTAGAAGTGCTGGGCGAAACGATCGCGCTTCCTTCGCTCGAAACCATCCTCGAATTCGAGCGCTGGACTTGCATCATGACCGTCGCGAAGTACACCTCCGGGTATTTCCGGAACGTGCCCGAGAGTCTCTTGATCTCACCTTCCCATGCCCCGCGGTCGAACGGCGCAGCCGGCTCCGCTTCCCCGATGTGCGTCTGCGGCTTCTCCTTTGAGAAATCCGGCGACTTGTCTTCTTCTTCGGCGCGAACCGCCGTATTCGTGCGCACGCTCAGCAGCGAAGGCACGGCGCGCTTGTACTCGCGATCCGTCAGTTCCCACAGCACCCGCGCGATCGCGTCCGGGTCGTTTCCGAGCGGCAGGCTGCCGGAATTTACTCCGCTGGGCCGGCTCTGTCCGTGGGTGTTGTCGAGTTCCGGTGCGCCTACGCGCATATTCACATCCGCGAAGCGCCTTTGTGCAACAGTGTCGGTCAGCAGGCTGCCGTAAGCCCCCACCAGAACGACAAAATCCTGGTCGTACACCGTATAACTCAGGTAGTAAGGCGGCTGCTCAGCTTTGCCGAGCTCCGCAGTCGCTCGCTTGATCTCGTCTTGCATCGCTTTCAGGACAGGATCGTTCGCCGTGCTGACTGGAGCTGGCGCGGGGACGGATTTGTCGCCCGCAGCCCGCGAATAAGGCACTCCCGCAAGCTGCGCAATGAGCATCCCGCAGGCCGCGGCACGCAAGACTTCCTTTCCGCGGAAATAAACATTTCCGCGTTTCGCTGTTGATTCAAAGATCTTCATGTAAGGTGAGCTCCCGTTACCACGATCAGTCAATGAGTGACTGATTTCATGTGCTACAAGGCAAATTTTGAGTATGCCCTAGCGGTCTGCGTCACGCAATCCGCTGTCGCCAAAGCGTTCACTGCTCTTCAATCGCGCGCCGTTCGCAAAATCGCTTGCCTTGACCGGCTTGCGCCCCTCCAGTTGGACGAGTCCAACCCGCAAAACGGTTGCGTCGCCGCAACGGACGTATAATTCATTCTTTTCGCCGAGCAAAGTCCCGGCCGCACCGCCGCCCTCGCCGCTCGGCAAGCCTACGTCCCCTGGTTTAGACTCAGGTTCGCCCCAGACGTGGCAAGTCTGCCCGCGAAAGGTAGTGTAAGCCCCCGGCCACGGCGCGAAGCCGCGCATGCGGTTGTAAATCTCCATCGCCGGCCGATTCCAATCGATGCGCCCGTCTTCTTTTTTCAGCATCGGCGCGTAGCTGGCTTCCGCGTGATTCTGAGCTTTCAGCGCAATAGTTCCAGCCGCCAGACCGCGCAAAGTCTCCGCCATGAGCGGTGCGCCAGACTCCGCCATGCGCGCGGCAAGTTCGGGCGCAGTCTCTCTTGCGCCGATTTCGATCTCGCGCTGCAGCAGCATCTCCCCAGTATCCATCCCTGCATCGATCCGCATCGTCGTCACGCCGGTTCGCGTCTCGCCATTCACGATGGCCCAATTGATCGGCGCCGCGCCTCGGTACTTGGGGAGCAGGGAAGCATGCAGATTGATCCAGCCCAGTCTCGGAATCGGGAGCAATCTTGCCGGGATAATTTGCCCGTACGCAATGATCACCACGAAGTCGGGAGCCAGTTCTTGGAGGAGCGCCTCGTTTTCCGGCGCCCGAATTTTTTCCGGCTGATGCACCGGAAGATTCGCAGCCAGCGCCGCTTCCTTCACCGGCGAAAAGGAAACTTCCTGCCCGCGTCCACGAGGCCGGTCCGGCTGCGTAATCACACCAACGATTTCAAACTCTGCTTGTGCGAGGAGATGTTTAAACGTGGGAACCGCGAAGGAGGGCGTCCCGCAGAAAACGATTCGCATCTTTAACCCGCTGCGGCCGCTAAGCGGCCGGCTCCGGCACTTACCACTCGCCCTGTTTCCTGAGCTTCTTGATTTTGCGCTTGATCAGGTCGCGCTTCAGCATGCTGAGGTGCTGCAAAAAAAGGATTCCGTTGAGGTGATCGATTTCATGGCAGAACGCCCGCGCCAGCAGGTTTTCCCCGCGAATTTCAAACGTCTCACCCTTCGCGTTCTGCGCCTTGACGGTTACAAATTGCGGCCGCAACACGTATCCTCGAAAACCCGGAACCGAGAGGCAGCCTTCTTCTTCCCGAACTTCGCCTTCCGCATGAATGACCTCGGGATTCGCCAGCACGATCTTGGCTTCCGGATTCTTTCCTCCGGTTACATCGACCACCGCGATTCGCATGCTCAATCCGATTTGCGGCGCTGCCAGTCCCACGCCCTGCGCCGCGTACATCGACGCAAACATATCCTCCGTTAGTTGCTCCAGCTCCGCGTCGAATTTCTTAATGGGCGCTCCCGGTTTCTCCAGGACGGCGGCGCCGTACTTGACGATCGGATAGATCTTGCGTGCCGCAGACGGCGCTTGCGGCGTCTCGGTGGCCGCCGGGGCAGGTGCGTCAGAACTCGTCGATTTGTCGCGCATAGTTGTCGAAATTCCGTCGCATCTCAGCCAGTGAGTCTCCTCCAAATTTTTGCAGAAAAGCATCCGCCAGCACAAGAGCAACCATGGCTTCCCCGGCCACCGCGCCCGCCGGTACAACGCACCAGTCGGACCGCTCGTAGGCGGCTTTCACCGGCTCTTTGGTCACCATATCCGCAGTGTGCAGCGGCTGGCGCAAAGTCGAAATGGGCTTCAAATATCCTCGCACGACCACGTCTTCGCCGTTGGTGATGCCGCCTTCCAGCCCTCCGGCGCGGTTCGTCGAGCGCCGGAATCGTCGCACCGATTTTTCGTAGAAAATCTCGTCCTGCACTTCGCTTCCGAAGGAGCCCGCCCCCGCTACGCCTCCTCCGATCTCCACCGCCTTCACCGCTTGCACGCTCATCAGCGCCTGCGCCAGCCGTCCATCCAGCTTCTCGTCCCATTGCGCGTGGCTGCCCAGCCCCACGGGAACATTGTGCGCCACAATTTCAAAAATCCCGCCCACGGTGTCGCCCGCTTTCAGGACCGCGTCCACCTCCGCTTTCATTTTCTCCTGCACGCCAGCGTCGATACACCGCAAAGGAGAATCCAGGTCCGCGCTCACCGTCTGAATTTTCTTCCACGTGGCGGGTTTTTCCAGGCGCACGTGTCCCACCTGAATCGTGTGACTCGCGATTTCCGTGTCGAATTCCCGCAAAAGCAGCTTTGCAAAGGCGCCCGCCGCCACGCGTGCCGCGGTTTCGCGCGCCGAAGCTCGCTCCAGAATGTAGCGCGCATCGTGGTAGTTGAATTTCTGCGATCCCGCAAGATCGGCGTGGCCGGGGCGCGGCGCCACGAGTCTTCGCGCGCTTGGATCGTCTTCTGCGGCTTCCACCGGCAGGATTTTCTCCCAATTGGCCCAATCGCGATTCTCGATCCGCAGCGCAATCGGCGCACCGATGGTCTTCCCGTGGCGTACTCCGGCAAAAATCTCCGCGGTGTCCTTTTCGATCTTTTGCCGTCCGCCGCGTCCATAGCCAAGCTGGCGGCGGCGCAGCTCGTGATTGATGAACTTCACGTCAATGGGCAATTGCGCGGGCAGCCCGGAGATAAACGCCAGCAACGCCTGTCCGTGCGATTCACCCGCCGTGTAAAAGCGAAGCATCCCCGCCCATTCCCTCGCACGAACTTGCGCGCAATTGATTCAAAGCAAGTGGAAAACGAACAGTGTAGCCGCCGTAGCGCTCTGCGTCTAGGGCACGTCACAAGGTGTCCCATCGCTGACTTGACGTGCCCTTGCCGCACGGTTAGGCTTTCGTTGCTGTAGTTGTGCCGAGAAGTTCGTCGCGGAAAGCCAACGCGAACAGGTACACGTGGCAGACACGCCTCTTCAGGTCACCGGCCGCCAGACGAAACAGGAAGAAAGCGTCTCCGTGGTTGAGGTATTGGGGGATGCGGCGAAACGAGCGGTGGCTGCCGTTCAGGACTACGCGCTGCTGTCCGGGCACGCACTGGCGAACATCTTCACAAGTCCGCACTACTTTCAGGACACGCTGGAACAGATGGATTTTATCGGCGCCGGTTCACTGCCGATTATTTTATTGTCGGGGTTCTTTATCGGCGCGGTCATGGTGTTACAGACCGGGTCGCAATTCATCCGTTTTGGACAGACATCGCTAACCGGGGACGTCGTCGCGATTGCGCTGGTGCGCGAGCTGGGGCCGGCATTTACAGGCTTGCTGGTGACGGGCCGGTGCGCAACGGGGATCGCATCGGAGCTGGGGTCGATGCTGGTGACGGAACAAGTGGACGCCATGCGCGCGATGGGGACGGATCCCAGCCGCAAGCTGGTTGCGCCGCGCCTGCTGGCCGCACTGCTCATGCTTCCGTTATTGACGGCGCTTATGGATTTCATCGGGCTGCTGGGAGGATGCGCCGCGTCGGTGTTTTCATTGCGTTTGAGTGCAATTGAGTTTTGGCGGCGCGCGATTGACGCGCTGGATTTCGCGGACCTGATGCAGGGTTTTACGAAGCCGGTGGTGTTCGGTTTCATCCTGGCGACGATCGGGTGTTACAAAGGACTGACGGTGCGCGGTGGCACGCAGGGCGTGGGGCGCGCCACGACGTCGGCGGCAGTGGTGGGATCGGTGCTGATCATCGTGGCGGACGCGTTTTTGACGAAACTCGCGCTGTATCTCTCCGACAAAATCTTCTAATGCAAGAACCCGGCGTGCGAATGACCGGGACGTTTCCTTTCCGACGCGCAGCGGATTTGCCGCTATAATCACGAACTAGCTTCATGAGCACACCGACAAAAGAAGGGGCGGGGTTCGAACCGGCCGTCACGTTTGAAGACGTGTGGATAGGGTTCGACGAGGGACCAGTCCTGCGCGGAGTGACGTTCCAGGTGCAGGAGCGGGAGACGCTGATCCTGCTGGGTGAAACCGGAACGGGAAAAACACTGACGTTGAAGATGGCAGCGGGATTGCTGACGCCGAACAACGGGAGCGTCACCGTGCTGGGGAATGAAGTCTCCGAAATGAAAGAGAACGAGTTACTGGCGTTTCGGCGGAAAATTGGATTTGTGTTTCAGGAAGGGGCGCTGTTTGATTCGATGCCGGTCGCGGAGAACGTGGCTTACAGGTTGCACGAAGACGGTGTGCCCGAGGAAGAGATCGAGCCGCGCGTGCGCGAAGTGTTGCAGTTCGTGGAGCTGGAGCACACGCTCGAGCAATTGCCCTCGGAATTGTCCGGGGGCATGAAGCGCCGCGTGTCGATTGCCAGGGCGCTGATCAACCACCCGCCGATCGTGCTGTACGATTCACCCACGGCGGGACTCGACCCGATAACGGCACAGACCATCATTACGCTGATCCTCCGGCTGCGCGACGTGTATGGAGTGACGGCGCTACTGGCCACGCACCGCTTGCAGGACGGATTTGCGCTGGCGAATTTTCATTTCGATCCGGAAACCAAACGGGTGGTCGCCAACGCAGAGAATGGCAACGCAGCGGCGGCCTTGAATGCGGCCAGAACGCGGTTCCTGGTGTACCGGGACGGGGAAATTTACTTTGAAGGCGAACCTGCAGAAATTGCAAACTCCGAAGACCCCTATCTCAGACGATTTCTGGTTTGATTTTAGAGTAGTCTGATTCACGGTAGCGAGGGAGGGAAGCAGCGATGGCGTATCGAAAACAACTCACGTGGACGGAATTGCGCGTTGGCCTCTTCGTGCTGGTTGGCCTCTTCGTGCTGGCGGCGGGAATATTCTATGTGACGGGAGTGAAAATCCTAGGGCCGAAGTACCGGTTGAAAACCTATCTGCCGGAAGTATCACTTTTGACAAATGGTGCGCCGGTGCGCCTGGACGGAGTAGAAATTGGAAATGTGGAATCGATCCGGCTGTTGCCGCGGACGCCGGGCAAGCCGCTGGAAAAGAACAAGAATATTGAAGTGGTAATGCGCGTGGAAAGGCGATATCAGGAGGACATCCTGACGGATTCCACCGCGAGCCTGGTCACAGAAGGGCTTTTGGGCAATCGATATGTGTACATCACCCGAGGCCTCACGGGAACTCCTATCAAAGACGCCGGAGTAATCCCCGGGACGGAAGAGAAGGCCATGAAAGAAGTAGTGGAGAGGAGCGCCGAGGTGCTGGGAAACCTCAATGCGCTCTCAGACGACGTGCGGCAACTGATCGAGGGCGTGCAAGAAGGGAAGGGTTCGCTGGGGAAATTGTTGACGGACGAGCAGGCCTACAACCACCTGAATAGCCTGCTCGCGAAGGGCGAGGTGATGCTTGCGAACATTCAGGCGGGCCAAGGCACGCTGGGGAAACTGGTAGCATCGGACGAGATGTACACGAAGGTGGACGAAGGTTTGGACAACGTGAATGTGATCCTGGCCGACGTGCGGGCGCAAAAGGGAACGATCGGAAGGTTAATGTATGACCCGACGCTATACGATCAGGCCAAGCAGGCCATTACGAACGGCAATGCGATAATCGGGGACGTGCGCGCCGGAAAGGGGACATTCGGCAAACTGGCCACGGACGATACTCTTTACAACAAATTGCGCGATACGAGTTCGAATCTGGCGACCGCGTCCGGAAAGCTGAATGACAACACCACTACGGCGGGTAAATTCTTCTCCGATCCGAAGTTGTACGACAACTTGACGAATTTGACCGGGGATATGCGGTTGTTGATCGGAGATTTCCGGAAGAATCCAAAGAAATTCCTGCACATCAAGATTACGCTCTTCTAAATGAGGGGCGGGGCGCTTTGCCGGAATTGGCCGCGTGTGTTGTAATGCCTCTGTAACAATGAAGGAATATTGTCCCAGGCAGACGAGCTTTTCTCGAATAAGATGACCGAAACACAAGACGTCGTCCAAAAGGCGCCGCGTACCGAGCCGGCGAAATCCACCCTTCCGCAACCGGGCCGGCCGATTCCCAGCCGCGCGTATCCGGGCGCACTGATTGTGGTGGAAGGGACGGACGGGTCCGGCAAGAGCACGCAGCTTTATTTGCTCAAGCGGTGGCTAGAAATCGGCGGATACCGGCTGCATTTCACGGAATGGAATTCGTCGCCGCTGGTGAAATCTGCGACGCGGCGCGGGAAGCAGCGGCGGTTGCTGACACCGACTACCTTTTCGCTGCTGCACGCCGCGGATTTTGCGGACCGCTGCGAGCGGCAGATCATGCCGCTGCTTCAGGGCGACTACCTGGTCCTTGCCGACCGCTACATCTACACGGCGTTTGCGCGCGATGCGGCACGGGGCTGCCCGGCGCGATGGCTGCGAAATCTGTACCGGTTTGCGCCGATCCCGGACATAACATTTTATTTCCGCGCGCCGTTGGACGTGGCGGTGCATCGCATCCTTAGCGGGCGTCCAAGACTGAAATACTACGAAGCGGGCATGGACCTGGGAATGTCGTACGACCGCGCCGAGAGTTTCCGGTTGTTCCAGGCGCGGATTCTGGAGGAGTACGACAGGATGGTGGAGACCGACAATTTCGTGGTGCTGGACGGCACCCTTCCCGTGAATAAGCTGCAAAAACAGATGCGCGAAATCGTGGCTTCCAAGATCGACCTCAAGCGCTTCGCTCCACGCGTCCAGGAATCGGAGTGAGCATGCCGGACACGGAAAAAGAGAAGACGGCCGCGGCGGTTGCTCCTGCGGAAGCACCCGCGGCCACGCCCCCGGCGGCTCCGGCCAAGACGGCTGTGGTAACCGAAGAAGCTTCGTCGCAATATTTTTTTGGCGAGCCACTTGTCGGATTCGATCCCAGCGAAATTACCGGCAGCCTGGTCGTTATTGAGGGAATGGATGGGTCGGGACGGTCGACTCAGATTGCCTTGCTGCAGGAATGGCTGGAATCGGAAGGCTTCGCGGTACAGACGAGCGGGCTGCGGCGTTCGAATCTAGTGGGACGGGACATCGATGAACTTCTAGCCAAGAACGCCGCGACGCGGCTGACGCTGGCATTGATGTACGCCACGGACTTTTTCGACCAGGTGGAACACCGGATTTTGCCGGCGTTGCGTTCCGGCACCATCGTGCTGGCGGATCGATTTATTTTCACGCTGATCGCGCGCGGCGTGGTGCGCGGAATCAATCGCGAATACATGAGCGGGCTCTACGCGATGGCCTTGCGGCCGCACCTGACATTCTGGCTGAACGTGCGGCCGGAGACGGCCTTCGGGCGCGAATTCAAAAAAGCGCAGGCGATCAGCTATTGGGAAGCCGGGCGGGACATGTCGCTTTCACACGACCTCTACTGGTCGTTCATCCGTTATCAGACGATGATCAAGCGCGAATTCGAAGTCATGGCCAAGAAGCATAATTTCCTCGAACTGGACGGCGAGGCCAGCGTTCCCGCGGTGAACAAGCAACTGCGCCAGCGCATCGGCGAGCAACTGGGAATTCGCGCGACGAAGTACACTCCCTCCGCCGCGCTTGCCCATCTCTGGCGGTAGATCCTGGAATGTCCGAGCCGGTTCATATTGCGGCCATCGATGCCGGTTCCAACGCGGTGCGCTTGTCCGTGGCGCGGGCCTATTCCGCGCTGGATATCGAACCCATCCACGTGGAACGCTACCCGCTGCGCCTGGGAGAGAGCGTTTTCGTGCGGCACCGCTTTAGCGAAGAGATTTTCAAGAAAGCGGCGAAAGCCTTCCGGCATTTCCGCGAATTGATGGATGAATTCGGGGTCACGCGATATCGCGCGGTAGCCACGAGCGCCACGCGCGAAGCGCGAAACCGCAAGGCGTTTGTGCGTGGCATCAAACAGAAATCGGGGATCAGGCTGGAAGTGGTCAGCGCGGCGGAGGAATCGCGCCTTGGCAGGGAAGCGGTGCTGGCCGCGCTGGGACCGGAAACGCCTCCTCGCTGTATCGCGGACCTAGGCGGCGGAAGCCTGGAGATCAGCATCCTGCGGGACCACACCGTCGAGCAAGGCGCGCAATTGCCGGTGGGCACGGTGCGGTTGATGACCACGCTGGAACTTCCAGGGGTGATTCGTCCGGTGGAGGCGGAGCAGGTACGAAGGTACGTGCGTGCGCTGCTGGAGTCGAAATTGGCGCCGCGGCCGAATCTGGGGGAGAGCATCGCTGTGGCGTTGGGGGGGAACGCGGAAACGCTGGCGAACGTCGCGCCGGGACCGCGCCAGCACGGGCTGCAGACTATGGAGCTATCGCTCTTGCGCGCGCGCCTGCCGGACATTCTCAGGCGAGACGTGCGCGAGCGCATGAAAGCTTACGCGGTGCGGCGTGACCGCGCCGACGTGATGGCCGTCGCTGCCATCACGTTTCTTACGCTGGGCCGTTACTTGAACTTGCGCACCTTTGCGCTCCCCGGCGTTGGCGTGCGCGAAGGGTTGCTGCAAGAGATTGCGCGGGAAGCGTTCTCCCGCAAGGAGCCGCACCGCTACAACGCCGCGGCGCGCCAGTTGCTCGTGGGTACACGCAGTTTTGCGCGGCGGCTTGGATACGAACAGCAGCATGCGGAACACGTGCGCGAACTGGGTATCCAACTGTTCGATCAGTTACAGCCGGTGCATCATTTGCCGGCGCACTCGCGAGTGCTGCTGGAGGCCGGCGCGCTCCTGCACGATACCGGGCACATGATCAGCCACCGCGCGCATCACAAGCACGGAGAGTACCTGGCGCTGAATGGGGATATACCGGGGTTGGAAAGCCGCGACCGCGCCATCGCGGCCGCGCTGGTGCGCTATCACAATAGAAAGTCGGAGCCCGCGGGGCATCACACCGCTTATTCTTCGCTGAATAACCCGGACAAACGCGTCGCACGACGACTTGCGGCGATCCTGCGAATCGCCGAGGCTCTCGATCATTCACACCGGCAGCGCGTGATGAAGATCCGCGCTTCCTTTCAGCGCGGCGCGGTGGGTCTGCAGGTGCATGCGCGTGGCGATGCTGCGGAAGACCTGCGGGACGCGAATCGCAGTGCGGAGCTGTTTGAAAAGGAATTCCACGTGAGACTCTATTTCCGGCAGTCGCCGGTGAGTTGACAGTTCACAGTGGAAAGTTGACCGTCAGAGAAAAGAGATCTGGGAATTTGTGAATGGCTGCCCGCAGTGCTTATTTTGTGGCGCTCATTCTAACGTCTAGTTGAGAGGGAATCATGCAGCTCTACATTGTTCGCCATGGGATCGCGATTGACCGCGAGGACCCGAAGTGCCCTCCCGACCCGCAACGGTATCTGACCGAAGAAGGCGTCGAGAAGACCAAACAGGTCGCGAAAGGTGTGGCGGCGCTCGGAGTGACGGCGGACCTTTTTCTGACGAGTCCGTACGTGCGCGCGGCACAGACCGCGGAAATTTTTGCGAGTGCGCTCGAATATCCCAAGCAGAAGATTCGGCGGACAGACTTGCTGTTGCCGGGAGCGGAGCCATCGCTGCTTTTTCGCGAACTTGCGAAGGACAAGCAGGCGTCCACGGTCTTTCTTTTTGGGCATGCGCCGCAACTCGACGACGTCATCGCGGCGGCGCTCGGCTCGAAAAAACACCTGACGGCGTTGAAAAAAGCGGGAGTGGCTTTCGTGGAGCTGAAGCGGCTCTCGCCGCCGATTGGCGAACTCGTGTGGCTGGCGACTCCGAAGCTGCTGCGGCGGGCTGGGAAGTAGTCCGACGATTCAAGCTGCGTCGGCGACGGCTGGATCGCGAATTCGCTCAGTCGGAAGCGATGACCGAGAATTCGGGAACTTGCCGCGGCGCCAGGGCCACGACTTTCTCCGGCTTCGCTACGGCCTTCACGATCAGGGGCATGCGCAGATACTCTTCCAACAGGTGCTTGCCTGCGGCCAGGCGAGCCGCAGTCTCGACGTTATCCGCGAGGCCGGGAACGCGAAGTACGATGGCATCCGTGGATTTTTCGGCGCGAAGCCCCGCGCCGCTGGCCACACCGCACTTGCGGAGCGCGCGTGCCAACCGCAAAACGCCGGCCAGGGCGCGGACACTGTTTTGCTGTTCCGCCGAAAGCTTGGAAAATGAACCGTTCTTGGCCCGAGGTTCGGCGCCGCGATGGTAACGGACCGCAAGAGCGAGGAGTTCCCAATCTTCGTTGCTCCATGCGGGTGGGACGGTGAGACCAAGAAGGAACTTGCGCGCGGCTTTTTGCGGAGACTTGCCGGCGCTCGCATCGCCAACCCCGTGCAAGCGAGCCGCTGCAAGTAAAATCCGGCGAAGAGAGGCGTCGCTGAACGCGGGAGCGGAGTCCGCGCGCTTCAAAGCGTCGAAAAGGGCGACGGCGATACGCGAGGTTTGCGAAGTGCGGCGCACATGGGGATCAACGGCGCGGGCCGTAGCGCGCAAGCGGGCCAGAGCGGCGGCTTCGACGCGGCCATTCGTCGGGAGCCCGGAACGCCAGACGTTCCAAAGGCTGGTTTTGCCGAGAGTGAGCTGGCGATAGGTCTCGATGCGTTCGTGCCGCTCGCGCTCGATAACTTCCTGCCAGAGTTTGAGGGAATCTTCAGTTTCGTGGAAGTCCGATTTTCTAACGACCTCGGCGAGGACATCGAGATCGTGAACTTCGCCAAGCATGTCCTGGAGGCGCTTGAGATTGTCGCTCCAGTGTGCGTAGTGCTCGGGGAGGAGGCCTTCGACCGTGTAGCGGAAGCGCTTCAGTCCAATGCGCAAGGCATGCCAGGGTTTGGATTTTTCCGTGCGCAGGGCTTTGGCGTGAAGATCCCTGGCGGTTTCGAATCGTTCGAGCGCGAGGCATTCGGCGGCGAGACTCCCAACCGGCACAAGGCGGGAGCGTTGGCCGACAGTGCGCTCGAGGCGCTTCCAGGACTTTTGGTCGAATTTGTCCGCCACGCGGAGCGCGTTTTCTCGCAGACTCGGTCCGTTCGATTCGAGTGCGGTGTGCAGATGCGCGCGGACGGGGTCGGTTTCGGGGGCGAGCTTTTTTACCCACTCGTCCATTACTTGA
>Ga0209527_1000076_pt1 | contig 19810 bp, 21 predicted proteins | sample JacPinW_OM2H0_M2_FD_187968 | JGI IMG/M metagenome (GOLD analysis project Ga0209527, IMG submission 187968) | Forest soil microbial communities from Algoma, Ontario, Canada - Jack Pine, Ontario site 1_JW_OM2H0_M2 (SPAdes) (version 2) | ecosystem: Environmental > Terrestrial > Soil > Boreal... | reverse complement strand
TTAGCACGTAGCCCTTTCAAGGCTAAAATACGGGTTCGATTCCCGTTAGCGCTACCAACTGAGTTTGAGATTTTTTCAGTTTTGCACGGCTGGCAGTTGACCAGTTGTAACTTCGGGCCATCATCCGCCGCCAGTTCCCCAATGGCATATTTCATGACACTCTTTTTCGAGGGGCCCCTTTGAGCTACGCCGAAAAACATCTCATCGCTGGTGAAATCGTCCAGTATGAGACTCGGCTTCACTGGATCGTGATGTTGGGGCACGCGCTGATTGCCGGAGTCCTCGCCCTGGTTGGAGTGAGCCTGCTCATCACGCCATGGAGTTCTGTAAACGGCGGTGAAGCCTCTTCTGCCGGTGCGCTGCGATGGGCGGGCGTCGCTTGTGTGGTGGTAGCAACGATCTTTTTCGGAATTGGGTTTGTGCGCCGTAGCGCTACGGAGATGGCCGTTACCAATAAAAGAGTCATCGTAAAGTCGGGGCTCGCAAATCGCCGTACTATCGAGCTTCTTTTGTCAAGAATCGAAAGCATCGCCATCGAGGAGCCCGCGCTGGGCAGGCTCCTGGGCTACGGAACGGTAATCGTAAGGGGCACGGGTGGCACGCCCGAAGTGTTTCCTCAGATTGCGCGGCCCCTGGAATTCAGAGAGCAAGTCCAGCGCCAGATCGCCGGAGAACCAAAATCTTCCTGACCGATTTCGTCTTGCGCCGAGCGCGATGGAAATGACAGGTACCAGGGAGTAGAATTTAGAAGGACAAGATTTGGAAAGATTAGAAACTCGTTGTTAGAGAGAATTTCGCGAATGGCAAATCTGATGCGCACATCCAATCCAGCACTGAATGAAAAGGCATTCAAAGGCCAGGTCGCTTTCGGCGAAGCGATGACGCTGCAAGGCACTGTCAACAAGACGGGCCTGCTCCTGCTGTTCGTCGTGGCCACGGCCGCGTGGACCTGGGGCCTGTCTCACTCCCAAGCGCCCGAGGCGGCCATCCCGTGGATGCTAGGCGGCATTCTCGGCGGCTTCATCGTAGCGCTGGTTACCGTCTTCAAACCAAATTGGGCTCCGCTCACCGCCCCGCTCTACGCGCTCCTCGAAGGCCTGGCGCTGGGCGGCATCTCCGCCATGTTCGAGCGCACCTACCCGGGGGTCGCGATGCAAGCCGTCGGCCTCACGTTTGGCACGCTTTTCGTCATGCTGCTCGCCTATAAGACCGGAATGATTCGCGCCACGCAAGGTTTCAAGCTCGGCGTGATCGCCGCCACCGGCGGCATCGCGATTCTCTATCTGGTGGAGATGGTTCTTGGCGGTTTCTTCCACATTCAGGTCCCGGCGATCAACGGCAGCGGCGTTGTGGGAATCGGCTTCAGCCTCTTTGTGGTCGTCATTGCCGCATTAAATCTGGTTCTCGATTTCGACATGATCGAAACTGGCGTGCGGAATGGCGCGCCCAAGTTCATGGAGTGGTACGGCGCATTCGGCCTGATGGTCACGCTCATCTGGCTTTATCTGGAAATTCTCCGCCTGCTCGGCAAGATGCGCCGCAGATAAGCGAAACCATTGACCAGCGGACGATCCATCATCGAAAAGCCCGTCCTCACAAACCGTTTCGTGGAGGCGCTTGGATACGCGGCGGAACTGCACCTGCACCAGCGCCGCAAGGGTAAAGGCCAGCCGTATGTCGGCCACTTGCTCGGCGTTGCGGCCATCGTCATTCAACACGGCGGCGGTGAAGATCAAGTCATCGCGGCGCTGTTGCATGATGCCGTCGAAGATCAGGGCGGCCTCCCGCGCCTCGATGAAATCCGCGAAAAATTCGGCGGCCGCGTCGCGCATATCGTCGACGGCTGTACGGATTCTTACGAAGTCTCTGGTGAAAAACGGGAATGGGGCGAAAGAAAACGCGCCTACATCGAAAAGGTCGCCCATGAGGCCGAAGATGTCCGTCTCGTATCCGCCGCCGACAAACTCGCCAACGCCCGCGAAATCCTCTCCGACTATCGCCTGGAGGGCGATGCCGTCTTCGACCGTTTCACCGGCCGCAAAGTCGGCACGCTCTGGTACTACCGCACATTGGTCAATGTATTCCGCAAAGCCGGCTCAAACCCACTCATCGACGAACTTGACCGCGTCGTGACGGAGCTCGAACACCTTGCCAAGTAGGGGCGCAGTATGCTACGCCCCTACCACTCAAAACGTCAGCCGCAAGTTCGCCGAAACGCTCCGAGGTACTCCCAGCGCGGTCCCGGAAAACAAACTCGCAAAATTAATCACGTTGAGGCGGTTGCCTAAGTTGGCCACCTGAATCAGCAGTGCGGCGCTCCTCGATTCCTTGTGATAGATTTCCGCGCCTGCCGCCACGTCGAGGGAAAAATTCGGCCGCACCCGCCCACGAGCCAGATCAACGCGATTCAGAATCTCTTGTCCGTAAGCCACCAGTAGGTCACGGACGTTGGCGTTGCCAATATCCGCTGGCAACCCGCTGCCGTACTGCGCGCCCATCGCCAGCCAGGTGTGCCGCGGCGCTTGAAAACGCACGCGAGCGCGCAGCGAATTCCGTTGATCCTGGGTCACGGCAAATCTGCTCGTATCCGTCAGCGCATTTGCCGCATCGTTTCCTAGGAACAACCCGCCGGTGATCGGCCCTTGTCCGTAGCCGGACTGGTTCGCATAGCTCAGGTATCCAGAGAAGCGTCCCCACTGCGGGACTTCCATGCGGACTTCTTCTCCGAGGATCCGCGCCTTCGCGAACGCAATCGGAAAGCTCACGCCCGTATCCAGCAGCACATCGTCATCGGAATAGTGGCGAAAATCCCGGCGGAAAACATTGGCATCCAGGCGCAGCTTGCCAAAGAATGCTTTCGTCACTCCGCCCTCGTAAAAGTTTCCGCGCCCCGGCCTCACCGGCAATCGCAACACCGAAGGGCTGATGGCATCGAGAAGCGGCGAGCTGGCAATGAGCAGATTCTCGATAGCGGGCGTTTGGAAAACACGATCATAAGAAGCGTGAAGCAGCAGGTTGAGCGCTGGAACGAATCTCGATACACCGACTCTCGGACTCCACGCCGACTCGTGTACGGCAAATCCGTAATGATCGAACCTCAATCCCGCGCTGACGTTCCACCGGCCCAGGCGCATCTGGTCCTGCACGTAAATCGAAGGCTCGACATCCCATTTCTGTTGATAAGGAAACTGAAAATTCAGCTGTGTCCCGGGATCGAATTGAGTCGGATCGGTTATCGTGTATTGCAGCGCCTCGTGCACCGGACTGAAAATACCGTCCACGCCCGTTTTCCAATCGTGATGCCCGTGGTGCCCCGCGAGATCGGCGCGCAGATATCCTTCGCGGTAGCCGCGGTCCTGCGAAACGATCACCGGCGTGGCCTGCGCGTTTGACGCCAGCATTGCGCTTGAATCCCGCACGCTTCCCGAAAAACTCAGAAACAATTCAGGCGAAATCGTGTGCTGGAAATAGATCTGTCCGCTAGTCTCAGTGTTCTGGATATCCTGCCGCTGGCCGGCTTGCTGCTGCACAAGCTCGTTCGGCACCAGAAAGCGGACGACATTGTGTACCACGCTCACGCGCAACCGGTCGCTCGTTGAAAAATCCCGCTCGTAGGAAGCCGAGAACCCGGCGGCATTTCCCCGGTTCGTGTAATTCCCCAGCACTGGAGGATCCAAGTAGCGGTCCGTATGAAATCCCTCGCCGTCGGCCGAAAACCGCTCTGCCTCCCGCGCATAGGAAAGTCCCGCGGCTCCATTCAGCGTGGAGAGACTTCCGCCGCCCGCATCGAACCGCCCATGCCATCCCGCTTGGACATCTTTTTTGGTTGTGACTTCGACGATGCCGCCCAATTTCCGCCCATATTCCGCCGGAAAACTTGCCGTCAGCACGCGCAAGGACTCGACTTCGCCCGCATCAAACGAAGGCGCAAACGCGGGCGAACGATTCTGCGTCAGCGGCAGCCCGTCCACCACGAATTGCACATCGTATTCCGAACCTCGTGGATGAAGCACGCCATTGGCTTCATACACCCATCCCGGCTGTTCGGACACTAGGTCCAGCAGTTCGCGCCCCGGCTGCGCCGCATCATGTTCCTCGATCGCTTGCCGCCCGATGGAATATAGCGATCCGGTTGAATAGGGATCCACCAGCGTAGCCGAATCGTTCACCTCCACCCGTGTCGTCAACGGCGCAACGCCCAGCGTCACGGTCACGCGCACTGGCACCTCGGACCGAATTTCAACCAAATCACTCCACAGCGCGAATCCTTCCGCCTGCAAACTCAGCCTGTAAACACCAAACGGAAGATCCTGCGCAACGTAGCGTCCCTCGGATCCCGCGACAAAAGTCCTACGAAACCCATTGGCCTCGCTAACGAGCTCGCCGCTGGGCGATAGCGCGGTCCCGCGCGGATCATGCACCTCAAGCCGGAGTTCGCCCCGCACGCGCTGCGCCCGCGCGTTCAACGCGCACGAAAAGAAAAGCGCGAAGGTTGCGATGACCCGCATTTTTTTCGAGTGAAACATTTCTATCGGCCGCTCTTGGCAGCCATCTCAAGCCGTTCTGTTCGCACCCTTGCCTGTGAAAACGTCATCCGCCTCATTGATTCACGTTAGCACGGTCTGGATTTCGTCTTGCATCCTCGGGCCGACCTCGCCTGTAAAATGCAAACACAGTCTGCCGGCCGCTGCACTTGCTGTCTGTCTGGCCTTCCGTCAGAATACCCTTTGCCATAGGTGTAAATTTCATGAATACCCGCTCCGGCCCCGCCAATCTGCTCTTCACGGTCGGTCATTCAAATCTCGAACTGGAAATATTTCTCGCCCTCCTTGCACAGCATGGTGTTCAGTCATTGTGCGATGTCCGCAGCCGCCCTGCCAGTTTTCGTTTCCCGCAATTCAATCGCGAGCCGCTTGAAGCGGGCCTTTCTTCGGCCGGCATCCGTTACGAATTTCTCGGGGACACTCTGGGTGGCAGGCCCGCTGATCCGCGCGTCTACCGGGAAAACGGCCGCGTTGATTACGCCGCGCGCCGTCGCGCCCCGGATTTCGCCGAAGGTATCGATCGCGCCCTCGCCCTCTCCCGGACCCACGTCACTGCCCTCATGTGTGCCGAAGAAGATCCACTGCAATGCCATCGCTTCCTGATGATCTGCCCCGCGCTCCTGGACCGCGGCGCTACGCCCGCCCACATTCGCCGCGGTGGTGTCCTCGAATCCCAACGCGACGCCGAGGATCGCCTTCTCGTCCTCCACGGCTTCGACGATGTTACCAGCACCTCGCTGTTCGTCTCCGGCCGTGATGCCGCTCTCAGTGACGCCCTGGTTCTCCAGTCGAAGGATTTTGCATTCCGCGCCTCTCCCGAAGCTGCCGAGTATTTCTGAACATGATGCAACGTCTCCTCTGCACCATCGGGTTCACCGGAAAAACCGCCGAGGAATTCTTCACCCTGCTTTCCAGCGCAGGGGTCCAGCAAGTCATCGACGTGCGCCAGAATCGCAGCGGCCAGCTCTCGGGATTCTCCAAGCATCCCGACCTCTCCTTCTTTCTGGAAAAAATCGCCGGAATCGAATACCTGCATGAGCCGCTGCTTACCCCGCCGCCGGAACTTCTCAAGACGTATCGCCGAACCAAAGATTGGCCCGCCTACGAAGCGGATTTTCTCGCAGTGATGAAAGAGCGCCGTGTCCCCGCAAGTCTCGACACGACTTCGTGGTCTCCCCAGGTCTCTCTTCTCTGCTCCGAACCCGGCCCGGAGAAATGTCATCGCCGCCTTGTCGCCGATCTTCTCGCCGGCTATTGGATCGAGCAAGGTTACGCCGTCGAAATTCGCCATCTCATTTCGTCGCCCCACAGGCCTGCAAAGCCCCGGCGCAAGTCAGGCGGCGTTGCCTCATGACCAAACTGCTCATTACCGAGATTACGCGCATGGGCCCGGCCTTTTGCGTCATCGGCCTGCAGCGCGAGCAGGAAAAAATTCAATCGATCCGGCCGGTGCCCGCATTTACCAACGGCTGGAAGAACTTCCCACACCAACGCGGCGACATCCTTGAATGCGCTCTCGTACCGTTTCCCGGAGCGAAACCTCATGTCGAAGACCGCGTTTCAACCCGCGGATTCGAGAAATCGTCCACGTTGCGCGAAGCTGAAACCGTCGCGTTTCTCCGCAAAGCAGAAATGGCGCAATCCTTGCCGGATCTCTTCGACTGCCCCGTCCACGAAAATAAGAAAGGCAGTGGTCTCTTCGCCATGCCGCACGAAGCCAAACGCTCGATCTGCGGTTGCGAAACGCAGAATCTCCGGCTGGAGCTTTGCGCCAACGAATTCCGCGCCACGCTCGCGCTCCCTTCCGGAGAAGCCCTGCGCGATCTTCCCGTTGTCGACCGCGACTGGCGCGACTTCATCGAAGCCGCTCTCTCTCCTGTCCGCGGCGCCAATCGCGCCGCTCGCCTCGATCGCTTCTTGAATTCGCAATTCCACTACAAGATCATGTCTTGTCCGCACCACTTCATCCGGCTCGGCCTTACGAGGCCGTTTCACGATCTCTGCTGGTTAATGCTAGACACCTTGTTCCCGCTGCCCAAGGCGGAGTGGCTCGAGGAGTTTTGATGACCCGGCCCTCCAACACTCGCTCCGCTGAAAAAGATCCCTTGCGCCGCCTTGTCGAAGAATGCTTTCAGCGGGAGGCCGGTTTGTCCGTCCCAATCCCCGATGAAAACACGGACTTGATTGAAACCGGCATTCTTGATTCTATGGGCTGGGTAAGTTTTCTCCGAGCCGTCGAATCTGCAAGCGGGGGTGGCGAATTTGGTTCCAGTCTCAGCGAGCGTTCTGCCAGCTTCGCGGCCGTCTTGGCGGCGTTGCGCAGCCGCGGGTCCGTCGTTACCGATGTGAGCCAGTATGAACCAGCGCCAAACGCTTCAAAGACCGTAGTCCCTGCAATCCTCACCGGGTCGTCCGCGGCAGTGGGTTCGCGCATAGTTCCCTCCGAGGAAGTCGATCGCGCTTTCGGCATGCCCGCCGGAAAATTGCGCAGCCGTGCCGGTATCGAATCTCTCGCCTACGTCGCCGAAAGCGAGAACGAGCTAACACTCGCCGCGAAAGCCGCACAGGAAGCGTTGCGCGCAGCTGCATGCGGAGCGCAACAGCTCGATTGGATCGTCGCCACCAGCGAAACACATCACGATTACCCTTCGCTTTCGGCGCAACTTCATTCTCGATTGCTCGTCCGTGAAAACTGCGGCGCCCTGGATGTCGGTGGCGCCTGCCTCGGTTTGCTCAACGCATTGGTGTTTGCACAATCTCTGATCGGATCGGGTCAGGCTCGGAGCGTCGCCGTCGTCACCGCCGATGTCCACAGCCGAACACTCACTCCCGGCCGGGTCGCCGGCGAATTTGGAGGTTTGTTTGGCGACGGCGCCAGTGCTTTCGTTCTTCGAAGCGCGGCTGGTAACGATTCCAACGAAGGCTATCGCCTCGGTGAATTCCTCTTCGGCTGCGCGGGCCAGTATGCCACCGCCATCCAGGTCAGCGATTCGAAGGATGGCGGCCTCACCGTGCAGTTCGACGGCGAAGCCCTTTCTCGCGCGGCGATCACCCGCATGGAAAAAGTTCTCGCATCCGTCGAGTTGCGCAGCGGCATCCCGCGCGGCTCCGTCGGGGGTTTTGCGACGCACCAACCGAACCCTCGCCTCGTGGCCCTGCTCGCCAAGCAGTGCGGCGTTTCCCCCCGCACTTTTCCGCCGATCGCCCAAGTTTCCGGCAATCTCGGCTCGTCTACGTGCGGCGCGGCCCTACATGAAACTTTGCGAAGTGCTTCGAAGCAAGCACGCCACGATCGCGGGCCGATTTTTCTTGCCTCGCTCGGTCCCGGCCTTCTGTTCGGTGGCGGCTGGCTCACTCCACACGAAGTCCGCGGTGCGGTATAGGTCCCGTTTGCGTCCACCGTCCCGCAACCACTGGCGCACGCTGGGCCCGAAAGGCTCCAGCGTATCGACGTATCGGGATGCCCGCTGCTCGTTACCGTGGCTTGAAACGCTTGCGTAACCAGGCGGAGGAGCGCTGTTTCATACCGGGACCACCCGCTCGCCGCAAATTCCTACATTGACTTCTTTCGTCGCGCCTCCAATAATCCGCCCATGCCTCGCCCCGATGCCGTCCGCCGCGTCAAGAGCTACTCCGCCGCCGACGGCTACGTCTATCAGTACTACTTCTTCGAAGGCAATCGTGCGCAAAGGGATGGCAGTCCCGGGGGCGAGTTTACTTACGTGATCTCCGCCGACCGCCGCTCCGCATTCCCCTTCAAAATCTTCGTCAGGCAATCGGCACTGGACGCCTGGGCGAAGCAGAACGGCCGGCCGCTCACGAGCAGCGAGGAATATGCCGTCGCCAAAATGCGCCTTTTTCAGGCTTTCGATGAAAGTTCCGTCAAGCCCCCACAGGAGGGTCAGCAGCCCCGGGAAGTCGTCGTCGACGAATCCAATCTCGAAGATCTGCTCGGACGATTGGGCATCTAGCCCGGAATATCTCAATTATCCGGAACCGCCGATTCGCATTGAACCAATCCGCAGGTCGCGGCGTCTGGTTAGGTGTAAGGGGAGGACGCGCGTTCGAGGCTCGCGCACGATAACAAATGCAGGAGCTGGTTCTGGTCCCACCAGGGCGCACGGTCGGGGATGAGCTAGAGCGCGAAGCGGCCCAGGCTGATAAGAGGCGCGAGTTCGAGCAGCGCCTCGCCGAGTGCGGCCCGCTCGCTTATCGCGTGGCTCGCGGCGTCTTGCGCAATACTGCCGACGCCGAAGATGTAGCCCAGGAAGCCTTGCTGCGCGCCTATCGCAAGTTCGATCGCCTGCGCGATCGCAACCGTTTCCGTGCCTGGCTCGTTCGAATCGCGTTTCGTCTCGCGCTCGATCGTTTGCGCTCCGGGAAACGCCGCGAATTGCGCGACACGCTTTGGTCGCAACCGGAGCGCCAGCCGCCCGCGGCGAATGCCGAAGACCTTGCTGTTTCCAATGAATTCCAGGCGCATCTCGAGAGCGCCCTTGCGGAATTGCCGGAAAAATTGCGCCTGGTCCTTTTGCTTGCGGCCATGGAAGGCCACACCATCGACGAAATCGCCGCGATGACAGGTGTTTCTGCCGGCACGGTGAAGTCCAGAATTTTCTATGCGCGAAGACAGTTAGCGGAGAAGTTGCGATGCCATGCAAGCTTTATAAAAACGCGTTGATCGAAGCTGCAGCTAGCAGCGCCGAGCCGCAAGCTGATCTGCGCGCGCACCTAGATGCGTGCGCTGCCTGCCGCGCCGCGTTCGAACAAGAACAATCCCTCTTCGCCTCCATCGATGCCGGCCTTCACGTTACTGCAAACAGCGAAGTGCCCGCCTCGCTTTTGCCGCGCGTCCGTGCCCGCCTCGACGAAGAAGCCAATTCGAAGCGTCGCTGGACTGCAAACTGGTTCACATTGGCAAGTGCCGCACTCGTGGTCGTTGCTTTCTTCGGAGCGCGCGCCGTTTGGCACACAAATTTCGCAGAAAAACCAGTCGAGACGACAGGGACAACGAGTGTGCCGCCGCGGGTGACACCGCCGCCACAGCAACAAAACCCCCTAGTCGTACCACCGGTGGGGAAGAATTCTGTCTCACAGCGTCAACCCGCTATCGCCAAGAACGCTCTGGCGGCCGAAACGCTGGTCAATGGAAAGACCATGCCGGAAGTGCTGGTTCCCCGCGATCAAGAAGTCTTGCTAGCCGAGTACGCCGAGCAGTGGCGTTTTCACAAGCGCACTCCTCTTCTAGCTCAAGATTCCGACGCGACAATTTTAGCGCCCTTGCAAGTTGCTCAGATCCAAATTGCCGAGCTTGACGTCAAGCCCTTAGCGGAAGAGAAGTAGCCATGAATTCCGCGGAAACAATTCGACTCAGAAACTATTCGCAGCACTCAGGAGGAATGCAATGAAGAGAGTATCCAATTTGCTTTTACTCTGCGCGCTCTGTCTGCCCATAGTCCAAATGCGCGCCCAGGAAAAGCCCAAGACTGAGGAGCGCGTGAGAGTTCCAACTCCCATCAAGGTGCAGATTGTCTTTACCGAGTACGAAGGCGACAAGAAGATTTCCAGCATGCCGTATTCGTTCACCGTGATTTCCGATGAAAAGGTGGGCGGTAGGTACTCAACGAGTCTTCGAACTGGCATCCGCGTGCCCATCGAGACGGACGGCAAGGACCAGAAAACCAGCTACCTGGACATCGGTTCAAACATCGATTGCGGCATCGAGACCGGAGAAGATGGCCGCTTTCATCTCTTTTTGATCTTCGATCGGTCCGCGCTCTACCCCAACAAGTCCGCCGAGGGTGAGAGACTCGTTGCCGACCCAGGAGGCCTGCCGCTCGTCCGCCAATTTAGAACGTCCGAAAACCTAATTTTGAAGGATGGACAAACCTCGGAGAATCTCTTGTCCACAGATCCGCTCAACGGCCACACGCTGCGCGTCTCCGTCACCATCAATGTGCAGAAGTAAGGAGGGATACTTCTAACTTTTCGCAAGCACTGCTGCAAGTGCAGCGGTCAAATCCGCATGCAGAAACCGGTAGCCTAGTTTTTCCAACGCTTGCGGTGCGACGCGCTGGCTGGATAACAGCAGCGCGTCGGCCATTTCACCCAGCGCCAGCCGCAGCGCAAACGCCGGAGCAGGAAAGACCGCCGGCCGGTGCATCACCTTTGCAAGCACTTTTGTGAACTCCGCGTTTTGCAATGGCTGTGTCGACACGATGTTCACGGCGCCTCTTATTGAGGCGTTCTCAATCGCAAATCGCAAAATTCCGACGACGTCCTCGAGCGTCACCCAAGACATCCACTGCTGTCCGGAACCTAATTTTCCCCCAACGCCAATCTTGAATGGCAGCATCATCTTCGGCAGCGCACCGCCCTCGCGCGCCAAAATAATCCCGAACCGCGCCAGCACCACTCGAATCCCCAGCGCCTCGGCCTTCCGCGTTTCCCCTTCCCACTCCTGCCCCAGACCCGCAAGAAAATCCCCACCCGGCTTGCTGTCCTCCGTCAGCGTTTCGTCGCCGCGATCGCCGTAATATCCAATCGCGGAGGCCGACACCAGGACGCTCGGCCGCGCATTCATCTTAGCCAGCGCTCCTATCAACGCGCGCGTTGTATCAATCCGGCTCGAACGCAGCAGCGCTTTCCTTTGCGTCGACCAACGCCCGTCCGCAATCGATGCCCCCGCCAGGTTCACAACCGCATCGGCGCCCACCGCCGCCCCGCCCAATTCTCCCGTCGCCGGATTCCACGCCACAACAAACCCTTCTTTCGCCCCTTCGCCGCCGGCACTCTGCGGCCGAACCAATCGGCAAACGGTATGCCCACCCCGCGCCAGCGCGCTCACCAGCACCGTCCCCACCAACCCCGACGAGCCCGTTACCAGAATCTTCATGTTTTTCCTCTTCGTTCTTCCTTGTCTGGCGGGGACAAAAGACCATCTCCCTGCACGCTACGCAACCCGCTCTCAACGGTCAAGCAATCGAAATCTTCAAATCTTAGCTCGCTGATGAAGTTGTCGAATTCTCCGTCGTCCTAATCAGATCGAGAACTGCAACGTTCGGGATTGCACACGCTCAAACCCGTGCCACTGGCCCCCCCAAGCAGTGCAGGTTACAATTCCCCTGTGCCACCTGTCTCACGATCCATTCGCGTCACCGTCCTCTTTTTCGGCCGCCTCAAGGAACTCACCGGCCATGCCGAAGACTCCGCCGAGTTCGCCGACGCCGCGACGATCGAGCAACTTTTCGCTCTCTATTCGGCACGCCACCCCGAGCTCGCAAAATACCGCTCCTCGGTGGTCGCTTCGCGCAACCAGGAGTTCGCCGCCTGGGATACCCCTCTCCGCTCCGGCGATGAAGTCGCGTTTCTCCCTCCCGTAAGCGGCGGCTGACGCATCAATATGGCGACACTCCCTCACGATGACATCTATCAATTGGTTCGCGAGCCCATCGACATAGCCGCGCTGGCACGCCACGTGCGTGCGCCCGAAGATGGCGCCGCCGTCACTTTCGATGGTTTCGTCCGCAACCAGTCCCACAATCGTCCGACTCTCTATCTGGACTACGAAGCCTACGAATCCATGGCCCTCGCCAAAATGCGCGAAATCGGCTTTCAGCTCCACGAAAAATACTCTATCCATCGCGTCGCCATGGTTCACCGGCTCGGGAGACTCGAGATCGGCGAAACCAGCGTATTCATTGCCGTCAGCGCCCCGCACCGCGCCGCCGCCTTTGACGCCTGCCGCTTCGCCATCGACACCCTCAAGCGCACCGTCCCCATCTGGAAAAAGGAGTACTTCGCAGACGGCGCCGTCTGGGCGGACGGTGAACTGCCCCCCACGCCAGCGGCGACGCCGCGCGCGAAACCTGCATCTTAACTCCTAATGTCGATGACATCCTTTCGCCCCTACTCCACATTGCTCTTCGCCGTCCCAGCGATGCTCTTCGCCGGGGTCGCGTTCAGCCAGGACCAGTCCGACCGTCCGCCCTGGGCGCGGAAGCCGAAGTCCGCGACAACCGCCAACTCGACTTCCAAGTCGAGTACTGCTTCTGCCTCTACCGCGTCCCCCGCATCGCCTCCGGACGGCGAACCCGGAAAAATCGTCCAGCCCACGCTGCCTGCCCCCGCGAACGATTCACAAGACGCCGCTGGCCAGCGCGGCCGCATCCGCGTCAACGTCAATCTCGTCAATGTTCTCGTCAGCGTCCTCGACGAAAAGAACCGCCCCGCCCCGGACCTTCCCAGGGAGGCTTTCCAGCTATTTGAAGAAGGAGTTGAGCAGAAGATCGACAAGTTCGAGTCGGAAACTTCGCAGCCGCTGGACTTGGCCATCATGATCGACTCCAGCCTCAGCGCCCACAAGGAGATCAGCTTCGAGCAGGAAGCCGCCGCCCACTTTATCCGCCAGGTGCTGCGCCCCGGCGACCGCCTCTCCGTGTTCGCGTTCGACGAAGATGTAAGACAGCTCGCAGGGTTCTCTGATAACGTTCCCGAGCTGCAAGCTGCCGTTCGCAAGATGCCCGCCGGTGCTGGCACTTCGATTTACGACGCCGTGCTTCTCGGTTCGCGCGCCCTCGAACGCCGTGGCGACGACCGCCGCCGCGTCATCATCCTGGTTACCGACGCTGGCGAAACCACCAGCAGCTCTGACTTTGACGCCGCCCGCAAGGCAGCCGTCCGCTCCAACTCGCTCCTCTACACCATCGTTATCCGCCCGGTGAAAAACGAAAGCGGCCGCAATACCGCCGGTGAACACGCCCTCGAAACCATGACCGACACCACCGGCGGCGCCATGTTCTATCCCGATACGCCCCAGGAACTCGGCGCCATCTTCGATCGCATCGACCGCGAACTCCGCACCCAATATCTCCTCGCCTACTACCCCACCCCCCGCGGCCCCGCCAACACCTACCGCTCCATCGTCGTCACCGTCAATCCCGCCACCTACCACGTCCGCCACCGCAAGTCCTACCTCACCGGCCCACAATAAGATGCGCTGCCGGCCCCGTCATCTCGAACGAACGTGAGACCTCTGCGCCATCGCTTGCTGCTTCGTCGCAAGCGATGAAATCTCTCCTTTCCCCTCCCGTCCGTCATTTCGAGCGCAGGACGGTGGGCGGGTGGCAGGCCCTTAGCCGCTCGGCGCAAAGGGGGGTGCCGCACCCTTCGGTTTTACAAAAAACAGGGGGTGGGGTACCTTCGCCTTATTCAATCGCTCCTCAAGCGAACCAAGCTTGCCGCTAATGGTAGAGTGGAAATGGCCCATTGGCTCCGTGCAGGCCGACACTGCTCAAATTTCCTCCATGACCAAGAACTATCTCGAAGCCGCCGTTGAAATCGCCCAGGAAGCCGGCAAAATCCTCATCGAAGAATTGTCGCGTCCCTTGGACATCGCCTACAAAGGCGACGAAGTGGATCTCGTCACCCAGGCGGACAAGCGCTCGGAACGTTTCATCGTCGAGCGCCTCACCAAATATTTTCCCGACCATGCCATCGCCGCCGAAGAGGGAACCGGGCATGAGAGCGCTTCGGCTTCGGAATATCGCTGGCACGTTGATCCGCTCGACGGCACCACGAATTTCGCCCACGGGTATCCCTTCTTTTGCGTCTCGATCGCTCTCGCCCAGCGGGGCACGCTCCTCGCCGCCGCGGTCTTCAATCCGTTTTACAATGAACTGTTCACCGCCGCGCGCGGCGAAGGGGCCACCTTCAACGGCAAAAAAATCCACGTCTCCAAAGTCGCCACACTTTCCACCAGCCTGCTCTGCACCGGCTTTCCCGTGCGCAACCGCAAAGCCAGCCCGAATCTTCAATACTACGGCGACTTCACCCAGCACTCTCACGGCGTGCGCCGCGACGGCTCCGCCGCGCTGGACCTCGCCGCTGTCGCCGCCGGCCGCTTCGACGGCTTCTGGGAATTTAACTTGCAGAAATGGGACACCGCCGCGGGCGTGCTGCTAGTCGAGGAAGCCGGTGGCAAAGTGAGCGATTTCGCCGGAAATCCTTACCAGCTTGGCGGCCCCGTCATCCTCGCCACCAACGGGCTGATCCACGAAGAGATGCGAGCCATGGCGCTGGAGATCTCCCGCCGAGCCCCGGCGCCCTTGCGAACCTGAAAATCCCCAGTCCTGCTCGCGTGCCTTTCGGCATTGAATTTTCTCGCCGCGCCTCTGCGAGTCGTTGAAAAGGCTTTTCTTTGCGTCCTAATTCCATCCTTACACCGGACTTACGATTTTCTTATACATCGAACGCTAGTATTCCGAGGCAACGAAGCAGCATCCTGCGCCTGCCAAAGACGCACTTTGATCCATCAACGATCCGTTGCCATGCATCAATATTCCTAGGAGCAAGATATGCGCGCGTTCAATCATGGTGGAAGAATTTTCCGGTTGCTTCTTGCAGGATTGCTATGTGCCAGCATCGTTCCAAATCGTTTGCTGGCCGATGATAAAGATTCGAGCAATCCGCCCTCAAAATCGGCTCCGGCGAAGAGCGATGCTTCCAAGATTGAGGCACCCCCTCCGTTGACGGAGCGCGAGCGGTGGCTGCTGGATCGCGTGGAGCAGCTCGAAAAGCGCGTCGCGGAACTTGAAACCAAGAGCAATTCGCCTGCGACCGCCGCGGCACCGTTTTCACAGCCTGCTTTGTTGAGCCCAACTACATCCAGTGTCGCGGGGAGCGCCGCCGGCGTCCCACCGGCGCCGACCGCGACAGAAGCCAATGCGAATGTCATTCCTGCGGAAAAGGCTCTCGCTTCCGTCAGCCCGCAAGCCCTTGAAAAGGGCAAATCGGGCGCGGCGAAACCGCTGGCAGCGGAACCCTTTGCATTCGCGGACTTCACCTGGCTGACCGGCAACGCCCGGACAAAAGAATCGCCGATGGATACGAAATTCTTCACCCCAGAAATTAGAGCCGACGTCGACTATATTTACGATTTCAACCATCCCAAAGACAACACGATCGGCGGGTCGAGCGAGGTTTTCCGGGCCAATGAAGTCCAGGTAACGCAGCTCGGTGTCGGCGGTGATTTCCACTATGACAATGTGCGTGCCAGGCTGATGACGCAGTTCGGCTTGTATTCGCAGACGACGCCGCGGAATGACGCCAGCCCCTCACGCGGCCAGTGGAATCTCGACAACGCGTATCGTTATCTGTCGGAAGCCTACGGCGGCTACCACTTCAACGCGCTGCATGGAATCAACGTCGACGCCGGCATCTTCATGTCGTACATCGGACTCTTTAGCTACTACCAATTCGACAATTGGACGTATCAGCCGTCGTATGTTTCATCGAACACTCCATGGTTCTTCAACGGCGTTCGCGTCCAGATTTTTCCGACCGAGCACTTGAAGATCGAGCCCTGGTTTACGAATGGGTGGCAATCCTACGGACGTTTTAACAGCCGCCCTGGCCTCGGAGTGCAATTCCTGTGGCGGCCGAACGGCTGGCTATCGGTCCTCGGGAATCAGTATGCCTTGGGTGCAGATGCACTGAACACACCAGGGCGCATCCGCTATCACACGGACGACAGCATTCAGATCAAGTACTACGACAATCCCGAAAAGTTCTTGGACAAAGCCGCGTTCTCGCTCACCGGCGATATGGGATGCGAGCACGGCGGCGGCGTCAGCTGCGCGGGCAACTCCGCCAAAGGTCCCAAGCAGAGCTTTCTGGGGTACATGATCTACAACCGTCTCTGGTTCGATAGAGATAAATACGCCGTGACACTCGGAGGCGGTCAGATCAACAATCCCGGGCGGTATTTGGTTTTGCTGCCGCCGATCAACGGCGCGACGGCAGCTTCGGGTACGCCTTATTTCACCGAGAATCCCGGCGATCCATATAAAGCGTGGGATGTATCGGGGACTTTTGACTGGATGCCGAGCCAATATATTACCTTCCGTTGGGAGTACAACCATCGGGCGGCCAATGTGCCCTATTTCTCCGGATCCGGAGGCGTGACACCGCCAGCGGGCAACACATTCGGCGCGCCGGGCGCGCTGGTCTGCCTCAACGGCAGCCTTGCTCCCAGCACCGGTTGCGGCCCAGTTGGGCTTTGGCAACCGGATCTCCGCAAAACCGAGAACCGGCTGAACATGGCCATCCTCGTCAAATTCTAATCTCGCGCAGAGAATCACGGCCGCATTCAGGCCAGAGCCTCCCCAATGTTTGTGGTTGTTCCATCCATCTGATCTACGTCGTAGAATGTTGATTGTGGCGATAAAGAAAACCAAGAGAGGCATCAAGCGTAGAAATAGCGCTAAGGCGAAAACGCGATTGAGCCCGAACGGTACCCGCTTTGCGGAAGCAGCCGCCTGCTTGGCAGAGATTGGAAAAGGTTTCCACGCTCGCGGTTGGGTTCTGGGTACGAGCGGAAACTTCAGCGCGGTGATTTCCCGCGAGCCGCTTCATCTGGCCATTACTTCAACGGGCTTGGACAAGGGCAGCCTCACGCCCGCGCAGTTTCTGGAAATGGACGAAGCGGCCAACGTCTGCCGCGGCGATGGCCGACCGTCTGCTGAAGCCCTGCTCCATCTTGCCATCGCCCGCGGCGTGGACGCCGGCGCGGTCTTGCACACTCATTCGGTTTGGAGCACCGTCCTCTCGGGCTCGCATGCATCCCAGGGCGGCATCGCGCTGGAAGGATACGAAATGCTTAAAGGACTGGAGGGCGTTCGAACGCACAAGCATCGCGAGTGGCTGCCGATTCTTGAAAATTCGCAGGACATGGTCGAACTCGGAGAACGCGTTTCGAAAACCCTGCGGGACAGCCCCGGCATCCATGGATTTCTTTTGAGGGAGCATGGGCTTTATACTTGGGGGGCGAGCTTGCAGGAAGCCAAGCGCCATGTTGAAATCCTGGAGTTCCTGATGGAAGTACTGGTTCGCTCCGGCGCCGCGCAGAGTGCGTGATTCCCGCGCTGCCTGAGCCTGGAGATAAATTGCCGTGGCCGTCCTTCGAATCCCCGATGAAAACCGTTCGCTCCGCGAGCACGATGAGGTTCGAGACTACCTCGCCGGAATTGGCATTGACTACGAAAGCTGGGAGTCTCCGGCCGACCTGCCTTCGGATGCTTCCGCGGATCAAGTCTTGGCGGCCTACAGCCAGCAAGTCGAGGAACTCAAACGGCAAGGTGGCTACGTCACAGCGGATGTGATCGACGTCAATGCGGAAACTCCCGGGCTGGATGCGATGCTCGCGAAGTTCAACATCGAGCATACGCACGATGAGGACGAAGTCCGTTACATCGTCGCCGGGCGCGGGCTGTTCCATATCCATCCGCAACAGGGCCCGGTTGTGGCGATCGAAGTAGAAGCCGGGGACTTGATTCGCGTTCCACGCGGGACGCTGCACTGGTTCGATCTCTGCGGAGAGCGGCGCATTCGCGCCATTCGTCTGTTCCAGGACAAGTCCGGCTGGACGCCCCACTATACGAGCAGCGGCGTGGACCGGAATTACGAACCCGTTTGCTGGGGCCCCAGGTACATTCCGCCGCAAACGGCGGCGAAGTAGCTCGTGTGTCACTGATCGACGAATCTCAGATTCGCGTCATTCTTCTCGACATCGAAGGCACGACAACACCCATCGAATTCGTTTATCAAACTCTTTTTCCCTATGCGGGCCGCAAGCTGGAATCGTTTCTTCGAGAACACGCTCAAGATCCAGATATTCAGTCCTTGATTCAGGGCTTGCGAGCGCAACACGACCTGGATGAACGCAATGGACTTGAACCGCCTGGCTGGCTGGACAATTCGGAAGAAGCGCAGTTGCGTACGAGCGTCGCTTACGGCCAATGGCTGATCGCGCGGGACAGCAAGTGCACCCCGCTCAAGTCTCTCCAGGGAAAAATATGGCAGCAGGGATTTACGGGCGGGGAATTGCACGGCGAAGTGTTTCCCGATGTGCCCATCGCATTCGAACGATGGCGGAGGCAGAAAAAAATCATCGGCATCTACTCGTCCGGAAGCGTCCTGGCGCAGCAAAACTTGTTTCGCACCACGGCTTCAGGCGACTTGACTTCGTACATTTCCGTTTTCTTTGACACGCGCGCGGGAGCCAAAACTTTACCGGAAAGCTACAAGAAAATCGCCGCTTCGGTTTCGTTTGCACCGAACCAGTTTCTATTTATTTCGGACGCGGTGAAAGAAATCGAAGCGGCGCGGTCCGTGGGAATGCAAGCGCTGCTTTGCGAACGTAGCTGTGAAGACGCTCAGCCTGACCGAGGAGCCATCCACGACTTCAACGGCGTGCTTCCTGACTAATGTTTGGCGGACCCGCCTGCCAACTTGCCATCACCAAGCGTGGGCCGCTATTTAGCTCCCCACTCCGCATACAACTTCGTAATCGTAGGTCCGATGGAGAAATCCCAAGCAAAAATGACGACGTTCTTGTATTTTTCCGGAACAATGTAAAGATCAGCAGCCTCCGCCGCCGGCACTCCTGCTTTGTGCATTTTCTGCGCTTGCTCTTCAATATCGTCGAAAAGGGCCCGGAAGAGCGCAACGCCTTCCTGACCGCAAATCGGTCCATGTCCGGGAACGAAGACTGTGTCCTTGTCCCAGGAAGCGAATGCCTTCAATGTTTGCCGCCAGCCGGATACCGTGCATTGCGTGTCGAAGCAGACCGGGTACAGGCCGGAAAATAGCAGATCGCCCGCATAGACAACGTTCTGTTCCGGAACTCGCACGATTACGTCCGTCCCAGAATGCCCGGGATAGCTTTCGATCACAGCCGTAATTCCGCCCAAGTCCACCTTCATCGGCAGTTTGGACGGGTCTATCGGACGATTCGGAAGGGCCAGAACGGCGGAGTTTGAAACATTGAATACAGTCGTAACATGGGCCAGATATTCTTCGCGATGTTTTCGCGCCGTTTCCGTCTTCGCCTCTTTAACCGCCTTCTCAAGAGGGCTCAGGAAGGCGGCCTTGTCGGCGCCTTGCATGGCCCCATAACTCTCCACGATGCGTTTTGCCGTGTTGGCATGCGCCCACAACGGAATCCCGTTGGCGCCAAAGAAGGCGTTCCCCGTCGAATGATCATAGTGATAGTGCGTGTCCAGCGCGCCCTTGACGGGAACCTGGCTGACCATCCGCAGTGCATCCATCTGGAAGGCAGCTCCAGCCACACTAATAAATCCCTCGACCAACAGCGCCCCGTCTTTGCCAACCAGGAATCCTCCGTTGCAAACCGTCTGGAAGCCTTTCGAGGGATCGGAGATCGTCGCGTACAGCCCTTCACCGATCTTTCTCACCGACGCGAAGCC
>Ga0209527_1000075_pt1 | contig 20012 bp, 16 predicted proteins | sample JacPinW_OM2H0_M2_FD_187968 | JGI IMG/M metagenome (GOLD analysis project Ga0209527, IMG submission 187968) | Forest soil microbial communities from Algoma, Ontario, Canada - Jack Pine, Ontario site 1_JW_OM2H0_M2 (SPAdes) (version 2) | ecosystem: Environmental > Terrestrial > Soil > Boreal... | reverse complement strand
GCGTATCGGCCTCGCGAGCCTACGCGTGGATGGCGGCATGGTGGCGAACGAGTTGTTGATGCAGTTTCAGGCGGATGTTTTGAACCGCGAGGTGGTGCGCCCGGTAATTCAAGAGACGACGGCGCTCGGCGCAGCCTATGCCGCCGGCCTGGCGGTAAAATTCTTTTCCGGCCTGGAAGAGTTGCGCGCCAACTGGGCGGTCGATCGCATCTGGAAGCCGAATCTCGCCGAACCGGAGCGCGAGCAACTATACAGACAGTGGAAGAAAGCGGTCACGCGATCGTTTGACTGGATTGAATCTTGACGGAGGCTTTCAGCCATGGCATCACCGCTGGCCGGTGAATTTTTCGGCACGATGATTCTAGTCCTGCTAGGCGATGGAGTTGTCGCCGCGGTGCTGCTCAAACGTTCGAAAGCCGAGGGCAGCGGATGGATGGTGATCACTGCCGGGTGGGCGTTCGCAGTAATGGCAGGCGTCTTCACGGCCATCGCCTGTGGGAGCAGCGATGCGCATTTGAATCCCGCGGTGACGATTGGCTTCGCGGTGCGCGAGGGTAATTTTGCCAAATTTGCTCCCTACCTTGCAGCCCAGATGCTCGGGGCAATCGTGGGCGCCGCGCTCGTCTGGCTGCACTACTTTCCGCACTGGAAGGAGACGCCGGACGCTGCTGCGAAGCTGGGGTGTTTTTGTACGGCGCCGGCAATTCGAAATGTCGTTGCGAATTTGCTGAGCGAAATCATTGCAACTTTCGTGCTTGTTTTTGTCATTGGCGCGATTTTTTCAAAGAGCGTCTCCGCAGCCGGCCCCGCCGCAGGACTCGGCCCGTATCTCGTGGGCAGCCTGGTTTGGGGCATCGGTCTCTCTCTCGGTGGGCCGACCGGATACGCGATCAATCCGGCACGTGACCTCGGGCCGCGCATCGCGCACGCGATTCTTCCAATTGCAGGGAAAGGCGGCTCCGATTGGGGCTATGCGCCGATTCCCGTGATCGGACCGCTCATCGGTGGCTTGCTGGCCGGCGTGCTATTGCGCTTGCTTGCGATTTTCTGATACGAGCAGAAAGCAAGCATACTCTGCTGGCTTCTAGCGACGATTCAGGGCCGAGTGGAGAACCGGCAAGAACGTGGAAGCTGCAGCAAGAAAGGAACCACAAAGAGAATGAGTTTGATGCGATCCCTGTTGCTGGCTGCGTCGCAGAATCGGTGGCTTCGCGACCACGCCACACATTACTCCTTTGTGCGCGGCACTGTGTCCCGGTTTATGCCCGGCGAAACTTTGGACGACGCACTTGGCGCGGCGGAGGCGCTGCGAGGCAAGAAGATCGGAACGGTCTTCACACACCTGGGCGAAAACATCAAGGACCGCTCCGAGGCGCAGCTGGTTAAGGAACACTATCTCAAGGTGCTGGAGCGCATCAGAGAACGAGGTCTGCAAGCGGAAATTTCGGTCAAACTGACGCAACTCGGTTTGGACCTCTCACCAGATCTTGGCTTCGAACATGTGATGGCCATTGTTGAGCGCGCACAAAAGGACTCCGTCGTCTGGGTAGACATGGAGGCGAGCAACTATGTGGACGCGACACTGGATCTCTATGGCCACGCGCTGAAAACGCATCCGAATATTGGTATATGCCTGCAGGCCTATCTTCATCGAACCAAGGATGACCTGGGGAAACTTCTGCCGCTGCGGCCCTCGATTCGATTGGTCAAAGGGGCATACAACGAGCCGCCCGAAATCGCGTTTGCCCGCAAGCAGGATGTCGACGAAAACTATTTCGAGCTCGGGAGGCAGATGCTGCGGGCCAAGAAGGAGAATCACATCGTGCGTGCCGCTTTTGGCACGCATGACGTGGCGCTGATGCGGCGGCTGGCCGGTTTTGCATCTGCGGAAGGGTTCGGGAAGAAGGATTTTGAAGTGCAGATGCTTTACGGCGTACAGCGCGCCGAGCAAGAGCGCCTCGCGAGCGAGGGCTGCACTTCCATCGTGCTCGTAGCTTACGGCAGCTATTGGTATCCGTGGTTCGTGCGCCGGCTGGCGGAACGCCCTGCAAATTTATGGTTTATGGTGCGCAACGTTTTTGCAGCGTAGAAGCAACTAGAACTTTCGGATTCCATTCGAACAGCAATCGACATTCCCCAATCAGCCGGCCGTATTGGCCTTGGCTATCAGAATAATCGCGAGAATATAGAACAAGAACATGAGGACGAGAAAAGTCTTTGCCTGACGATTGGAGCCCTCGAATTCTTTCCAGGCGAAAACTCCCCACAAGGCCGCAACCATGGGGGCGGATTGCCCGATGGCATAGGAAATTGCCACTCCGGTGAAATTCGCCGCGACAAGATTGAAGACCGTGCCAGTACCCCAGATGACGCCACCCATCAGGCCAAGCACGTGTCCTGAGGCAGGACCGTGAAAAAATTCGCCGAAATTCACGGGTTCTCCCACCAGAGGATTCTTCATGAAATACACATTCCAGAGAAGGCAGGAGAGCAGCGCCCCGAGCGTAAAGAAAACGCCAATGCTGTAAGGACCCAGGGTGTTTCCCTGGGTCATGGCATGAGTGACGAACGGGGCCCACAGGCCCATCAGGATTCCGGAAATGACGCAGATTATGATGCTCTTCCGGGAAACGGACCGGCTGGCTCTCGTGAGGCTTCCGTAAGCCTTGCCATCGAGGATCACCGCGACAACGGCGCAAGCGACGCCGGCTGCGAGCAATGCCGCATTCCCCTTCGGTTGCAGCGCATAGCTTGAAACCACGCCGACAACCATCGCAATTCCAATCGAAACCGGAAAAGCAATCGCCAGACCGGCCATGTCGATTGCGGCAACAAGGAGGAGATTCGCAAGGTTGAAAACCGCGCCCCCGGCAATTGTATAAATGAAATTCGAACGATCCGCCGCGCGGATGTTGTTCAGAAAACTCGAAGCATCATTCGAAATATTGCCCATCGTAAACGCCAGCGCAACCGCGATCAGAAAAATGCCGAGGGCGTAGTCCCAGTAAAACAATTCGAAACGGTAGTTCTTCACGCCTTTATAGGTGTTCGCCCAGGAACCCCAGCAGATCGCGCTAGTGAATATCATTAGAAGAGCTATGCCGAAAGTGTGAGGAACATACATGAATTTGCGGCTCCTTTGGAGGTCAACCGATTCGCCTTTTTTCTTCTGGTTCAAAAACGCTGGGCATGATGCTGCTTCCGTATTCTGTGACTGTCGCTGCTTGTACTCACCGCCAGGGAGCCTGTCAAGGCCATACCGGAGAATCTTGCGGCATTACCTTCACTCGAGACCAGCGGCGAGACAATTCGCCTCGCAATCGAGAGTTTATGCGCTTCCCTGGTTTGGTTCTTATATAATCCGCGCTCGGAATTACCAGAGGCAAAATGAAGGCCAAGCAATCCCTTATTGCGGTCGTAGGCAGCGCCAATGTGGACCTGACCACGTTCAACGATGTATTCCCGCGGCCGGGGGAAACGATCTTCGGCAAGAAATTCGATCTCGGTTTCGGCGGCAAAGGCGCCAATCAAGCGATTGCCGCGCGTCTCTGCGGAGCGAACGTGGGTATGGTGGCAAAAGTGGGGAGCGATCTATTCGGCCCCGCCACGATCAAAAACTTTGAATCGCAGGGAATTGACACGACCTACGTGCGCATCGCCGAGGGCGTTTCCAGCGGGGTCGCTCCGATCTTTGTGGATCCGAGCGGTCAAAATCGCATCATTGTCGTGAAGGGTGCAAACGACACGCTTTCGCCCGAAGATGTGGATGCCGCCGCGCCCCTGCTCCGTAAGGCAGAAACCATCGTCATGCAGTTTGAGATTCCGTTGCGCACCGTCTACCACACCGTGAAATTCGCCAAAGCCAATGGCATCCGCTGCATCGTGAATCCCGCTCCGGCACAGCCAATTGATTTCAAGGGAGTTGGCGCCGCGGATTATTTCATTCCCAACGAAAGCGAAGCAGAAGCAATCACGGGAATGCCGGTGCATTCGATCGATGATGCAAAAAAGTGTGCGCAGTTTCTGCTGCGCCAGGGAATGCGGCGCGTGGTCATTACTCTCGGCGAGCGCGGCTCTTTGGCGGCGGGACCGGAACGGATGGAACTGATTCCCGCATTCAAAGTCCAAGCCGTAGACACCACCGGCGCGGGCGATGCTTTCATCGGCAGCTTTGCGGTTTTTCTAAGCGAAGGTTTGCCGGAGGAGGAGGCTCTGCCGCGCGCAAATCTCTACGCCGCACTTTCCACAACCAAGGTAGGAACTCAAAAGTCCTTCTGTAACCGGGCGGAATTCGAAAAGGAGTGGCGGAATCGCGGCGCGCGCCTGTAATCCGGCTTTATCAAAGTGCTAAGATAGAGCTTTCCTGATTGCTCCGCTGTAGGCGTTGAACAATTCCATGACTTTGCGCGACAACCTCCGGATCGACACCTCCTCCAGCCTGCATCGCCAGGCTCCGCGAGGTCCGATTTCTCCTTCCGATACGGCCATCGCCAGTTACGCAGGGCGAGATCTTCAGCCCAACCGCGGTGTCCCGCTGAATTTGGATTGGGTGAACGCGGTGCGCGTGAACACCAGCGCCGTCGAGCGCCGCGCGCAAACCATCGGCACGCGGCGAACGGTAAAGAAGGAATGGCAGGCGGCCTGGCTCCTGCGCGCCATCACCTGCATGGATCTGACGACACTCTCCGGCGACGACACCGACGAGCGTGTTCGCCGCCTGTGCGCCAAGGCGCGGCAACCGATTCAGCACGAGCTCCAGCAGAAGCTTGGCATCGAGAGCCTCAATATCAAGGTCGCTGCCGTGTGCGTTTATCACACCTTCGTCGAAACCGCGCGGCGCGCCATCGAGGGCAGCGGCATTCATGTTGCCGCGGTTTCCACGGGATTCCCCGCCGGTCTTTCTCCCTTCGAGGAACGCGTGGCGGAAATTCGGCGCTCGGTGGAAGCCGGCGCCGACGAAATCGACGTGGTCATCACACGCGCGCACGTCTTTGGCGGTAAATGGCACGCGCTGTACGACGAAATCGCCGCGTTCAAAAACGCTTGCGGGCCCGCGCATCTGAAGGTGATCCTTGGCACCGGTGATTTGCTGACACTGCGCAACGTGACGCGTGCCAGCATGGTGGCCATGATGGCTGGAGCGGACTTCATCAAGACATCGACCGGCAAAGAACCAGTCAACGCTACGCTTCCCGTCAGCCTGGTCATGACTCGCGCCATTCGCGAGTACGCGCAGGAGACTGGAATGGCCGTGGGCTTCAAGCCGGCGGGCGGCATTCGCACGGCGAAGCAATCGCTCGAATGGCTTGCTCTGATGAAGGAGGAGCTCGGCGATTCCTGGCTGAAGTCGGAGCTATTCCGGTTTGGCGTCAGCGGCATGCTTGCGGATATCGAGCGGCAATTGGAGCATCATGCTACGGGACGCTATTCGGCGGACTATCGCCATCCGATTGCGTAGCCGGGAGAATCCTGGTTCGATGACAAGAGAAACGAGCAGAAGCGAATGAGCATCGTCGAAAAATTCATGACCATGGAGTACGGCCCCGCGCCGGAGGATTCGCGCGAAGCTCTTGCATGGCTGGACCGTCACGGCCGGCGCTTCGGACATTTCATTAACGGCGCGTGGCAGGCGCCCGCGGCTGGAATTTATTTCGACACGGCGGATCCTTCCACGAGAGAAAAACTCGCGACCATGGCGCTAGGCTCGGCAGCAGATGTCGCTAGCGCGGTGAAAGCCGCGCGGGCTGCATTGCCGTCGTGGCAGTCCCTCACTCCCCATGCTCGTGCGCGCTATCTCTATGCGTTGGCGAGGCAGGTACAGAAACATTCGCGCTGGCTCGCGGTTCTCGAAACACTGGATAACGGCAAGCCGATTCGTGAAAGCCGCGACATCGATATCCCGCTGGTAGCGCGGCATTTTTATCATCATGCGGGCTGGGCCCAATTGCTCGAGCAGGAATTCCCGGGATACACCGCTTGCGGCGTCGTAGGCCAAATCATCCCGTGGAATTTTCCTTTGCTCATGCTGGCATGGAAGATTGCCCCCGCGCTCGCAACCGGGAACACCGTGGTGCTGAAACCCGCGGAATTTACGCCCCTGACGGCGCTCGCATTTGCGCACATCTGCCAGGAAGTGAGGCTCCCCGCCGGAGTCGTGAACATCGTCACCGGCGATGGTTCGACCGGCGAAGCGCTGGTGAAGCATCCCGACGTCGACAAGATTGCCTTCACGGGTTCGACGGAAGTGGGCCGCGCGATTCGCAAAGCCACGGCGCAGAGCCACAAGAAGCTTTCCCTCGAACTTGGCGGCAAGTCTCCTTTCATCATTTTTGAGGACGCCGATCTGGATAGCGCCGTGGAAGGCCTGGTCGACGGCATCTGGCTCAACCAGGGGCAGGTTTGCTGCGCCGGTTCGCGCCTGCTGATGCAGGAGAGCATCGCGGACAAGTTGCTCGGCAAGATTCAGGATCGCATGAACACGCTTCGAATGGGGCCGCCGCTCGATAAAGCCATCGACATTGGCGCCATCGTCGCGCGCGTGCAGCTCGAGCGCATCCAGCGGCTGGTCGATCAAGGCGTCGCTGAAGGAGCGACGTGTTGGCAGCCGTCCATTCCATTACCATCGCGGGGTCTGTATTTTCCGCCGACTTTGCTGAGCAACGTTCATCCGTCTTCTGTGGTGGCTCAGCAGGAGATTTTCGGCCCTGTGCTGGCGGCAATGACGTTTCGAACGCCGCGCGAAGCTGTCGAGCTCGCCAACAATACGGTGTATGGTCTGGCCGCCTGCGTGTGGAGCGAAAGCATCAATGTTTCACTGCATGTCGCGGCGCAGCTCAAAGCCGGGGTCGTGTGGGTCAACTGCACAAATCTTTTCGATGCCGCGTGCGGTTTCGGGGGCTATCGCGAGAGCGGTTATGGACGCGAAGGTGGGCGCGAGGGGCTCCTTGAATATCTCGAGCCTACATGGTTTAAGAATGCGCCACCGGTTCATGCGACGCCTCTCGCGATGGATCAGCCGCCGGAGGAGCGCGCCGATTTCGCGGCTCCCCTGATCGACCGCACCGTGAAGCTCTACATCGGCGGCAAGCAGGCGCGGCCGGACTCAGGTTACAGCGTCGAAGTGCGCGGCGCGGACGGGCGTTTGCTTGGGGAAGCGCCGCTGGGCAACCGCAAGGACATTCGCAACGCCGTCGAAGCGGCGCGCAAAGCGGAAGGCTGGGGCAAAACGACGGCACACAATCGGGCGCAGGTGCTCTACTACGTCGCAGAGAATCTTTCACAGCGCCGCGAAGAAATCTCCATCCGGTTGTCCGCGGTAGTCGGGAAGAAGCAGGCAGAAGCCGAAGTCAGCCTCGGCATCGAGCGCATCTTTTCCTACGCCGCCTGGGCCGATAAGTATGACGGCGCGGTGCATAACCCGCCGTTCCGCAACGTAGCTCTGGCAATGAAAGAACCGATCGGCACGGTCGGCGTCGTCTGCCCCGCGGATGCGCCGTTGCTGGGATTTATTTCTCTGGTGATGCCGGCCATTTCAACGGGCAATACGGTCATCGCCATTCCGTCCGAAAAATATCCGTTGATTACGGGCGATTTCTATCAAGTTTTCGAAACCAGCGATTTGCCGGATGGCGTCGTAAACATAGTCACCGGCCGCGCCGCGGAACTGATGAAGACGCTCGCTGAACACGACGACGTCGACGCTATCTGGTGTTTTACGGATGAAGCCGGCGCCGCAGCGGTGAAAACTCTCTCGGTTGGCAATCTGAAGCAGGTGTTCACCAACGAAGGCCGCGCCATTGACTGGTTCGACGTGAAGCAAGGCGAAGGCCGCTGGTTCCTCGATCACACTGTGCAGGTGAAAAACATTTGGGTTCCTTACGGCGAGTAGAAATTCGCCCCGGCCGGCGGGCAGGACTACAAACGACGCAATTTGAATTCGAAACTGGATCGGACAAAATACCCAAGGCATAGTTTCCACTTCATCACTGTTTCTTTGCTAATGGCCGTTACTTGGATTGGCGCGCGGTGTTAAATCAAGACTGGTAAACATTCACTTTAGCAATGCCCAACGCTCGGAGTTCGCCTCACACATTACAATTGGATCCGGCATTTCGCTTGCTACACTACGCAATCGCGAATCCGAGGAGTGCTTGATGGGTCATCCGCTTCTTGATCTAACAAACAAAACGGCCGTGGTGATCGGCGGAACCAGCGGCATCGGACTTGCTCTCGCTCGAGGCCTGGCCCAGGCTGGGGCGAATGTCGTGCCCACCGGCCGCCGCGGTGAACAAGTACAAGCCGCGGCCGCGGAAGTTGTGGCGCTCGGGCGGCGGTCGCTTGCGCAGACTTGCGATGTCACGGATAACGGCAGCATCGAGCGGCTCCTTCAATCGGTGTGCTCCGAATTCGGCAGCGTCGAAATCCTCGTGAATTGCGCCGGCCGCACGAAGCGAATGCCCACGCTCGATTTTCCAGAGTCCGAATGGAATGCCATCCTGGAAACGAACCTGTACGGGACTCTGCGCGCCTGCCGGGTCTTTGGCCGGCACATGATTGAGAAGCGCTATGGCCGGATTATCAATATTGGATCGCTTTCTTCGTTCGTGGGGTTGTTTGAGGTTGCGGCCTATGGCGCCAGCAAGTCAGCCGTTGCTTCTCTAACCAAAACGCTGGCAATCGAGTGGGCGACGTCGGGAGTGTGCGTCAATGCGCTCGTTCCTGGTGTTTTGCGTACGGATTTGAATGCGGCCTTGCTAGACGGAACGGAGCGCGGAAAGGAATTTCTGATGCGCACGCCGATGCGCAGGTTCGGCAAACTCGAGGAGTTAGTAGGCGCCGCCGTCTTTCTCGGTTCTGATGCCGCTAGCTTCGTGACGGGCCACCTATTGGTGGTAGATGGCGGCATTATGGCCAGCGGCGTCAATCGATAACGAACGCGGCCAGCGGCCATTACAGTCAAATCTTCAAACTTGTGTCAGTGACTGCTCTTGGCAGCGCCGACGGATGACGCCAATCGTTCCCGCGTTTGCTTTACGATTGCCAGGAATTTCCGCGCATTCTCAACAATAATTTCCGGCTTGTTTGACCTCAGCGCGTCGGCCTGCACCAATTCTCCCCCGACACCCAAGGCCACTGCCCCTGCTTCGATAAATTCAGCCGCGGTGTTTAGATTGACGCCGCCAGTGGGAACAAGCGGAACTTCCGGAAACGGTCCCTTGAGAGCCTTGATGTACTTGGCTCCGCCGACTTGGCCACACGGGAAAACTTTGACGAAGTCCGCGCCAGCCTCCCAGGCGGTAATGACTTCCGTGGGCGTCAGCGCCCCAGCAATGATCAACTTCCCTTCCCGTCCCGCAAACTCGATGGTCTTGAGGTTCAATCCCGGGCTAACCAGAAACTGCGCGCCAGCATCGAGACAGCGGTGTGCCGCCTCGGCGTTGAGAACCGTTCCAGCTCCGATAAGCACCGCTCGACCGGCATTCTTCGCCAATTCGCGAATGACATCCACCGCGCCCGGCACGGTCATCGTGATTTCTACGATGGGAATCCCTCCCTCACAAACGGCATCGGCAGCCATCCGCGCCTCGCGCGCCGACGACGCGCGAACCACCGGCACGATTCCGATCTCCAGGATCCGATCGCGAACCTTTTGTTTATTCATTGGCAGTTTCCATCCCTCGGAAATTCCTTGTCAGCGCGCGATGCGTGCTCCAACTCCTTTCATCACCTGCAGTACCTCTTGCAGCGTTGCCATCGAAGTGTCTCCCGGCGTGGTCATCGCAAGTGCGCCGTGTGCCGCCCCGCATTCCACTGACCACCCCGGGTCCTGTCCCGAGATGAATCCGTAAATCAGGCCGGAAGCAAAAGAATCGCCTCCTCCAACGCGATCGAAAATCTCAAGATTCTCCCGGTTTTTTGCCTGGTAGAATTTGCCATCGCAATAGCAGACCGCACCCCAATCGTTTTGCGTCGCCGTCTTCGCTTTCCTGAGAGTGGTCGCAACGACTTGAAAGGGATAATCTTTCACGACTTTCGCGATCATTTGCTTGAACCCTTGTACTTCAAACGTGGAGTGGTGTTCATCCATACCCGGCACGTCGTAACCAAGCGCCGCCGAAAAATCTTCCTCATTGCCAATCATCACGTCCACGAAAGGAGCAATGCGGCGGTTCACCTCTTGCGCCTGTTTTTTCCCTCCATGAGACTTCCAAAGAGATGCGCGGTAGTTCAGGTCGTAAGAAACAACCGTGCCGTGCCGCCTCGCTGCCTGCATGGCTTCCAAGGTAACTTCCGGAGTCGTCGGTGAAAGCGCGCAGAAAATTCCGCCCGTATGAAACCAACGCGCGCCGTGTTTTCCAAAAATTTGTTCCCAATCGATGTCGCCCGGCTTCAATTGCGAGACCGCGGTGTGCCCGCGATCGTAGCTTCCAAGCGCCGCGCGCACCCCAAAGCCCCGTTCCGTAAAATTAAGCCCGTTGCGTGCCGCGCGGCCCACACCGTCATGTTCCACCCAGCGCACCTGCGATTGATCTACGCCGCCCTGATAAATGAGGTCCTGCAGCAGCCTGCCAACGGGGTCATCGGTAAACGCCGTGACGACTGCGGTGTCCAGGCCGAAGCAACGCTTCAGCCCGCGTGCCACGTTGTATTCTCCGCCGCCCTCGCAAACTTCAAAGGATCGCGCGGTCGCAATGCGCCGGTCGCCCGGGTCGAGCCGCACCATGACCTCGCCCAAACTGACGAGGTCCCAGCGGCAATCTTCCTTCGGCTTGATCGTCAACCCCATGCTCTCACCTCGACTGCCTATTCATGGAGAACCGGCTGCCAATGCATTGTCACGGTTTGCGTGGAGAGTTTCCAGATTCACGTTGGGCTTCTCAGTTGATCTTGGCTGGCTCCAGCCTGGGAGTCAGAACATGGATTATGGCGAGAGCCACCAAATAGGCGGAACCGGCAATAAGGAATGGAACTTTATAGCTCCCAGTCCATTGAAGCACGTGGCCCACGATGGTGGCGATGAACAAACCCCCGATCGCACCCGCCATGCCTCCGATTCCCACCACCGAGCCGACGGCCCCCGCGGGAAACATGTCTGAGGTCAACGTATAGAGATTGGCGGAAAATCCTTGATGACACGCGGCTGCCAGTCCGATCAGCAGTACGGCGGACCAGGTGCTTTCTACCCGGTAAGCAAACACGATGGGTGTAACGCACGCAGCACAAAGGAGCATGGCGGTCTTGCGAGCAACATTGATGGTATTGCCGCGCTTGATCATCCAGGATGACATCCAACCCGCCGCGACGCTGCCGACATCGGACATCAAATAAATCACCACGATCGGAGCGCCAATCCCTGTCAGCGAGAGGCCGTGCTTGCTCTGTAAAAACCCGGGCACCCAGAAAAGATAAAACCACCAGACCGGATCGGTCAGGAATTTCCCCGTGATGAACGCCCAGGTTTGTCGAAGCGGAAGCAAAGCAGCCCATTTTATTTTCCGCACCGGCACTTGTGGATCGCTGCGAATGTAATCGAGTTCCGCCTTGGAGACATGCAGGTGTTCCTCTGGTTTGCCATAAATCAAAAGCCAGAACACGAGCCAGATGAAACCCAGCGCACCGATTCCAATGAACGCCCCGCGCCATCCCCACCGTGCGTTGATCCAGGGCACTACCACCGGCGTGAGCATGGCGCCAATGCTGGTGCCGGCATTAAAAATTCCGGTGGCCAGGGCGCGTTCTTTCTTCGGGAACCATTCTGCCACCGCCTTAATGCTGGCGGGAAAGATGGCAGCTTCCCCGAATCCCAGAGCCACCCGCGAGGTAGCAAAACTCGTGAGGGAACTCCCCAGCGCGGTTCCCATCGACGCGAGGCTCCAAAAAACCATCGCCAACGCATAACCCAACCGAGTGCCCAGCTTGTCGATGAGCCGGCCGACCACTACCATCCCCAGTGCATAAGCCGCCTGGAATGACACCACAAGATTGCTGTAGTCAATTTCGCTCCAACCTAGATCATGCTGAAGCGTTTTGTTGAGCACTCCGAGAACATTTCGGTCCATATAATTCTTGGTGGTGCCGAAAAGAAGGAGTGTGCAGATCACCCAGCGAAAATAGCCTGGGCCAGCGGGAGCCTTTGGCAAAGCTGGTTCGCGCGCAGCCGTAGCAGTAGTTTGCATCGGCGACGTCGAGAGGCCGGATGTTGAATTTGGGCGCACAGAGTCCATGGTTTAGAGGAAAGAATGCTTTCTACCAACTGTGCATCGTTCCATCGAGTTTGCGATTCACAGGCAAGTATGCCCGTTGATACGGAAACTTGGATGCTAGTGTCTCATCCAAATCCACGCCCAGGCCCGGAACATCACCAGGATGCATCATACCTTCAGAAAAACTGTAAGAATGCGAAAAGACACGGTCCGTCTCCTCCGTGTGCCGCATGAATTCCTGGATACCAAAATTATGGACGCTCAGATCAAAATGCAGCGCGGCAGCCATGCACACGGGACTCATATCGGTGGCACCGTGGCACCCTGTCCGGACTTGATAAAGTTCCGCCAGGTTGGCAATTTTCCTTAAATGTGAAATTCCCCCGGCATGCACCACCGCGGTCCGAATGTAGTCAATGAGCTGCTCCTGGATGAGTTGCTGGCAATCGTAAATCGAGTTGAAAACTTCACCCACCGCCAAAGGAGTAGTAGTGTGCTGGCGAATCAGGCGAAAGCTTTCTTGCAACTCTGCCGGAACAGGATCTTCGAGCCAGAACAAGTGAAAAGGTTCGAGGCTTTTTCCCAGGCGCGCTGCTTCGATCGGCGTTAGCCGGTGATGAACATCGTGCAACAAGGGAAGATCCGCTCCAAATTCCTTCCGCAGTCGTTCGAATAGTCGCGGCACAAAATTCAAGTAGAGATCCGAGCTCCAGGCATCCTCGAGCGGCGCATTTTTTTCCGCAGGCTCGTAATACAACTTGCCGCGACCAACCCCGTATGTGCTTTGCAATCCGGGAATGCCGCTTTGCGCGCGAATTGCCTTGTATCCGAGTTTGATGTAGTCGGCGACGGCCTGAACGGTCTCCTCGATTCCTGGCCCATTGGCGTGGCCGTAGACAAGAACGCCGTCGCGGGATGCCCCTCCCAATAGCTGATAGACGGGCACATTCAAGGCCTTGCCCTTGATGTCCCAGAGGGCGGTATCGACCGCGGCGATCGAGCACATGGTGACAGGTCCGCGGCGCCAGTACGCGCCCTTGTAAAGGTATTGCCAGATATCTTCGATCCGCCGCGCATCGCGCCCGATCAACAGCGGAATAACATGGTCGGAGAGGTAGCTCGCAACCGCGAGTTCGCGGCCGTTTAATGTGGCATCCCCGAGGCCGTGGATCCCGTCTTCCGTCGTGACTTTCAGCGTTACGAAGTTCCGCCCCGGACTACAAACAATCACTTTGGCATCGATGATTTTCATCGTTGATATGATCCTTTGTATCGCGGTCCGCGAAACCGTGGAAGAAGATAATTTCATGCTGCACCCGCGGCCGGCTCGGCCTGCCGTTGTCGTCACCGGGAAAGCCACCTGCCATCCACCACCAGGACATAGCCATGGACGCAGTCCAAGGTACTGGATTTACCTGGGAGTGTACACGCGCTTCCGCGTACTCGCGATATCCGGAAAAGCAGTACTCACCGCTCAAGACTGATAAACGGTCCCTTTGGTAAGTCTCAGCACCCGAATTTACGGTCTTGGCTTATTATTGGCTTGCGTAGGAGATCTTGGCAAAGGCATTTAGGGGTACGCCAATGTCGGTTACAGGCACAAGAATTGTATTTTAAGTTCGGGACATTCGAATCGGATTCGATGGAGGTCGTATGTCTGCACTAAAAGGTTCACGTCGAGACTTTCTGAAACTCACCGGCGCCGGCGTAGCCGGCACTGCTTTGGGCGTCACGTCATCCGGCTATGCAAGAATCACTGGCGCAAATGATCGTGTCCGGGTGGCAATTTGCGGAGTCCGAGGTCGCGGCAACGATCACATCCACGGCTTTTCGCGTGTCCCCGGCACAGAGATTGCCGCTCTCTGTGATGTGGATGAAAGCGTGTTGAACCATCGCCTCGGGGACATCGAGAAGCTGGGATTGCCAAAACCCAAATCCTACGTCGATGTTCGCAAGCTCCTTGAGGACAAAGATGTTGATGCCATCTCCATCGCCGCGCCCAATCATTGGCACGCGCTAATGGCCATCTGGGCGTGCCAGGCCGGGAAAGATGTGTATGTAGAAAAGCCGTGCTCGCACAACTGGTTTGAAGGACGACAACTGGTGCGTGCCGTAAAGAAGTACAACCGCATTTGCCAGCACGGCAGCCAGTCGCGATCGAACCCCGGGATGATCGAAGCCATTCAGCATCTGAATGACGGCACGATCGGCGACGTGTACATGGCCCGCGCGCTTTGCTACAAGTGGCGGCCATCGATCGGGCACGCTGCAGTGGAAGCCGTTCCGGCCGGAGTCAATTATGACCTGTGGACCGGCCCCGCACCTATGAAGCCGTTCACGCGTAATCGCTTTCACTACAATTGGCATTGGATCTGGGACACCGGGAACGGTGAAATCGGTAACCAGGCCATCCACGAAATCGATATTGCACGCTGGGGTTTGGGTGTTGGCTTCCCGGTGTCTGTGTCTGCCATGGGTGGACATTTCATGTTCGAGGACGACCAGGAGACACCCAACACCTTGAATGCCACTTTCTGTTTCGATGGTCCGGAGGGCAAGCGCAAGATGATGGAAGTCGCAGTCCGCCACTGGATCACCAATCACGAAGTGGAGATAGGCAGCGGCGCTTACGGGACCGGTGGTGTGCCTGCTGCGGGACTGACCGCCGAACCAACCAAAAAGCCCGCTGACAAACAGCCCTTGGGGCCAAAAGACGCAAAGACGAACACCGTCGGCAACATTTTTTACGGATCAAAAGGCTATCTCGGCATCGATGGATACGATACCTACAAGACCTGGCTGACAGATGAGACCGAACCCGGGCCACACGGCAAGGGTTCTGGTGACCATTACGCAAACTTCGTCGATTGCATTCGCAGCCGTCGTGCCCAGGATATTCACTCCCCGATTGAGGAAGCCCACATCTCGACCACACTGGTGCATCTAGCCAATGCCTCGTATCGTCTGGGGCGTACGCTGCGATTCGATTCCGCGCAGGAGCAGGTCATTGGCGATGAGGAAGCCAACCGTCTCCTACGGGGCAGTTATCGCGCCCCTTATATTGTGCCGGAGAACATTTGACTAGCATTGGAGGTCGCAGCTAACCATGCGCATTCTCATTGCTGCCGCGTCTTTCTTTCTCTTCTCTGCGGTTATGCTTCTGACTTCTTTCATCGCCGCAGGTCCAAATCCACCCGAAAGAATCACCGTCATTGCAAACGAGCAAGCTAGCCGCGTCGACATCTCCATCGATGGCCAGCCCTTCACTTCCTACATCTGGCCGGCCGCCCTGAGAAAACCCGTTCTCTATCCACTGCGCACCGCCAAAGGCACCATCGTCACTCGCGGCTTTCCTCTCGAGCAGCGCCCCGGCGAACGCGTCGATCACCCCCATCACGCGGGCCTTTGGTTCAACTACGAGAGCGTCAATGGCATCGATTTCTGGAACAATTCCGACGCCATCAAACCGGAAAATGCTCCACAGATGGGAACCATTCTCCACCGCTCCATCGTCTCCGCAAGAAGCGGTTCCCTGCAGGGCGAGCTCGACGTTGAATCCGATTGGATAACCTTCGACAAAAAAGTCTTGCTCCAGGAACAAACCCACTTCGTCTTCCGCGGCGGCCCCGGCTTCCGCAGCGTGGACCGCATCACCACTCTGCGCGCCCTCGATACGAAAGTTGATTTCAAGGATGAGAAAGACGGCCTCTTGGGCCTTCGCGTCGTCCGCGCTCTCGAAATCCCTTCCGACCAACCCGAGGTGCACACCGACGCCAGCGGCCGCACCACCACCGTCGCCAAGTTGGACAACACCGGCGTCAACGGCACCTACCTCACCAGTGAAGGCAAGAAGGGCGACGCCGCCTGGGGCACGCGCGGCCGCTGGTGCAATCTCAGTGGCCTGGTCAGCGACGAGCCCGTCACCATCACCATTCTCGACCATCCGGCAAATCCCGGCTTTCCTACCTACTGGCACGCCCGCGGCTACGGCCTTTTCGCCGCCAACCCGCTCGGCCAGAAAATTTTCAGCCAAGGCCAGCAAGAGTTGAATTTCTCTCTAGCCCCCCATGCCCGCGTCACCTTCCGCTACCGCATCTTGATCACTTCGGCGATCGCCACGCCCGAATCCACCGAAGCCGCCTACAAGGGCTTCGTCGCCGCGTATCGTTGATTCGCCGGGTCAGGTCGATAGCTCACCCCGGAACTTGCTCCGAACGGGTCCGGAGGGCTGAGGTCTTCCCAATGCACCACTCGAATCAATCAGCGCCGCCTCGTCGGCTCATTTGGAAAAAACCTCAAATCCTACTATCCTTCTTCTCTTACTGAGCACTGAAAACTGACCACTGATCACTTTCCATGACTTTCCACATCGGCCTAATCGGCGGCGGCAACATCACGGAAACACACGCTCGCGCCGCACGCGCCATCCCCGGCGCCGAAATCGCCGCCATCCACGGAACCAACTCCGAAAAAATCGCACACCTCTGCCGCGAACACGGCGGCACTCCCTATCAAGACTTCGAAGCCTTCTTAAAACATCGCCCCATGGATCTCGTGATCATCGGCAGTCCCTCCGGCCTCCACGCCACGCAAGGCATCTCCGCCGCCCGTCAAGGTCTGCACGTCCTTACGGAAAAACCCATTGAAATCAGCACCGCGCGCGCCGACGCGCTCATCGAATCCGCAAAACAATCCAACGTCCATCTTGGCGTGATTTTTCAGGACCGCATGAAGCCGCACATTCGCCAACTCAAAAACTGGCTCGATCAAGGCCTGCTCGGTAAGCTCTTATTCGTCGATGCCCGCGTGAAGTGGTATCGCCCTCCGGAATACTACGCCAATTCGCGCTGGCGCGGCACACTGGCGCTCGACGGCGGCGGTGCCTTGATCAATCAAGGCGTTCACACCGTCGATTTGCTCCTTTGGCTGCTCGGTGATGTCGTTCGCGTTCAAGCCCGCACCGCCACGCAGCTTCACAAGATCGAAGCCGAAGACACCGCCGTCGCCATTCTCGAATTCGCCAGCGGCGCCTTGGGCATTTTCCACGCCACCACCGCCGCCTATCCCGGCTACCCCCGCCGCGTCGAAATCTCCGGCTCGGAAGGCACCGTCATCCTCGAACACGACCGCATCATCGCCGCCAATCTCCGAAACAACCCAGCAGCAGCCGCCGAATCCGCCACCCGCGACGAAAACCAAAGCGCCTCCACCGCCGTTGTCAGCGATTTTCGCGGCCACCAACTCGTCCTCGAAGATTTTCTCCAAGCCATCCAAAAGAACCGCCCCCCCGCCTGCGACGGCCTCGAGGGCCGTCGCAGCATCGCCCTCATCGAAGCCATCTACCGCGCCGCAAAAACTCCCGACCGTGTCGCCACGGTCTGAGCTCGGCTTACTGGCGGCAGGTGCAGTTTCCGTTCGGATCCAAGATCGGGCCGGGCCCCCACTGTCGGGATTCCAGACCCGCATCCTGGCCGATCCCGCTAAAGCCGGAACCCAGCAAGCCCAGACCATCCAACCCCAAACCCTGCAAGCCGAACCCACCCAAACTGGAGCCCAGCAAGCTCAAACCGCGCAAACCGAAACCACCCAGATTCAACGCCAAGCCAAATAAGTCCGGTACAAGCGAGATATCGTCTCCACCGGACGAGGATCCGCGACTGAAAGAGGTACCACCCCAGTCGGATGAATGTTCGCCGCCGAATCGCGAACTGCCAAACCGAGCGGCGTTCAGCCCGGTTCGTGAATGGGAGTGCGAGGAACGGCCAAATGAGGAATTGCCGAATCGAGAGTTTCCGGAATTCGACAGCCCGCGATTCGCGTCGAGCCAGGATGAGGACGTCAGTTTCGGCGTACTGGCCCGGGAGAATTCACTGTGGCCGGGCCAACTTCGCGATGCCGATGTCGCATTCGGTGGCCGATTCGGATTGAAGGAGGATGGCAATCTCGGCGTACTTGCCCCGGAGGATGGACCCTGGACAGACCAGCTCCTCGAAGCCGATGCGGCGCTCGGAGGCCGATTCGAATTAAAGGAGGATGTTGACGTCGGAGTACTTGCTCGTGAGGATGGACCCCGGCCGGACCAACTCCTTGAAGCCGATGCAGCCGTCGGGGGCCGATTGGAGTTGGAGAAAGACGTCGATCTCGGCGTAGTTGACCAGGAGGATTGACCCTGGCTGGACCAACTCCTCGGAGTCCATGCAGCGTTCGGAGGCCGATTCGAGCCGAAGTTCATACCGGTCGCGCGCGTGCCCGCCACCATTGCTCTCACATCGGAGCTACCCAGCCTTCGTCCGGCCGTAGCGTTGCTCCTCCGCGGACCATTCGAGCCAGCCATGCGCCCTCCGAAGTAAGAGGAATTGCTGCCCGCGCGAGTGCCCCATCCACCAGAGTTTCTGGACAACCCGCCACCCATTTTCCGTGGGGCGGCTGACCGCCCGCTCCGAAAACTCTTGCCGCCCGAGTGTCCCCCGCCGCCACCGTGGAATCCTCCTCCGCCTCTCTTGCCAATATGGAATCCGCCACCGCCGTGAGAGCCACCGCCGCCCCGAGAACCTCCTCCGTGATGTTTACCGAACGCAGCGTTCGGCGCACCTGCCAGAGCTAGGGCCACGATGGAAGTAAACAGGACTCTTAAGACCGTGGGTGTGCTCATTTCAGTCTCCTCTACCCGGCGCTCACGCACCGGGCGAAATCGCGATCTCGTGAATCGCGGGCAGAAACGGCGCAGATTTTCTCCACGTCTTCACCTGCCCCGCATCTGGGCAGGTCGAATTTCACTGACCAGTTGTCCTCCGGTGTCGCAGCACCTCCGTGGCCGGAAGGCCGAAGAAGCAAGTTGCTGAAAGGAAGGCAGTTACAATCTCGAGGCATTCACAAATCCTCTTAGGCCTGCAGTGTCCGCCTAACACTGACGCCCCTGGCTGACAGTGTCCTTACGATCCCCTTATCAATGCGGTTTGAATGTCTTCCCGGTCTCAAGCAGCGTCTTCAGGCGGGAAAGAATACGTGGCCATCCGTCGGCGCAGGCAGCATAAGTGGGGTCATCCTCAGCCCACTCGTCATGCGTCACTGTTACTTTGGTGGCTTCCGTCTCGGGCACCAGTTCGATAGTTGCGCGTGACGCCTTATCATTCTGGCCCATTGCGAAGGTGTACTGAAAGACGCGTGGCGGCTCAAACCGCAGGACCTTCCCTCGGACGTAGGTCATGGGCTTGCCATCGGGTCCCGCGCCCACCCATGCGAGCAAACCACCAGGCTTAAAGTCCGCTTGAAGCTCAGCGCCCGAGAAGATGATGCGGTTCGACTCCCGCGACACAAAGCCTTCCCACACCTTCTCCGGGATGGCGGCAATGTAGAAGATATATTTCAGTGGTGCTTGATGGGCCATGATTGCTCCTCACGCTCCTGCGCCATCTTATATCCACAGGCAAAAGCCCAACAAGGCAGTAGGGCCATCGGTTCTGCGTGAATGGTCGCCTTACCTGAGATTTTAGAAACCCGATTAGCGCTGCGAGGCTCAACCGATCAGGGCAGCAGCTGGACATGTCCGGCGGGCAAGAAAGGAAGGGTCGTTAGGATAGACTCGTTAAGCTACCCGGAGACTTGGAATGGACAACGAGGTGGTCGCGTTTAAATCCTGGCTGGATGCTTACGGTCACGCCTGGGAGAACCGCGATCCAGAGGCCGCCACGGCGCTCTTCACCGAAGACGGCACTTACCAGGTCACACCTTTTCTCGAACCCATGCGTGGACGAAAAGCCATTTTCGAGTATTGGTCTGAGGTGGCCCGAACTGAAGAGAACATCAGAT
>Ga0209527_1000074_pt1 | contig 20063 bp, 15 predicted proteins | sample JacPinW_OM2H0_M2_FD_187968 | JGI IMG/M metagenome (GOLD analysis project Ga0209527, IMG submission 187968) | Forest soil microbial communities from Algoma, Ontario, Canada - Jack Pine, Ontario site 1_JW_OM2H0_M2 (SPAdes) (version 2) | ecosystem: Environmental > Terrestrial > Soil > Boreal... | reverse complement strand
TTCACTTGTACCAAGACAAATTCGCCATTCAATCAGCGGGCTTCCAACTCGAAAAGCCCGGCACGAAACGCTGGCGGCCAGAACGTTGGCCCGTTTATTGTTTCGAGCCCCTGGATGTCGAGGCCCTCAACGAGTTGCCCTACGAGGAAGAATTGGGTCCCGGCTTCTGCTTCGCCACCACCGGCCGCGGCTCCTGGTACTGGATCTCAGCCTCAGACCAGCGAGCCAAGGACTCTCCAGTCGTTTTCCTGGACTACGACGGCGGCCACTCTCACGGCAAAACCGTCGCTGCCAGCCTCGACGAATTCCTGAATTGGCCGCGCGTGCCTCCGAAATGATCCTTGCCCCGGTGTCCGGCTTTTCTCCGTACGCTTGCTTTTTAATCAAATGTGTTACTTAACACGCATTACCGTTGTGGTACAATCACTAATCTGAAAGCCGGCTACCGTCGCCTGAGCATTCTCTGTGGCTTCTCGCCATCTCTAGTTAAGGACCGCGATCAGCGCATCGCCAATGAAATCGCGCCCTCTTCTATAAGTGCCGAAACTGCTTCAATGTCCGGGGCCAATGTCCTGTCTTGAACGAGTTTCGGGGACTTGGCACGAACGGCCTCATACGTCTTCTTCGCCAGCGCCCCGGTTTGCAGCGGCGCCAGCAAATCGATTCCCTGGCAAGCGCATAGCAACTCAATGGCGATCGTATTCCGCAGATTGGCCAACATGCGCTCCAGCCTCCGAGCCCCGCTCATTCCCATCGAAACGTAATCTTCCTGATTGCCGCTCGTGGAAATCGAATCGACCGAATGCGGCACAGCCAACGCCTTGTTCTCGCTCGTAAGAGCCGCCGCCGTCACCTGCGCGATCATGAATCCCGAATTCAGCCCGGGCTTCGGCGTCAGGAACGCCGGCAGCATGCTAGTCAGCGGATTCGTCATCTGCTCGATCCGCCGCTCGACAATCCCGCCGAGCGTCGCAATTGCGATTGCCACTTGATCCGCCGCCATCGCCAGCGGCTGCCCGTGAAAATTTCCGCCGCTGACGATGTCGCCGTTGTTCGCGTCGCCCACAAAAACGAGCGGATTATCCGTCGCGCTGTTCAACTCCACCGCCGCCATCTCTCGCGCCTGTGCCAGCGAATCGCGCACCGCCCCGTGCACCTGCGGCGTGCAGCGCAGGCTGTACGCGTCCTGAACGCGCGGATCTTTTTCCAATGCGCGATGCGACTCGCGAATCTGGCTGCCTTCATTCAGGTGCGCAAGATTCCGCGCCGTCGTCCCCGCCCCTGCATACGCACGCGCCTGCATGATCCGCGGATCGAATGCGCCGGGGCTTCCTCGCAGGGCATCCAGCGAAAGGGAAGCGGCCACATCCGCGGTGTCCACCAAAATGTCCGCTTCACGCAAGGCGAGGCTTAGCAGCGCCAGCATGCCCTGTGTCCCATTCAGAAGCGATAGTCCTTCCTTCGCCTCCAACGCGACGGCCGTAATCCCGGCGCGCTTCAGAGCTTCGCCGCCGGGCAAAACTTCTCCACGAAATGTCGCCCTGCCTTCGCCAATGACCACCTGCGCCAGATGCGCCAGCGGGGCGAGGTCGCCCGAAGCGCCCACCGAACCCTGCGAAGGGATCACGGGATGCACCTTGGCGTTCAGCATCTTGCAAAGCGTCTCGACCAGCCGCGGCCGCACGCCGCTGAATCCCTTCGCCAGCGCATTAGCGCGCAGCAGCATCATCGCGCGCGTCTCCTCCTCACTCAGCGGGGCCCCCAGGCCGCAAGCGTGAGATCGCACCAGATTCACTTGCAGTTGCCGCACTTGCTCCGTGGAGATACGTACCGAAGCGAGTTTTCCGAAGCCCGTATTGATCCCGTAAGCCGCCGTTCCCGACGCCACCAGGCGTTCGACCACTGCGCGCGAAGCATTCATCCGCTCGATCGCCGAGGCCGTCAATTGGACTTGTTCGCCGCGCAGAGCAACTTCGTGGAGTTGCGGAAAAGTGAGATCGTTTCCGCTGAGCGCGACACTCATGCGTTACTCCGGTCGGGTTGCGGCACGACGATGGCGCTAAATACAGTGTGGTATTTCTTAGGCAGCAATTTCGGCCGGCCGTTGCTGCCGCAAATCACGTGCGTCGTCTCCCCGTTCGCCAGGACTTTTCCGTCCGCGTCGCGAATGACTTCGTAGGAAAACTTGACCACGCGGTTCCGCGATTCCGCGATGCGCGTCCGGATGCGCAGGACTTCATCGTACGTCGCTGAATGATGATACCGGCAGTGCGCATCCGCCACCACGATGTGGCAATCGTCTTCAATTTCCATGCGTTTGTACTCGATACCCAGCGCGCGGATCAGCTCGACGCGGCCCACCTCGAACCAGATCAGATAATTCGCGTGATACACCACGCCCATCTGATCCGTCTCCGCGTAGCGCACGCGCACCACCGCGTCATGATATTCGATCATTCTTGCTCCTGTGGGCCGTCCGTTCTCTGTTGTCAGTTTTAAGTAAAGGCCAACGGAGATGGAACCACGTCCAAACTTCGCTTTGACGAATGCCCCGGATACAAAGCGAAAAAAGCTCTGCGCAACTGGACAACATATTGAAAAACCAGCCACCACGAGTAAAAAGTGAAAACTTAAAACTGAAAATTGCAAACTATTCTTCGCCCTGCCACACCGGCTTACGTTTCTCCAGAAACGACGCGAGCCCTTCTCGGAAATCGGGTGTGCAACGAATACGCGCATTTTCCAGGATGGCGCGTTCCAAATCGTGATCCACGCCTGGCGCTGCCGAGGAGACCAGAAGATGTTTGGAACGAGTAAGGCTGCTGGGGCTTGCTGCGATCAGCAAGTCCGCAAGTTCGTGCGCGCGCGCCAGCAAGCGGTCCGCCGGAACCACCTCGGACACCAGGCCGAATTCCTTCGCTTCGGCCGCTTCGAGGATGCGGCCCGTGAGCAATAAATCGCGGCAGCGCTTTTCTCCGATCTGCCTCGTCAGGAACACGGAAACAATCGCCGGCAGGAAACCAATCTTCACTTCCGTGTACCCGAATTTTGCTTCCGGCACGGCGAGCGTGAAATCGCACAGCGTGGCGAGTCCGCAGCCTCCGGCGAAAGCTGCTCCATTTACAGCCCCTATCAGCGGCCTGGGAAAACTCCAGATCCTGCGAAACAGTTTGGCGATCCGCCGCGAGTCTTCCTGGTTTTCCGCCGGAGATTGTTTCGCGATCGCCGCGAGCATGTCTAAATCCATGCCGGCGCAAAATGCTTTGCCCGCTCCGGTCAAAATCCCCACGCGCGCGTGGCTTCTTTCGATCTCATCCAGTGCGGTCTGCAATTCAGCCATCATTTGCGTGGAGATGGCGTTGCGCTTTTCCGGGCGGTTCAGCGTGATGGTAGCGAGATTTCCAGATATGTCGAGAAGAAGTGTTTGATACATGGCAGCAATCTCCCTCGATGCGTGCGCCGGCAACTCTTCTGGACGCGAGAGCCCGGAAGTAGAAATGCAGCATCTGTCCCGACCCTGCCGGGAGGCTATGCCCCTACCCGGCAAGAACGCCCGGTCGGAGTGATTCTAGTTCACCAGTGGGGCATGCGCATACTTCGCGCGAATTTCGTTCGTCATTTCGAGCACCTTTGTCAGCCGTGATGAATCGATCCCGGGATCGCCGCCCGCTTTCCGCAGCACTGCGATAATATCTTCCGTTGCGGTGTTCCCAACCAGATTGTCTCCCGCAAACGGGCAGCCGCCAAGCCCGGTTAGCGCTCCATCGAACCGCCGGCATCCTGCTTCGTAGGCCGAGAGAATTTTTTCTTCGGCGTTTTCCGGCCGGCCATGCAAGTGGACTCCGAGCTCGATGCCCGCGACGTGATCCTTCACCTGCCGGTAAAGATCGCCGACCAATTGGGGCGCCGCGTTGCCCACCGTGTCCGCCAGCGAAACGGTGCGCACACGAATATCCCTCAGCCACTCCAGCGCCTCCACCACGATCTCCGGTCCCCACGGCTCGTCGTAAGGATTTCCAAACGCCATCGAAATATAAATCACCAGCCCGCGATTGGCCGCCGCCGTTTCCTTCCGCAACTTTTCTACCAGCAGGCGCGATTCGTCCCGCGTCATGTTGGCATTTGCCCGTCGAAAATACGCGGAGATCGAATATGGATATCCGATGGTACTCACGCCCGGAGTGGCCAGCGCGCGCTCCAATCCTTTTTCGTTGACAACAATCCCAATAATTTCCGGCAGCGGCGTTCCGGCGGGAAGGGAAGCGTTCAGCTTCGCCATCACCTCTTCACTGTCCGCCATCTGCTTCACATGTTTCGGCGAAACAAAACTGACGGCATCAATGTGCTTGAATCCCGCGGCGATAAGTTCTTTCAAGTAGTCTGCTTTGTATTCTGTCGGGATGAGATCCGGCAATCCCTGCCAGGCATCGCGCGGACATTCGATCAATTGCACATTTTCCATGTCAGGTCTGCAGGACTCCGGTCTTGAATTCGCGGATGTCGGGATTCAGCGCGGCGGCTTCGAGGGCCCAGATTAGCGCGTCACGGGTGTGGGCTGGATCGATGATGGCGTCTACCCAGAGGCGGGCGGCGGCGTAGCGCGGGTCAGTTTGGTGCTCGTAGGTGGCGCGGACGGATTCGACCAATTCTTTCTTTTGTTTTTCGTCTACTTTTTTGCCTTCGCGCTCGAGTTGTTTCAGTTTTATTTCCGCGAGCGTGCTGGCTGCGGCGTCTCCGCTCATGACGGCGAAACGGGCTGTGGGCCACGCGAACATGAAGCGCGGGTCGTAGGCTTTGCCGCACATGGCGTAATTTCCCGCGCCGAAGCTGCCGCCGCAAATTACGGTTATCTTCGGCACAACACTGTTTGCCACGGCGTTTACCATTTTTGCGCCAGCGCGGATGATCCCGCTCCACTCCGCGTCCTTGCCGACCATGAAGCCGTTTACGTCGTGCAAAAAAACAAGCGGAATGCGGTTCTGGTTGCAATCGAGAATGAAGCGCGCGGCTTTTTCCGCGGACTCGGTGTAAATAACGCCGCCAAATTCCATGCGCTTCTGGTCCGAGCCGCGCGCCAGCGTCTGCACGTGTTTTTTTTGATTGGCGACAATTCCGACCGCCCAGCCGCCGATGCGCGCGTATCCGCAAAGCAACGTCTCGCCGTACTCCGCGCGATATTCCTCGAATTCGCTCGCGTCCACGGCGCGGGCGATGATTTCGCGCATGTCGTACTGCTTGCCCGGGTCGCTCGAAAAAATTCCGTAAATCTCTTCGCGTGAATAGAGCGGCTCGCGCGATTTCACGTGGCTGAAGGGCGAAGCGTTCGGCGCTCCGATTTTGTCGACGAGCGCGCGAATCCGCGCGAGGCACGCAGCATCATCCGGCTCGCGGAAATCCACGGTGCCGCTGATCTGCGCGTGCATTTTCGCGCCGCCCAGGTCTTCCGCGGATGTTTTTTGTCCGATCGCGGCTTGCACCAGGGCGGGGCCTGCCAGAAATAATCCCGAGCCTTCAGTCATTAAAATGTGGTCGCACATCACCGGAAGGTAGGCGCCGCCTGCGACGCACATTCCCATAATCGCGGTGATCTGCGGAATTCCCATCGCGCTCATCACCGCGTTGTTTCGAAAGACGCGGCCAAAATCATCGGTATCCGGAAAAACGTCTTCCTGCAGCGGCAAAAAGATGCCTGCCGAATCGACGAGATAAATTGTTGGGATGCGATTTTCGATGGCGATGTTCTGCGCGCGGATCACTTTCTTCGCGGTCATCGGGAAAAATGCGCCGGCTTTCACGGTTGCGTCATTGGCGATAACCATGAAGGTGCGGCCACAAACTTTTCCAAGCCCGGTGACCACTCCGGCGCAAGGTGCGCCGCCCCACTCTTCATACATTTCGAAGGCCGCGTAGGTGCCGAGTTCGAAGAGTTGCGAACCCGGATCGATCAGCTTGGTAATGCGATCGCGCGCGGTCAGGCGGCCTTTCTTGTGCTGCGCCTCAATGGCCTTGCTCCCGCCGCCCTGGAAAATCTGCTCTTCCTCATTCTTTATTTTTGTAAGCAAATCGACGATGCGGCGGGCATTTTTTTCGAATTCAGGAGATTTCAGATTCGCACTGGTTTTCAGAACGGAATCAGACACGCGAAGTCCTCACGCACAAGCGATCTTTGAGAAAACTTTCCGGCAGCAACAGTGGCGCGAACCATGTTTGACAGTATACGAGTTTCATCATCATTGTGCGACCGCAGGCCTGGAGGGGGTAATCCGGTTTCGGACGAGCACAAAGCAGGCGTGCAATGATTCTGTTCGCAAGCACGGTCCCGCTCCCCAGGCTGGAACGGTACTCGCTGATGCTGCGGACTGTCACGAACGCCGTTGAAGCCATTGCGAATCGGGCAAGACGCTATACAATGCCGGGCATGCCCGCCTGAAGAATTCCGAGAGGAGATTGTGATCTCATGTTCCATGAAACCAAACTCGGGTCCAGCTTAGCCGGTTACTCGATTCGCGCGCTCACCGTGGCGCTTGCAGTAATGATCTTTGGATTTAGCGATCGGGCGCAAGACCGGGAGATCGCGGATAAGCTCCGGGGGTTCGACTCCTACATGGAGCAAGTCCTGAAAGATTGGAATACGCCGGGGATTGGTGTCGGCATTGTTATCAATGACAAGCTGGTTTTCGCCAAGGGATATGGGTACAGGGACTACGAGAAGAAGCTGCCTTTCACCCCGACGACGCTGTGCCAGATCGCTTCGAACTCCAAGTTGTTCACTGCCGTGGCTGCGGGGATGCTGGTAGAAGAAGGAAAGCTCACTTGGGATAAGCCCGTGCGCGAGTCCGTCCCGACGATCCAGTTCTACAACGATCAGCTCAACGACAACGTGACGTTGCGCGACATGCTGTCACACCGGACGGGTGTGACCCGGCACGACTCGATCTGGTTCAAATCGGATTTCAAAAGGAAGGAGCTGTTCGAAAAGCTGAAATACCTCGAGCCGCAGCAGCCGATGCGCGAAACGTTCCTCTACAACAACCTGATGTTCTCCGCTGCCGGGTACGTCATCGAACTGAAATCCGGGAAGACGTGGGAGCAGTTCGTGCGAGAGAGAATCTTCGAGCCGCTCAACATGAGCGCGACTACCTATTCGATCTCCGACATGGTGAAGTATCCGGACCACGGGGTGCCGTTCCGAGAAAAGCGCGACACGTTTGAGTTGTACAAGATCCCCTACTACGAGGACACCGAGGGGGTCGCTCCCGCCGGCGCGATAATTTCGAATATCGAGGACGTGTCGCACTGGCTCATCGCGTTGATGAATGATGGAAAATACAACGGGAAGCAGGTTCTGCCGCCAAATGTGCTGAAAGCCACGATGCAACCGGCCATTGGTTTGCCCAACACTCTTGGCGAAGCACTCGGATACTGGGAGTTGCTGAATCCCGCCTACGGCATGGGGCGACAGACGGCCTCATACCGGGGACGACTGCTCACCTTTCACGGCGGTGACCTTCCCGGGTTCCACTCGCAGGTTTCCTTCATGCCTAACGACAAGATCGGGGTGATCGTCCTGGTGATCAGCGATCACAGCGCTCCTCTGTATAACGTCGTCAGCTATAATGTGTACGAGCGGCTGCTGGGCCTGGATCAAACACCCTGGAGTAAGCGCCGGCTGGAGCAACGACTGGCAGGCAAGAAGGCCGGCACGGAAGCGCGCGCGAAGGCCGGCGCCGATCGCGTTCCTAACACCAAGCCATCTCACGCGTTGGCGGACTATGCGGCTGAGTATGAGAATCCGGCCTACGGCATTCTCAAGATCGGGCTGAAGGAGAACCAACTGCAGTTCCATTTTCACGCGTTCCAGTTTCCGATGAACCATTTCCATTACGACCGGTTCGATACTCCCGAAGACGAACAGTACGGCAAGTTCTCCGTCAATTTCCGAACCAATCCGCAGGGGGACGTTGATAGCGCGGTGATTTCGTTGGATGAGGCTGAAGTGGTTTTCACGCGGAAGCCGGAGACCCTGGATGCAGCGCTTCTTGAGAAGCTCGCGGGAGATTACTTGACGCCCGCTCACGTCAAGTTCCAGGTACTTTATCAGCGGGGGGACGGACTTTCTCTCGCATTCCCCGGCGGGCCTCCGGTCAAACTCATCCCGGTCAAAGGCCTGCAGTTCAAGACTCCGCAGTTCTCCGACACCATCTATGAGTTTGTGATGGAGAACGGCCAGGTTAAAGCGCTGAAGGAGCGCGACCCGTCCGGCGAATACTCCTTCTCGCGGCAATGAGGCAAGTCTAACGGACGATGTCACGGGGCTGATCGTCCCGACCAGCGAATGAAGCTGAAGGAATTCATTCAGCGGGCTGGGTTGAGGCGCTGGCTTCGCCCGGGCGAACGAGAACGCAAAAGACTTGCACTCATGGAGAAGCAAGGTAAGCTAACAGCGGGATCTCTGAGGACACCCTGCGAGTGCTGTCCGTTGGCGGTACGCCAAATTGTGCCAATTCGAAAGGACATGTTGATGAGGCATCTCGACAAGACTGTTTACGCGTTTGGCTGGACCGCTTTTCTCTGCTTTGCAAGCCTGGCCGGGGCGCAGACGCCGCCCGCGCCACCTGCAAGGACGCCGGCGAAAACGACAGGACAAGCGCCCGCAAAGCCGGCGGCCAAGCCCGCGCTACTCGAAGTGCCGGAACTGAAATTCGAAAAGTACAAGCTCGAGAACGGCTTGGAGGTCATTCTTTCCGAAGATCATCGACTGCCCATGGTGGCGGTGAATCTGTGGTATCACGTCGGTGCGGCGAATGAAGTCCCTGGCCGGACGGGTTTCGCACACCTATTCGAACACATGATGTTCGAAGGATCGCGGCACGTACCAGGCAGTTCGCATTTCCATTTTCTGGAAGCCGCGGGCGCTTCCGACATCAATGGCACGACCGATTTCGACCGCACCAACTATTACGAGACGCTGCCTTCGAATCAGCTGGAGCTGGCGCTATGGCTGGAGTCGGATCGGATGGGTTACTTGCCGGATAAGCTGGACCAGGCCAACCTTTCGAATCAGCAGGATGTAGTGCGCAACGAGCGCCGCCAGAGCGTGGAAAACGCGCCGTACGGCGTGGTGGAAGAGGCGATGTTTCACCAGATTTTTCCGAAGGAACATCCGTATTACGGCGATGTGATCGGATCGCATGCCGACGTCCAGTCCGCCAAACTCGAAGACGTGCGGAATTTTTTCAAGCTGTATTACGCGCCAAACAACGCCAGCCTGGCAATCGTCGGAGATTTCGATCCCGAAAAAGCCCGGGGACTCGTGGAAAAATATTTCGGCCCGCTGAAGCGCGGGCAGGACGTTCCCAAGATCAAGGCGCACACGCCGGCAATCGCAACCGAACGGCGCGCTGTGGTCCAGGACAACGTGCAGCTCCCTCGCGTGTACATGGCCTGGCTGACCTCGCCGATTTTCAAACCGGGCGACGCCGAAGCGGAACTCGCGGCAACGATTCTGGGCGGTGGAAGATCCAGCCGGTTGTACAAGAAACTTGTGTATGAAAAGCAGATCGCCCAGGACGTGGGCGTGAATCAGCAGTCGCTGATTCTTGGTTCTGTGTTTGAAGTGCAGGCGACGGCAAAAGCCGGCGTGAAACCGGAAGATCTTGAGAAAGCGATCGACGCGGAGCTGGAGGCGTTCCGCAAAGAGGGACCAACCGCGGCGGAGCTGACGCGGGCGCGAAACGTGCTCGAATCGAGAATCATCGCGGGTCTCGAGACGCTGGGAGGGTCCGGAGGCGTCGCCGACCGCTTGAACAGTTACAACCATTATCTGGGCACGCCAGACTTTCTAGCGGCGGACATCGCGCGGTATGAAAATTCCACAACCGAATCGATTCAGGCGTTTGCGCAAGGGCAGCTTAACGGGAATCAGCGCGTGGTGGTATACGGGTTGCCGGGGAAACAGGATCTAGGGCCAGAGGTGGCGACTCCGAAAGCGGAACAGAAGGACCCATCCAAGAACAATGGGGAAACGGTGAACGCCGACGCGGAGTGGCGGAAAAACGCGCCAAATCCAGGGCCGGCCGGCGCGTTGCACCTGCCAGTGCCGGAAAAATTCAAACTTTCGAATGGGCTGACCGTGCTGTACAGCGAAAGGTCGGGATTGCCGCTGGTGGCCGCGAACCTGGTGTTGCACGCGGGGAGCGGAGTCAACCCCGTGGATCGCCCGGGGCTTGCGAGCATGACGGCCCGGATGCTGCAGCAGGGAACGACAACGCGTTCCGCTCCGCAGATTGCGGATCGCGCCGCGGATCTGGGCGCCACACTGAATTCGGGCGCGGGGACCGACACGACTGGAATATCCACGCGGTCACTCTCCCGGAATTTTCCCGATGCGCTGGAATTGCTGGCGGACGTGGCGCTACATCCGAGCTTCCCGCAGGCGGAGATTGAGCGAGTACGCTCGGAGCGGCTGACTGGGATTGTGCAGGAAAAAGACGAGCCATTTGCCCTGGCGATGCGAGTGCTGACCTCGGCTCTTTATGGACCCCGGCACACGTACGGATACCCCGACAGCGGCACGACGGAATCCATCAAGGCGATTTCGCGCGACGACGTGGAGCACTTCTGGCAGCAGAATTATTTTCCGGACGACGCGGCCCTGGTCGTTACAGGAAACATCAAACTGGCGTCATTAAAGCCGCTGCTGGAAAGGCGGTTCGGCGCGTGGAAGGCTGGGAGGCCCGCTCCACCGGCGCTGGGTTCGCCGGAGACAACGGATGCTAAGCTGATTCTTGTGGACCGTCCAGGAGCGCCGCAGACGACGCTGGTGTGCTTCTCGATGGGTTTGCCGCGGTCGACACCCGACTACGTGCCCGCGGAAGTGATGAACACGGATCTCGGGGGGCTTTTCTCGAGCCGCATCAACATGAACTTGCGCGAAGCGCACGGGTACACCTACGGGGCGGGATCCGCTTTCGTTTATCACCGCGCTCCGGGCCCGTTCCTTGTGTTTTCGGATGTGCGGACGGACGTCACGGCCCCCGCGACAACGGAGATTTTCAACGAGTTGAAGCGGATGCGCGACACGCAGATGACGCCGGCGGAACTACTTCTTTCGAAGGATTCTATTGCGCGCTCGCTGCCGGGGCGGTTCGAGCGGGGAACGGAGGCGGCGGGGACGTTTGCTGAACTTTTCACTTACGATCTTCCGTTGGATTATTTTTCGACGCTGCCGGATCGCATTAATGCGGTGACAGTCGCGCAAGCGCAAGCGATGGCGCAGAAATACATTCTGCCGGACAAGATGATCGTTCTTGCCGTAGGCGACCGCGCAAAGATCGAAGAGGACATAAAGAAGCTGAATCTGGGCAAGGTCGAGATTCGGGATACGGATGGGAAGGTCGTTCACTGATCCAGTATGTTTCGGGTGTCGACTCGGACTGAGCCCGTCGCTAAGATTTGATTGAGAAGGTTCCCGCGCAATCGCAGGAACCTTCATTTCAACCACGGAGGCGCCTGTGCGAACCACTAGCAAGTTCTCGCGGGCGGGTGTGTCTCCGCGGATTGTATAAACTAACCGCGTCGCCCCCTCCCGCAATTCAAATCCACTAGAACCTAATGTTGTTTTGATTTTGGCACTAGCGGCAGCCGTGTGTTGCGCCATGGCTGCGGGAGGATTTATCCGTGTCTATGACTGGATCTCTTGAAGGATGGGGATGGAATACGTACTTTGAAGCGTTTTGGCGCGGCGGAGACTGGAAAGAAGCGGTACCAGCGCGCGTGGTTGCACAGCAGCGAAAATTCTGGCGCGTCGCGGGAGACTTCGGCGAATGCCGGGCTGAAGCCAGCGGCAAGCTGCGTCTTGCCGCGGACGAAGGAGCAGACTGGCCGGCAGTCGGCGATTGGGTGGTGGCTGAACTCCATGGCGCAGACACGACAGCGTTGATCCGCGAGGTTTTGCCGAGGCGGAGCAAATTCGTTCGCAAATCGCCGGGAAAGAGAATGGAAGAACAGGTGATCGCGGCGAACGTGGACACGGCGTTGCTGGTGTCCGCCTTGGATGGCGATTTCAATCCGAGGCGCGTGGAACGGTATCTCGCGCAGTGCTGGGAGTCCGGGGCGAGGCCGGTGATCGTCTTGAACAAAGCCGACGCTTGCGAGGAGGCGCTCGGGAAGGCCGCCGAGATGGAACGCGCCGCAATAGGCACGGCAGTCTGCGTGGTTAGCGCGATTACGGGACAAGGATTTGATGAGCTGGAGGAGTTTCTCAGACCGGGGCACACGTTGGTACTGCTGGGCTCTTCCGGAGTGGGCAAATCCACTCTCGCGAACCGGCTGCTTGGGCAGACTGTTCAGGAAGTGCAGCCGGTTCGCGAGAGTGATAGCCGCGGGCGGCACACCACCACCACGAGAGAACTGTTTGCATTGCCGGGCGGCGCGCTGTTGATGGACACGCCGGGGTTGCGCGAAATGCAACTGTGGGACGCGGAGTACGGCGTGGCGCAAGCATTTGCGGATATCGATTCGCTGGCGGCACAGTGCCGATTCGGCGATTGCCGTCATGAAGCGGAGCCGGGATGCGCGGTCCTGGCGGCGCTGAGCGCGGGAACACTGGATGCGGCGCGGATCGAAAACCGGCGAAAGCTTTTGCGCGAACAGGAATTTCTTCGGCGGAAAATGGATCCCGAGGCGCGGCAGGAGGAAAAAGAGCAATGGAAGCTGATTCATCGAGCCGTGCGGCAGAGATACCAGCAGCGGGAAAAAGACGGGAGGAAGTGGTGACGACGCGGTCAGCTACGTTCAGCACGAACTGGGGACAGGTTGAGATCCTTCGCTGCGCTCAGGATGACACCGGAGGCGAAAATCGTTTTCAGAATGCGCGCTTTTGAGTTGGGGATGCGGTCTAAGAGAGCGGAACGCGCTTGTGGATGAAATCCACGATGTCTTGGGTGGAGGTGCCCGGGAGGAATATTTCGGCGATACCGGATTTTTTCAGTGCGGGAATATCGGCTTCCGGGATAATGCCGCCGACGAGAACGGTGACGTCGTTCATGCCTTTGTCGTGGAGGAGTTTCATGAGCTGGGGGCAGATGGTGTTGTGGGCGCCGGAGAGGATGGAGAGGCCGATGACGTCGACGTCTTCTTGCACGGCGGCGGAGGCGATCATTTCCGGGGTCTGGCGCAAGCCGGTGTAAACGACTTCCATGCCGGCATCGCGCAAGGCCCGGGCGATTATTTTCGCGCCGCGGTCATGGCCATCCAGCCCCGGCTTGGCGATCAGCACACGAATCTTTTTTTGCATCATAGGCTGGTATTAGTATGCCTTAAGGTTGAAAACAGAGCTTGTCAGTTTGTCAGGCTGTAGAGGCAGGTCGGCTCAGTAAGCTTGAAATGAGTGTGCCACTTTGGTTCGACTTGTTCGACGAAAACTACGTATTGGCCGCTGTCCTGGCTGACAATCTCCAGGACATAGTGCCCTGGCAAGGCCCGGAATCCAAAGCGGCCCTGGCTGTCGGTAGCCTCCTTGCGGACCGCGGATTTGCGAATTTCATCCACGACTTTTTCGACGGCAAAACAGTGTTTAGTGTCCGAGAGATTATTGTAACCTGCCAAAGTCGAGCGAACCGAATTATCCGCGCTCTCGGCGGAGAAAACGCGAGCGTTGGAGTCTCTTTCCTGCTGGTTTTGCTGCTGTAAATTGGCCAGCGCGGCGGACAAGCGTTGCTGTTGCTCTTCCGTCACCTTATAGAGGGTGACGTGCGCTGCCGATAGCGGGACAGCGGCTGCCGTGGAAGATGGGGCGGAGGCGTCTCCGGTAATTTTCGCGGTCTCCTGCCAGACGATCACGATCAACGCAACAACAGCCAGACCGACGATCAAGCCAAGATATTTTCTTAGAAGCGACATAGACTGGCACCTCGAATCCCATTAAAGCTCGTCTGCCCCGGCTGTGCATCAACTGCGGGGCAAGTTCGCCTCTTTTAGGTAATGGCGACTTCTTCGTAGGTGCCGAAGACGTCGCGGAGGGCGTCGCAGATTTCGCCGAGGGTGGCGTAGGATTTCACGGCATCGTAGATGAACGGCATGAGGTTGTCTTTTCCCTTGGCCGCGGCGCGGAGGGAACTGAGGCGGCGATCGACCTCGGCCTTGGAGCGATCGGCGCGGAGCTTGCTCAACCGCTCGGCTTGGCGGTGCGCCACCGTCTCGTCAATTTGCAGAACGTCCAAGGGCTTCTCTTCGGATGCGAAATCATTCACGCCCACTATGATCTTTTCCTTTTTATCTACGGCCACCTGGTAACGGTAGGAGGCCTCGGCAATTTCCCGTTGGGGATAACTGCGCTCGATGGCCGCGACCATGCCGCCCATGGCGTCGATTCTCTCGATGTATTCCCACGCGCCTCGCTCGATTTCGTTGGTGAGAGTTTCGACGAAGTAGGAGCCGCCGAGCGGATCGACGGTGTTGGTGACGCCCGTTTCGTGGGCGATAATCTGCTGCGTACGCAGGGCGATGGTCGCTGCGAACTCCGTCGGCAGCGCCCAGGCTTCATCGAGCGAATTTGTGTGAAGTGATTGTGTTCCGCCGAGCACCGCGGCGAGGGCCTGAATCGCGGTGCGAACAACGTTGTTGTAGGGCTGTTGCGCCGTCAAAGAGCACCCGGCGGTCTGCGTATGAAAACGCAGCGCCCACGACCGCGGATTCTTTGATTTGTAGCGCTCGACCATGGCCTGGTGCCAGATGCGGCGGGCCGCGCGGTACTTGGCGATCTCCTCGAAGAAATCATTGTGCGCGTTGAAGAAAAAGGAGAGCTGCGGCACGAATTGATCGACGTCGAGGCCACGGCGCATTCCCCATTCCACGTATTCCATGCCATCGCGCAGGGTAAATGCCAGTTCTTGAATCGCCGTCGAGCCGGCCTCGCGGATGTGATAGCCGCTTATCGAAATGGGATTGAACTTCGGTGTGTTCTTGACGGCGAATTCGAACGTGTCGATCACCAGCCGCATCGAAGGCTCCGGCGGGTAGATGTATTCCTTCTGCGCGATGTATTCCTTCAAGATGTCGTTCTGGAGCGTGCCAGAAAGTTTCTTCCAATCCGCGCCCTGCTTTTCCGCGACGGCCAGATACATCGCCCAAATGATCGCGGCCGGCGAATTGATCGTCATGGAAGTCGTGACATTCGCCAACGGAATTTTATCGAAGAGCACTTCCATGTCGGCGAGCGAACTGATGGCCACTCCGCACTTGCCGACTTCTCCTTCCGAGAGCGCGTGATCGGAGTCATAGCCCATCAGAGTGGGCAAGTCGAAGGCCGTGGAGAGGCCGGTCTGGCCCTGCGCGAGGAGATAGCGGAAGCGCTGGTTGGTGTCTTCGGCCGTTCCAAAGCCCGCGAACTGCCGCATGGTCCAGAGCCGGCTGCGGTGCATGGAGGGATGAATTCCACGGGTGTAAGGAGGCTCGCCAGGGAAGCCGAGATCGTGCTGGGGGTCCCAGTTGGGCAAATCTGCTTGGGTATACAGCCTGCGAATCGGATACGCGGAAATGGTGGTGAATTCAGCCTGGCGCTCGGGGCCTTTTTCCAGCGCCGGCTGGAGCGTGTTTTTCTCCCAGGCCTGTTCTTTTGGTGAGGGTTTTCGATCCGTTGATGAGGTTTCCAACGGAGGGGCGGCTTGCGTGGTGCCTTTGGATCGTTCGCTCATACTCATCGCCCCCGGCAGGGATTCGAAAAAACGAATCGCAACATAACCAAGTTTAATGCTATGCGAAAGGCCCGGAAGGGGCAAGAGCGCCGTGGGTTCGGTGCAGGGAAGAGGGAACTAGATGGAACACCCCAGAGCCAAAAAAAACGGCCCGGACGAGAGCGCCCGGGCCGTGGGGAAGAGGTGCCTGCGAGAACTACTTTTGGCCTGAGTTAAAGGAAAGTTTCTCGGTGCCTACAACTTGTCCGTGCAGGGTGCCGGGAATGAGCGTCTCGCGTTCGGCTTCGCCACTCTTGGCATCGGCGATGGTGACTTTGTTGACTTCGAGAGTGCGCCCGACAGCGCGCTCGTAGTTGGCCTTGGCTTCCTCGAGATTGGCCAACGCGCGCAGTTCCGTACCCTGCGCGTTGATTAGGTCGCGTTGCGTCTGAATGACGAGGTATACGGTCGATGCGCCGAGCTGGTATTTCTTTTGCTCGGCATCAAACGTCTGCTGCTGCAGTTCGCGCGCCTTGCTGGCGGCATCGACCTGGGCGCGGTCCTGGGTGAGCGCGATGTAAGTATTGCGGACGTCAAGCAGGGCGGCGTTTTTCAATTGCTGCAACTGGGCTTCGAGTTGATGCTGCGTAAGAATGGCGCGCTGGTTATCCGACTGCGCCGAACGGTTGCGGATCGGAATAGTGACGGTAAGCTGGACATTGTAATCGGGAAATTGGTTGTGAAAGACCTGGCTCAATGCCCCACCGAATCCGTTGGTGTTTGCACCGGTTACCGTTGTGCGTTGAGTCGGCAGGAAGATGGAAACGGGCAGCCCAGTGGCAGGATCAATGCCCTCGACAGCCTGGCCGTTGGGACCGATAACCGCCGCCCCCGGGACAATCGCGGATGTGGCGTTCAATGAATTCCCGGACAGGCCGACTGTGCCGTACTGTGCCTGTAACAACGCGGTCGGCAGCAACGCGTTACGCGTTGCCTTCAGGTCGATCTCTCCATTCAATAAGTTGAGCGCTTCTTCCTGTAATTCCGGCCTCTTTGCAAATGCTTCCTTGGCGGCCTCTTCAAACGACGGGGCTTCAATGGCTTCTGGCCGTGACGGTAGTTCCGTCGGAATAATCTCGACGTTGAGGAGGTTGGGCGCAAGAGGGTCTTTGCTTATGGCATTCTTCAAGATCTGCTGATTCTGAAGGTGCACGGTTTGCGCCACGATCAGGTTCTGGCGGTCCGTAGCGAGTTCGGATTCGGCGCGCGTCACGTCGAGCGGCGCCATCGTGCCGATTTCCAATTGTTTTTTGTTGTCGTTGTAGAGCTTTTGGGCGACGGTTACGGCCTGCTCTTGAACTTTGACGTTCTCGCGCGCAAACACCAATTCCCAGTAGGCAGTGATGGTGTTCGTGACCGTGGTGATTGCCTGCTGCGTAAAGGCCCAATCCGCGATTTTGCGGTTGTTCTTGGCGATGCGGATGTTTCGAGTGTTCACAGAGCGTCCAAAACCGTTCAGCAACTGCTGCTGGAAGCCCACGAAAATGGTGGACTGCACCGCCGGGTTAAAAAGCTGAAAGGTAGACGTATTCGACGACCTGGTATTGTCCCAGGCCAGGAAAAGGCTCGTGCCCGTTTGCAGGCCCTGAGTCAACTGGGTGTTGTAGATTGTGGTATGGCTCTTCAGGGCCGGCGGAACGGCGCTTGATGTCGTACTGACGCCGGTGCCCGACGTAATCGGGTTATTAACTGGTGAAACGCGTGAATCAACTGAGATCGAGGTAACGACTTGCGGGTCAAAATTAAAGAGCGGGTTATTTGCCGTCGACCCGCCAAACACAGCGCCGGGAGTGACTCCGCCGAAACCGCCTGCGTCTGCTTTCAAGATGCCGGTGTCCGCAAACCATGGATTATACCGCTGCACCACGATGTCCATACTGTTTTCCAGCGCCAATTCCACCGCTTCCTGCATGCTCAACTCCAGCTTTCCCTCATGGATGAGCTGGTCGATTCGGGGCGAATTGGTGAGGCCTGGTGCTTCGATACGGATCGGACTGTAAGGGGCGAGGAGATTCGGAAAAAACTTGGGCCCACGGGTATAGTTGTGCTTCGCCAAGCCGAGAGCGACCGGCACAATTGGCGTGGCCGTCTTGGCGGGCGCTGCTTGAGGAGTTTGCGGCGCTTCCTGCCCGAAGGCCGGGGAAATGGGCCCTCCCACGAGCGTTACGGCCAGTATGGCGGCCAACAGCGGTCGAGCATACAGCGTCTTCATAGTGCTCCTTACCCTCAAGATTCATCCCCCAAGGGGCTTAATTTATATGTACTCAACTCTGTAAAACGTTCGCAGAATGGAATTTGTTTCAAGAAGTTGACCGTTTTGAGGTCAAGACTGAAATCTGACAGTTTTGCGGCCACCCGCCGGGCACGGTCCACTTTCCATCCGGAGGGCTGCACCGCGCCGACCGCGCGAAGAAAGCAGTCTAGCAGGGGCCCTCTTCCTTGACAACGCAGAGGGCGGCGGCTAGGCTGCTGACATTTCGACGCCTAGGAGTTGCCAGCGGTTAGCTGGGCCGAATGCTGAAACGCGAAGAATTGCTGAAACTGTTCGAGACGGCGGGTGCCATCCGCCATGGGCATTTTGAGTTGTCCAGCGGGTTGCACAGCGGAACCTACGTCCAGTGTGCGCTTGTCCTGCAATATCCGCGGTTCGCGGAGAAGCTGGGGCAGGCACTGGCGGCGCTCTTTTCGGATAGCAGGATCGAGGCGGTCGTCTCGCCAGCCATGGGCGGGCTCATTATCGGGCAGGAAGTCGCTCGGGCGCTGCCGGAACCGAAGAGCTCGCTCGGCGGTGGAACGCCTGCACTTTTTGTGGAGCGCGATGCCAGTGGCATGATGACGCTGCGGCGCGGGTTCTCGCTGGTTCCAGACCAGCATGTTCTCGTCGTTGAAGACGTGTGGACTACGGGGGGCTCGACACAAGAAGCCATTCGCGTCGTGGAAGAGGCCGGTGCCCGCGTCGTTGCTGCCGGTGCGCTGATCGACCGGAGCGGCGGAAAGATCGACTTCGAAGTCGAAGCGCAGTCGCTGATCCAACTGCCCATTGCCAGCTACGAAGAAGAAGACTGCCCGCTTTGCCGCGGCGGCAGCGTCGCCGTGAAGCCCGGAAGCCGCTTTGTCCGCACCGCTCCCTAGGGCCAATTAAAACCTTGCCAAATCTCGTCCCTCTTCTGAAGACGGATCGCTGAAACTGATACCTTGCTTTCCATGCGCTATTTCAAGCTCACCATCGCGTACGACGGCACCGATTTTCACGGCTGGCAGACTCAAGCCAACAAGCCCACCATTCAGGGAGAAATTGTGGGAGTGCTCCGTCGCCTGACGCAGGAGAACGTCGTTTTGCATGCTGCCGGGCGCACCGACGCCGGCGTTCACGCGCTTGGCCAAGTCGGGAGTTTTCGAACGCAGTCGCCATTGTCGGCGCAGGAATTTCAACGCGCCTTGAACGCGCTGCTTCCGCCGGCGATTCGAATCGCCGGCGCCGAGGAGGTCGGCCCGGATTTCAATGCGCGCTGGTCGGCGCGCGGCAAAACCTACCGCTACCGGCTGTATCGCGGGAAAGTAGTGCCGCCGATGGTCTGGCGTTACGTGCTCCACTATCCCTTTCCACTCGACGAAGACGCCATGCGCGACGCGGCGGCCCGCTTCGTCGGCACGCACGATTTTGCTTCGTTTGCGGCTTCGACAGGTTCCGAAGAAGACGACAAGGAGCGCTCCAACGAGCGCGAAATCTTCGCGACCGAGTTGGTGCGCAGCGCGGACAACGAAGAGCTAGTCTTTACCATTCGCGGGCGTTCGTTCCTTCGTTATATGGTGCGGAAGATGGTGGGCACGCTGCTCGACGTGGGCCGCGGAAAACTTACCCCTGCGGACATCGATCGCTTGTACGAACTGCGGGACCGCTCCAAATCCGGCCCTACCGTTCCGCCTCAAGGTCTCGTGATGGTCGAAGTACAGCACGAAGAGGCTTGGCGGCTCGGCCAGCAATGAGACCCGTGTCGGCACCATTTCTGGTCGTGCTGGTGCTGGCTGTGGGCTCTACTCGCGGACAGGAGGCTCCGCGGCCGGGGACTCCACGTCCACATACCGGCATCAAAATCGGTTAGAATCGTGGATATGGCTGCCACGGCCATTCCCATCGACACGCTTCCTTCGATAAACCCGGCCACGGGCGAGGTGCTAGCGCATTTTGAGAGAACGCCGGCGTCGTCGTTGCCGGAAATCGTTTCCCATGCGCGAATTGCCCAGGCCGTCTGGACGAAGCTCCTGATCCGCGATCGCTGCGCGAAGTTGCGCGGGCTTCGCGAACGCATCATGGCTTCACGCAATGAA
>Ga0209527_1000073_pt1 | contig 20103 bp, 14 predicted proteins | sample JacPinW_OM2H0_M2_FD_187968 | JGI IMG/M metagenome (GOLD analysis project Ga0209527, IMG submission 187968) | Forest soil microbial communities from Algoma, Ontario, Canada - Jack Pine, Ontario site 1_JW_OM2H0_M2 (SPAdes) (version 2) | ecosystem: Environmental > Terrestrial > Soil > Boreal... | reverse complement strand
AGCTAGATAACTTAAATAAAGGTAGGTTATAAAAAGGAGTGTTAAAATTATTGGTTTGATAAATTTTTTCATTTTTTTAATTATTTTAAAAAGGCTCTTATTAAGAACTATCTCTACTTAATATATTATTATTAAGTAATAAAAAGTAAAACATTTAAATTTTATAAAATTTAATATTTATCTGAGATATTAGGGGTATCTTAAATTAAGCTAATTAAATAGCTTATTAGATAATTATTATTTAAAATAAAATAAAAAATAAGTAGAATATATAAAAAAAATAATCTTTTTTATTTCTTTGAGTATTTAAGTAAGATTTTAACTTACTTTCTCATCCCAATTAAAGATGTATTTTTCCATTAAACTATAGATATTTTAGAGAAATAATAGATAATAATGGATTATAAATTATTTATCTTCTTATATTTAAATATTAAAATTAATAATTATTAAAATTTATATTAAATTTAAAACAAAAACTCTTATATTTATATAAGAAGGTATAATTATTATATTTAATTAAATATTATAATGATTATACCAAACCAAATTATTTATATATTTTATTAAATATCTTTGATCATATTTATATATTTATATAAATAGAATAATAAGAGAAGAAATAAATAATAATTGTTACTAATACTAGCAAAATGTTTAAATAGAGTAACCTTAAATTATAATTTATTTAAAGCTTACGAACAATTTAAATTTTTATTAAAATAAGTATTTAAATTAGTGTTAAAAAAGGGTTAAAATAAAAACATAAAAAAATCTATGATTTACATACTTTTCATCTATGATAAATCTACTTAAAAATATTTTAAATAAAATTTTATTAAGATGTAGTTTTTATAATTAATCCTCTTGTTATTATATTAATATTAAATATATTAATATATTTTATTTTATAATATTATAAATAGTTAAATTTTTATTAACAAATTTTAACAAGTAACTAATTAACATTTATAAAAAAATATTTTTTTATTAAACATTATGTTGTATAGAAAATAAAACGTATGTATATTATTAAACATTAATGGAATGTTAATTACTGTAATAAAGTTCTTTCTAGAAATTTATTTAAAATAAATTTACTTTAATACAGCTTAAAAACTCTTTTGATCTTTTTTAAGTTAAAAAGATGCATAAATTAAAAAATTTTTATGATGAATATACAATTATCTCGCTTAGTAAACTTTTTCAAATTTATAATTACTGCTTTATTTAATTATCGTTTTAAGATATCTAAAAAAATTATATTTATAATTTCATTTATGAATAATCTATTTTTTCGCTTAGTAAACTTTTTCAAGTTTATAATTTCAGCTTTATTTAATCTTCGTTTAAAGATACCCAAAAAAATTCTATTTATAATTTCATTAACTTTTTTTGTAGTTAAAAGATTATTTCCAGATTTTTTTATTAATACTATACATTGTGATACTGATGATGATAGTGATGGTAATACTGATAGTTCTAAATCTAATACTAATACTAATACTAATACTAATACTAATACTAATACTAATACTAATACTAATTCTAATTCTAATTCTAATTTAACAAAAAGTTGAATTAATCCAACAATCAATCTTAATGTTGATAATAATTTAACTGGTTCACTTAGTGATACTATTCAAAAAGGTGCTGCAGCTGTAAGTTCAGCAATTAAAGAAGGATCAGGAAAAATTAGTAATGCTTTAGCAACTGGAGGTGTTAGTGGAGCAGTTGCTTACGCTATTAAAAACAGTGGTTTACCACCTGCGGCTAAAGCTGGAATCATTGTAACATCAGGTGTTATTACTTCCGTAGCTCAAGCAGGTATATCACTTGGTGAAAATAAATTAAAATCTCCACAAAATTATCAACTTGATTCTCCAATAGATCAATCAATTACAGATATAACTAAATCATCTATATTCGATTTATTTGATGTTTCAACTTTATTCGCTATAGATCCTAATAATGAAGCTTTATATTTAATTTTTTGTGTATTAACTTTAAATATCTGTAGTTTAATTTTATTATATTTCTTAGTTTTAAATTTAATGTATATATATATTTATAATTCAAATTTTGAATTTAAATGACTTAATAATTATTTAAGCTCTAGATATATTATAAAAATAAAATCTTTTGTTTTAAAGGTTTTAGAAAAATTAAATAGAAACAATAAAATATTAATACTATTAATACTAATAATGATATTTATAGGAATTGGCAGTTCAACATATATTTTATATCTAATATATAATAATTTTGATAAATTCATAGATTTATATTTAAAATATAAAAATATAAAATAATAATCATAATATTAACTTAAATAAAAAAATAAAATAATATACCCCCTCAACATAAATAATTAACTTTTAAGATAATTTATTACAATACACCGAACTACAAGATTAAAAAATAAAAAAATATAATTATCACTAAACATCTCTTTTTAAAAAATACACTTATTTATAAGTATATACTTTTTATTTAAAATATTTCAATCAAATAAAAAAATAAAAATAAATATATAAATTAAACCATAATAATAAAATTTTTATTTTACAATACACCGAACTATAAGATTAAAATAAAATAATTAAATAATTAAATATATTAAAACTAAATTTTTATATGATACTATAACAACACCAAATCACTTAAAAAAACTAAAACCCTCAGTAAACAACACTAAACATTAAACTAAAAAAAAGTATAACCAACTAATATATTTTTTTTTGAGGATGTGTTAAATGCTGGTTAAAACACAGTTGACAAACATTTGATCAATGAACTGGTGGTTCCCCTTTCCCACCCCTCCATCTCCTCCTTCCAGTTAAATTTTTACTCTTCATTACTTTTTATAAATTCAATAAACTCTCCTCTTAATACCTTTGATCAATTAAAAATTTTTGTGTATACACTTTATGAATTAAAAATGTAGAAATTTATAGAAATTTTATTTGACAGTAAAAATTTTTGTTGGATGTTGACTGGTTGGGTTGGGTGCTATTTTTTGGTTGGAGTGCACTTTACTTTAGAAAGATGCAGGCTCCCTATAGAGGAGGAGGAGTCAGAATCAATGTATCGTTTAATATCTTTAATAATTCTAATGACATTATTAAAGCTAAAATTTTTGCTCAACAAGGTTTGAAAGAAGAGTCTATAGAAAAAAATATAAAAGAAGTTACTATTATAAATGATAATAATCTAACTAATTCAATTAGTTCTTCAGATCCTGGTTTTTTTACAAGTAAATTTGGATCTATTCATGAAAAATGGAAAAATGAATTAGGGAAAAATTTTCTTAAAAATATAAAGATTAAAGATTATTTATCCTGATTCTACCAATCTTGATTCTACCAAACCAGTAATAATCGAAATGATTGAAAAAGAAAGAGGTTGTAGTCTAAGTTAAATTTTATCTTGTCCAATCAAACCAGGATAATACGAAGCTGTTGAAATTTTTAAAAAATAAAGAGGTTATAGTCTAACAGATGTAACTATTTTATCTCCTTTAGAACATAATGAAATAGCCTTTTCACCATTTAAATCAGGTATATTTACAATTTTAAATCAAAAATTTATACTTCACTTAATAATGATATATCTTATTATCACATTGACTTTTATTTTCACGATTTAATTTGTAATTAGTAAAGATATAAATTTTGAAAAGGTTAAAAATTGGCCTTTAGGTTATTATATTCTATTTATTATAAGTAATCTCATTTTAAGTGGACAAAAAAAAGTAGTATATTATGAATATATTTCATTCTATTTCTACTCTTTAATTTTAGTTGTTTATCAGCTTAAGGAATATTTGCCTGTTTATTTTTAAATTAAAATATTATACCCTTTTTATTTTTATTCGATTTAAATATTTAATAAAAAGATTGAATAATTTATTTAGAATAATATAGTTTTACTAAAAATAAAAAAATTTGATTGATTCTTTGAATAATTACAAGATTCGACAAATAACTTATTAAAAATTACAGAAAGATAAATAAAAAAATTAAAAACTATAAATTATATTTTTTTTATAAAATATAAAATAAAAATATAAAATATAAATTATAAATTAATTAATTAATTATATATATATATAAGTATCGATGACAATATTGTTTAAACATCAAAAATATATAAATTATATTTATAATATAGTATTTCAAAGGGGTTATTAAGGATATTTTGCAAATTTATAAAAAAGGAGATTGTAAAAATCAAAGCCATATTTTATTAAATTAATTTTTTGAATTAATATTTGTAGATAAATTAATTTAATGATCGATTGTTTTGTGGCAATCCTAAGGGAAACCTTTTATAATTACTTCCCGAAGTAAAACATTTTATTAAGGAAAGGAAAGGAAATCAACCGAGACTCCGAAAGTAATGGCGAGTGAAATCGGATTAGCCTAATTTTACTAAAAATTAAATAAAATAAATTTATAGATAATATAAGTGGATGTGGAACTGGAAATTCTACTTTCTTAAAAAAAAAAAGAATTAAACTTAATTTATAACTAAATTTACTTTCACTATAAAAAATATAAATAATAAAAATAAAATTTTATTATTAAAGTTTAGTGAAATACTAAAAAAGATAAATGTATATCTAAGAAATACATATAGTTCTTTAAAATAATCAAAGTAAAATATATTTAATTTTGTATTAAATATAAAATTAAAAGTACGATGAGAGTTAACTTGTCGGAAAATAGGGGAACCATCCTCTAAGGCTAAGTATTATAAATTTAGCGATAGAAAAAAGTACCGTAAGGGAAAAATATAAGCGTGTAAACGTCTATTTGAATTAGTAACTCTATAAGCAGTCGAAATTATCAATAATTACGATAATGACGGCGTACCTTTTGCATAATGGGTGAATTGCTTGCCCAAAAGAATTGATAAATTCTTTAAATTACTGACTCATGATCTTAATAGGTCGGTATTATTTATGGCTAAGGCGACAAATAATGCTAACGGTGGACTCCTAAGGATACATATATCTATGGAAATACCGTGGGAAGCTGTAAATCGTAGGAATAAGTAAATAATATATTTACTAAGAAAGTTTATTTTCATGTATAAATTTACTCTTTTTATTAGCCCTGTAACGACTTGGTGGCAAACCATCGGACTGATTACTCGCAATTGCGAATAAAATCGGTAATATGTCAGCACTCAAATATTCCAGAAAATTATGATAATATTATTTAAATGTTATAAAAAAAGTTGCTTACTTGCAAACTAGATATTGTCTAATTATATTTTTTTGTTTCAAAATTAGTGTAAAATAAAGAAAAAAATTCAAATCTATTAAGGTTCTTTATTTTGATTACTTTTTAGTAGTTATTTTTCTTTCTTAATAGTGTTCTATTATTATAAGGTTCAAAATTTTAAGGAATAAGGGTCTATCTTTTGATCTCTGCTATGATCCCCTTAAAATAGTTCTAGTTTAACCTTTTATATTTAATATAGAAAGATGCATTACTAGAATGTAAAGGCAGAGATTGTTAGACGCTAATAAATAAATTAATTAAAAAATGAAAAATAATATAAACTTTATGTTAGTTAGATTTTATAGAAAATCTGCTAAATATGATTTAGAACTTAATGTTGAATTGAAAGAAATCATCATAGGTCTTATGTTAGGTGACTTATTTGCTGAAAAAAGAAATCCTAATTCTAATACTAGATTACAATTTAAACAATCAGTCAAAAATAAAGTATATATTGATCATTTATATTCTATATTTAAAGACTATTGTAATTCTGAACCCAAAGTAACTTCTTCTATAGACAAGAGACCGGGTAAAAAATATTTAAATATTTCTATTAAATTTTGGACCCAAAGTCTACCTTGTTTTAATCAATTTAGGGAATTATTTTATGATGAATCTGGTACAAAATTTATACCTTTGAATTTAGAAGAAATAATAACACCTAGAAGTTTAGCCTATTGGGCAATGGATGATGGTTATAAATCAGCTAAGGGGTTTTATTATTGTACTGAATCCTATACTTTAGATGATAATTATAAATTAAGTCAAATACTCAAAAATCGATTTAATTTAGATTGTGGAATCCATAAACATACTAATGGTCATAGATTGTACGTATTTAGTAGTTCTAAGGATATATTACTAGAATTAGTTAAACCTTATTTAATCGATCTTTTTTATTATAAATTTGATTTAAATTAATAGTTAAACCCCCCTTTTTTTATTAATTTTAACATTAATAATTTATCTAACATTTTATTGAGTTGAAGGTATAGTCTAATCCAATATGAAAATATTGGTATTAAATGCAGCAAGTTAATAGAAGTAGCAAGGTTAATAGCCCTAGCGAAAGCGACTGGACAAATTAAAAATTATTAATTAAACTAAAAATTTAAATAAAATATAAATAATTTTAGTAATTTTTTTAATTATTAAGTTTATTTATTAGTTTTTAAGTGTTGGATTAGTTACTTCTTTTAGACCCGCCAAACGTATTGGGAACACGTTAGTGTGGGTTAAATTATCAAACTCCGGGGACACCCTAAGACTAATGATACTAAACTATATTTGAAAAAATATAAGTGGCTGAACTAATTACTCAGGTATAGTAATAAGTCATTTGATGAATGAAAACGAAATGGGCAATCGCGGATCTAAATCAAAGTTAAATAATTTTGTAAAAGAGCAACGAGCAGACGGTAATTGATGAATTAAAATAATTCATTTTAGGTGTGCTCTAATGGGCTGTGAAAACAGTTATCGAATCAAATTCCCTTCTAAACAATTAATTTTAATTAAAAAATTTTCTACTTTAAATTCTCCTTTTAAATTGAATGAATGATTTATAACAGGAATTACAGACTCGGAAGGCTCCTTTACTGTAATGCTTGATAAAAATATAAATCGTACATTAGGTTGACGTATTCAATCTAAATTTCAAATAGGTCTTCATGTACGTGATTTAGATTTATTATTACAAATACAAGAATTTTTCGGTATAGGATCTATAGGAAAAAGTGAAAAAATGGCATTTTATTCAGTATCTAGTGTTAAAGACTTAACAAATATTATAATTCCACATTTTAAAAAATATACATTATTAACTCAAAAAGCGGCAGACTTTTTATTATTTACAAAAATTGTTGAATTAATGACTAAAAAAGAACATCTTTCTATTGAAGGATTACATAAAATAATAAATATTAAAGCCTCAATGAATTTAGGTTTATCTGAAAATTTAAAATCAGAATTTAAAAATATTAATCCAATTGACAGGCCAATAATTAATATAAAAAATATTAATCACCCAAATTGGATAACAGGGTTTGTTAATGGAGAAGGAACATTTGATGTTAAAATTTATAAATCAAATACTAAAATAGGATTTGCAGTTCAATTAAGATTTAGAATACCTCAACACGAAAGAGATATAAAATTAATTGAACTTATTAAAAAATATTTTGGTTCTGGTTCAATAGAAAAACATACAAAATTTCCAGCAGTAACTTTAGTAATAGTAAAATTTTCAATTATAACTGAAAAAGTTATACCTTTTTTTAAACAGTATCCTTTGATCGGTATAAAACAATTAGATTTTCTTGATTTTTGTAAAATAGCTAAATTAACGGATGATGATTACCATCTTACAATTGAAGGTTTAAAATTAATTCGTATAATTAAATCAGGAATGAATACAGGAAGAAAATTATAAAAAATTAATTGCATGATTAATTTTGATAGCCATGGAAGCTAGGTGATCTTTCCAAGACCAGATTTAAATGGATCGAACGGTTGAATGTTGCATAATTCTCCGAAGAGTTTTGGAAAGCGGTGAAATGCCAATCTGACCTAGTGATAGCTGGTTTTCTACCGAAACATATGTAAGTATGGCGTCTATACAAGATTTATGGAGGTACAGCACTGTATTTCCCAGTGAAACTTAGGGATTAAATTATTTTTTAGTATAACAAATTTATTATTAACTTTAATTTAATTTTCTCTTTGATAGCTTAGCTTGCGGGGATCTTTAAAATCTTACCATTGGAATTCAAACTCGGAATTACATAAATTGTTGATAGATATTCAGACTGCTAATGCTCAGTTGGGCAGTCAAGACGGAAACAGCCGAGAACACAGATCAAGGTCCCTAATGATTATTAAGTGAAATTAAGGAAGTAGCAAATTGAATGCAGCTGTGAAGTGAGCTTGGTAGTTGCTACTTTTAATGATCGTTGTAACAACGCATCAGCCTTCAGATTGTGGCGCCGAAAATTAAACGGGTCTAAAGTAATCAACCGAAATCGTGTTGATTTAGAATAAAAATAAAATTTTATTCTAAATCCAGGTAGTAGAACATTCAGTTAAACTTTAATTAAAAAAACAGTGTTTCATTGTTTTTAGGTTACTGAAGAGATAATGCTGACATGAGTAACGTAAAAAGAAGTTTATAATACTTCTCGCCGAATACGAAAGGGTTAAATTTTCGAAAAGTTAAATTACGATTTGTGATTGCGGTCTCTAAGGTCTAAAACTAAAGTTTTGACTGATGAGTATATAACAGAAAATCCAAATTTATGGATCAAGAAAAAAAGTTAGCCTAAAAAATTTATATAAAAATAAAATTAAAAATTTTGTTTTTCTATTTTATTTTATAGGTTTTAAAATTAAGGCTACCGTACTCTAAACCGACACAGGTTCGTAGGTAGAGAATACTAAGGCGTAGAGCTAAAAGTTGTTAAGGAACTCGGCAAATTCTTCTCATAAGTGTGGCGATAAGAGAAACCATTTAGAATAAATAAACTAGATTCCTCTAGTATTTAATTCTTTTTTGGTGGCACAAAATCGGAGGCCCCGACTGTTTACTAAAAAGTGCGAGCTGAAAGCTCTAATAAATAATTTGGTGTAAACCCAATATGAGATTAGATCCTCATAAGTCTACTAATAAGTGCATAACTGGAAACGGATATGTGCTAAGCTATTAGGACAATGTAAACTTATTTTTTAAGTACAAAAAAAAATAAAGTTGCTAGACTAGTTAATTATGGTTAAATTTAAAATTGAATTCATGTTAAGGCGTCGTTAGACAGTCACCTGATATGTACTTATTGCAGGTAGAGATAGAATTATTTTTCTTTTTATGGAGTAATTGATCTAAAAAAAATCTCCGGCGTAGAATGGAAACCTGTGATTAATATTATAGTATTTATTAGGGAACAGTGTAAGTCCAATAACTTCCTCTAAATTTAAATAAACCTTAAAAATTATATTTTATTTAAATTCGTGATTTCTTTTTTTTTAGAGGTGATTTAACAGCAATGTTAAATATCAGTTAGTGGATAAGGACAAGCAAAAAGCGAATGCCTTGTTGTAATGATAAGGATAAGTTATTTTTAACTAATTTGAAAGAATGCTAACTTGCTTTTGGGTCTTATATAATTAAAATTTTAAATTTAAGTCTTGTTTTAATGATTCTAATCTAAATAAAAAAAATAAATAAAAGGGTGATAGAAATATCAGAAAAATATCATGTTTCAACGATAGTGTTCCATTTTTATACGGTTTGTTTTAACACAGCCTAGTTAGACGCTATCTTAAAAATAAAAAATATAAAAAAATAGAATGAAAATAAAACATTTTAATACAGTTGAAGATACTTTAAATTATCTTAAAAAAAATCCAACTTTTATTTCTGGTTTTGTGTCAGGTGAAGGTTGTTTTACTGCATATCTTGGTATTGATACTACTTTAACTTGAGGTATTCAACCTAATTGTGAATTTAGTATAACTCAAAATTCTGGTGATTTAATTCTTTTGGAATCTTTTAATCAGTTTTTTAATACAAAAGGAGGAGCAGTTTATGATAAAAAAGACGGTGTCCATGTTTTTATGGTTAGAAATTTAATTGAAATAAATAATATTATAATACCTTTTTTTATTCAAAATCCTTTAGTAGGTACTAAAAGTTTTGAATTTGAAAAATTTATTCAATTAGTTAAACTTATTAAATTGAAAAAACATATTGGTAAAGAAATTTCTAATCGTGAAGTATTTATTGAAATGGCTTTAATTTGTAAAGAATTAAACTTTAAAATGGAAAATACTAAAAAATTAGCTCGTATAGATTTTATTATAAATTGACTTCAAACATTAAAAAACTTTCCACCTTCTTTAGATGAAAAATTAAAACTTAAAAAAGATTTAAATATTAAATTACAAGAATTTAAAAAAATCAAATAAACATTCAATTTGATTAAAAAATATAATAAATTAATCCCCCCCCCCTTTATTTAATTTAAAAATATTCTTGAATAAGAATTTAGACTTAATTTTCAACATAAATAAAAAGTACTTAAATTTTAACATTTTACATAAGGCTTGAGCCGTATGCGATGAAAGTTGCACGTACGGTTCTTAAGGGGGGAAAGTTTGAAAGGACCTACCTATCTTGACCACAGATCCCAGCAATGATTAATGTCATAGTATTGGGGTCGCAATTTGCCCAATGCCAGCGGTATAAGAAAGGAAAATGAAAGTGACTTTTCGAAAGCTTGGTTAATAGCGGTCTTATCTATGAGGATCCTATAATTACTACCTGGGTTCTCATTAAACATCACTATATGCTGGAAAATCCTAAAGATTAATCTACCTAAAAGGTAAAAAAGATTATATATATTACAAATGGATAATCAGCAGGAAATTAAATTATTCATCAAATAAATGAAATTTTAAATCTTCAGAGACTATATGTGATGCTTTTTTTATATAAAAATGAAGATATAGTCCATATTTTATTGAAAGATAAAAGGTTTTAAATTTTTGATACATAATATTAATATTATTTTTTTAATTAAATGGACTCAAAAAAAAATAAAAAATAAAAAATAAATAATAAAATTCATGTTTCAACAATAGTGTAAAATTAACAATTTTAGTATGAATTCTAGATTTTCTCTTAAGTAAATTATAATCGGTTTGTTCTCTTTTGGTAAAATTCATTTAATTGTTATAATTAATAAAATGAGATAACTAATGTTAGACGCTATTTTTTTATATAATTATATAAAAATTATGAAAACTATAAATGAAAAAATAATGTTAAACAATGATTATAAATTTACAATTAATAAAAAAGTTAATATTCCATTAAAAATTAATCAAGGTATAAAAAAAACTGAAACTAAAACGGAAGTACTAAATATAAATAATATTAAAAATCCTAATTATCTTTATTTTTTAGGTGGATTTGTTGAAGGAGAAGGTTCTAATTCTGTATCTATTTCAGTAAATAAAAATTTTAAGTATGGAGTAAATTTACAACCTGTATTTAATGTTTCTCAACATGAAAAAGGTTTAAAAATTTTATATTCATTCAAAGAACTTTTTAGAGTTGGATCAGTAGTAGAAAAATCAGGTTCACCTCATGTTTGGGTATATACCTTAAAAGGGTATAAACAAATAATTGAACATGTAATACCTTTTTTAGAAAAATATGTACAACCTTTTAGTTGTAAAAAAGAAGAATTTAACTTATTTCTTACTTTAGTTTTAAAATCCGCATCAGGACATCAGAAAAATAAAGATACTTTAATTGAAATGGTTAAATTGGCCTATACTTTACAGGGTAAAGGTAAAGTTCGTAAAAGAACTTTAGATGAAGTACTTGAAATTATAAAGGACAAGACAACTTATTTTAATAATGTAAAATCAAATGAAAATTTTTATTCTTAAATTATATTTGAAAAATCTGATTACTAGTATTAATTCTAATTTAGATTATAAATATTTTTATTATTTATAATTAACTTTATTAATTTAATAAAATTATTTAAAACATTATTTAACCCAAAATTTTAAAAGACTTATTTTTAATCTAAATAGAAGTTATAGATATATTTTTTTTATAAAAACTAATATATTTATACTAGTAATAAAAAATTTTTTTATAATATATTAGATATTAAGTTAATTTTTATAAAATTAAATAATATTTTATTGTCAATAAATTTAAACACATATATATATAATATAAAATATATTTATGTATAGCCTAAGGTAGCGTAATAATTTGACTATTAAATGTAGTCCGGTATCAATAGTGTAACGATGGTCTCACTGTCTCTACAACTTGCTCAGTGAAATTGAATTACCCGTGCAGATGCGGGTTACCTTTAGAGGGACGGGAAGAGAAAAAAATAGCGACTAGATAAGTTTACATTAACAATGTGGTGCAACCCCACCTTATAATCCATTATATGAGCTCAGACAGTGTACATTAAAAATAATTTTAAAGTATAGAGCCTGTTTTATAATAATTCTCTAATTAAGGGAAAATTAATAAAAAAATTAGATTTTATTATAAAGAGCTAAATATCTAAGGGCAATGTAATATGAATTCACGTAATAATAGAAGCGTAAGTTTTGATTGTAGAAATATGTTCCCGTGTTTTTCTTAATGGATCTAATATCATCTTACGTATAGTGGAGTCCTAAGGATATTATTAAAGTGTTAAAGTAGAAACTAGGTAAGCCCAATAATATCCAAATTTAAATTTTAATTAACTTTTGGAGGTTTTTCTGTAAAGAAAAATAACTATTAGTGGGTAAAGGAAATTCAAAAAAGCGAATGTCTTATTGTAATGATAAGGATAGGTTAATTTTAACTAATTTGAAAAAATGCTAACTTTGAATTAGTGTTAAGTATTTTATTTATTAAAAAAATAAAACAAATAATTTTTATTAGATTAAAAAAAATAAGTAGAAAACATATGTCAGCTCTAGCTAATCCAATAATAATTAAACCTGATTCAATATATTTATACTGCTTATAACTTATTTAATAAAAAAATAGTCTTAAATTTAATATAATAATAATACAATGAAAAATAATAATTTAAATAGCTCATTAGAAATAAATAATATAAATAAAGATAATACTAAATCTAAAATTAATCTTAAATTAAAACCTTGACAGATTACAGGATTAGTTGATAGTGAAGGAGGATTTTTTATATCTATTTCAAAAAATGTAACAAGTTTAACTGGTTTTAATATAAAATTAGAATTTAAAGTAACACAAAAAAGTCATTCTGAAGATATTTTATATGATATTAAAGAATATTTTTGTTGTGGAAATGTAGTTATAGATAATCGAAAGACAGATACAAAAAAATATCAAATTAGCGCATTATCGGATATATTAAATATAATTATACCACATTTTGATAATTATCCTTGTTTAACTTCTAAAAATCTTAATTTTAAAGATTGAAAAAAAATAGCTTTAATTATGTATGAAAAAAAACATTTAACAAAAAAAGGATTAGAAGAAATCTTAAATATTTCATCAAATATGAATAAAAAAAGATCTTTTGAAGAAAAATATAATTTTTGTTTTAATTCTTTAATAATTTCTAAAGAAAATAAATTTTTAGATCTATCTCCTTATTGAGTTCAAACTTTTTTAAATGGAGAAGGAATGTTTTATAATTATATATCTGACAAAAAAAGTAGAGGAAAAGTTTATCAAGGTTGTGATTCATCAATTGAAATAGCTCAAAATAGCCATGATATTGCAGTTTTATTAGCTATTAAAAATTTTTTTAATGGAGGCTATATTAAACCTAAATATGATTTTTTTGATCTATCTGAATGTATGAAATCACGTTCACTTAATAGATATATTTTTAGAGATACTAAAGTTATTATAGATTTTGTGAAAGAATATCCCATGTTAACTAGAAAACAGTTAGATTATTTAGATTGAAAAAAAAATTGTAGATTTAAAATCCGAAGGAGCTCATAAAACTTCAGAAGGTTTAATTTTAATGAAACAAATTATATCTAAAATGAATTCTAAACGTTAATTTTAATTTTTATTGATAATTTATTTCTCTTTATTTCTTTTTTTATTCCTTACTATTCTTTCCTTTTCTTAAGGTAAGAGTAATGGAAGACAAACAATTTTGTTATTTTTAATAAATAAATAAATTATAAATTTAATGCTTGAGCTGTATGCGATGAAAGTCGCACGTACAGTTCTTAGAGAATTTAATATTGTAAAATATTATTTAGTCTCAACAGACCCTATGCAGCTTCTACTGTAGTTAGTTATCATGTTGATCTAGAACAATCTTAATTAATAATGAATAGGGATGTCGATAGACGTAAGTGGAAAACCTTAGGACTAAGATTGGGTCGATGTTTACCTTTTAATTTATAATTAGAGGAATATTTGACTAATTGGCAGTTTGACTGGGGCGGTCGCCTTTAATAAAGTAGCAAAGTGTATCCAAAATTTTATATTTAACTTTTAATTTCATAATCATTTTTAATTTAATATAAAATATAAAAATATTTTTAATTTTATTGTATTATGAAATAAATTAAAAATTAGTATTTTAAATACTAAATATTATTTTATTTAAATAAATTTTATATTTTAAATAGATAATAAAAAAAAAGTTTTAGACAAAAACGAATTAAGGTATGTTAGCAATTGAATGGAGATCAATTAACCATGAAAGGTAAAATAAGTGTAATGGCGTAAGCATGCTTAACTGTAAGACCTGCTAAGCGTTGTGGGAACACGCTATTGTGGGTCAAACTATCAAACTCCGGGAACCTCCTAAAGCTTCTGATATCAAACTATATCCGAAAGGCTATATGTGGATGAGTTAATTACTCATGTATGGTAATAAGTCAGATGATGAGTGAAAACAAAATGGAATATCGCGGATCTAAATCAGCTAATTTATTAAATAATGTAGCTGTAAAAGAGCAACGAGCAGACGGTAGTTGATGCATTAACCAAAACCTAAAACTAATGCATTTAAGGTGTGCTCTAGTGGGTTTCGAAAGAAACTATCGAATCAAAAACCCTTCTAAACAATTAAAAAATAGAAGATTTTCTACTTTAAACACTCTATCTAAGTTACATCCTTTTTATGTGTCAGGTTTAGTTGATGCAGAAGGCTCATTTAGTACTACGATTTATAGAAGTAATAAATATAAATTAGGTTGATGTGTTCAATCTTATTTTCAAATTAGTCTCCATTCACGTGACTTAGATTTATTATTACAATTACAACAATTTTTTGGTAGAATTGGTTCAATAAGTAAAGGTAAAACTCGAAATACTGTAAATTATTCAGTCGCTGGTATTAAAGATTTAACAACGATTATAATACCTCATTTTGAAAATTTTCCTCTGCTAAGTAAAAAAGGAGCTGATTTTTTATTATTTAAACAAATAGTAGAACTTATTAAAAATAAAGATCATCTTACTAGTGAAGGACTACTTCAAATAATTAATATAAAAGCATCAATGAATTTAGGTCTTTCAGATATTGTAAAAACTAATTTTAATAACATTATTCCGGTTGATAGACCGATTATTAGTACTACTAACCTAACAGAACCTCAATGGATCGCAGGATTTTTCTGTGGTGAAGGAAACTTTGGAGTTAAAATTAAAAAATCTAAAAAAAATAAAATAGGTTATCAAATACAATTAATATTTATACTTACTCAACATTACAGAGATATTAAGTTAATGGAAAATTTAAAAAAATATTTTGGATCTGGAACAATCAAAAAAGATACTAGACATCCAGCTGTTTATTTAATATTAATTAATTTTTCAGACATAACTAATAAAATTATACCATTGTTTGAAAAATATCCAATACTAGGTGTAAAACAATTAGATTATCTAGATTTTTGTAAAGTTGCTAAATTAATGAAAGAAGGTTCTCACCTAACAAGGGAAGGTTTAGATTTAATTAGAAAAATAAAAACTGGAATGAACACAGGTAGAAAATTTTAATAGATTTTAATTGCAAGATAAATTTTGATTGCCGCGAGAAGTCGCACAGATACGTAAGTAGGGCATAGTGACCCTTCGCTATATTATGGAATAGACGGGGATCAATCGATAAAAGTTACGCTAGGGATTACTAACTGTAGTCCCCTTACTTTGAAAGAAGTATATTAAAAATTGGGTTAATTGCTTAAACAACTTATATAATAAATGTAAGTTAATTTGCAGCGAATCTTATATTAGCAAATTAAATAATAATTGTGTATATAAACGTTCAACGACTAGAAAGTGAGTAATGTTAAACAATAATCTTTCCACGAATGCCCAACATCTTAAAATAATATTTTTAAATAAAATAAATTTTAGTAAAATAGCTAATAATAAATAAAAAATCAAGAAATTAAGAAATAATTATTAATAAGAATAGGCCCAAATAGTAAACTAATTAAAGAATATAAGAATTATCTTTTTGCATTATCTACTATACAATGAGAATGCTCAATTGGTTTAATATTAGGTGACGCAAGCTTAAGAACTCAAAACAATGGAAAGACTTTTAAAATTCAGTTTGAATGAAGTGATAAACATAAACCTTATGCAGACCATGTATATAACTTATTTGATGAATGAGTATTATCTAAACCTCATAAAAAAGATAGAATTAATTCTAATGGAAAACAAGTAATTACTTGAGGTTTCCAAACTTTAAGTCATGAAGCTTTTAACCCTTTAGCTGACTTATTTATTATTAATAATAAAAAGAGTATTTCTGATTCATTAATTATAAATCATTTAACTTCTAGAGGTTTAGCTTATTGATTTATGGATGATGGAGGCAAATTAGATTATAATAAAAATTCAAAAAATAAAAGCATTGTTTTAAATACTCAAAGTTTTACAAGTATTGAAGTAGAAAAAATGTCAAAAGATTTAAGTGATAAGTTTAAATTTAACTGTGAAGTAAGATCAAATAAAGGTAAAAAAATTATAGTAATAGAATCTGAGTCTTATTCTCTTTTTAGAAAACTAGTTGATCCTTTCTTATTACCTGAAATGATATATAAATTACCATAGTTTATTTTATTAAAAAAATATTTTTTATTTATTAAAAAAATTATAAAAAGATGATGACATAGTCTGAACTAATTTGTGAAAATTAGATATAAAAATTTAAATGTTTTTATATTAACTATATTGAACAGGTTAATAGCCGGAGAGAGTACACATTGTCACGGCTGTTTGACACCTCGATGTCGACTCACCCTATCCTGCATTGCGTATTAGGAACACGCATTTGTGGGTTAAACTATCAAACTCCAGGGACATCCTAAAGCTTATAGTACTAAACCATATTCGAAAGATTATGTGTGGATGAACTAATCACTCATGTAAAGTAATAAGCTATAAGATTGATGAAAATCTAATGGGTTATCGTGGATCTAAATCAGAATTTAAAAGCCCACAGCCAAATATATTTTCTGTAAAAGAGCAACGAGTAGACGGTAGTTGGTTTTTAGCTAAAAAGGCTATAAACTTAAGGTGTACTCTAATGGGCTGTGAAAACAGTTATCGAATCAAAATCCTTTCTAAACGATTATATAATAAAAATATGTCTTCTATTAACTCTCTCCTTAAATTAAATCCATGGTTTGTTACAGGTTTGATAGATGCTGAGGGAACATTTTCTATCAGCATTTGAAAAGATAATGAATATAAATTAGGATGGCAAACTGGTGCTGAATTTAAGATACAACTTCATAAACGAGATTTAAATTTATTATTAAGATTGCAAGAATTTTTTAGTGGAAAAGGTTCAATAAGTATTAGTAAAATTCGAGATTCAGTATCTTATTCAGTAAAATCTATTAAAGATATAGTAAATATAATAATTCCTCATTTTTTAAATTATAATCTCTTAACTCAAAAAAGCTGCAGATTTTATTTTATTTACGAAAATCGTAGAATTAATGAATGCAAAAACTCATCTTACTAGTGAAGGTCTTCATAAAATTATTAACATAAAAGCTTCATTAAATTTAGGTATATCCGAAAATTTAAAATTATATTTTACTAATATTATTCCAGTTGATAGACCTCTAGTAAAAACTACTGACATTCCAGATCCAAATTGAATAGTAGGATTTGTTAGTGGTGAAGGATGTTTTGATATAAATTTAAAAAAATCAAAAGAACATCGAACAGGTCAACAAGTAATTTTAAGATTTAGTATTAAACAGCATGAAAGAGATAAATATTTAATGAAGTTGATATCTAAATATTTAAGATGTGGTAATATATACCCGTCATATACCAGTGGATATAGATGCTGTTCTTTAACAGTAATAAAATATTCAGATAATACTAATTTAATCATACCTTTTTTGGAAAAATATCCTGTGTTAGGTGTGAAACAAAATGATTTTTTAGCTTGGTGTAAAGTAGCCAAAATAATGAACGACGGATCACATCTTACAAATGAAGGTTTAAATTTAATAAAAACCATTAAAAGTGGTATGAATCGAGAGCGAAGCAAAAAATAACAATCGCAAGATAAATTTGATTGCCATGCCGGGGGAAGAATCTTGGAAGGGTTCGGCTGTTCGCCGATTAAAAGGGTACGTGAGTTGGGTTTAATACGACGTGAGTCAGTATGGTGCTTTGTGAAGTAGGATCTCACAATTGTGCCTAAAATTATCAAACTCCGGGAACACCCTAAAGCTTTTAATACTAAACTATATTCGAAAGAATATAAGTGGCTGAATTAATTACTCAGGTATAGTAATAAGTAAAAAGATACGGGAAACCAATATGGGTTATCGCGGATCTAAGTCAGCATTATGTGGAAGTTTTGTTGTAAAAGAGCAACGAGCAGATGGTAATTGGTATCCATCAAAAAGATATCTAAGGTATGCTCTAATGGACTTCGAAAGTAGTTATCAAGTCAGATTCCCTTCTAAGCAATTAAGACTAAAAATTTTATTATTTTCTACAGTTAGTGAAAAACCCCCTCAACTAAATCCTTATTTTGTCACAGGGTTTTGCGATGGTGAATCAAGTTTTCAAGTTTCAATTATTATGAATAAAAACTTTAAATTAGGCGTACGACCCCAATTTACAATTGGCCTTCATTCGCGTGACTTAGCATTATTATTAAAAAGAAAATAATTTTTTGGCTGTGGAATCATCGTGAAAAACGACCCTCAAAGTGAGATTAGCTTTAGAGTAAATTCGCTTCAAGATTTAACAAATATAATCATTCCCCATTTTTTAAATTATCCACTGTTGACCCAAAAAGCTGCTGATTTTTATTTATTTAAACAAGTTACTGAATTAATGAAAAATAAAGCTCATCTTACAACGGAAGGTTTACAGGAAATAATAAATATTAAATCTTCTATGAATTTAGGTCTTTCAGATGAATTAAAATCTAATTTTATTAATACGGTTCCGGTACAAAGACCAACGATTAAAACAACTAATATTCCAGATTCTAATTGAATTTCTGGTTTCGTAAGTGGCGAAGGAAATTTTTTTGTCGATATTTTTAAATCTAGTTCAAATAAAATTGGATTTCAAGTAAAATTAAGATTAAGTATTACCCAACACAGCAGAGACAAAGAGCTATTAGAATTAATCGTTAAATATTTGGCTGCTGGTATTGTAAACATTCACAGTGAAAATGCTTTCGTTTTCAAAGTAAGTAAACTTGTAGATCTAATTCAAAAAATTATACCATTGTTTGAAAAATATCCAATACTAGGTGTAAAACAGTTAGATTTTTTAGATTTTTGTGAAGTAGCTAAATTAATGAATGAAGGAAAACACCTTACAACTGAAGGTTTATATTTAATTCGTACAATTAAAAATAAAATGAATACGAAAAGAAAATAAAATAATAATTAATTGTAGGATAAATTCTGATCGCCATGCCCTATCTTCTAAAGGAAAAAATAGTAAAAAGGGGAAGACCTTCTAGTACGAAAGGATCAATAGGCTGTGTTTCTATAGTGTACCAATTGTCGAAATAGAGCTATAAACCTTGAAGGCAAAAGTAAAGGTAAATTGGCTAAGTACTTCTTGAATATCAGAAAACTTTGAGAGGGAAATAAAGTAGCGCATAGTTGGGTAGCCACAAACATATTAGATAAATGCTGATTGAATATAAAGCAAGAAACTAACCCCTAGATACTATCTCGGATTACTCTTATTTTTATTTTTAAATAACTATTAAAAATTATATATTTATATTTATATTTATATTTATATTTATAT
>Ga0209527_1000071_pt1 | contig 20312 bp, 18 predicted proteins | sample JacPinW_OM2H0_M2_FD_187968 | JGI IMG/M metagenome (GOLD analysis project Ga0209527, IMG submission 187968) | Forest soil microbial communities from Algoma, Ontario, Canada - Jack Pine, Ontario site 1_JW_OM2H0_M2 (SPAdes) (version 2) | ecosystem: Environmental > Terrestrial > Soil > Boreal... | reverse complement strand
ACATTGAGATCGTCGCCGATCTGCCCTGGAACAAATTGAGCCAGGACAATCTCGATCTCGATCAAGCCCAGCAAATTCTCGATCGCGACCATTATGACCTCGAGAAAGTGAAAAAGCGCCTGATCGAATATTTAGCCGTGCGCAAACTGAATCCGACCGGACACGGCCCGATCTTATGTTTTCTCGGCCCGCCCGGCGTGGGCAAGACGAGTCTCGGGCAATCGATCGCTGACGCGCTCGGTCGCAAATTCGTCCGAATCAGTCTCGGCGGAATGCGCGACGAAGCGGAAATTCGTGGGCATCGGCGGACCTACATCGGTTCGATGCCGGGACGCATCATTCAGGAATTGCGCCGCGCTGGAACACGCAATCCGGTTTTCATGCTCGACGAGATCGACAAAATCGGCGCCGATTTTCGGGGCGATCCGGCGAGCGCGTTGCTCGAAGTTCTCGACCCACGACAAAACAATACTTTTGTCGATCGCTACCTGGATGTGCCGTTCGATTTGTCGCAAATCATCTTCATCGCGACCGCGAATTACATCGACGGCGTGCCCGAACCGATGCGCGACCGGATGGAAGTGATTTCGCTGCCGGGTTACACCGAGCGCGAAAAACTCGAGATCGCGAAACGCTATTTGGTCCGGCGGCAGATGGAAGAAAACGGATTGAAACCCGAGCAGGTTGACTGGCAGGACAGCGCGCTTCGACAAATCATCAACGATTACACCCACGAAGCCGGTGTGCGCGAGCTCGAGCGCCAGATCGGGGCGATTTGCCGTGGAATCGCATCGCGCGTGGCCCGCGGAAAAACGGAGCACGTGACGATCACGCCCGAATTGGTGGCACGAACGTTGGGGCCGGCTAAATATGTGCGCGAAACGAAATTGAAAACGAGCAAGCCCGGCGTTGTAACTGGACTCGCTTACACGCCGGCCGGCGGCGAAGTGCTGCACATTGAAGCGACGCGTTATCCCGGCAAGGGGAACGTCACGCTCACGGGTCATATCGGCGAAGTGATGAAGGAATCGGTCCAAGCCGCGCTCAGTCTTGTGCGCAGTCGCAATGGCGAGATCGGTGTGAAACCGGAAGACTTTCGCGACATGGACATCCACGTGCACGTTCCAGCCGGCGCGGTGCCGAAAGACGGACCGTCTGCCGGCATCGCCATGTTCACCGCGCTTGCTTCGCTCTTCACCAATACGCCGGTGCGCTCGGACGTCGCGATGACGGGTGAAATCACCTTGCGCGGCCTGGTTTTGCCGATCGGCGGATTAAAAGAAAAAAGTTTGGCCGCGATGCGCGCCGGCATCTCGACCGTGATCATTCCAAAACTGAACGAAAAAGATCTGGTCGACGTTCCGGAAGAAGCGAAACAGAGTTTGAAATTCGTTCCGGTGGAAAATGTCGACGAAGTCCTCGCAGTCGCTTTGGAAAAAGACAGCGCCGTAAAACCAGCGAGCGCGGATGGGGCAGACGAAAAGGGGAAAGACTAAATCAGCGCGGTCCGGCATCCGCGCGCTGCTCGATTTGTTGCAGACTCGGATCTGAATCGCGGATCCAATCGTGGGTGGCGTTGATGTCGCCGCGGTTTACCGGAATCGCCGCCCGCACTTCCTCGGGCCGCGCCACGATCTCGTCGCCAACTTTTACCGGCTCGGCCTTTGGCGCTTTCCAATGGCGACCGAATTTGCGGAGCGCATAATACATTGTTCCGGCTTCGACCGCGCTCACGCCGCTGCAACGCATCGCGTGATAGAACATCCGGTCGCAAACTTCGTGGGGGCGGTTCTTCTGGTCGTAAGCGACGTCATGCAACACCGAAGCGTTCCGATATTTTCCTTCAAACGGCCCGCCCATCAACGACCAGAGCGATCGAGGAATCGATGCGCCGTCTACAACCGATCCAGTTGGCGCAATCCAAACGTTGCCCTGCGGGTCGGTATAACGAAGTTCGCTCAGCAAAGTCATGGTGCGCCCGTCGTTTTCCCAACGCGCTTCGACATACCCGCTGTAATGCCCCCATTTGTTGGGCTGTTTTTCGGCGAAACGGATCCAGGCCGGTTTCTTGTCTGAAGCGCAGCCAATCAGGACCACGATCATAACGAAAGATCCGAGCAACTTAACAAATTTTGAATTCAGGATCATAAATCAGCTTCAGCGCGCGACCGGATCCACTTCTTGCGCTCGCTTCGCCGGCTTCGGCGCGATCGGTTCGCCTTCGTTTGTTTCCGATCGGACGCTTCGGAGAAGCATCCCTACCTCAATCGGTCCAGGATTTCCAGTGTTTGCGGATCGGCTTGGTGTAGCGATCGAGATCGATATTTCTCACGCCTTCTCTGATTGAATCAGTCGAGCCTTCAAGACTCTCTTTCATTCCGCGAACGAGCGGCCAGAGAAACGGCAACGAAAGCACGCTCCAGTTGATGCGCCCGAGCGGCGTTTTTACTTCCACTTCTTTTTCGTCGGAGCGCGATGTGTAACGAATCGCCAGACCGATGGCGAGTCCGGCAACGAGCGCGCCCAGAATCAGCGGCACCGGATTCTCGCGAAGGAACAACTCAGTTTGTTCGCGAGTCGAACGCCCCCTTCCTCGAATTTGTTCCCGGCGACGAGGCGGCGGTTCCAAAACGCTGGGCGAGCGGCGACGACGTTTTCGCGCCGACGCCTTTTGCTCGGCTCCGAGAGGTTCGTCATTCACAAAATCATCTTCGATCGGATCCATCATCAATTGATTCGCAACTGCTCCGGCGACCGCGCTGGTCGGAGATCACGGCGCGAGCCGGTCTATCGACCAGGAACCGCTCGATTGCAACGTGTAACGAAAGCGGTCATGTAAGCGATCGGGGCGACCCTGCCAAAACTCGATCCGTTCGGGTTTGAGGCGAAATCCGCCCCAGTGCGGCGGAAGCGGGATCTCTCCTTCGGCGAAACGTTGCTTCATCTCTTCGAGTCGCGCAGTGAGAACTCGCCGCGCATCAATCGGCGCGCTTTGGTGTGAGGCCCACGCGCCGAGCTGCGCGCCGAAAGGCCGAGTGTGAAAATACTCCTCCGATTCTTCGCGCGAGGTTTTCTCCACTCTTCCCTCAATTCGGATTTGCCGCTCCACTTCCATCCAATACATCAGCAGGGCCGCATTCGGATTTTTCTCAAGCTGTCGCCCTTTGTCGCTGGAATAATTTGTGAAGAAAACAAAACCGCGCTCATCAAAATCCTTGAGTAACACAACGCGGGCGGACGGCCGACTGTCCAGGCACGTGGCCAGAGTCATCGCGTTGGCATCGGGAATGCCAGCCTTAATCGCTGCGGCGAACCAATTCTGAAACTGTTTGATCGGGTCGGGATCGAGATCGGTTCGCCGTAATCCGCCTCCGATGTATTCGTGGCGAAACCCGGCGTAATCGAAAGATTTATCCATGCCGCAAGCGGTCGAATGCTTACGATATGCGCAGCGCCGGCGATGTCGATCTTAGGGTTGCTTGTTACGCCGCCGTGGCCCTGATTCGATCAGTTCCACTCCTGCCAATTGAATCCGGCGATGAGAGTTCCCATCCGACCATCGCGCGTTTGCGAATCTGACCGCCGCCATAATTGCCGAGCGCTCCAGTCTCACGAATGACCCGGTGGCACGGTATGACGTACGAGATCGGATTAGCGCCGACTGCGCTCCCGACTGCGCGAGCAGCTTGCGACTGGCCAATTGCTTCGGCGAGGCGCCCATAGGTCGTAAGCGAGCCGGACGGGACGTTCAACAACGCGCGCCAAACGCGCAGTTGGAAGGGCGTGCCGCGAACAAATGCACGCAAATTAGGGCGAGGTTCATTTTGCGGCGGACGCACGAAAATCTTGTTCGACAATTCCGTAGCGCGTTGATCGGTGCGATGCAATCTCGCGTGCGGCCATTGGTCGGCCAGGAGATCTCGCACGGCGTCGCGACCCTGCTCTTGAACAAATGAAAGGTGGCAAATCCCGCGTTCTGTTTCGGCAATGAGCGCCTCGCCGAATGCGGTTTCGGCAAACCCGTAATCGATTTGCATTCCGGCGCCGCCATTTTTCATTTCACCGGGTGACGCTGCCTCTAGTGTCACACAAAGATCGTGCAACCGTCCCGGCCCGGACAAACCGACGTTAAGCGCGGCGTCGAAAACATTGTCGCCATTTCGCAAAAGCTGTTTCACGTGCTCGAGAGTGAGGCATTGCAAGAAATCCTTTGGCGTGACGCCGGCCCAGGCTGAGAACAGCCGGTGAAAATGAAACGGACTGAGACTGGCGGCGGCCGCGAGTTCGTTGAGATCGGGTTGGTCAGTATGATGTCGATCCAGGAACCGGATCACGTTTGCGACTCGTTCGTAATCATTCATGCCGTCAGTTTGTCATCGCCAAGACGCCACGCCCACCCGCTTCTTGCTGCGATTTTAGAATCTTTTCCTGCTGTGGGAATTGGTCAACCAGTGCGAATGACCCGACCAAGCTCGCGAGCGAGTGCTTCGCTCGCTTCGGCGTCGTCCTGGTAACCCCAGACGACAACCTCAAGCATTTGCGCGCCGATCTCGCGCCGGCCTTGCAGCGCAGCTCGCACCCGGCCGCGCGCTGACCAATCCTCGGATTCGGCCGCGGCGACACTTTCGTAGGAGGAACGCGCATCCCAATAACAATAGAAAACGTGGAGCGGTACACCGCGATCATCGAATCGATAGGAACGAACCGGCAAAGTGACGCCGTTGACGGTGAGCATGCGCAAGCCGTTGTCACGCTCCATCGTTCGCCCGCTGGCAGGAAGACAAATATCCGGACGATGAACTTTGACAAAGCGCGCCGCAGTCCGGCCCGGCAACCATCGAAAAAAATACATCATCCATCGCCGGCCATCCTGTCCCTCCCAAGCCGCACCGCCGCCTTCGTTGTAACGAAGCAATGTTTCTGCGGCGGGAGCGATCGGCACCTGCTTGTAATTACTTTCCGATTCCGGCCAGCGCACGGCCCAGCGGGAAGTCATCAGCGTTTGATGGGAGCGGTACCAAACTTGGAGCGCGCCTTCGACCAGAACCAGCCAGGTCGCCAACGCGCTGAGCAAAGCCCAGTTGAAATGGATCGGCGTGCGCAGATTTCCAGTGGATGTCTCGACTGACGGAACATTTCCGCGCCGCTGCATCATGAGACTGGCAATCCAGAGTCCAAACATGCAGACCACCAAAATGGTCAGGCCGGCCGGATCGTGCCACGCTTCAATGGCTTTTGGTCCTTTCGTTGTCCCGGCCCAAACGAGGAGAGCAGTTCGCACGACATTGCAAATGAAAGCGAGCAGCGCGCCGACGACGATTAAGAGGACGCGACGGAACGCGCTAAAAGAATAGAGTTCGCCGAGGAACAGCGAAACCATCAACGTTGCTTGAATCGAGCGGACTCCGCTGCACGCCTCTTCGATTCCGATAAAACCAGTGCCGACCTCGATGACATTGCCATGTTGAAGAGCGGGGACGCCTGCCAGCTGCAAAAATGTTACGTTGATGGCGGTCACAATTCGCATCAGGTCCTGAATGACGACCTGCTCAATCCGGACCGGCCACGGAACTGCAACGAGGAAGAACAAGATCGGAAAGGCAAAATGCCGCAGCCAAGCGCGGCCGCCGCTGAGATAAACGAACGAAAGCGAAATGGTAGCGACGACAAGTGCGAGCACCCAGCTTAACAATCGCCAGTCCGGATTCGCCTCGGCGACGAATCGAATGGGAAGAAAAAGCGCGCCGCAGAAAAGGATAAGCGAGATTGGAAGCGCGGTCGTTGCTGCCGCGGCAGGAACGGGCCGATTCCGCCAGCGTTTCCAGAACAGGTAAAGCGCAAGGAGCGGAACGATCAGGCCATAATTGTACTGCGGATTGAGCCACCACTCGGCTTTGAGTTGGTTGACGAGCTCGAACCAAAATAGTCCAAATAGAGCGATGGCGATGAACCCAGTTGTCTTTTTGGCGCTCCTCGCCGAAACAGGCGCTGTCTGCGCAACGGTCTCGTCCATTTGCGGCATAGCGTAGCCGAGCCCGAGCAACTTGCGAGCCGGTTGGGCGAGCACCCCCCTCAAGGGCATGCCGCGTGCTTGACCGACTTCAGAGTGTTACCTCACTGGACACGATTTCTTTTCGCGTTCGCCTGTGGTTGGACGGCGCTGCTTAATCAAAGCGCTCCAGCCGCGCTGGTGAATTGGGATGTGCTGACCTGGGCGCCAGGCTCTCTGTCGAACTCGTATGATGTCGATCCTAGCAACCCGGGGACCGACATTACATTCACCGTGACCGGCACCAAGGCGGACTTTACCAACGATCAAGCGAGCGGCGTAATGACCCCTGCGATCACGTCGTCTCTTCAAGGCGGCCTGTCTCCGATTCAAAAATCATTACAGTTGGCAGCTGACCTCCACACCAATTCGAAAATCACGATGACAGTGAATTTCTCGCCGCTCTATACGCTCGGCGTTATGAACGTTTCCTTTTCGATCTTCGACATCGATCTGGAAACGAATAAAGACATGATCAGCAACATTTATGGTGTCGCCTTGAATGGAAGCCACGTTGCCGCGGCCATCACGTATGGGTCGGCGATCAGTCGAACTGGAACGGGACTCAGCCAGGTTCTGACTGGCATATCCAGCTCACCCGGCACTGGCCCAGGTTCGGGCGCCGGCACGGCAACAATTAGCTTCGGCACCACGCCAATCAAAGGCTTCGGGTTCTCATGGACTAACACTAACGGGGCGCCGTTTTATCAGGAGATCGCGATGGGAGATATTTCGTTCACGGCCGTCGTGCCGGAAGCGAACGCCGCTGCGGCCGCAGCGCTAATTTGCTTTTTTGCGGCGACGATGCGACCGCGGAACCTGCGCAACTCAGGCCGTTGAGTAACTGCGTGTCATTTTGCCGCCGAATCGCGTTTACGTAAATTTGGCAATAAATCTTTGAAGCACGTGGAAAAATCCGTCGAAAGAACGCAGCGAACAGTCATCAAGGTTTCGTTCGGCATTCTCCTGGGCATCATTTTTTTGATCGCCGCGATTTGGGGCGGACACGATCTGTATCTCCGGTGGCAGGAAAAACGGCTGGTGCGAAGGGCCACCTTCGACATCGAACACGGCGATGACCGCAATGCCAGTTTGGCGGCGCGCAGTATTTTGGAGATGAAACCTTCGAGCGCGCCCGCAGCCCGAATCATGGCAGAGCTGGCCGAGCGCGCGGGCGAACGCTCCGCTTTGGATTGGCGCCGTAAGGTTGCGCAATTAGATCCGCATTCGGTGGATGACGCGCTGGCTCTGGTCCGCAGCGCCGTTCAATTCAATGACCTCGCCACAGCTGAGCGCGCGCTGGCCGCGGTGGATGAGAATGGACGAAACATCCCACCTTATCACGCAGCGTCGGCTTTGGTGGCGCAATCAAAAAATCAGGGCGAAAAGGCGGAAACCGAATGGAGCGAGGCGCTCCGCCTGGCCCCGAACGACAAGTCGTACCAGCTCCAACTCGGCATGTTGCGATTGCGCGCGAATGACCCGGAACGGCGGGCGGCGGGCGAAGCAATGTTGACTGCCCTACGATCTGATCCCGCCCAGCGCAGCGCAGCAACGCGAGCGCTACTCAACGCAGCCGTCGCGCGTCGCGAGGATCCGCGCAAGCTGCTGGAACTCGCGCGGGAGCTGCAAGCGTATCCGGAAGCGACTTGGAATGATCGGTTGGTATTCCTTGATCTTCTGCACGCCGTCCAAGACCCACAATTTTCCTCTTCTTTGACTGAGTTGGAAAAACAGGCGCCAGACGACCCCGGCTCGCTGGCGGCGTTACTCTCGTGGATGAGCCGCAGTAGATTAAATCTCCTCGCTTTCGATTACCTTAAAACTCTGCCGGCCGAGACGCTACAAAAATGGCCCGTGCCGGTCGCGGTCGCTGACGTCTTGGTGCAGCTGAGCAAGTGGCAAGAGTTAGAGGCGATGACGACCAAAGCGCAGTGGAACCGTTTTGATTTCTTGCGACACGCCTATCTCTCTCGCGCATTACGAGAACAGGGCAAAGCTGGCGCGGCGGAACACGAATGGGCCGCTGCGGCCAAACAAGCGTCCGAACAAAGCGATTTCCTATCCGTATTGATCCAAACCGCGTCGGAATGGAAATGGGAGAACGAAACGACGGATCTATTATGGTCGCTTTCCAAACGCTCGGAGAAACAAAAAGAAGCATTCCTGGCCCTGTACCGTAACTACGCAAAAACAGCCGATACTCAGGGCCTGTATCGCGTCCTGCTTCGCTTATCAGAGCTCGATACCACCAACCTCGACGTGCAAAACAATCGCGCCCAGGTTTCCTTGCTCCTCGATGCCAATCCGCCGGAGGCCCGGCGATTGGCGGCGGACGTATACAGTAAATCGCCAAAAAATCCGGCGTATATCACAACCTATGCTTATTCGCTTTTGACTCAGGGGAACGCGAAGGAAGCCGTCCACATTATGAGTTCATTGAGCGCGGAACAGTTGAGCGAGCCAAATATCAGTGCGTATTACGGAATCTGTCTGGCTGCTACTGGCGATGAAAAAGCGCGCAGTTATTTAGACTTTGGCAAGCAGGCAAATTTGCTCCCGGAAGAAAAAGCTTTGATCGACAAGGCTTACGCGAACTTAAATTCACGCAGCCGAACCCGCTAGCAGTCGACCGATCGCGGGGAAAATCGACGACCGCGCTGATGTTTGGCGCAGTCTAAGCTTTGCAGCGGGGAGACCTATGAGGTTTCTCCACTCAAAACGGAACCGGCAATTGCTGGCGGTCAGTCTGGTTGGATTCTCTCTCAACGGCTCGCCGATTCGCGCCGCCGAAATATCAAGTCCAGTCATCGTAACCGCCGACGATGTTGATCTGGCGAAAATTGTATCCGGTGGGCAGGTCGTCTTTGTCAGTTCCGGACAGCGAGCGGCTGCTTCCCATGCCATCGATGACGATCGCCGAACGGTATTCCTGTTTTCAATTTCGGATCCGCGCCCCACGCTCATCGTCAAGCTAACTGAAAGCAAGCCGGTGCATCGAGTGAGCGTTGTGGTTGGATCAGAAGCCGGAGAAGTAAATGTCTATCTGCTCGATGAAATCCCGCGCGATCCGTCTGATCTCGACAAAGTGAAACCGGTAGCGTCGATTGCGGATTTTGGGGTCGCCCGCGAAGCCATGGCCGACTTCGCGCCGAAGAGCGCGCGGTATATCGCACTGCGATGGGCATTATCGAAAAACTATTCTCATCCACTGGCAGTTGCTGAAGTCAGCGTGTTCAGCAATGCAGCAGATCCCACGATAGCGACTCTCGCTGCTTCCGATCCGCCCCCGGCAGATCCCATTCAGGGGCCGCCTCTCGTCGTGAGCGTCAGTCCATAGACGCTAGGTCGTTGCCGATCTTTGGCGGGAAATCTGCTCCCCACATAGACCTCCGACCGAGTCCGTATGCTCCGTTTTTTAATTCGGCAGTCACCAACGCTTGCCTTCATCGAGGCGCTGGCATTGCTTTTCGCAATTAGCTGGCTCGACTTGGCGACCGGCCATCAAGTTTCTCTGGTCCTTTTCTACACGGCGCCGATTATTTTTGCGGTTTGGCTCTGCGACAATAAAAGCGTTTTCGTGATCGCAGGTTTGGCCGGCGTGCTCTGGTCATGGGCCGATCTTGTACTCGGCCATTCTTATTCCAGCGGCACAGTGCAGGCGTGGGAAATCGCGATCCGGTTTGCATTCTTCCTGCTCGTCGGCCTCGCTGGCATCGGCATGCGCCAGAAGCAACGCGCTTCCACCGCGCGCATCTCGTTGCTCGAGCATACACAGAGGCTCGAGAAACAGATCATCGAAGTCAGCGAATACGAACAGCAGCGGATCGGACGCGATCTTCATGACGGGCTCTGCCAATTTCTGGCGGCGATTGGTTGCGCCGCTACTTCGCTCAAACTCGATTTGAAAAAAAAAGGTCTGGATAAGTTGGCGGCGAGCGCAACTGAGATAGAGAAACTGTTAAGCGAATCGGTCAGGCAAGCGCGGGATTTGTCGCACGGCCTGGTTCCAGTGCAATTAGATAAAGCAGGATTGCCGGCAGCGCTAAACGAATTAGCGGCTTCTACGAGCCGATTGCTGCCGGTGAAATGCACATTTGAATGCGCCGGAGAAACTCGCGCCGATCAAAACAGCAAGGCGGCACATCTTTACCGGATCGCACAAGAAGCGATTCACAACGCAACCAAGCATGGCAAAGCACGCAAGATCGACATCCGGCTCAGCGCCAATGACAGCGCGACGAGCTTGAGCATTGCCGACGACGGAATCGGTTTCTCGAACAACGGAAACGGCTCGAAAGGTGTCGGGGTCAGCATTATGCGCTATCGCGCGAATCTGATGGACGGCGAGTTTGCGATCGAAGCGGGCGCGAGTGGCGGAACAATCGTCTGCTGCACTATTCCAACCGGAGCTCAGGGATGAATTCTAAAGCGCAGCAATTCAGCGTCGTCCTGGTTGAAGATCATCCCATGTTCCGGGAGCAATTGACTCAACTCATTAACAAAGAACCGGCCATGACGGTGTGCGGCGAAGCCGACAATATTCGTGATGCGTTGCAGCTGATCGAGCTGAAGAATCCGGACATAGCGATTGTCGATCTTACCTTGAAAGGCCCGAGCGGGCTCGAGCTGATCAAAGACCTCAAAGCAAAAGAGATCGACATTCCGGTGCTCGTGCTTTCCATGCACGATGAATCGCTTTATGCCGAACGAGTCCTTAAAGCAGGGGCGCGTGGTTACATCACTAAGAACGAAGTTTCAAAAGAAGTGATGACCGCGATTTATGCGGTTCTCCGTGGCGAAATTTATCTTCCAGCGCGAATCGCCTCGCGCATCCTCGAAAGCGTTGCGGTGGGCAGAAAAGGTGAAAACGGAGTGACTCAGCTGACCGATAGAGAACTCGAAGTCTTCGAGCTCATCGGACGGGGACGCAGCACGCGCGAGATCAGCAATCAACTTCATCTTGGAGTCAGCACCGTCGATACCTATCGCGCGCGGATCAAAACGAAATTGCATTTGGAGAACTCCAGCCAGCTCTGCCATGAGGCAATTCAATGGGTGAGCGAAGGGCAAAAGGCGTCGGTTTAAGAGAAGAAATCGCCTCGGTGTGTAGCGAGTTCCGCTACAGAGGAATCGCGTCGTTGTAGCGCGTTTAAGGCACTGCGACTGCTCTTTTTCAGGCGGGTATGAAAAAGCTATTTCTGGCAGGCACCACCCTGGTGGAAACTCTCGTTGCCGTGGCGCTCGTCGCTGGGCTCTTCGTCTCAATCTTTGAGGTAAACGGAATTTGCCTTCGCTACATAACATCGAGCAAGAACAATGTGGCGGCATTGCAGGGCGTACAAGATCGGCTCGAGCAACTCCGAAACCTCAAATTCTCCAGCCTGATTAGTGCGTCTTCTGTGCAGAGCCTGATGGCAACGCCGGCTAACGGATCCGAGTTTTTAGCCAGAAGCCCTACCGAAGTCGTTACTTTGAGCGCTTATCCCACGCCCGATGGCACCAACACTACGATCACACTATCAGCGGGAGGTTCGTCAGCGACTATAAATTCAACGGATTCGAACCTCTCAAATGCGACTCTTGTAAAAGTCAATATCACTTACACCTGGACCGAAGCTCTTGGCGGCAGGTCCAGAAGCGAGCAGAGCGAGACAATTATCTCCGCCGGAACCAAAAAATGAGACTAAAAAACATTCATACAAAAGCCGCATTTACGCTGGCTGAAATGCTCGTCGCTATCTCGATCGGGTCAATAATCCTAGCTGCGATTGCGGTCGCGTCGGTCAGCATGCAAAAAAGTCTTAACGCCGCTAATAATTTCTTTGATACCCATATGCAGCAGATTCGGATCATTGATTATCTCAATCGTGACGTAAAACGCTCTTACATCGTAACCGCGTCAAGTGACCTGAAAACGGTTACCTGCATCATCCCGAATTACATCAACAGTAACATTCGGACTATCCCGACGGTTAAAACTACAGAGACTGGGACGTTCGTCAGCTATCCGTACAGCAGGACAGTAACTGATGGTGTCACAACGAGCGGCTCCGCCACGCTCACTTCAGCGTCGGCAATTTTCACTTCCGGCGATGTCGGCGCATCAGTTGCTGGCGCTAATATTCCGAGTGGCACCACAATCCAAGCGGTTACAAACAGCACGACCATAACCATGTCAGCCAGTGCAACTGCTAGCACGAGCAATGCGACGGCCACATTCGGCGCTACCACTGTTGTCTATTCGATCAGTGGCAATTCAATTGTGCGAACCGAGAACGGGGTGGTTACAAATATCGCCTCGAGTACCGATCAGCTGCTTCCGCAAACGACCGATGTCACGCTATCCAATACAGAATACACAACGACCTCGGTAGTCTTCCAGCCAATCTTTACGTTCGGCAACGCGACCGCCGAACAAAGCGGCACGACCGTTTTCACAACCAGCTACCTCCGAAACAAGCGTCGCGGTTAATTCAAAATAAGATAATTACAATGAAGAAAACTCACCATAAAAAAAATGGAAGCACGGTAATTTGCGCGGTTCTCACCCTTCTGATTGTGTCGTTGATCGGGGCCACTGTTCTATTCAACTGCACGACCCGTTACAACGCGTCGTCAAAACAGGTCAAAGGCTGGAATGAAGCTCTTTATGCTGCGGAAGCGGGCGCAGATGTCGCGTTCGCTGAGGTGCGTAAGATTGTTAGCAACGGCTCCACATTCAGTAGCACATTCGTCTCTTCCGACGGATGGACCGTAGCGGCTGCGCCAACCCCGGGACCAGCCTACTCCAACTTCTACCTCACCTCCACGCGCCCCATTTATTTAGGGCAGAACAATAGTCTGAAGGCAAACGTCACGGTCGATAAGGTCACTTCCACCAACGGGTTCGATTGCTATCGAATTCGCTCCGTAGGAATAGCTACTCTCTTCGGCCTTTCGCGAACCGGAATGGACGATAAGTTGCTCGGCACAGCCGATACGACCAGCCACTTTTCAGCGTCCGGCATAACGCGAGGCAGCGGCGACAGCTTATTGCGAAAGATCGATTTCACTTATGATCATTTCCTGGCCACATATGGCGACGGAGACGGAAACGGTAAACAAATCCAGACCGTGTCGAATCCGCAGGTCACACGGCGAATCGAGACAGTCGCGGTGCCACAATGGGCATTCACGGGTGCGCTCAAGGCCACAGGCAGTTTTAACGGACCCGGCTCCGCAGGTCAGATAGACAGTTACGATTCGATAAATGGCGCCTATCCGGGCGCGGGCGTCGCGAGCGATCCCTCAAATCCGTTATACAAATATGCAACAGGCGGCGACGTATCTGTTGGAAGCGCAAGTTTCACCGAGGGCGGGGCGATCTACGGAAACTTGACGACAAATGGTGGTAATGCCACTCACTCAAACACCAGCGTAAGCGGCACGATCGACAATAACGTGCCGTTTTCACTTCCGCCGCTGCTCAAGCCCGACACAACTAGTTATAACACAGGAAGCGGCGGTACGCTGAACGTGCCGACGGGAACGAGCGCCTCAAACCCGGCCAAATATGTTTACAGCTCATTAAGCGGTGGACTCACGATCAATAGCCAAAACGTGGCCAGTGGGCTACCCAACGCAGGTAGTCCGGCTGAGACCTATGTGACGATCGTAGTTAACGGGGACCTTGGAGGCACAATCACGATCAACAAGGGGGTCAACGCTAAGATTTACTTTACCGGAACTCTGAGTATGAAAGCGAAGGATATTGTAAACAATAACGTCGATGCTGCCACCGGAGTTTACTATGCGGATGGAACCGCTTCGACTGATTACAGTCGGGCCGGGCACCTGCAATTTTACGGCATCAGTCCGACCGATGGTTCGGAGCAGACTATAAGTATCGGCCCTCCAGGGAGTCTTTGGGCTACCTTCTATGCGCCAAGCGCTAACTTCAGTATGACCGGCAATCCTCAAGTCTACGGCGCGATCGCCGTTGAAGACTTTACCGGTAACGGCAATACCGGATTTCACTACGACAAGGAAATCGCTGCTCTCGGCGGCATCCCCATCGATTACCAAGTCGCGAGCTACATCGAAGACATTCGTTAGGCGCCGGTGCTGCTGTAGCCCGTTCTGGCTCAAGAGGTTCGTCGGGCCACAGGATTGGCAAGCAAACCTGAATACTCGTCAAATCCGGGACCTGCGTGTGCCAGACGCACGACTACAGTTCGGGCCTTCGGCGCGTAGCGTTTTCCGCTACAGGACGATCAGGACACGGTAGCGCAATCACGGCACTCCGGTTGCTCTATATCCGCCCGTAATGCAAACGACGAAATCGAGGCGGCGAGGTGGCAAACGCGCCTTCACATTGATGGAAGTGGTGATGGCTTTGGCGGTGGTCGGCACGATGGGCGCCGGTGCCTACGTGGGATTCAATTCGCTCAACACTTACGCCATTAGCTCGAGGCTCTACACCGAGGCGCAAACGGCCACGCAGAACCAGATCGATTTGATTCTTTCCAAAGAACCATTCGATCCCACGAGGAACAAAATCCCGACTGTCCTTACGCTCGGAACAACGACCACACCGAATGTTTTTATCTATACGGATCCGGTCAGCGGCAACGTAGTTGTGACGGGAACGATGACTACAACCGTCACGGACCTTGGCACGACGATGACCTTTGCCGGTTCGACCACAAACCTGAACACGTATCGCGCTACGGTGACCGTGAGCTACACCTATCGCGGAAAAACTTACAATGTGTCAATGGACACGATGCGCACTGGCGACCAATGAAACCCTTTCACGAAAGATATTCTCAGAGCGGATTCACAGCGGTCGAGATGGTCGTGTCCACGATGGTCATGGCCATTCTTGGAATCGTTTTTCTTCAAGTGTTGAACTCAGGAATGATTCTTTACGCGAAAAACACCGCGGTAAATTCAGCCCATGAAGACGCGCGAGAAGGGGTAAACCGGCTGACTCGAGACATTCACGCCGCGGTCTCCGTGCCGCAGCTCCGTAACTCGACTACCGACGCCAATTATACTGTTACCGGCAGCTTTGCTGTCGTTAGTTCGACGCCATCCGGCGGCGTTGCCCCTACGGCCGCTGGAATCTCATTTCAAAACGTAGTCTCCGGCAGTCCTGATTTCGTTTGGAAAGACCCAAACAACGCCAATCTGATCATGATCAATGACAATCCGAACCCGCCAGTCTCCGGAATGAGGCTGATCGTTCCGTTTTGGGGTATTGAAGATGATATTCAGAAGGTAGCGTCGTCGGGCAGCGCGAAGAAAAGCAACGTCTTTCTCGCCGGAGGTGGCGAATCGACCGTTGTAACAAAAGCGCCGGCTTATCTCAGTGGGGACGCCTATGCCGTCACTTACTACACCGAGCGAGTGTTGTATGTTGTCGAAGGCGGCACCTACATCGCCGACTCTAAAGGTAATTTCAACCTCGTCTCTGGCCAGTATGTCGCTGTCACGCCCGGCACTGGCCAATACCGCTTCGAAGGCGGCGAACTGCACTTCTATAAGCAGCGCAATACTGGCAACAATAACGGCAACGGCTACTTCTACTGGCAATTCATCTCTACCGTCGCCAGATATCTTAGTAGTCCTCAGCCGTTCTATATTCCGCTAAATAGCGGCGGTTCTCCTGATACCAGATATGTTGGAGTTAAGCTGAGCGCCCGCAACCCAGGCTCCACCAATCGCGGCTATCTTGCTACGGCCGCTCTGCTCGACACGCAGATCGATTACCGATCGCGCATTTGCCTCTATCAATGACCATGAATATCTACAGTAAAAGAGCCGAAAGCGGTAACGGACTGGTCGTGACGGTTTCAGTAGTAATGACGATCCTCGCCATTCTTGGCGCTGCCGTGAGTTACACGGGGCATCTATCCAGGATATCACAACGCAGCCGTCGAACGGCGTTGGCCATGGAAATTGCCGACGGTCATTTGGAATATCTGTTCACTAACTGGCGCAATATTTATCGAACGACGTGGACGACTACCTCTACCGGCGGAACGGACGATGTCGTTTTGGCAACGAACTATTTCTTCACAGATAGTTACAATCCAGGGCCAGCTCCGACGGCGGTCCCAAACATGAGCCCTGCCGCCACACCGCCAACTATCGGGCTACCGGCGAAGTCGAATTTTCCGACCGAGCCCAATTATAATGTAACGCAATATCGCATCCAGGGGGTCGATCCGATGGTCACATTGGATGCGAGCGAGAATGCCTTGGTGGAAACGTCATGGGCTTCGGGAACCTATACGTCACTTAGCGCATCCGCCACGCCGCCCGCGGCCTACGGGCCAAACATGTTGCAAACCACTGGAAACAAAAAGACGGGCAGCGGCAGCAGCAACGGCCAGCACAGCTACTTCTATCTCGCGGCCGTTGACGTTAACGTTCCCGCTCTCGGGACCGGCGGTGGCACCGTAACTGCAAAAGTCCGGCGGGTTTTCGAAAAGAAATTCGATCTCCCCTGGACCTACGCCATGTTTTACGCGGACGATCTGGAATTTCAGCCGACCACCTCTTTGACAATCAACGGTCCGATTCAGAGCAATGGCAACCTTTACATAGGGAGCAGCAATTTTACGACCACGGACCGAGTCGGGTACGGAGCCGATTACGTGAATGGCTTCTCTCCAAACGATACTAGTAGCCATCCCGGCATCTCGGCGCCAAACTTTCCGGCAAACGAACCACCGTCGCAGGTCTCGCCTTACCTGCCGTTTGGTTGGAGCCTTGCTTCCGGGGAAAACTATCACGACCTCATTGCACGACCGCCGAGCAGCGGCACTGATCCCATCAGCAATATTCGCTATTACAATCAGGCGGATTACCGGATTTTGATCGACGCCAGTAACAATGTCACGATTACGGACTACACCGGCGCGGCGATCACAAACGGCTCCGACTACAACGCCATTACCGGCGCCATCACGACCAATCAGGTCATCATGGATAATCGTGAAGGGTCCGCTAATACGAGTCCGACTGGTTATGTGCGACTGACAACGGTCGACGTCGCTTCGTTGACGTCAAACCTTAACCAGTTGCACGCTTGGAATCATACAAACACCGGCGGCATCATCTACATCTCTGACACGAGTGCGGGTACTTCTGTAAGTACCACCTATAGCGGAAGTACCGTGTCATCGAGCAAGCGCGGTATCCGCCTGAAGAATGGCTCAACTTTGCCGAGCGGTGGAATGACAGTTGTTGCCGAAAACCCAGTCTATATTCAGGGTGATTACAACACTGGCGGAACGCCGCCATCTGACAGTGGCACCTTCACAAGCCCGACAGCGAGCGGTTATACCCGCAGGGATGCCGCGGTAATTGGGGATGCAGTTAACATCCTTTCCGGCGCCTGGGTGGACACAAACTCAGATAAAGCGATCGCGCAACGAGTGGCGACGAGCACCACGGTTAATGCGGCACTGGTTACGGGAGAGGTGCCCAGTGGGAGCGGTTATTACAGCGGCGGCGGCGAAAATTTCGTTCGGTTCCTGGAGGACTGGCAGAAGAACAGCAACACTTTCACCTACTACGGCTCAATGGTGGAGCTATTCAATAGTCAACAGGCCACCGGCCATTGGAGTGCCAGCTCGAATATTGCCAAGTTGCCATCTCAACACTGGTACTATGACACCGGTTACCAGGACAGTTCGCCGCCGGGAAAACTCACGATCGCCGCGTATCTGCAGCAACAGCGCTGGTATCAGGTCTATTAAGATCCACCCATGCCGAGCTTCTCCTGCATCATCGTTAGATCGACAATCGCTCTCGTTATCGCCGCCGTAGTCTTGAGCGCTAACGCTGGAATCGATTTCACTCCGGCTGTGAGCGAGTACGTGGCCGAGGGAGTGAAATTTCAGCAGCTCACTTTCCAATACAACAAACAGCGAATTGAGTACGAACCGCCGCTCGGCTGGAGTTTTGAAGGCAGTCCTATCGAATTACATCTAAAATCGCCAAAGAAAATGTTCGCTGAAGCCGTTATCAATGCTGCCCCGCTGATTAAATCTCAGCCGCCGGATCAAAGCACTGTCGAAGCTCTCAAACAGCATTTCATCGCCAGCCTTCCACCTGGCAGTCAATTCGTTAAAATCGAGCGTGAACTCCAAAATGTAGCTGCATTGGGTTACAACGATGGCGTTGATGTAACTGTGTCCTATCAAGTGATGGGCGAGAAATTTTTGAGGAGTGTTCTCTTGGTCAACCTGCCCGACACCCAATTGATCTTTCAGTTCACCGCACGAAAAGATGACTTCGAGCCGCTACAGCGCGAGTTCAGAATGAGCGTTGGATCCTGGCATTGGCTCGAACCTAATGGGGCTACCCACCTCGCAGCACGGGTTGATTCCGCTCCGGCGCACTAGATGTCTGTTTTGAAAAAGAGCGGAGGCGACAAGGTCATTGTCGCCTCCGCTGCCTATGCCAAACAAGGAGCTTCTGAAAGCAGAATGCTCGAACTATTTCGAAACTTGCTGCAGTTGTCGGCGTCGCACGAACTGCGTCGAAAAGACCGCCGCCAACAAACCGATGATTGGGAAAAACGTGCTCGCTTCCGGAATCGGATTGACCCCGGTGGCTGCAGTCCATTCCTCAAAGCCGCCGTTACCCTGACCTGCGAAATAGAGATAGACGAATTTGTCCGACAGGTTGAAAAGGCTCACTGGAATGTAAACAATTGCATCGTACTTGCCACTGCCGGTCGCGGTAGTGACAACTGTGTTCGTGGTGCCACCTGCATTCATATTGTAAACCAGACTGCCCAACGCAATTGTGCCATCGGCATTTAGTGCTGTCGGCAATAACGAACCGCTGTTCGCGGTGTAAATCTGCAATTGAGTCATCGTGAAGGTGTGGTTGGATGCCCCGGACTGATTCGCGTCCAACATGAATTTGAAATACTCCGTGCCATTGAGGTTGAACTGCATCAACGAGGACAGAAGCAGGCTGTGCTGGAAGTTGTGCGGATTCTTGTCGTCGAACGGAAAACCGCCATCGGTATTGTAACCTTGTTCCGTCGGGCTGGCTTGAACGCGCAGAAACGGATCAATAAATCCCGTGCCGGCCGGTTGCTGGTCGCTGGCAAAAAAGAGCGCACCGTTAATGCTGCCACTGGCACTCAGACTGGTGGTCAAGTCGACAACCGTGGCGCGAGCGCCGTTGGCGAGTAAGAGCGAAGCGACTGCGATGAGCAGTACGGTGAGTGAAGAGACCCTGATAGTTTTCATGTTCTGATTATCCTTTCGGAGACGGCGATTTGTCATGGCTGCGTTTGTTATGATTCCCATACTTCTCATAATTGCGTCGCATCGTCAATAACAATTTTTATGCCACCTATAACTTCCAGTTTGACCAGGCCGTTTTTACCTGAAATACCTTCCTCCAGGCAAGCAAAAAAACGCTTTGATCCGCTTTTTCTGCTTCGCTCGCCGTTGCCCGGCGACCGGAGGGGCAACGTTTGGCGGACGAGATTTTTCCCGCGGCGATTGAGCGGGTTTTTGTTCGACTCCCAATTCCGTCTAGATTGAGCGCGTGACACCTATTTGGAGCCGCGCCAATCCACAGTTACGTGAGCTCGCCGTCTACGAACCTGGCAAGCCGATTGAGGAAACGGCGCGTGAGCTCGGTGTCGATCCGCGCGAGATCATTAAGCTCGCTTCTAACGAGAACCCGCTGGGACCATCCCCGAAAGCCGTGACCGCGATGCGCGCCGCCATTGAATCGGTGCAGCTCTATCCCGATGGCAGCGCTATTTATTTGCGCGAAGCTATCGCCGCCCGATTGGGACTGGGCCGTGACAACGTTATCCTCGGAAATGGCTCCAACGAAGTGATCGAATTCGTTGGCCACGCGTTTCTCAATCGCGGCGACAACGTGATCACTTCTGAGTACGCATTTATTGCCTACAAACTGAGCGCCCAGCTTTTCGGTGCGCAAACTATTGAGACACCGGCGCTAAATTTTCAGCCCGATTTGGAGGCGGTGCTGAACGCGATTACGCCCAAAACGAAAATCATCTTCATCGCTAATCCAAACAATCCGACCGGCGCGCTCATTGCCCGGGAAAAAATCGCCGACTTCGTTGCCCGTGTGCCGGGCGAGGTCATCACTGTTTTGGATGAAGCCTATTTTGAATTTCTCGACAATCCGCCCGATACAATTCGCTACGTTCGCGACGGCCGAAACGTTATCATTTTGCGGACGTTTTCGAAGATACATGGCTTGGCCA
>Ga0209527_1000069_pt1 | contig 20440 bp, 17 predicted proteins | sample JacPinW_OM2H0_M2_FD_187968 | JGI IMG/M metagenome (GOLD analysis project Ga0209527, IMG submission 187968) | Forest soil microbial communities from Algoma, Ontario, Canada - Jack Pine, Ontario site 1_JW_OM2H0_M2 (SPAdes) (version 2) | ecosystem: Environmental > Terrestrial > Soil > Boreal... | reverse complement strand
CAGAGCCAGAGATGGGACGCGATGCGAGCGAGGATTCTAGCCAAGCTGCGGATGCCGGACGGGACGATCAACCCCTGGGTGATCGCCATTACCGTGACGCTGGCGACGTTCATGGAGGTGCTGGACACGTCCATCGCGAACGTGGCGCTGCCGCACATCGCGGGAAATTTGTCGGCAGGGCAGGACGAATCCACCTGGGTGCTGACGTCGTATCTGGTTTCGAACGCGATCGTTCTGCCGCTGTCGGGATGGTTTTCCGGGCTGATCGGGCGGAAGCGGTTCTACATGACGTGCGTGGCGATTTTTACGCTGAGTTCGTTTTTGTGCGGGCTGGCGCCGAGCCTGGGCGTGCTGGTGATTTTCCGGATCATGCAGGGCGTGGGCGGCGGAGGCTTGCAACCGAGCGAGCAGGCGATTCTGAATGACACGTTTCCGCTGGAGAAGCGTGGCATGGCGTTTGCGGTGTATGGGCTAGCTGTCGTTGTAGCCCCCACCATCGGACCCTGGTTAGGCGGTTGGATCACGGACAATTTTTCTTGGAGATGGATTTTTTACATCAACGTGCCGGTGGGAATCGTGTCGCTGCTGCTGACGAACTTTTTGGTCAGCGACCCGCCGTACATGAAGAAAGCGAGTGTGAAAGCGGGATTCCGGATCGACTACATCGGGATCGGGCTGATCAGCTTGGGCCTGGGGAGCATGCAAATCATTCTGGACAAGGGACAGCGGGAGGATTGGCTGTCGTCGAAATTCATTGTGGTTTTCTTCGTGCTGATGCTGATCGGGATTATCGCGGGAATTCTGTGGGAATTGCGCGAGAAAGAGCCGGTGGTCGACTTGAGGATGTTGAAGGACCGCAACTTTGCAATCGCGACGGCGGCAATGTTTTTCCTGGGATTCGTGTTGTATTCGAGCACGGTGCTGATTCCGCAGCTCTTACAGCAATTGCTGGGATACACGGCGCAACTGGCGGGCATGGCGCTGTCGCCGGGCGGTGCGGTGATCATGTGCATGATGCCGGTGGTGGGAATCCTGGTGTCCAGGGTGGACACGCGGATTCTGATCACGTTTGGGTGCATCGTGTCGGCGTCGGCTCTGTTTGTGATGGCGGGATGGGACCTGGGGCTGGATTACGGGCACGCGGTGCGCGCGCGCATGCTGCAAAGTTTCGGGCTGGCGTTTCTGTTCATTCCCATAAACGTGTCGGCGTTTGCCTACGTACCGAAGGAAAAGACCAACATGGGCACGGGGATTATCAACCTGGCACGGAACATCGGAGCGAGCGTGGGGATTGCGACGGTGACGACGATGCTGGACCGGCGCGCGCAGTTTCATCAATCGCGGCTGATGGAGCGCGTCAACGGTTTCAGCGCGGCATATCACAACTCGCTGAACGGAATGCAGGCGAAACTGATCGCGGCGGGTTCGACGGCGGCGCACGCCAGCGCGCAAGCGCACGGAATGATTTACAACACGGTGCAGAGGCAGGCGGTGATGCTGGCGTTTATCGATAATTTCAAGATGCTCGGCGTGGTGTTTTTCGCGGTGATTCCGATTTTGGCGCTGATGAGGAAGCCCCGAGCGCCGGCGGGAGGGGTGCCGGTTCACTGAGGAAAAAGTTTCTGCGCCCAAGGGTTGCGCAAGGATTTTGATTCGAATGGGGGGACTACGATGGCAACGCAAGCGGCAGTGGGAATACAACTGAGCGAAGAGAACCTGATCCGCGCTGGACAACGAGGCGATCAACAAGCGGTGGAAGCCCTATTCCGCCGTTACCATCGGCCGTTGTTTCAGACGGCTCTGCGGGTGCTGGGGAACACGGAAGACGCGGAAGACGCATTGCAGGACGGGCTGCTCTCGGCGTATCGCAATCTAAAGCGGTTCGAGGGACGGTCGCAATTTTCGACGTGGCTGACGCGCATCGTGATCAACGCGGCGCTGATGAGGCGGCGGAGCGCGAAGGCGCGTCCGGCGGTTTCGCTGGACGAAACGCCGCGCGAGGATGAGCTGCCCGCTGCAGAGCGCTTCGCGGATGACGGACCGACTCCGGAGCAGGTATTCGCGAGCACGGAGATTCGCGAGATGATCAGCGAGAATCTAGACGAACTGTCGCCGCTCCTGCGCACGGCGTTTGTCCTGCGCGAAGTGCAGGGGTACTCAACGGGCGAAGCGGCCAAGAAGCTGGGGGTTACGGAAAACACGCTGAAGGCGCGATTGTGGCGCGCACGGCACCAACTGGCCGAGCGGCTGGGACGGCGTCTGCGGCGGATGAAGGACGGCATCACGGGCGGCATGGGTGATGCGGAGTGCAGCTACTGCTGAGCCAAGGTAAAGGTCGTAAAGGAAGTTTAGGAAGCGAAGGAAAGGAAGGCCAGCCGAAGAAGCGCTGGCCTTCTTCCTTTGATCCAACTCAAGAGAAATTATTGACCTGGCGATTAGCGAGAAGCGGCAACATAGCGGCCGAGAACACGGAGTTCGCTGGTGGCGCTGCGGACTTCGGAGAGGGCTTGGTCGAGCCGGGCAACATCACCTGCTTCGACATCGATGAAAAATTGATACTCCCACGGGCGGCCGTGGATGGGGCGGCTCTCGATCTTGAGTAGATTTACTGCGTGCTTCGCAAAAGGCTCAAGCGAGGCGAGTAGCGCGCCGGGGCGGTGGGCGAGACGCATGGCGAGGGAAACCTTGCGGGCGTCGGGAGAAAGCCAAGCAGCCGCTTCGTTTTCCGGGAGCAGGAGCACGAAGCGGGTGAAATTCTCGGCGTTGTCCTGGACGCTTTCGGCAAGGATTACGCCCTTGTAGTGCTCGGCGGCGCGGCGCCCTGCGATAGCGGCGGAAGATTTGTCCCCGCGGGCAAGCACTTCACGAACGCTGCCGGCGGTGTCTTCGGCGGGAACACGCTTCAGGTCCGGACGGGAAGAAAAAAAGCGTTCGCATTGCGCGAGGGCCATGGGATGCGAAGCCACAGAACGAAGACCGGCGAGCGTAGCGCCCGGGACGCCGATGAGATGGTGTTCGATGGGAAGGATGGTTTCCTGGACCATGGTCAGGCGGCTCTGGAGGAGCAGGTCGTAAACCCTCACCACCGAGCCGGCCAGCGTGTTTTCGACAGGGGCGAGAAACGCGTCGGCGGCGCCTTCGGCAATGGCCGTGAAGGCGGCCTCAAACGTCGCGCGGGGCACGGTGGTAATAGCGCCGCCGAGAAGCTGGATGGCGGCGGCTTCGCTGAAAGCGCCGGGTTCGCCTTGAAAAGCCACGCGTATGGTCTGGCGGTCGGATATGCTCATAGGCAGGCGCTATCTTGCAATAAGGGGCGCAAAACAAAAAGCAAAGATTCGCTGCGAGCAGGAAAAACCTTGCCGGAACGCGTCGGGTGCGGCCGCCAAGCGAGCCTCTCCGGAGCGTCTGCCAACATCCGAGTGCGCTGGAGTTCCTCCCGGCGGTATAATTCCGTTTCCAGAAGAGAGGTTCCACGATGAACAGACCCGAATCGAGCGAATATGCGGATTTCTACGCGAACTACATATCGAAAGTTCCGGGGTCTGATGTCCTGGGCGTTCTGGAATCCCAGCGATTGCAGATGCTGCAGTTGTTTACGGGACGAAGCGAGCGGGACGGGAGCTTCCGGTATGCGCCCGGAAAATGGACGGTCAAGGAAGTTCTCGGGCACATCACGGATACCGAGCGCATTTTTACTTACCGGGCATTGCGGTTCGCGCGCGCCGATCAAACCCCGCTACCCGGATTCGAGCAGGATGACTACGTGCGGAGTGCTGCGTTTGGCGAGCGGACGCTCGCAAGCCTTGCCGAGGAGTTTGCAGCCGTGCGCAGCGCGAGTATCGGCCTGTTTCGTTCGTTCAAGGAAGATGTCTGGGCGCGCCGCGGCTCTGCCAATCAGAAGGAAGTGACCGTCCGCGCCCTGGCTTTCATCACCGCGGGCCACCAGATGCACCACCGCATCATCCTGGAAGAGCGCTACTTTCCGGCCATTCCGCGCGCCTGAGTCGACAAGAGAATCTACGGCCGGATGCGGGAGTGACCGACGTAGAAACGTTGATACGCCAAATTATTGCCTAGATTCTCCTGGCGCGCGGCCCCGGCAGCCGGATCGAAAAAGTGGCGCGCCGCGGGAATCGCGGAATCAGGTGCGCGTGCTTGCCCCACCCGGATTCCCCCACCTCGCGTAACCTTCGCATTTGCAGTAGATTAGGGCGCTGGATGAATTTCTTGCGGGGATTCTCCGGTGGACGTCGATTTCGGCGTTCGCGGTTCGACGTAGAAGTGAGGCCGGGAAGTGAGCTTCGCCGACCACGGAAACTCGTTGGAGGAGAATGACGATGAAATTCATGCTGATTCTAAAATCCAGCAAAGACTCCGAAGCCGGGAAGATGCCGAGCGAGGAATCGATCGCCGCGATGGTGAAGTACAACCAAGAGCAGGCCAAAGCGGGAATTCTGGTCGATGCGGCGGGTCTGTACCCCAGTTCCAAAGGCGCGCGAGTCCGATTCGCGGCCGGCGGAAAGAAAACGGTGACCGATGGACCATTCACCGAATCGAAGGAGCTCGTCGGGGGCTACTGGATTATTCAGGTGAAGTCGCTGAAAGAAGCGATCGAGTGGGCGAAGCGATCTCCGGTGGCGCCGAACCAGGAGGCCGAAATCGAAGTACGTGAGTTTATTGAGTTCGAATGACTTTCCGCCGAGTTACAAGGGTGGCGCATCCTTTGGCATTTGGTATTGGTACCTCGCCACTCGTCACTGCCCCCGCGTACTCGATCAGTCTGTTTTGTTTCTCTTAAGCGCAACCCATTCGAACGAAACCGCAAATCGCTGTTTCTGAGCACTTTCTTTTGCCCGCCCCCGTCGGGTTGCGAGTGGCGCGTACCGCTGTTAAAATTCGATGTTTGCTGGGACGCAGCCGTCTGCGCCGTAAGCGCGGGCGGCTTTTTCTGCGTCCTGGATGGCGTCTGCGAATCTAATGTTCGGCGCCCCGTCTTATTGGCTTGCCCCCTAGAGCTTTTTCGAGTGCGACTGCGCTGGGAAGGTGCTCAACTCACCGGTTCTGGCCCTGTGGAAGGGAGATTTCGAGTGGCAAAGTACGATGTTGCGATTATCGGCAGCGGTCCCGGCGGGTATGTGGCGGCCATCCGCGCGGGCGAACTTGGCCTGAAAACCGTGGTCGTGGAAAAGGACCCCTACCTGGGCGGGACCTGCCTGCACGTCGGCTGTATTCCCACCAAGGTGCTGCTGCATCACGCCGAGGTTTACGACCACTTCAAAAATGGCGCGGAGCTGGGGTTCGAGGTCAGCGGGCTGAAAATCAACTGGGCTAACGTCCTCGCGCGAAAAGACAAAATCGTCAAGAAGCATTCGAAAGGCATCGAGTTTCTTTTCAAAAAGAACAAGGTCGAGTGGGTGCAAGGCTGGGGAAAGTATGAAGGCCCGGGCCGCGTGAGCGTGGAGAAGGACGGAAAGAAAACCGAGATCGAAGCAGCCAACATCCTGATGGTGAGCGGGTCGGAGGCGAAATCGCTCCCCGGCATTGAACCCGACCACAAAACGATCCTTACCAACCGCTCGATTCTCGAGCTTCCGGAGATCCCGAAGACCTTGATTGTGGTTGGCGCGGGTGCCGTGGGAGTCGAGTTTGCTTCCATCTACAATTCGTTCGGGACGCAGGTGACCATCCTGGAAGCGTTGCCGCGCATCGTGCCGGTCGAGGACGAAGAAATTTCCGCGGAGCTCACCAAGGCGTTTCAGAAAAAAGGCATCCAGGTTTTCACCAGTTGCGCCGTGGAGTCGGTGAAGAAAGACGCCAAGGGCGTCACCGTGTCGTTCAAGGATAAGGACGGAAAAGCGCAGACTCTGCAGGCGGAGAAACTGCTGCTGGCCGTGGGCCGCAAGGCCATGACGGATGGCTGCGGTCTGGAGAAATCGAAGGCCAAGCTGGAGCGCGGATTCGTCCACGTCGGCGATAACATGGAGACGGCCGAGAAGGGGCTATACGCCATCGGCGACATCGTTGCGGGCCTGCCGCAACTGGCGCATGCCGCGATGATGGAAGGGATTATCGCGGTAACGCACATCGCCGGCAAACCGGCGCATCAGATCGTGAAGACCCGGATTCCCAATGCGACGTACTGCGAGCCGCAAATCGGCTCGATTGGACTGACCGAAAAGCAGGCGCGCGAAGCGGGGTACGATGTGAAAATCGGGAAGTTCCCGTTTGTAGGCAACAGCAAGGCGACGATTCTGGGGAGTCACGGCGGATTCGTCAAGGTGGTTTCCGATGAATCGTACGGCGAGGTGCTGGGAATTCACATCATCGGGCCGCTGGCGACGGAACTTCTAGCGGAGGCCGCGACGGTGCTGAATCTCGAAGGCACCATCGACGACATGATGAATATGATCCATGCCCATCCCACAGTGTGGGAAGCGATGGGTGATGCGTTTGCGAGCGTAAGGGGATTACAGATTAACGTGTAGTGAATGGTGACTCGTGACTGGTGACTGGTGAAAATCTGCCAGATTATCGACCTGGGATTAATTGGATACGCGGAAGCTTACGCATTACAGAAGCGTGTTGTGGCCGCGCGGAAGGCCGGCACGATCGAGGATGTGCTGCTGCTTTGCGAGCATCCGCCCGTGATCACGCTGGGGAGAAGCGGCAAGCGGGAAAATTTGCTGGCGCCGGAGCACGTGTTGCGCCAGAAAGGCGTGGAGTTTCACGCCACCGATCGCGGCGGAGATATTACCTATCACGGGCCGGGACAGATTGTGGGATATCCGATTCTCAACCTGGGCGCGATCCGGCGCGACGTCGTGTGGTACGTTCGAACGCTGGAGGAGGCGATGATCCGGGCGACCGCGGAATTTGGGATCACCGCGGTTCGCGAGCCCGGCAAGACCGGCGTCTGGGTGGATGCTGCACAGAGTATTTCCGCGCTCGCCACTCGCCACTCGCCACTCGCCACTTCCGAAAAACTCGCTGCCATCGGCGTGCACATCAGCCGCTGGGTTACTTCGCACGGATTTGCGTACAACGTGTCGACGGATTTGCGGAATTTCGACCTGATCGTGCCGTGCGGGATCGCGGACCGGAAAGCCACGTCGCTTGAGAAATTGCTGGGGCGGAATGTCGATGAAAAGGAAGTCTCCCTTCGAATGGCAAAGCATCTGGGAGAACTGCTCGGGCTGAAGATGAACGAAGCGTCGAGAAAAGAATTGATGGAGAAACTGGAGCACGCCGAGCACGGCGTCATGGTTTCCGCATAGGAATTGGAGCAGGGATGAAGAAGGAATTGACGCGGCCACAGTATCTGGATTTGTACTTCTATATGCGGCTGAACCGCGCCGTCGAAGACATGATGGTGAAGCTGTTCCGGCAGAACAAAATTGTCGGAGGGCTTTACTCCAGCCTCGGACAGGAAGCGATTTCCGTGGGCACGGCATACGCGCTGGAGAAAAAAGACTGGCTGGCGCCGATGATTCGCAACATCGGGGCGCTACTGGTGAAGGGCGTGCTGCCGCGCGACATTTTCATGCAACACATGGCGAAGTACGATTCGCCTACCAAGGGCAAGGATGGCACCAGTCACTTCGGGGATCTGGACAATCTGCACATCGTTTCGCCGATCTCGATGCTGGGCGATTTGATTCCGGTGATGACCGGCGTGGCTATGGCGGGAAGATATCTGGGTCAAAAGATTGTGGCCATGACGTGGATTGGGGACGGCGGCAGCTCCACCGGCGTGTTTCACGAAGGGCTGAATTTTGCGGCCGTGCAGAGAGCGCCGTTTGTTTTGATTCTCGAGAATAATCTGTGGGCATATTCCACACCGGTTCGCAAGCAGGTGCCGCTCGAAAATCTCGCGGACCGTGCGAAGGCGTATGGCATCCAGAGCTACATTGTCGACGGCAATGATGTGGTCGCGATGTATTCCACAGCGAAGCAAGCGGTGGAGCGGGCGCGGGCTGGGGAAGGGCCGATTCTGATCGAAGCCAAGACTTTTCGGCGCATGGGCCACGCGCAGCACGATCCCGCCGAATACGTGCCGAAAGAGATGCGCGCGTACTGGGAAGCGCGGGACCCGATAGCGCTCTACGAAAAATTCCTGACCGGTGAAAAGCTGCTCGACGCCAAAGGCAGGAAAGAGATCGAGGAGAAGATCAACGCCCTGCTCGCCAAGGAGCGGGACTTTGCGGAGAACTCTCCGATGCCCCCGCCGGAATTGGCGGAGACCGGCGTCTACTGCACCGGCGACGATTGCCACAAGATCCGCGCGAAGTGGGAGCGCCCGGTTGCGGAAGTGACGCCGCCGAGGTCGCGCGTCGAAGCGGTTTGGACGGTTCCGGGATTCGGATCCGGCAAAGGCTCCGGCGGCGCGCGCGCGCCGATTCACTTCGGCGATACGCCGCCAGTGGAGCATACGATTGGGAATGAAGCGAAATCCACGAACGGTCGAAAGCCGGCGGCGAAGGTGGCGCCAAAGAAAACCGTGAAGCCCGGGGCTGCAAGCGCTTCGAGAAAGGCGCGGAGATAATCATGCCTGGAACGAACGGCGGCGCGTCGAGCGGAACGCAAATCACTTTTCTCGAAGCCATCAAGCAGGCGATGTTCGAAGAGATGGAGCGAGACCCCGCCGTCGTGCTGCTCGGCGAAGACGTCGGTGTATACGGTGGGGCGTTCAAGACCAGCGAAGGCTTGCTCGAGCGATTTGGCTGGGAGCGCGTGATCGATACGCCGATCAGCGAGAGCGCCATTATCGGCGCGGCCTGCGGGATGAGCTATCTGGGGCTGCGGCCCATTGTCGAGATGCAGTTCATCGATTTTATCGTTTGCGCGTTCAACCAGATTACGAATTTCGTGGCCAAGGGACATTATCTGTGGAACGCCCCGGCGCCGATGGTGGTGCGCGGGCCGTCCGGAGGCGGCGTGCACGGCGGGCCCTTCCACTCGGCGAATCCGGAGATGTATTTCGTGCACACGCCCGGGCTGAAGGTGATTTATCCCTCGACGCCGTACGATGCCAAGGGCTTGCTGAAGGCCGCGGTCCGGGACAATAACCCGGTGCTCTTCTTCGAACACAAGTTCCTCTACCGCCGCATCAAGGGTGAAGTTCCCGCCGGGGACTATACCGTTCCGATCGGCAAAGCCGCGGTGCGCCGCGAAGGGAAACACCTGACGATCCTTTCCTACGCGGCGATGCTGCATACTTCGCTCGAAGCGGCCGAGGCCCTGGCGAAAGAAGGAATCGAGGCGGAAGTGATCGATTTACGGACTCTGCTGCCGCTCGATGAAGAGACGATTTTGCATTCGGTGAAGAAGACGAATAAATGTCTCGTCGTGCATGAAGACACGAAAACGGGGGGAATCGCCGGTGAAATCGCTGCGATTCTCTGCGAGAAGGCGTTTGGCGATCTGGACGGACCGCTGATGCGCGTAACGTCGCTCGATACGCCGGTGCCGTACGCGCCAACTTTGGAAGAATATTTTCTGCCCAACGCGAAAAAGATTTTTTCCGCCGCGAAAGAACTCGCGCGGTATTAGGATTTTACAGAGAAGAGGAGAGCGATCATGGCCGTAGACATCGTAATGCCCCAGATGGGGGAAAGCATTTTCGAAGGCACGATCACCAAGTGGCTGAAGAAACCGGGCGACAAGGTCGAGCGCGACGAGCCGCTGTTCGAAATTTCCACGGACAAAGTGGACGCCGAAATTCCGTCGCCTTCGGCGGGCGTGCTCAAAGAAATCAAGGTCGGCGAAGGTCAGACCGTGCCGATTCAAACCATCGTCGGCGTCATCGATGCGGCCGGCTCCGTGGCGGCTGCGCCAGCGCCCGCTCCTGCGAAACCCGCTGCGGCCGCACCCGTTCCCGCGAAGGCCCCCGTCGCCGCGGCTCCAGCCCCGCCACAGCCGAGGCCCGCAGCTCCTGCTCCGGCCGCCGCGCCGATGGCCTCTGCCCCCGTTTCTTCAGGTTCATCGGGCGAGCGGATTCACAGTTCGCCGCTGGTCCGCCGCATGGCCAAGGAGCACGGCATCGACCTCTCCGCCGTGGAGGGAACAGGCGCTGGTGGGCGAATCAGCAAACAGGATATCGAGGCTCTTATTGCAGCGGGCGGCGCCCCAGCTGCTGCCCCTCCTGCCGCGTACTCCGCTCCGGCTCCCACGGCTTCTTCGCGGCCCGCACCTCCGCCAGCAGCCGCACCCGGAGTCTCGGGAGGGCAGGTGCACGTAGCGCTCGAAACGGCCGTGCCACGCGAAAAGATGTACTTCGGCAATTACGAAGTGCAGCCGATGAGCGCCATGCGCCAGCGCATCGCCGAGCACATGGTGGCCTCGAAGCGTGTATCGGCGCACGTGTACTCGGTCGATGAAATCGACATGACCAAGGTGGCTGCCTTGCGCGCGAAATCCAAGGACGAGTTCGAAAAGCGTTACGAGACCAAGCTGACGTTCATGCCCTTCTTCGTGAAAGCCGCCGTCGCGGGATTGCGCTCGTTTCCCACGCTGAACGCCTCGCTGGACGGAACGAACGTCATCCTGCACAAGGAGATCAACATCGGCATCGCCGTGGCGCTCGACTGGGGTCTGCTCGTCCCGGTGGTGAAAAACGCCGACGAGAAAAACATTCTTGGCATCCAGCGCAACATGAACGACCTCGCGGAGCGCGCTCGCTCGAAAAAGCTGAAGCCCGAGGAAGTGCAGGAGAGCACCTTCTCCATCACCAACCCGGGCGTCTTCGGCGGCTTGTTCGGATTGCCGGTGATCAGCCAGCCCAATGTGGGCATCCTCGGTCTCGGCGCCATCGAGAAGCGTCCCGTGGTGATCAACGACTCCATCGCCATCCGCTCGATGTGCTACGTGACGCTCAGCTACGACCATCGCGTGGTGGACGGCGCCATCGCCCACCAGTTCCTGCACAAGGTCAAGGAAACGCTGGAAAACTGGACCGAGCCGGTCCTTTAGGGTGCGGTGTCTGGTGGTGAGGAGTTGCTTGGGAACCGGGCCGGTTCGTTTGTGGCTCTGGAGCGCGGGTTCCCACTCCCCAAGAAACGAGAGGATAGACTCCCTAAAGAGGAGATCGTCTCTGGGAAATCCGGCAGCCAGAAACCTTTGGCGAAGTGTTGTGCGGAAGTGGGACGAGCGTTCCCATGAGTGGCCATGCCGGATTTTTTTCACAGCCTCTCCTGCCTGGAAGGAACTCACACGAAAAGACTTGGTGCCGTACGGCACTGGAAGCCGGACTGCGCTTAAAACCGCAGGCTCGGAAGTTGGGGTCCGGTAGCGCGATGAGGATATTGAACATGTTCAAATCGTAAGCAGACTAATTTGCATTGGCAACTCGATTTCACCGCGGACTGCGGCGCTGCAAGTTTCAAGGGACCACGGAACAATGCACCAACGAATTCTCATTGCCGACGACCAGCAGGATGTTCTGGATGCCCTGCGGCTGCTGCTCAAGGGGCACGGCTACAGCATCGAAACGGTGAATTCTCCGGCGGACTTGCTGTCCGCGGTGGGCCGCCAGGAGTTCGATATTCTGCTCATCGATCTGAACTATGCGCGCGACACCACGTCCGGACGCGAAGGTTTGGATGTTCTCAGCCGGCTGAGGGAAATCGAGGACGCTCCGCCCGTGGTGGCTATGACCGGATGGGCCACCGTGGGCCTGGCCGTGGAAGCCATGCAGTACGGCGTGAGCGACTTTGTCGAGAAGCCGTGGACCAACACGCGGCTGCTGGAAATTCTCCAGAAGCAAATCGGCCTGGGCCGCGAGCGCCGCGAAGCGCGGCGCCGCGCCGCGGAAGAGGCCCGGGCGCGGGAAGAGGCCCTGGTTCATCAGCAGGAACAGGAACGGGAGATCGCCGAGGCCAGAGCGATTCAGGAAAAACTTCTGCCGCGCGAGATTCCGCAAATGCCGGGATATGAAATCGCCAGCGCGTGGCAGTCGGCCCGGCTGGTAGGCGGCGATTATTTCGACATTCTTCCGCTCGACGAGAAAATCCTGGGAATCTGCATCGCCGACGTGGCGGGAAAAGGGATGCCCGCCGCGCTGCTGATGTCCAATCTGCAAGCCGCCGTGCGCGGACTCTCCTCGCTGTCCCTTGCGCCGAACCTTCTTTGCAGCCGGCTGAATTCCATCGTCTACCGGAATACGGACAGCGACCGCTTCATCACCTTTTTCTATGCGCAGCTGGAGGGCCCCCTACACCGCCTGACTTACGTCAATGCCGGGCACAATGCGCCTTTCGTGGTGCGCTCCGACGGTTCGCACGAGCGATTGCGGGAAGGCGGCCCCGTGCTTGGCGTGTTCGCGACCCGCGATTTCGAGATGGGCTCGGCGCAATTGTCTCCCGGAGATCGCGTGATTTTGTTTACCGATGGCGTCACCGAAGCGTGCGGGTTGGAGGGCGAGGAGTTCGGCGAAGCCCGTCTGCTGCATTTGCTGGAGGATCACCGCGCTTTGTCCGCCGATGAACTGCAGGCGAAAATCCTGGAGGTCGTCGGCGAATTCAGCGGGGGCCGCTGGCAGGACGATGCCACGCTGCTGGTGCTTGCCGTGGGCGCATAAAGCAGTTCATTGACCAGGATGCGGCGGTGCTGGGATTATTTTGGAATTTGACTGCGTAGTAGTAGCCGTCGTCGCAGCGCATCCGGTGTGATTGCGCTCCGCCCCGCATCCGCCGTATCTGTTCCAGCGCCCGTAGCATATGGATTTATACGAATGGTACGTACTGCCTTCGGCAAATATCACATGCTTGGCGCAAGGTCAATTCCTGAATTGAAAAATAGAGTATTCAATATGGGAAACAAGCAAGGGTGGAGATAGTCTCAGTCCGGGAGGCGTGGTTCCTCAAAAAGAAAAAGCCGGAACTATGGTCCCGGCCTATTTCTCGCGCCGATCTCTGGTTTTTGAAAAAGACCTAGCGCTTCTTTTTCTTCTTCGCCGCCTTTTTCGCTTTCTTCTTGGCGGCCTTCTTCTTCGGCTTCGATTTTTTCGCCTTTTTCTTTGGCGCGGCTTTCTTTTTCGCCGCTTTCTTGGCGGGCTTCTTCGCCGCGGGCTTGGGCGCAGGCTTTGCAGCGGGCGCCTCTTCCTCGGGCTCCTCACCGACGATAACCAGTTCCTCTTCCTCGGTTTCGACGATCTCTTCCGTCTCGCCCGCCAGCTCCTCGTCGTCTTCCAGCCGTGACAGCTCGTTGTCGTCTTCGAAATTGTCCTTCTCGATTTCCATTCCATCCTCCCCTGGGGGAATCTTTGGCCCCCGTTTGCAAAAGGGGGTCCACGGGTCGCTGTTCTGGCCGGAGTTACCTGAAATTCCACCCCGCCCTTGAGCCGTTGTTACCGTACTCGCCGGGAGTTGTCAAGCATTCTGCGGTATTCCTTCGAAGAGGCTGCCGGGACTGCGGGGAGCGGGACGCGAATGAACCGCGACAGGAAACTCTTCGAAACTCTTGCTCGCCCGTAATCCATTCATGCAGAAAGACTTAATTGTGATTTGCAGCGACCGCTCCGCTTGCTGCGCCGCCTGCCGAGGGCCGCGAGGCTTTTTTCTTGGACTTGGATCGCGCCCGCGCGGGCGATGTTTCTGGCGCACCGCCGAGCGTGTAGATGCGCAGCACCATGCCGCGGCTCACTTTGTTGGCCCTCAAGCGATTCCATTTGCGCAAGTCGTCCGCACTCACGCTGAAGCGGTCGGCGATTCCCAGGAACGTGTCGCCGCGCCGCACACGATAACTCACCAGCCGCCGTTTCGTTTCCGATTGCGGCTGTGTCGCGGGGATGATCAGCTTTTCGCCCGCATCGAGCGCAGCTTTGCGCTCCAAATTGTTGGCATCGGCGATGGCCGCAGCCGTCACGCGATATTTCTTGGCTATGGATGTGAGCGTTTCTCCGTTCTCCACGCGATGGCGCCGCCAACTGACCCACTTGTCCGGAGGAATATCGGCGATCTCTGCGGAGAATTTTTGCGCCGTGCCCAGCGGCAGATGCAGTTCGAAAGAGGGATCGTCGGGAGTCGCGAGGCGCAGCAGAGAGGGATTGAGCGAGCGCAGCGTCTCCGCGTCGACGTCGATAGTTTCCGCCACCAGCCGCAGATCGATGGCGCGGCCCGGTTTCACGACGTCGGTCGGGACCGGCGCCTCCGGTTCGGCCTGGATGTTGTAGTGCGCCGCATCCTTGGCGATCAGCGTCAGCGCGATGATGATGGGCACATAGTTTTTCGTTTCGCGCGGGAGCACATTGCGCTTGTAGAGCTCCCAGAAATCGGCGTAACCGGTGCGCTCGATGCCCTTCTGGACGTTGCCGGGGCCGCAGTTGTAAGCGGCCATCGCCAGGTACCAGTCGCCGTAAAGCTTGTAGAGGTCGCGAAGATGCTGCGCCGCGGCGTGCGTGGCCTTCTCGGGATCCTGGCGTTCATCGATCCACCAGGTGTGCCGGAGGCCGTATTGCTGCCCGCGGTAGGCCACGAATTGCCAGATCCCCCGCGCCCCGGCGCGCGAGAGCGCCAGCGGCTGGAAAGCGCTTTCCGCTTGCGCCAGGTAGATCAGGTCCTGCGGCAGCCCCTCTTCCCTCAGCACGCGGGAAATCATCTCGCGATAGCGCCCCGCGCGCCGCAGCCCGGTTTCCACGATGGCGCGCCCGCGCGGCGTTTGAAAGAAATTAACAAAGGACAGCACCTGGTCGTTTACCGTCAGCGGCAGGTCGTGGGAAACGTTCTTGGCCGCTTCCTCGGCCCGCTCTTTCAGCCGCGGATCAACCGGAAAGGTCATCTCCGCCACTTCGTCAATCGCCGCGGGAACCGCGGGAGCTTCGCTGAAGCCATCGCCGGCCCGGAAAGCCTGCAGCTCGTAGGCATACACCGTGTCCACCACGCGATGAAACAGTTCGCTCAACCGGGGATCGCCGTTGGGGTCGTATCCGCTCTCCAGCATCCAGTCGACGGCGTCGTCGAAATCCTTGCGCGCGGCTTCGAGGTGGCCGGCCTTGAAATTTTGCTCGCCGGAGGCGAATTTTTCCTGGACCTTCTGGATCAGGTAGTCCTTGCCGTCCGGAACCGCGGGCAACAGCCAGACATAGTGGCGGTGCGGCGGATTCACTACCGGCAAAAGCGCAAGTTCCGCCGGAGCCTGCGGCGCGGCCGCCGGCGCCAGCGCCGGAACTCGTGCCTGCACGGGCTTTTTTCCTGCGTCCTCGCAGCCCAAAAGGCCAACCGCGAACAGCACGGTACCTGCAGCAATGTGCAGCCGTTGTGTCATCCCTTCATGGTAAGGAGCCGCTCACCCCAAGGTCAACGCTTTCCGGCGGCCAGGGGGTGACACTCTCAGTACAAGCCGGGACCTTCCTTGGCGCTGTTCCGGGCCTTGCTGATTTGGGATAGACTCGCGCTGGAGGTGATCCCGTGAAGACCAGTGCGCGGCTTGCCGAGGCGAACCGCTTCCGAACGCACGTCGTTTGCCTGCTCGCCTTGCTCCTCGCCTGCGCTTCGGCCGTCTCCTCGCAGCAGAATAGCCTTGCTACTGAAAAGCGCGCCGAAATCGAAAAGGCGGTTTCGAGTTTCATGTCGGCAAACAGCGCGCCCGGGATCGCTGTGGCCGTCGTCCTGGACGGTGAACCAGTATGGTCCGCAGGATTCGGTATGTCGGACCTGGAAGATTCCGCTCCGACAACGTCATCGACACTCTTCCGGCTCGGATCCATTTCCAAACCGATCACCGCCGTCGCCGTTTTACAGCTTTGGGAGCGCGGCAAATTGGATCTCGATGCGCCCGTTCAGAAGTACTGCCCGGCGTTCCCGCGGAAAGAATGGCCGATCACCCCGCGCGAGCTGCTGGGCCACCTGGGCGGCATCCGGCACTACAGCAGCGACGGAAAAGGAGACATTCCCGAGGACAGCGCCCGCCACTTCGCGAGCATGGAAGAGTCGCTGCAGATTTTCGCGGCCGACCCCCTGGTCGCGAAACCTGGAACGAAATTCAACTACTCGACCTATGGCTACACGCTTCTCGGGTGCGTGCTGGAAGGCGCCACCTCGCAGAAGTACGTGGACTTTGTGCGGGAGAATGTTTTCAAACCTGCGCGAATGGAGCACACCCAGGCGGATGATTTTTTTGCGGTAATTCCCCACCGGACTCGCTGGTATCACAAAGACAAAGCCGGAGTGGTCCGCAATGCGGGCGTCCTGGACTCCAGCTACAAAATTCCCGGCGGCGGGCTGATCTCTTCTGCCGACGATATGGCGCGGTTCGAGGCCGCGATTCTGGCGGACAAGCTCTTAAAACGAACTACGCGCGACGTCATGTGGACCGCTCTGCAACCTACAGAAGGCAAGCCCAGCCACTACGCCCTGGGATGGTTCGTCGCCGAAAAGTTTGGCCTTCGAACCGCGGGCCACACTGGCGGACAGCAGGGTACGGACACAGCCTTCTTGATCGCGCCCGACCGCCGTGCGGGCGTGGTGGTCCTGGCCAATATGGACAACGTGAACACCAACCTCCTGGCGGATGAAATCTTGAAGATCGCGCTGGACCTCAAAGACAAGACTCCCTAATAAAAAACCGGCCGGGTTTAAACTTCTGCGCGTTTGAGAAGATATTGCGCCGCCAGCGGAAACGCAGCCGCCAGGAAAACGGCGCGCCATAACGCTCCCCACGGAAACGCGATAGGCGTTGCGCCGAACTGGTTGTTGTTCATCAGCCAGACCAGCGGTCCTGCAAACAGTGTTGGCGGATTGAGGTGCAGCGGGACAATGATGATTTGACGGAGGATGGCATAGGCGATGACCACCCCGGACGTATAGATCAGTCCGCCGCTCGCGCTGCGCCTCAAGGCGGTCATCAGCGTCGTCAGCCCCAGCACCGGAAGACCCACAATGACCATCAACCATGGAGCAATGAGCAGCGCCGAAATGACCGGCCCCGACGAGTCCCAACGTCTCGTCAGTATTCCCAGTAACGCCGCCGCAAGGTATATGGGAACGACTGCCACTATTACGATTTCCGCCACGCAGAGGCCCCAATGAGTCCACGTCACCGAAGCCCGCGTCCGGGGCCGCGTCCACAGATATTCAATCGTTCCAGGCTCGATTTCGCTTCCGGAAGCAGTCGCGCCCAGGAACACCGCCGAAAGAAATCCGCTGCACCACAATACGCTGAGAATCATGGAAAACACCACGTGCGCTGTCGGCCCAGGATTACGTATGTACTCGCTCCGGTCGAAATACCACCATCCGTTTCGTTCCCCGAGCCCCGGCTGGAGAGTGAACAGGAGGGCGGTCACTGTAAACATGATCAAGAGAAAGATGAAACGGGCGCGGCTTTCGCGCCAGCATTTCCAGGCGTACATGGATCCTCCTTGCGAACCAGGTGCAGAAACAGTTCCCGCAATCCGAGCGGGGAAATCTCCAATATCGTCGCGCCCTGCCCGCGCAATTCCGCTGCAAACCGCTCCGCCTCCCGCGCCACAACGTAGCGCCGGAATCGACCGTCGGTTGTTGCGGAGACGACATCCGTCGAAGACGCCGCAGATAAGCCTTCGCCGGAAGCAATCACCAGACGAAATTCCTGGCGAATCTCTTCCAGCCGCGACTCGAGTAGCAGTCTTCCCCCTTCCAGGATGCCGACCCAATCGCAAATCTGCTCCACTTCCCCCATATGGTGACTCGACACAAAAATCGTCCGCCCCTGGCTGACGTGGTCTTCAATCAGCGTGCGAAGGATTTCGTCCACCATCACCGGGTCAAGCCCGGCGGTGGGTTCGTCCAGTATCAAAACTTCCGCTTCCTGTGCCAGCGCCAAAAGCAGCGCCACTTTGCTCTGATTCCCGATGGAAAGTTTCTTGAACGCCATGTTCATCGGGATTTCCAGCCGCTGCGCCAGCCGCGCCGCCGCCTCATCCGACCAGCGCGGGAAATAACCTTTATTCATGCGCGCCAGCTCCCCCGGCGTCGCCCATCCATAAAGCTGCTTGCGCTGCGGCACAAACGCCACGCGCTCGAGGATGCGCATCAACTCCGCCTCGCGCGTCGGATCCAGCCCCAGCACTCGCGCTCTTCCCTTCGTTGGCCGCACCAGCCCCAGCAGCATCCGCATCGTCGTCGTCTTCCCCGCGCCGTTGCGCCCCAGGAATCCATACACCGCGCCCGGTTGGATCCGCAGGTTCAGCTCCGATACCGCCGCTTGCGCGCCAAACGATTTGCTCAAGCCCTCCGTCAATATGGCCGCATCGCTCATGGCTGGCCTCCCAATTTGTCGAGTTCCTCTTCCAGCAATTTCATCGTCTCTTCGCGTGTCAGCCGCAGTTGCCGCCCTTCCACCGCCAACTGCCGCGCGTGCGGCCGCAACCGCTTCACCTTTTCGCTTTTCAGCAGCCCCGGCAAACCGTCCGCCACAAACGTCCCGCCGCCCGGAACGCTCCGCGTCACGCCATCGCGTTCCAGGTCCTGATAAGCCCGCGCCACCGTATTCGGATTGATGCGCAGCTCCGCCGCCAGCTTTCGCGTGGAGGGCAGCGCCTCTCCCGTGCGCAAGGCCCCTGCGGCCACCGCCTGCTTCACCTGCGCTTCCAGTTGCAGGTAAACCGGCACGCCCGAGGACGGGTTAAGGTGCAAGAGCATATTGTACTAATACACTAGTACAGTTGGGCTGTCAAGCTTTTCCTCGCACGGTGTTTTCTTGCTCTTCTCCCCCGCTAACTGATTGACCCCAAAGGGCTAAAAATTCCTCTTGCGCAATACCGTCTCGTGTGGTACTCTGTCTTTGCGTTTGTTGCTCTTGTATCGCCTTTGGGTAGTAAAGCGGTCGCAAGGTCACACTTGCGGCCTATTTTTTTGTTCGGTCGACCGCTTTGCGGCCATCCCGGACAAAGCTTGAAGACGGCCGCGGCTCTGTTGAGGGGCTCGGGACTTGGGGCATCAGATAGCTTAATGTTGTGCTCAGCCGCTTCCCGGCTGACGGAAAAGAGTAAAGCAGTGAGTAAAGAACAAGGTACAGTGAAGTGGTTCAATGCCAGCAAGGGCTTCGGCTTCATCCAGCGCCAGAGCGGCGAGGACGTTTTCGTCCATTTCTCCGCGATCGTGGCTGATGGCTATAAGACGTTGAACGATGGCCAGGCTGTTGAATTCGAAGTTTCCAAGGGCCCCAAGGGCCTGCAGGCCTCGAACGTACAGCCCCTCTAATGGATAGCTGCTTCCGGCCGGATCGGCCTTAACACCGATCTGCCGGTTTCAGCCTCACTTCACAAAAATACAAAACGGGCGTCCCGCTTCAAACCGGGGCGCCCGTTCTGCTTTGTGGCGGCACGATATAACCTCCCTCGTCCGGGGCAGGAGTCAACTGCCGCTTGCTGGATTGCTGGGAAGAGTCGGCTTCTTCGAACCCTTCAAGATCACTTTCGACCCATCGAGCAATCCACCGGGATTTGACTTAGAGCGCATCTATTCTGCCTTCCAGTCTCGGTTTTCTGTTTCCAGTTTCTGGTTTCTACTTCGCACTTTTCTTCTTCCCTCCATACAGCGTCACTTTTCCATCCACTACCACCCCGATGTACCGCCCCGCCGAAAGAAATTGCATCACCTCATGCCCCGCGCGCGCCAATTGCGCCCAGCGCGATTCCGTTTTCGGATTCTGCTCCAGCCCCCGCAATACGATTTTTGTATCCCGGATAGTTTTACGGGACGGCTGCCCCTCAAACTCAAAATCCACTTCGCGCAAACGCTTTCGCGGCGTCTCTCGCACCGCGAACGTCTTCCCGTCCAACTCGACCTCCGCCGCGCCTTGCACCAGCGCCTGCCGCCATACTTTCACCATCGCTTCTTCCAATGTCATGGCCACCTCTGCGCCGCTCTTCTCCCCCCATTTCCCCTTTAATTTCTGCCTTCTAGTCTCTAGTTTTCCCCATTCCCAGCGCCTCCGATTCCAACGAATTTCTCTGCGGTGCGGCAAAACTCGTTTTGGTCTCGCGGCAAATGCGCATTCCGCACTCCGGACGGTTTGCGCCGCCCGCTTTTCGCCTTCGTTTTTTGTTTTGTAGGGGCACGATACATCGTGCCTCTCTTCGGTCCTACGTAGCTCCAGCATCTTTGCGGCGGCGCTATTCTTGGTCCCGTAGCATAACCTCAATTCGGGGAGGGGGCAGGGTTTGCGACTCCGCTGTAAAGCGGGGCGCCATTGATGCCGAGTTCGTTGCAGCGCTTCACCCAGACTTCACCGCTTAGTTTGCCGGCGACTAGCTCGTCCACGCATAGAGTTGCGCGCCATCATACACCCGGAGAAGTGGCCGGTGGCAGCCCTCGCGAAGAGACTCCGTTACGCCCCATACTTGTGTCGAGAATGCGGCCCGAGGAGGGTCCCGCCCGTCTAGAGAGGAGTGCCAGCAATCACAGAAGTATTGAATCCGAGCGTCTAGCCCTTCCAGACGTACTTCCCGCACGTGCAAGGCACC
>Ga0209527_1000068_pt1 | contig 20525 bp, 16 predicted proteins | sample JacPinW_OM2H0_M2_FD_187968 | JGI IMG/M metagenome (GOLD analysis project Ga0209527, IMG submission 187968) | Forest soil microbial communities from Algoma, Ontario, Canada - Jack Pine, Ontario site 1_JW_OM2H0_M2 (SPAdes) (version 2) | ecosystem: Environmental > Terrestrial > Soil > Boreal... | reverse complement strand
TTTGGGCAGGCTCCACTCTGCCGGGACTTTGGGCGAGTTTTGATTGTGCCTCATCAATTGCCTCCGCCCAGGACCCCGCTGTTTCCGCTAATTCCCGCAACACCTCCGCGTCACTCCTTCCCGAACTCTTCAGGACATGAAACGAATGATCTGCCTTTTCGATGACGTGCAACGTCGTCTGCGGCCCTAGCTTCGCGCAGACTGGACGCAACAACTTCATATCAGCAAATGTATCTCGCGTTCCTTGCATGAACAGCATTGGCATCGAAACCTTCGCAAGGTGGTCCGCTCGTTTCGTTCCCGGCCGGCCGGGCGGGTGCAATGGGAATCCAAAGAACACCAATCCTCGCACCCCAACCAGTGGAAGCTGTGCCGCAGCCTGCGAAGTCATTCGTCCTCCCATTGACTTGCCTCCCGCCAGCAACGGCAAGCCAGGAGCTGCCTCCGCAGCCGCTCGAACCGCAGCCACGACCGTCGCCATCAGAACCGCGGGAGCGTCTGGAACCCGCCGCTGTTTCTCCATGTACGGAAACTGGTATCGAAACGTCGCCACGTCCACGCCAGCCAATTCGTTCGCAAGCTCCTCCATAAATGGGTGACTCATCCCCGCTCCAGCTCCGTGCGCCATCACCAGGAGCCGGCGCGCCTGTGCCGGTCGCAAGAGCAAAGCCGAAACCTCACCCCCGCCCTCCACCGCAAATCGCAACTGTGCAACCCCTCCCATTTCGCCCCGATTCTAATCCTGGAAGCCGAAGAACCTGTCCCAACTTCCCTCTACTCAATCACTCGATCTCTCCCTGGCAATCCTGCTCCAACGCTTCTTCGACAGGTGCCGCGACGATTTCGCGGACGCGTTCGCGCAGCGCCGGGACATCCTCCTTCCTCAAGCCCTTGGTCTCGATGGTGTCGTGCAAAAGTACCGTGATTTTCGCCGGCCAGAGCATCCAGTGGCCCGTCCGGTGATGCTGAAAGGAACCAATCAGGCTCACGGGCACGATGGGGATGCCGAGCTGCTGCGCCACGCGGAAGCCGCCGTCCTGGAACTGATCCACGTGCCCGTCGCGCGTCCGCTTGGCTTCGGGAAAAATGATGAGGCTGGTGCCGCCGTCCACGGCGTCCTTCGTGAGCCGCCACATGCGCTTCAAATCCGCCGGCCGCCGGACATCCGGCACCGGCACGTTGCCGAAGCGCTTCATCAGCCAGCCGTACGCGGGAATCTTGAAGTGGGATTCCAGCTCCCACCCGCGGACAAACTGTGGGATCGCGCAGTAGAGCATAAAAGGATCGAAAAGGTTGACGTGGTTCGGCATGAAGAAGGAAGTCCGCTTGGCATCGAAACCGGCGGAGCGGCGCACATCGACCTGCGCGCCGGAAAGAAACGCGATGCGGCGGCAGAAACTGCGCTGCAGCCAATCATGCCTGCGAGGATCAAGGAAGATGCCGAAAAGGATGAGCGCCGGCACAACGAGAAAGAAATGCAAGCCGCTGACGGTCCACAGAATCGCGCTGCGGAACACAAGCCATGCCCGTTTCATATATAGACGTCCAGGGCCGCGGGAAGAATGTCGAGTGCCCGGCACTCCAGTGTCGCAACTTCGCCATCGATCATGATGTCCACGGGCGCGGCTGCTTTGAATTCGATGCGGCGCACTGCGCGGCGCGAAGCGAGCGGATGTTCGATATGAGAACCGTCATAAAGACGCGGCAATGTGCGGAGCAAGCCCAGCCGTCCGATCGGGCCCCAGCGGACAAATTCAATCAGCCCGTCCCTAGGATCAGCCTGCGGCGCGATGAGCATCGTGCCGCCCGTGTACTTGCTGTTGTTGAACGTCAGGAAAAGAGCGCGCCGTTCGTCCCACTCCTGATCGTCGTCGCAACGCAGGGCCAAGGATCGCCGGCGCAACTGCACCACGCGCACGAAGACGCCGAGCAAATAACCGAGATTGCCAAGCGGCTTGAACATGCGATTGGTCAGAGCAGCGACATCGGCCGTAAAGCCAACGCTCAGAAGATTGAAGGAATAAATTTCGCCGGCGGCGTGCGTCAGGCGCAAAAGGTCGACGGTGCGAGTGCGGCCTTCGAGAAGCGCCTGCATCGAAGCTGCGGCTCCGTCCTTTGCAAAATCGCGCAAGAAAGAATTGCCAGTACCCAGCGGCAGGAACCCCAGTGCGACGCGTTGAAGCCCTGTGCGCCCCGCAAAAACGCCGTTGAGAATTTCGTGGGCGGTGCCATCACCGCCGACGGCAAGAAAGCGCCGGTAGCCTTGCCCGTAGGCTTCGCGGGCAAGTTGCACCGCATGGCCCGGACCCGTCGAAGCAATGACGTCGACCTTCAACCCTTTCTCGAGCAAACGCGCGAGAGCGGGCCCAGCGAGTTTCGCGGAGCGGCCGCCACCGGCGGCGGGGTTGACGATGGCAAAGAATCGATTCATTTGGACCGCGAACGAGCCCGCAGTGCTAACTCCCGATCCACACAATCATTTCCAAACCTGCTTCACAGAGGCAGAATCGCGGCCGCGCTGTCCAGCTTCGCGAGACGCTCTGCCAGAATATTGCGTTTGATCTTGAGAGAAGCCGTCCGGGGAAAGTCCTCGTCCAGCAGAACTACCCCGTGGACACGCTTGTAGTTTAGCAGGCGATTGTTGCGCGCGTTGATGTCCCGCCGGAGTTCTTCGCTGTACTGTTGCTCCGCTTCGAGATGGAGCGCCAGCACAAGTTTCTCGCCGGTCATCGAACGTTTCGGCCAGATGTAATTGGCGGCGAAAACGCAAAACTCTTTTACGGGGAGGCTCTCGAAAACAGTCTCGATGTCCTCGGGATAAATATTTTTTCCTTCTTCGGTAACGATCATATTTTTTTTGCGGCCCGCGAGCTGCAGGTGGCCCGTCTCGTCGAAGCGGCCGAGGTCGCCGGTCATAAGCCACCCGTCGACGATGGTTTCCGCCGTGAGTTCAGGCTCATTCAAGTAGCCCGCCATGACGGTTTTGCTTCGAACAGAAACTTCTCCAACGCCGTCGGCGGCCGGATTCACGATGCGTACTTCCATCCCCGGCAGCGGTTTGCCAACGGTATCCGCCCGAAACGGTTTCAAATCGTTGACCGTGACGGCGGTGCCGGCTTCCGTGAGTCCGTAGCCATTGGCGACGGGAATTCCGAGATCGTAGAAAAATTGCAGCGTCTGCGGTTCGGTGAAAGCGCCGCCTACGATGATGGCGCGGAGTTCTCCGCCAAACGCTTCATGGACTTGCTTGAGCAGGCGGCGGCTGAGGCCGAGACGCGGCCGGCTTTTAGTGAACGCCTTGTTGATTCGAACGAGTGCGTCAAAAACTTTACGTTTGCCCGGCGGCAGCGCGTCAAACCGCGCTTGTAACCCTTTCTGCAGGTTTTTCAAGACGAGAGGAACGAGACTCACATAAGTGATTTTGTATTTCGGAAAAGCTTCGCGCACATATTCGGGACGCAACGTGCGCAAATGTACGACCGTTGCTCCGCACGTAAAAGGTCCGAAAAAACCCACCATGAAATCGATGGCATGGTTCGTGGGCAGGATACTGAGGTAGCGCACGCCCGGCCAGAACGGATAAATCGATGTCAGCGCGACGCACTGCTCCAGATAGTTCTCATGCGTCATCATGCAACCCTTCGGGCGGCCACCCGTCCCGGAGGAGTAGACGATGCAAGCCGTGTCCTGGCGTTTGCGCGCGATGAAGACAGGTTCGCCCGCTCCGCGAAATTCTTCCCAGCGTTGGGCGCCGGCGAGATCGGCCTTTGGCGGCGCTTCGGTGACTAATACGGTTTGCACGTTCGCCGCGGCAGTGCGGCCAGCCGAGGTGCTGAGTTGCCGCCAGATCGGATATTCCGTGATCAGTACGGTGGCATTCGAATGCTTGAGCAATTGCCAATGCTCGTCCGGCGTCAGTTTGTAATCGAGTGGCACCAGGACGCCACCCGCGAAAAAGATGGCGTAGGCCGAGATTAGCCACTTCGACTGATTCGTCATGATGATGCTGGCGCGAGCGCCGATGGCGAAGCCGCCGTCCTGCAAAGCTTTCGAAAGCGCATGCGCGCGTTCGTTGAAATCCCGGTAAGTCAGACGCTCTTTCTCGCGCTCGCGGTCCGCTTCGATCAAGCACACCTCGTTCGAATACTGAATCAGTGCATCCCGCAGCGCTTCGCCGATGGATTGATATTTAGAAAGGTCCAGCATTACAGGCGGGACTGAATCCGTTCAGCAAGGGTCTTGAAGTCGCTAACGCCTTGAACCTCGTAATCGGGCAGCTCGATGCCGAAATGATTTTCGAGCCGGGAGAGCATCTCCAGCGTCTGCAGGCTGTCGATGCCGAGCTTCTTGAAAAAATCGTCTCCCGGCGCAAGCGATCCCTCGGGCAGTTGAAAATGCTTTGCCGCCAGGTCGAGGACTTCCTGTGTGGTCTGTTCCAGCGTGCGCATGGAAAGGTAAATCTATCATTCCTGCATTAGGAAAGAAAATTCTTCACGCGACGGTGGTAGGGCAATGTTGCGCCGTTGAGAGCGGTCCTAAAGCATGACCAGGCCGCGGCGAATTCCAGCGGAAACAGCTTCGGTTCGAGTGGAGGCGCCGAGCTTGCCCAAAATCGAGGCTACGTGGAATTTCACAGTGTGATCGGAGATTGCCAGACGCGCGGCAATTTCCTTATTGGCGAGTCCCGCGGCCAACATTTGAAGCACTTCGCGCTCGCGGCGCGTCAAGGGCTCAAGCAACTCATCGAGAGGCGCAGACGGGCCGACAGTGGCAGAAAAAACGGTATCCAGCTCCGAGGGATGAATGATGACCAGCCCTGCCGAAGCAGCTTCGAGTGCAGCACGGAGTTGTTCCGGAGCGACGTCACGGGGTAAGACGGCACGCACTCCGGCGCGAAGCGCCTTGGAGAGCCAAGCGGTCTTTGGCTGCTCCAATAACACGATGACGGGATACTCTTCGGCGAGTTCTGCGTCCTCAAGCGCATTCAGCAACTCTTCCTGAGCGCCCGCAGCGGCTTCAACCAAAACAACATCCGGCTCAACGTCGACGAGCTGGCCGGAGTTGGATTCAAGATCCGCGACGCTTCCTACAATGTCGAAGCGGCTATCCGCCAACATGCTCTGCAGGCCCCCGCGAATCAGCGGCGAAGCTGCGACGATAAAAACGCGGATCACGCGGCGATTCGATCCTTTCCTTCGCTCGAATCACCCAGCCGGACGGTTACACGCCGGACTCGCGAGTAGTCGCCGCGAAGGAATTCGAGGCGCAACAGGCGGAGGCCCCGTCCATCCATCGCTTTGGCAAGATCGTCGATCGATTGAAAAGGCTTTTCCTCCGTGCCCAGCAAGATGTCCCCGGCCATGAGCGACGCCAGGGCAGCCGGGCCGCCAGGCTCGACTTCCAGCAAGACCAGTCCGAACTTGTGGCCATTCGCGCGAGGCAAGCGAACGGGATGGACAGCAACACCGAGCCACGCGCTGCGCGGTCCGGCCGCAAGAAAATCGCGAACTGCATTGCTTGGAATGGCGAGTGCGAGGCGCCCGGCAACCATAGTGTTGACGCCCATCACATGACCACGTGCGTCGGCCAGCGGCCCGCCGGAATTGCCGGGAGCGAGCCGCACAGTGGCCTGCACCCAGGTTTGGGAGCCGAGCGCGCGCAACGGGCCGACGGCATGGACCACTCCGGTCGTTAGCGCACCGACAAATCCGAGCGGATTGCCGATAGCAATGGCGAGTTGACCCGGACGCAGTTGCGATGAATCCGCCGGATATGCTGCGGGCAGCGAGTTCGCGTTGATTCGAAGCGCCGCCAAGTCGCGCCGCGGATCACGGGCGGTGACTGATGCGTCGAATTCGCGTCCGTCCCAAAGCTGAACGCACACCTTCGGACCATGCACCACATGAGCGTTTGTCACGATCACGCCCTTGCTGGACCAGATCACACCGGATCCGTTTCCGCGACCTCCGGCGTGAATCAGGACGGTCGAGCGGCGAAGTTGTTCGGTGATCTCACCAAATCCGGCGATGGCCATGTCACTCTCCTCCGTTCGCGCGGTCACCCACAGAAATAGACACATCGCGTACGGCGCCTCCGCGAATAATCTTGGCGCTCAGAGACTTGCCGATGTTTTCGGCCTGGAGATGAGGCTGGACACTTTCAGGACGCGAAATGGGCTGTCCCGCCAGGGACACCAGGATGTCGCCGATGACGATTCCCGCTTTGTGGGCTGGTCCATTGGCCTCGACTTCGAGAATGATGGCCGCGGTTTTCTCGTTGTGCTGCAACGACTGCCGCAGATGGTCCGGGAGACGCACCGGCTGCAGAGCCACGCCGAGATACCCGCGCGGGATGCGGCCTTTTTTCAATAAGGTTTCGGCCACGCGATCGACAGTGGCGGCCGGAATCGCAAGGGCGCCGAATCGCGCAAAGCGCGGCGACGCTATTCCCACGACTTTGCCGTGCACGTCAACTACTGCGCCGCCGACGGCCGTGGGTTGCAAGCCGACGTCCAGCCGGATATAGGGGACAAGCGAAGAACCAGTCCAGGTGCGGCGTTCCGCGACAACAAGGCTCACCACTCCCAGCGCCGCCACGGGACCGCTGGCGCGCGTCCTCCCCACGACCAGAGTGATGCTGCCAGGTTTAATTGTTGAGGCATCACCAGCTTCGACTACCCGATTGCCTGCCTCCGCGCATTTTATGACCGCGAGATCAGTGGAAGGATCGCGTCCGGCGAGAGTGGCGGGCACAACACGGCCATCGGGCAGCGTGGCATGAATTTCTTCATCGTGGCGCAGCGCGTGCTCCGCCGTAACAATGACGCCGTCGCGCCAAATAACTCCGCTTGAGGAGCCACGCGCCTCGCTGTGAATGGCGACCACGGACGCAGCAGTATGATCGGTCGCCTTAACCAGAGCATTCGAGAGTTCAATGAGTTCCATGGACATTTCCCTACCTCCTTGAACAAGATGCAACAGGGGCACGGGCGTATACATCCTCCGGATGGCTAGGTAGGACCTAGTATTTCAGCTAGGTAAGGGCCCCAGGCGACAGTGAATCCATTCTCTCTGCAACGTTTCGCAAAAAGCAGACCCCTCGCTTCGCTCGGGAAGACATCAAGTGGACTTTTTCAGCATCCTGCTAGGGCAGATAGGGCATGGGGCCGGAATCTTCGACAAATTTTTTCAGTGCGGCCATGACGGCAGGCCGAGTGAAAAGCTCGCAAAAGAGGTCGATCTCTCGCCGAAGCTCGTCGTGCGGGATGGGCTTGATGAATTTCTTGGCGGCGGCACGCGTGACAGCGTCGTACTTGGCGATTTGCGCGGCAGTCGAGCGGGCGATGCGAAGGGCTTCGCCTTCACCGGCGAGTTGCGCAACCAAGCCCACAGCTTGTGCGCGAGTTGCGTTCACCGTTCGCCCCGTGAAGAGCAAATCCCTTACGAACGCGTTGCCGAGATCGCGTTTCAAGCGCGGGATGCCGCCGAAACCGGGTATGAAACCCAGGCGTAGTTCGGGAAAGGCAAAGCGCGCCATTTTATCGGCGATGATCATGTCGCAGGCCAAGGCCAGCTCAAGTCCTCCACCAAGACAGGCGCCATGAACAGCAGCGATGGTGACAAATGGCGCGGCATCGAGCACGTTCAGAACGGCGTGGATGCGTTCAAGAAAGGCGCGCACGCCTGCGGGGCGCTCTTTCGCAGGGACTGCCGCCGCGGTAGCGTACAGTTCGCGCAAGTCACCGCCAGCGGAAAAAACGGACTTCCGCGCGCTCGCAATAATGCAGGCGGAAGTCTCCGGTACAAGCACACCAAATGCGGCGACAAATTTCTCCAGCTCCGCAAGCATGGCCGTGCCAATTTCATTGGCGGGTTCATGATCGAGCGTCAGCTCGATGACGCCTTCGCGCCATTCCCAACGCAGCGTTTTGCCGGTGAAGGATTTCATGCGTGCTGCCTGCTGGCCGCTTCGCGATTTCCTTTGGCATCGTACATGGCATTAATTTCGGAAGCATAGCGCGCATTGATGGCGTCGCGGCGGATTTTGCCCATGGCGGTGAGCAACCCGCTCTCCGGCGTAAAGACATCGCGGATGACCGTGAAATTTCTGATTTGGCGGTAATGCGGGAGTTCCGGATTTACGGCATCGAGCGCCGCTTGAACGGCGGCGGACTCGACCTCCCCGGTCACGAGTGCGCAGAGATAACCGCGCCCATTTCCGACCACCACGACTTGCTGCGCCGCGGGAAGAAGGCGCGCGATTTTCTCCTCGATCGGTTCGGGCGCAATGTTATGTCCGGAATTCAAGATGATCAGGTTCTTGATGCGGCCGCTGATGCGCCAATTCCCGCGAACGTTTACTTCGCCCTGATCGCCGGTGTGGAACCATCCGTCTTGCAGCACGCGGGCAGTTTCTTCCGGGCGGTTCCAGTAGCCCGGAAAAATGTGCGGCCCGCGCACGACGATCTCGTCATTTTCGGCCAGCTTCATTTCGATTCCGGTAATCACCGTGCCGACGTAGCCCGGTTCCACAGGTACGCGCGGGTCATCCAGCGTGCAAATGCCGGTGGTCTCCGTGAGCCCGTATGCCTGCAGCACGGGAATGCCAAGCATCAGGAAAAATTGCTGCGTTTCCGGAGCAAGCGGCGCCGAACCGCAGATCAGCGCGCGCAGGTGCGTGCCGAAGCGCTCTCGAATCTTGCGAAAGATGAGCGCGCGGCCGATAGCGAGCCACAACGGATCGAGTGCGCGGCCGCCGACGTGCTGCCGCTGCCAGGCGCTGCACGCTTTCGCAAACAGCAAACGGATGACCGCAGGCCGCTTTGCAATTGCGTCTTCGACGCCGCGCCGGACACGCTCCAGCAGCGTGGGAACATTCAGGAAATAGTTCGGCGATACCAGGTGGATTTCGTCCGCGAGGCGATTGAGATCCGTCGAAAGAGTAAGAACGCTTTCGCGCGAGAAACAGGACAGCAGCAATATCGTAGATGCCGCAAAATTGAACGGCAGGTAATGGAAAACACGGTCGGGTTCGTGCGTCGCACCCATCAGTTGATCGAGGCGTTCGGTCGTGCAGGAAAGCATGTGCGTCAGGTTTCCAACGTTCAGGCAAACCCCTTTCGGCTCTCCCGACGTTCCTGAAGTATAGATGATGGTAACGACATCACTGTCCGGGCGAGGATTGGGTGCATCGGCAAGCGGCGTTTGCGGCGCTGATTGCCGCAGGACTTCATCGAACAGCACACGGCGCGGCGCCCCGGGCCAGGTCTGAGCGACGCTTTCACCGAGTGCGGCATCGCTAACAAAAATCAGGCGCGGCTGGCAATCGCGCATCATGCCGGCCAGTTCGGCGGGCGCCTGCCGCGAATAGAGCGGCACGACGATCGCTCCCTCCGCCATAAGCGCCAAATGGAAAACCGCCCAGCGAATGGAATTGGCCGCAAGAAGGGCGCAACGGTCCCCGGGCTGGACGCCGGAACTTCGAATGAACCTGCGGACGAGCTGAATCTGGTCCAGCAATTCCCTGCCCGTCACGCTCGCAAAGCGGTCCCCGCGAATTTCGCGAAGAACGACGCGGCCATCCGCGCGCTTCAGTTGGGCAAGAATCGTCTCAAGGAAATTGGGCATGAAGAATCAGCGAACCGCCGCGAGCGCGGCCGGCGAAGAGCCGTAGCGCTCGGCGAGCTGAACCAAATTCTTGCTCAGCGGCGGCAGATACTCTTCCCAGGAAAATACACCGGAGCGCAACGGAAATTCCGGATAGGTGCGCCGGACCACATCTTCAAGGAACGTGCCCATGCGGGCCATCACTTTCAAATTGCGGACCACCGTCTCGCCGATGCCTTCGCGGACGGAATCGGCTTCCGCGACCAGCGTCTCCATGATTTGCAGAAGTTTGTGCTCCAGATCGGGGTCATCGACGGTGAGCAAGAGATGCTGATGTCCGCGCTCGCGCATCAGATTGCGGATGCGCTCGTCCATCGTGACGCCTGCCGAGGCCACGAGGCTGGGCATGCAAGTCACAATCCCGTGGTAGCGCGAAGACACCATGTAGGAACACGCTCGCAGAATGGAAACAAGCTGGAACATGTCGAAATCGTCGGAGGTGAATACCGGCGTGCCGGGTATTTGCGCCGCCATGTCGCGGCAGGCGACCGCGTCGAGCCGTTCCATCGCGACCAAGACCGGGAAAACGCGATGACGCTGAATGAACGCTTGCGTGGCGTTCGTAAACCCAGAGATATAGTGGCGGTATTTCCGGTCCACTTCAGACCCGGATTCAAAAAAATAAACGGAACGGTACTGGCTGTTTTTGTAGGCACCGATCGTGACGCGGGCAAGGTACTTCGCAATCGATGCTTTCACCGGCCAAACGAAGGGATGAATCGGGCAGAGAACGAGGATGGGCGTCTTCTCATCCCAGCCAGCCTCCCGCAGTACCTTGCGGGCGTATTCGGGAGGATGAGGCTCAAACGTCCAGGCGGTGTCCGTGCCAAGCTCCGTCGGAATTCCCAGCGAACTCAAGAGTGTCCGCGATTCCACATTGCGAGTGATGACCATCGAATCATGGACGTACCGAGCGCACATGGATTGAATGAGACCGTCCATGTGACCCGCTTCTCCCCCATAGGCGAGAGAGAGCTTATTCTCCGCCGAAGCGAGCCCCAGCGAACCGATCATCATGGTGGTCAACGCGTTGGCAAACTTGCTTTTGAACATCGAGCCTTCGCAAGCGATGACACCGTGATTCTGCCGGACCTCGCGAAAGAGAAATGGCGGGAAAACGTCGGGCAGGTAAACCTGGCGCGTGCCTTCGAAGTAGCCTTTCGTGCGCTCGAAGTTTTGCGTCATCACGCTGAAATCGACGTGCTCCGCGCCAAGAACATGCCGAATCTGGCGCAACATCTCCTGCACGCGCACATCGCTGCCCGTGTTGCGCGTGCCGTTGTATCCCGCAAACAGGAGCTTCAGTTTTTCGCCAGGGGCCCAGCGTTCGCCGAGCCCGAGCATCCAACCCAAACGCCGAATCTCAATCAGGGCGCTGACCCAGGCGACGAGGAGAAAGTCCGTCATGCGCTGGACCTCCCTGCCGCGGCATTTTTCCCCGCGCCTGAAGCAGAAGGCCAAGGCTTGGCGGGAAAGTGGAATTTATTTTCGCGGCTGTATTTCAAAAGAGGGGCCGCATAGGTTGAGAATTGTGCGGGCGTTTCGCCGAGCTCCGCGACGACTCGCGAATTGTCGAAGACGGTGTTCCAGTCGAGATACGGCCAGAAAACTTTGAGAAGCGAAGCGCCGTAACCCGCCGCACCGCTGCGATTGGCGACCCAATTCACCGTGCTGGAAAAAGGTCCGCCGAGAGACGGAATAAAGATGGGCCGGAGCATGCCCCCGGCTTGCGAAATCGCGTCGGTCAATTCGTGATAGGTCTGCGAGCCCGTGCCGGAAGACAGGTGATAGATGCCGTGCGCGGGCGCTTCTTTTTGATGAATGGTCACGATGGCTTTGCCGACGTAATTCGCCGGCACGATATCGATTTTATCTTGAGGACGCAGGGGAAGAACAGGCATCTGCGCCAGAACGTGGAACGCTTGCACCATATCGAATTGGGAAGTCTCCGGGCGGCGGCTGTCGCCCAAAATGATGGCGGGGCGGAAAATCGTTCTGGGCACGTCGGGCAGGAGTTGATTTGCCATGTGCTCGCAGAATTTCTTGGTGCGCGCGTAGGGGTCGTAGTCCGAGCGCGACCAGTCGATCGAGGCGTCCTCAGTTACCACCTCGTTTTTTCTTTTGCCCGCAACGGCAACCGTGGAAACGTGCGAATAACGGCGCAGGCCGTTGCGATTCTGCGCGCGGCGCGCGAGTTGAATGACTTCGAGCGTGCCACGCAGGTTGACGTTCAGGCATTGCTTCTCCGATTTGCGGTTCAGCGAAGCGGCGCAGTGAATCAGGGAATCCGTGGTGTCCACCAGCGCATGGTATTCGTCGTCGGAGAGGCCAAAACGCTCGCTGGTCAGATCGCCGCGAAAAATGCGCACCCGCGAGTTCAGGTATTCGGCGAATTCGGGAAACTCGAAATGCAACTGCAGCGAATTCCAAAGCCGTTCGCGCGCTTCCTGTTCGGATTTCGCGCGAATCAGGAGATTCAACTTGTCGCGGTACCCGGTGAGGAGTCCCGCGGCAAGATAACTGCCCAGGTAGCCGGTCGAGCCGGTTACGAAGATCGCCATAAAGAGTCGGTCGGCGTCGCAGCTTTGGAGAGCGCCGCTCCACGCGCGGGTTCGCCGGACCAATCAAGCGCACGCGGCTCGCGCGATTCGACCGGCCGGCCTTCCATCAGCGGATAGCACCAGCGGCGCAGCGCGGGGATGTGCACGTTGATCCAGTAGTCCCACCAGTCGATCGATTCCGGCGCGAAATCGAAGAGCGGGCGCTCCTCGTGGGGCAGCGCGGCGGAGAGCAGGCGGGCGTTCTCGCATTCGAAGACGTGCTCGTTGTGAAGAATGAAAGGCTCGTAGAGCTCGATCAGCTTCTCGGCGCGGATGAGGTCCCGCTCCGCTCGGGCAAGCGGCGGCTTCTTCATGTGAAGAGAAATGGCCACGCGGTTGATGCTGGAGATGACGGCCTTCTGCATGGGAATCGAGAGACGCTCGTAGCGCTGCTTGGAGACCGGGATGGTTTCAAACTTCACCTTCAGCCAACTGTCGATGCTCTGCGTTGTCCGGTAATGCTTGCGGTGGGCAAGACCCGTGAGCTCGATGCTTCGTCCCATATTGACTGGATTGATCGCGGAAGTCGCAAGGTGGTACATCCGGGCGTGGCGTCGCGCGACGACCGCCGAAGCAATGAGCGTCATTCCCCGGGAGACCATGTCCACGGGGATCACGTCGAGGCACTTCCGCTCATTCGAAGGGAGCTGGCGGAAATTCGTGCCGAGAAGGTAGGAAAGCGGCCCCGAGGTATTGATCCCTTCATTCCACCCTGTGAAGGGAGAGCGCTCCGAGCTTTCCACGATCGACGGGCGCACGATGGCGATGGGCAGTTCGCGGCCGCGGCGCGCGAGGATCGACTCGCCAAGACTCTTCGTGAAAGTGTAGGTGTTCGGCCAGCCCAGATGCTGCGCCCGGCGCAGGCCGACGCGCGCGAGCTTGTTGCGCGCCCAGCGTGCTCGATTGCGTTTCAGAACACCGTCGAGCTCACCCGCGGGAGCGGAAGCTTCGTTGCCGCCGCGTCCCAGCGCCTGGCGGCGAAGCGCCTTGTCGAGTTCCGGACCTTCGGCGCGTTCTTCGACGCGACGAATGGTCTCGCGCAGCGAATCGATTTCTCTTGCGGCGTCGAATTGCGAATCACTGGCGGGATTGTAATTGTCCTGCAGCTCTTCGGTGACGCGGCCGTCGCGCATGCCAACAACGTAGCAGGTCGAAAGATGCATCAGCCCGGCGTGATTGCACTTTCGCAGAAAGTCGAGCAAGTTGATCGCCGAATCGACGTTGGAAGAGAGCGCATCGCGCAAATCAGGATTGAAATCCGTCAAGCCGGCGCTGTTCACGATGAGGTCGAGTGATTTTGCCAGCCGCGCTTGGGTCGCCTCGTCGAGTCCCAGGCCCGGCAGGCCCACGTCGCCTTCAACGACTTCCACTTTTTCTTGCAGAAATGCGCCGAGCTTCCGGCCATGGCGCTCCTGGAGCGTGTCGAAGGTGGGAGATTCTTCGACGATCTTTTCGAAGCGCCGCAGCGCGGAGGTTGTGCGGTTGCGGCGAATCAGCAGCGTAATCTTTCCGATGTTGGGGATATTTTCGAGCAGATCGACGAGCCAGACCTTGCCGATAAATCCAGTTACGCCGATCAGCAAGAGGTGCCGATTCGCAAGGTTCTCTCGCACCGAGAGGCGTTCGACCCGCGGACTTTCCCCGAAAAGCGCGACGGACCTGCCCGGCGGAATTGTTGGACGGGCCGTCGTCTGCATCGCGCTCTCAAGCTGCTCGGGCTTCTGGGTCCAGCCCAGCCGGCTCAGAAGCTTTTCCCGCGGGATCCGGCCGTCCGCGCTGCCGCCGGCGATCCACGCCAAGGGCCCGCGCGGGCGCACGATTGGATCGAGCAGCCGTCCTGTCGCCTTGCCATCGCGAAATTCCAGGCGGTTCGAGATGATCGACGCAACTCCGAAATGGTGGGCCAGCGGCCGAAGTACGTTTTCCAGGAGTTGCCCCACAAGGACGACGCGCTCGCCGTTGCGGACGGCTTCGACTAACTTTTCGGCAGCCTCGCGGCGCAATTGCGGCTTCAGAACGTAGTGAAAGTACTCTTCGCCGAGGAGATCAAGGCGATCGCGGCTGACCCCGCGAAGTAATATGTGCAAAAACCGCGTGGCAAACGTGCGGCTTGCGAAATAAGCGAACGGCCTCGCGAGCGCCATGCCTGCCATGCCCGCGCGCCGCGCCCAGCGCTCCGCAAAACTCTGCGAGTTCCAGGTGAAAAAGCCGACCGGGCGCATGGCGCCCAGTTCGAGCAAGGAGCCTTCCACGCGCCAATAGGAAACCTGGCCGGTCCTGGTGTCGGGCAAGTTACCCTTCGAATTGGATCCGGGCTGCGCCATAGCGGGCTTACGACGAACGGCGACCAATCCGCTGTGAGAATAGCTCAAGAAAATGACGATGAGTAATAATGTTTCTCACCCTTTGGTCAAGCCGCTCTGTAACGGATTCGCACCCCGCGCCCTCGTCCACACCGCCGTGTGGCCCTCGGCTCGAGTCGGCCGCAGGCTGCTTCGGAAAGTGTAAAAGTAGCATTCTCAGCAGCTTCTCGCAAGGCAACCCGGCTGGCGGAGAGGCTCAGTTTCCTATAACCGTCAATCACGTATTGACCAGAGCCCTCGTGCAAAACCTTGCTTACTCAAGCAACCAGGGCATTGGAACATCGGTCCAGCGACCGGAGTCTAATATCATAGAACTTGCAGACGGTTCACGCTAAATGCCCGCGTGGAGTCAATTTCGCCGCGTTGTGCGATTTACCTTGCCGACATTCCTTGGGCTCTGTGCGTTTAGTTGGTTCTGGCTATACCTCGACTCGATTCACGAGCGCCGACGGGCGGAACACCTGATTGCAGATCTAAAATCGTTTCCGTTTTCAACGGCTGGATTTCTCGAAGTACGAGACTTTGTAAACCGTCACGGGGGCGTTCCCATCCTGCAGTTCCCTAGCCCGCAATTACCGCCGCCCGGGCTTCCCCAAATTGACGAGCAAGGCCACCTACAGCTGCCTGTAGTTGAACATCACTCGATCTGTACAGTGCAGGATTGCAGGTTTGAAATCACGATGAAACCACGAGTTTGGCGAATTTGGATGATTTCGATGAACGACCGAACTCCATCTTGGTTCGGTTCGGCGCTCGTCAATTCCGGCATTCGCCCTTGGGTTGCGGGTGTGAATTTTGAAATCAAGGACGGCTTGTTATTGGAAAGCAGAACGGCCGTAGCCCAGTTAAAGCGCGCCAGGTTTGGTTCGTATGAGGGCCTGGCCCCCCTCGGTTATAGTATCCTTTGTAGGGCTCACCCCAAGAATCATGAACAAGACGGCGATTACATTGTTTTCAGGCCGCACATTACGGGAGGCTTTACCGACGCCTTGATTGCACGGGTAATCCAGACTCCGGATGCTCCGATGAAACGCGCCTTCGAAATTAACCTTCACTGCTTTACTGCCGTTTTTCGAGCGTGTAGAGGATTAGAAGAACTTGCGCCTTCGGCATGGGCTGACTACGAGGCTGGAAAAGCGAAGCCCAAGAAGGACAACAACTGAATTAGGGTGCCTCTAGACGCCCCAGCCGTAGCGCTCGGCGTGTTCGAACGTACGCTGCATCTCTTCCCGCAGGATTTCCGTAAAGACAGAAGCGCCCACGGCGCGCGCACCCGGCTCAGTGATATCGGGCGTCCGGTAGCCACCGGCGAGTACCCGTTGCAGCGATTGCTCGACCCAATCCGCTTCCAACGATAGGCCGAAAGCGTCTCGCAGCATCATCGTGGCGCTGAGAATCGAGCCGATCGGATTAGCGGAGTCCGTCCCGGCCAGGGAAGGTGCCGAACCATGAATGGGCTCAAAAAGCGGCGCGGACGACCCAAAACTTGCCGATGGAATCAGCCCAATTGAGCCGACCAGCGCCGCCGCCGCATCGCTCAAAATATCGCCGAACATGTTACTGCAGAGCATCACGTCAAAGTGCGCCGGCCGCAGCGTCAATTGCATCGCCGCGTTGTCCACGTACATGTGCTCCAGTTTCACCGCGGGATAAACCGCGCTCATGGCCGCGACGGTGCGGCGCCAGAGCTGCGAGCTGGTCAATACGTTGGCTTTATCCACGGAGCATAGCCGCCGCGACCGGTTCTCCGCACGCGCGTAAGCAAACGTCGCGATGCGCTCGATCTCCGGCGTCGAATACGACTCCGTGTCCCAGGCGCGCTCCACGCCCTTTTCGGTGGTGTGCCCGCGTTCGCCAAAATACATTCCGCCGGCGAGTTCGCGCACAATCTCGAGATCCAGCTCCCCAAGCCGGTCTGCCTTTAAGGGCGAGATCCCTCTCAACGGCTCGAGCAGCTTCACCGGACGAATGTTGACGTAGAGCCCCAGCCCCTTCCGCAGATCGAGCAGTCCGCTCTCCGGGCGCTTCCGGACGGGCAGCGCATCCCACTTTGGCCCGCCCACCGCTCCCAGAAATACGGCGTCGGCTTTGCGGCAGCCGTCCAGCGTTTCCTTGGGAAGCGGCGTGCCGGCCGCATCAATGGCCGCGCCGCCGATAAGAAACTCCACAAACTCAAACTGGTGGTTAAATTCTTGCGCCGATTCGCGCAGAATGGCCGCTGCGGCCCGCGTCACTTCCGGACCGATGCCGTCTCCTGGTAGCAGGACAATGGTCTTCTTCATGATGGTCCCCGAACACAAATAGAATCCAAGCAAGCCACACGACGAGCATTGCCGGAAGATGAAAAATGGCGCGTTCCCCGCGTTGCAATCTCTTTGGCAGCAGACGGATCAGGCTGCCGACGATGATTCCGCGGCCAGTGCCGCAGAACGCCGTCGAATCACTTCGTGGGCGATGGCGACGATGTCTCGCGAGCGCACCTGCTTAGCCTGGTCGGCCAGCGCCGTCACCCGGCTATAAACTTCCGCAAGTTCGGCATCGCTCGCCTCATAACCCAGGTCTCGCAGCGTCAACCGCAGCGCGTTGCGCCCGGAGTGCTTTCCGAGGACCAGCGACCGCGCCGGCACCCCGACTGACTGAGGCGTCATGATTTCGTAAGTCAGCGGGTTCTTGATGATTCCATCCTGGTGAATTCCCGCTTCGTGCGCGAACGCGTTCGCGCCCACAATCGCTTTGTTCGGCGCCACCTGCGCTCCGGTGATCTCAGTGAGCATGCGGCTCGTGGGGAAAAGCTCTTCGAGCCGAATGCCCGTTGTAACTCCGAAGCTGTCCTTGCGCACCGCCAGGGCCACGACTACTTCTTCCAGGGAAGCGTTTCCCGCCCGTTCGCCGATTCCGTTGATCGTGCACTCGATCTGCCGCACGCCCGCGCGAATCGCGGCCAGCGAGTTCGCCACCGCCATGCCCAAGTCGTCGTGGCAATGCGCGCTGAGCGTAATGCCCTGCGCATCCCCCAGGTATTCGCGGACTCTGGTGAACATCGCTCCGTACTCTTCCGGAACCGCATATCCCACGGTGTCCGGCAGATTCAGGACCGTTGCGCCCGCATCCACCGCCACACGGCACACCTGGCACAGAAAATCGATATCGGTACGCCCGGCATCCTCAGCCGAGAATTCCACTTCGCCCACATGCTGCCGGCCGTAGCGAATCATCGACCCGATAGCTTCGAGCGCCTGCTCGCGGCTCATCTTCAGCTTCACGCTAAGGTGCAGATCGGAGGTCGCCAGAAAAATATGCAGGCGCGGCGAAGCCGCCGGTTTCAAAGCCTCAATAGCGGCAGTTACATCTTCCTTTCGAGCGCGCGCGAGTGCCGCAATCGGCACCGTCCGAACTTCTTGAGCCACTTTTTTAACCGCTTCCAGGTCGCCCCGCGACGCAATCGGGAAACCCGCTTCGATCACGTCTACGTTCAGCGCCGCAAGCTGCCGCGCCAAGCGAATCTTCTCCGCGGTGTTCATCGAGAACCCCGGCGACTGTTCGCCATCACGGAGCGTGGTGTCAAAGATGCGTACGAGGTCCATGGAGTCCCCCATGCTCTAGTAACGCACGGCAGGCACCCTGCGGTCCAATTTATCTTTATTCTGCTTTTGATAATTTCGTCTTATACTGAGAAAAGGAGGGCTCCTTGGACCTCGGTGAATTGCAAGTATTTCTGATGGTGGCTAAAGAGGGCAGCTTTTCCCGCGCGGGGGAACGCCTTTATCGCACCCAGCCCGCCATCAGCCTGGCCATCCGCAAACTGGAGGACTCCCTCGGCCAGCCTCTCTTCGTGCGAGGCGCCCGTCCCGTCCGTCTTACCGATGCCGGAACGCTTCTGAAGGACTACGCAGAACGCCTAATTAACCTCCGCGATGAAGTCAAGAAAGGGCTCTCCGAATTGTCGGACTTGAAGCGCGGCGAACTCTCTCTGGGCGTGAACGAGAGCTCCATCCACGCCCTCCTCCCCGCCCTGGCTAAATTTCGGGAAAAGCATCCCGGCGTCCAGGTGCGCGTGCATCGAATGCTTTCCCGGGACATTCCTCATGAGGTCCTGAACTACCGCTTGGATCTCGGCGCGATATCGTACGTGCCCCGCGACGCCCAGCTTCAGGCCACGGAAATCCTGAAGGATGAACTGACTCTGGTCGTGAACCCCAAGCATTTCCTTGCGAAGAAGCGTGAAGTCGATGTCGCCGAGCTTGGCGAAGAAACCTTCATCGCGCACAGCGTCGAATCGCCCTTTCGCCGCCGCGTCATTGAGCTGTTTGCGAGAAACCGCACCGCTCTCAATATGCCCATTGAAATGCCCACCATCGAAAGTATCAAGCGCTTCGTTCAAATGGGCATGGGCGTGGCCATCGTGCCGCGCATGTGCGTTCATTGGGAAATCGAACACGGCTGGATGAAGGAAGTAAAAGTGCGGCAATTGAACATGCCGCGCCACGTCTATTTCGTTTCGCGGCGCGGAGCGCGCCTCCCGCATGCCGCCAGCGAGCTCATGCGCATCCTTCGCGAAGAGTGAAAGCTTGCCGCTTCCATTTTTTCGGGAAAGTTTCTTTCATCTCAGATATGCTTCGGTGTGCAAGTTCTTGAAAATCTGGAAATGGAAGTGTTTGCTTGACGAGCGGACTCGCCATTCTGACGATCGGATTTTTCCTGGGGATGCGGCATGCCACTGATCCGGACCATGTGATCGCCGTGTCGACGATCGTCAGCCGCGAGCGCTCCATTGCCAAAGCGGGCCTCATCGGGATCCTCTGGGGGTGCGGCCACACGCTGACCATCGTCGCCGTCGGAGCGGCCATTATTTTATTTGGCTTGGCAATTCCTGCGCGGGCCGGACTGACCATGGAATTCTCCGTGGGTCTCATGCTGATTCTGCTCGGCGTGCTGAACCTCACCGGCGCGATGAAATGGATCAGCGAAAAATTCTCCCCTGCCCATCCGCGCCTAACCGGGGAACATGCCCATCTCCACGAGCACGAGTCCCACGCGCACTTTCACTGGCACTCCCACGCCCCGGCCGAGGATCACCATGGCAATAGTCTTGCCGCGCCGAATTGGCTGCTTGGACCTTTTGGGCGTCTGGGTTTTTTTCACACGCTGCGCCCTCTGTTCGTCGGCATCGTTCACGGCCTGGCAGGTTCCGCCGCTGTGGCTCTGCTGGTGTTGGGCACGATTCGTGATCCGCGATGGGCGGTTCTTTACCTGCTGATTTTCGGCGCTGGAACCATCGCGGGAATGATGCTGATTACCGCCGCGCTCGCCCTGCCGTTTTCTTTCGCCGGTTATAAATTCGCTTGGCTCAATCGAGGCTTCGTGATTGGGTCTGGCCTCCTCAGTCTGAGTTTCGGGCTCTTTGTCTGCTACCAGATCGGTTTTGTCGGCGGTCTCTTCACCAATCATCCCAATTGGACTCCTAGCTGATCCTCATCCGGCGCGATCGGGTTCCCCCGGCAAGCACGTCTACCCTTCTTGATAAACTACTTCTCTTCATTCCTATTTAGCTAATTCATATTGACTGCCATACTCTTCGGCGTTCATGTGCATTTGTTTTCGTATCCCTCTCAGAACTCAGAATGCGCCGCTCGAATGACGACCAAGGAAGACCCATGGCCACTAAAATCGTATTCCACCCCTTCCCGCCTCCAGCCTCCCAGGTAGGCCGCGCAGGGTGTTGGAATGTCCTCCGCTCTCTTGCCTTGGTGATTGGTCTATTCTTTTGCTCCACAATCCTTTGCCGACCCCCACCCCTTAATCCTCATAGAATCATATCGTTACAAAATCCGGGGGGGGGAGGCCTACACTTGTACCGTGGACTCAAAAACACCGTCGGTCCAACCGAGCCCGGAAGA
>Ga0209527_1000066_pt1 | contig 20756 bp, 19 predicted proteins | sample JacPinW_OM2H0_M2_FD_187968 | JGI IMG/M metagenome (GOLD analysis project Ga0209527, IMG submission 187968) | Forest soil microbial communities from Algoma, Ontario, Canada - Jack Pine, Ontario site 1_JW_OM2H0_M2 (SPAdes) (version 2) | ecosystem: Environmental > Terrestrial > Soil > Boreal... | reverse complement strand
GAAGATCACCAGACCGGACACGAACATTCCAAACAAGCATTGGAACATGCCAATAAAGCTTTCCAGTGGTCGCAGGAAGCTCATCGCAAGTCCGAGAAGGCAACGGGGAAGCCATAAAGGTGTTGATCCCAGGGAGGGCGGCAATTTGGTTCTTACGCAGAGAGCCGTGCCGGAGAGTTGGACGGTGAATTAAAGTGCAGCCGCCGGGAAACACTCGCATCACGAATCGCGTTGGTCAGGAGCGGAGCGACCTATGAAACGGACGAACCATATGTCTTCTCACCTTGGTGGTTTCAATTCAGGAGCCAGCCTGGGCGGCAAGGTCTCGAGCTATCGGGACAAACAAAACATCTACAAGCAAGGCGAGCCAGCTTACACGCTTTTCTACATTCAATCGGGTGGGGTGCGGCTCAGCGCCCGGACGAAACACCAACCATCAGCAGTTACCGCGATCCTGGGCGTGCATGATTTTTTTGGCGAGCTTTGCCTGGCAGGTTATCCCCTTCGCGTGTCCACGGCCGTCGCCTTGACCGCCAGCTCCATACGTACCATCAAAAAAGAAAAGATGCTCCAAATGCTTCGCAAAAAGAATAAGGTGTCAAATTCGCTGGTGTCGTATTTGCTGTCCAGCGTCAAGAACTACCAGGATCACGTGGCGCACTTGCTCACTTCCTCTGCGGAACAGCGGCTCGCGCGCGTCCTTCTGCGGCTGGCACACATGAATGGAAAAGGGCCATCGGTTGTAGAGATTCCCATTCTAAGTCACCAGGTTCTGGCGGAGATGGTCGGCACCACGCGCCCAAGAGTCAATCTGTTCATGAATCGGTTCAGGAAGCGGGGATTCATTAACTATGATGGCGGATTGGAGGTGAACCAATCTTTGCGGGAAGTTCTCCGGGGTCGGTAGAGGCGCCTCTAACCTATTGAATCTTGGGATGTTGGTGGATTTCAGCGTCACGCCAGGAACGTTTTGCCGGCCGCTGCGTACTGTCTAATATTGAACAGTCAGCAGAATCTTGTTCCATGCTATTCTACCGCATGGTGTCCCCAGTAGCTCGACGTGTATCTGTGAAAGCCCCTCGCTCTGCCAAAATAGCGAACGCAAGAAGCCCTGCCTTCAATGTGGAATTATTTCTCGAGTCCGCCGGTCTGCGGAGAACGGTAAACAAATTTCGAAGGAAAGAAACCGTCTTCGCGCAGGGCGATCCCGCGAAGGTTGTTATGTACATTCAAGAAGGCGGCGTGAAACTTTCCGTGGTCAATGAGACAGGCAAAGAAGCCGTTGTGGCGATTCTTGGACCGGGCGATTTTTTTGGGGAAGGGTGCCTCGCGGGCCAATCCGTTTGCATGGCCACTGCGACCACCATTGCGCCTACCACCGTGCTCGTCATCGAGAAAAACGAGATGATTCGGGTGCTCCACGAGGAGCACGAGTTCTCCGACCGCTTCATCGCTTATATGCTCGCGCGAAACGTACGAGTCGAGGAGGACCTGATCGACCAGCTCTTCAACTCCAGTGAGAAACGGCTGGCGCGTACCCTGCTGTTGCTCGCGCGCTATGGCTCGCGTGGCCATCCTCAGAAGGTGCTTCCCAAAGTATCCCAAGAAATGCTTTCGGAGATGATCGGCACCACGCGGCCCCGGGTCAATTTTTTCATGAACAAATTCAGGAAACTGGGCTTCATCCAATACAACAAGGGCGAGATCCACATCGACAATTCCCTCTTGAGTGTCGTCCTTCACGACTAAACTAAATTCCGCGTGATACGCAAAGATTCTGACGGACGTTCAACACGCAGATTTTGCGCGGCCTGGCTCGAACCGCCGTTCGGAAATCAGTGTGGCTGAGGTGACGCGCAAGCTTTGCTGAGTGCCGGCCAAAGCTCGGTCGGTTGAAGCAACCGTAGCCCGATGGAAAAGGAACGGTCCGGAAGAGCTTTGCAATAAACGACGTGTGCGCGCGAATAGAGACTGCCGGGGACCGATCGAACGGAAACATCCTGATGGGGCGCCCAGGGGGCTTTCGTCAAAACGCGGGCGCCGTGGGAGCTTACGTTGATCGTGGACGTAATCTCGTGCGCGGCATTCTCAAGACTATAGAGCTCGACCAACATCTTCTCGGGGATGCGGCTTTCAGACCGCACCGGAGGGAATACCTTTGCCATGGCTTGTTTTCTCCTTGTGACTCGCAAGGGGCTGTCGAGCCGTGCCGGCAACGGATTTGGTACCTGGGCTGGAGTCAGGTGCCACTGTAAGTCCGAAACGTGGACCAGGTGACGGGACGCCCTCGGAAATTCAATCCGATGCAGTAGCGGTCGTCCATGAGTTTCTGGCAATAGACAACTTTTCCGCGGATGGTGGTTTCCTCCTTCAACGGAGTGACTTGTACTATTTCGCCGGTTTGCCAAGCGTGGCTCGTAACTACGCGAGCGCCATTGACGCTGATGTTGTCCGTATAGGTCACCTCCGATCCATTGACCGGCTGACCCGTCGCCTGGGCGAGATGCACGACCATCGCGATGGGGAGGCGCTTGTCCATACGTCCGTTGAGTATGCTCTCTGTGGCCATGTGGCCTGGCCCTGCCGATTGGCGGAAGTCTGCGTCGTCGTGCTGCTGGGCACCGCCAACGATGGAGCTGGTCCCACGTTCCGCTCAATCCCTTATTAGCATTGAGATGTTTCACTGCCAATCAGGTATAGACCCTAAAATGGGGTCGGGGAATACCCTAGGACTATAGCGAGGCGTGGGCCGAAGAATGAGCTGGAATCGGGGCGGGTGAACCGAACGTTAGTGTGCAGTGCGCCAGGACGCATCAGGGTGCTCAAACCGCGCTCATGCACCCCACGGCGGCTAGCTCTGGGGACGCTTGAGAAAGCCTTGGACCTCGAGCCAATCGCGAAACCGATCGGTCCAGGTACCTGCAGGCAGGCTGATTTTCCGCGTGCCGAAACCGTGCCCGCCCGCTGAATAGATATGCAGTTCGGCGGGGATTCCCAGTTTCTTCCAGGCGGCGTATAAGCGGATGGAATGGTCGAGCGGCGTCACGACTTTGTCGTCATCGGCGTGGACGAGAAAGAGAGGTGGCGCGTCGGCGGGAGCCGTGACATCGTCAGGTGTGCCAGGATAGATGGGTGCGGCAAAGTTGGGCCGGCTGTCCGCATCGTGGTGAAGCGCCACGGCTGCGGCGACGTAGCCGCCGGCAGAGAAACCAAGGATCCCGATGCGGTCGCGCGCGATGCCCCACTCCGGGGCGTGCGAGCGGACGAGGCGTACCGCCTGCTGGCCGTCGGCGATAGCGAGCGGGATGACGGTCTTTCGGCGCTCCGCCATTTTGGCGGAATCGCTTGCGTCGCTGTCGCCGGTACGCATGACGCGGTACTTGAGAATGAACGCGGCCACGCCGATGGAATTCAGCCAGCGCGCGAGATCCGTCCCTTCATGACTGACCCAGAGTTCGCGAAAACCGCCGCCGGGACAAATGATCACCGCCGTGCCGCTGGCCAAAGAGGGGTCGGGGAAATGTGCCGTAAGCGTCGGATGCGTCACGTTGGTGATGGGGTGTGATGCGTCCTGTGGCACACCTTCTTCGTAGTTCCAGCTCTCCGAGCCGGGCGCAGCGCCGGGCCAGAGCGGAATCACCTTTGGCTCCGATGCAAATGCCGGTACGGCCAGCAGCATGAGGAAAAAGAGTTTTCGAATCATAATGGGCTGGAGTCTAACACGCACGGCTTTCGAAGAGGAATGCACGGAAAAGTCGAAGAACGAAATTGCGACGTGGGCGCCTCGCTATTGAGACAGGGCTCAAAGAGACCTCGCAGCGTGTCGGTTTCCCACACCATCGCGCGGATAACCACTCCGCGCGCGAAAAGCGGCACAAAACTGTCGAGGGATGTCAACCCACATGCGGAAGCGCTAGGTGCCCATGTAGCTGACGTGGACGTACACGCCAGTGTGGACGTTGTAGAGCAAATACCAGCCGGTGTGGTCGGTATCCTCATAGACGACGAAATCGTCGGCGCAGTCCCAGCACCAGTCGGCGCAGATGGGCCAGTCCCAGGCCGCAACTTCAAAGTAGAAACCGCCCGGCAGCCAGAAACGGTGATGATCGCGATCGAAGCGTTCGATGTGATAGCGGTACGACGGGCCAAAATGTTCGAAGCGGCCGTGCTCGAAAGGATGGTCGATGTGATAGCGCTTATCGTCCGGCCGGTCGTGGCCGTACCAGTGGTCTTTGTTGACGTGAGGTGTGCTGTTCATGCGACCGGCGTCATGTCGCTCTGGTTCAGGCTCGGAGCGCGGATTGTCCCTCCTAGGAGGCGGTGGCGGAATGCGGCCCTGGTTGGCGCGCGGCGGATTCGGCCCCCGCTCCCCGCCGCGTTGCGCGAGAACCGGGAGTGCCAGAAGTAATGCCAAAGCAACCGGAAAAACCAACGGTCGTTTCATTTTCTTCTCCTCGAACAGATTGAGAACGGATCGCTTTAAAACTTGTGTGAATGTTGACTGGGTATGCCCGGAACCTAGTGGTGCGACGCACCGAGGGTGCCTACCGGGTACAGTCGTGGAAGTCCAAATTGAAAACTGGAAAATCCAAACTAAAGAACGGGCGAGCCGGGGCCAGCGACCATGCGATGATGAACGCGGCATCCGGAGGGTTTAAAAATAGGAGGCGAAATTCCTGAGGCGAAAGCTACGCTCCATGAAATCCATTGATGAGATAGGTTCTAGTGTAGAAGTGGCGGGTGGTGTAGAATCCGCCCGCTCAGAGGAAATTGTCCAGAACGGGATGCGGAAATGGAGGAGTTTGCAACTCGTTGTATCCCCCAGCAGAGAAACGGCATCCTGACCCTATGCACCGGCCTCTCCAATGACAGAGTCACTTCGATTCCGAATGTTTCCCAGGAAGCAGCTGGATATCCGATGGCTGGATCTTGCGCGCGCGGCGCTCTGTTGCGCTTTTCCCAGAAGCATTCGCGCCAAGGAAGCGGAACTCGAAGGAATGTTTGCGTCTCCTTTCCCGGTGCTTTCGGCGTTTACGGTCCGGACGGGATTCGACCTGTGCCTTGGGGCGCTCGGGTTACCGGCGGACAGTGAGATTCTGATGTCGGCGCTGACGATCAAAGAGATGGTGAATATCGCCAAGCATCATGGGCTTGTTCCGATTCCGCTGGACATCGAAAGCGGGACATTGGCTCCCGAGATCGCCACAATCGAAAACGCGATTACGGAACGGACGCGGGCGATTGTGATTGCTCACCTCTTCGGCACGCGCATGCCGATGGGACCGGTGATCGAACTGGCGAAAAAGCACGGAATCTTGGTCATCGAGGATTGCGCGCAGGCGTTTACCGGCCAGGATTACACCGGACATCCGGAGACGGATGTGGCGATGTTCAGCTTCGGTTCGATCAAGACGATGACGGCGCTCGGAGGGGCTCTGTTGCGCGTAAAAGATCCGGACCTTCTGCGGAGGATGCGCGTCATCCAGCGGACGCATCCAGCTCAGACGCGGAAAGAGTTTGCGAAAATAATTTTGACTCACGCGATCCTCAAGCTATTTACATTGCCATTGCTGTTCGGCCTTTTCTACCGCGGGTGCGCTCTTTTGGGAGCGGATTTTGAGGAAGTAATCGCCAAGGTTCGGGGATTGGATGAGGAAGATTGGCTGAAGGAAATCCAGTGGCAATGCTCGTATCCGCTCTTGGCGCTGCTGGCGCACCGGCTGCGGACATTCAGCGCCGCCCGGCTGAATGAGCGAATCCGAGTGGCAGAGGAATTTGCGAAATCGCTGCCGCGCGAAATCTCGTATCCCGGAAATCGAGCGGCGTTTCACAGTTTTTGGGTCTTTCCGATTCTGGTGGAAGCGCGCGAACGATTCATGGAGGAACTTCACGCGCGCGGATTCGATGGAACCGCGTCCGGATCAGCGCTCTCGGTGATCGATCCGCCGGCGGGGCGGGAGAATTTAGAGCCTTCAAAAACGCGAGAGGCTTATCGAAAATTACTTTACCTGCCAGTGTATCCAAAAGTTCCTGGCCGGGAACGCAAGCGGCTAAGCAAGACGATTGCAGAGATTTTCCAGCGGTCCCCCCATCTACATGTTACCGACGCGCGACGAGTTTTTGCGGCGGTTGCGCGCACCATTGAAAGGCCGGGAAGCGTTGCGGACATTCGAAACGCTTTGCAGCGCGCACAACGCGAGAATGTGCCGGTCTGCATGATGGGAACCGGGCATAACCTGGGCGGCCACGCCTTTGTGAATGACGCGATGGTTCTGGACATGAGGCAATTCAACCGCGTGTGCCACGTGGATAAGGAACGGAAGTGCATAAAGGTGGAAAGCGGGATTATTTGGGACAAGATTCAAAACGCGATCAATCCCTTGGGCCTTGCGCTGAAGGCCATGCAATCGGACAACATTTTTACGGTGGCGGGCTCGCTGGCGGCGAATGCGCATGGCCGCGACACGCGCTTCCCGACAATTGTGGAAAGCGTGCTGGGCTTCCGGATCATGCTGGCGGACGGATCGGTGAAGTCCGTTAGCAGGAACGACAATCCCGAGCTGTTCAGGAATGCCATCGGCGGATACGGATTGTTCGGAGTCATCCTCGATGTGGATCTTGCGTTGGTGGACGATTGCGTCTACGAGCAGAGCTCCGCGGTCATTCCCTTGGGGGCGCTGGGGGAATATTTCGAGAAAGAGGTCCGGGCGAATCCCGCTGCGGAACTATTTTTGGCGCGGCCCTCAATCTCGCCGCGTTGTTTTCTGGCCGACACCATTGTAACGGTATGGAGCAGGACGGACAGAGTCCGCCAGAGGATGTTCCGGCTGGACCACGAGCGAAACGTAGCGCGCGACCGATTCCTGTTTGGATTGTCGCGACGATACAACTGGGGGAAGACTCTGCGGTGGGAGGCGGAGAAATATATCGCCGGCAACGGAGCGAAAAGGACGCTGGTGTCGAGGAACAACGCCATGCGGCCGCCCGTATCGGCGATAAAGATGCTGGAACATAACTCTAAGAGTGACACAGACGCGATACAGGAGTTCTTTGTCCCGATTCCGCGGTTCATGGCTTTTATGGAAGACATGCGGCGCATCCTGCAAGAAGAGGAGACCAATCTCCTTGGCGTGACGATACGGTATGTGAAAGCCAACAACGAAACGGCTCTTTCGTATGCGCCGAAAGAAGATGCATTCGCGGTGATCCTTTACTACAACGAAATATGCTCGGCCGATGGCCGGGCGAAGGCAGATGCACTGATCGACCGGCTCACGCACCTCGCTGTGAACTGCGGCGGAACGTTTTATCTGACGTATGCGCGGGACCTGGAAATGGATTGCTTGAGAAAAGCGTACAGCGGGATCGACGCCTTTTTCCAAATGAAACATGCCGTTGATCCCGAGAATCGCTTTACGAGCAGATTTTTTGAGTTGAATGGCAAGCGGGAACTGGCGAGAAAGGCCGCAAGCCGCGGCTAACTACAGTTGCGGAGCTGTAACCTGATCCTTCCATTCCACCGCCTGGCGGATACAAGAGGCCCCTTAGCAAAAATGGGCGCCATCGTTTATCACGCACACCACTAGAAGGGTCATCCTAACTGTTGTTCGTTGTCATTAATTGATGGTGCGGTGAAGGACCGCGGCGATTTGGCGCATTTCGTCCGCGAGGGCGATGAATTCCTCGGGAAGTAGGGACTGCATGCCGTCGCAGAGCGCTTTGTCCGGCTCGTGGTGAACTTCGATGAGCAGGCCATCGGCGCCGACGGCGACGGCGGCACGGGAAAGCGGCAAAACTTTGTGGCGCTTGCCGGTGCCGTGGCTGGGATCGACAAAAATGGGGAGATGGCTGCGTTTTTTTACCGCGGGAACGACAGCGAGGTCGAGCGTATTGCGCGAAAAATCGGAGAACGTTCGAACGCCGCGCTCGCACAGCATGACGTTGTAATTGCCCTCGGAAAGGATGTATTCGGCGGCCATGAGGAACTCGTCGAGCGTGGCGGACATCCCGCGCTTCAGTAGAACGGGCTTCTTTGCGCGGCCGGCGCGTTTGAGCAAGGAGAAATTCTGCATGTTGCGTGCGCCGATCTGGATGACGTCAGCGTATTCCTCGACGAGGTCGAGCGATTCGTTGTCAATCGCTTCGGTGACGATGCCGAAGCCGTATTTCTTGCGAACTTTCGAGAGAATCTTGAGGCCCTCTTCGCCGAGGCCCTGGAAGCTATAAGGAGAAGTGCGGGGCTTGTAGGCGCCGCCGCGGAAGAGTCGCGCGCCGGATTTCTTGACGCGTTCAGCGATAGTCAGGCATTGCTCCTCGGTTTCGACCGCGCAGGGCCCGGCCACGAGCGCGATCTTATCGCCGCCGACGATGACGTCGCCGGAGGGCGTTGGGATTCGCAGGATAGTGTCTTCCAGCTTGGTATCGCGGCTGACGAGTTTGTACGGTTTGCTGACCGGGATGCACTCGACGACGCCGGGGAGTGATTCAAGGATGCCGAGGTCGATGGCGCCCTTGTTGCCGGTGATGCCGATGGCCGTGCGGATGGACCCCGGCATGGGGTGCGCCTTCAAGCCGAGGCTTTCTATTCGCTTACAGACTTCGCGAATCTGTTCCTCGGTGGCGTGCGACTGCATTACAACCAACATGGATGGCTCCCCCGGCGCCGTGCGTGAAGATTGAGTTTACGGCAAGGCGATGCGGTGCCGCAAATGGACGCGAGACCAGCGATTTCGCGCGTGTGATAGAATAAATAGTTTATGACAGAGCAGAAATTGTCCACAGGCATGCCTGAACAACCCATCATCCAACCGACACAGTTCGACCCAGAAGACGAATATCGCCCGGAGCCTGAACCTGAACCGCAGCCGCCACCGTGGATGGATGGGACCTTTCGGATCGGGATTCATACCTCCATCGCTGGGAGTTATCTGAACGCGCTGGAATCGGCCCGGAAACTGGGCTGCAACGCACTGCAAATCTTCTCGGCCAGCCCGCGCATGTGGCAGGGCGGCTCGGCGCGGATTCCGGACGTGGACGCGCAGGCGTTTCGAATGCGCCGGGACGAGTTGCGGCTCGGGCCGTTGGTGATCCATGCAAATTATTTGATCAATCTGGCGTCGGAGCAACGCATGCTGCAGACGCGCTCGATCCAGGCATTCCACGATGAGATCGTGCGCGCGATGGCGTTGGGAGCCGATTTTCTGGTGGTGCACCCAGGGGCGCGAGGCGAGTCGACGACGGGGCAGGCGATTTCCACGATCGTGGAGTCGGTGAAGCAGGCGTCGAAGCGCGCCCCCATGGGCGGGCTGCGAATTTTGATCGAGAACACCGCAGGAATGGGAACGGCGGTTGGCGCCCGGCTGGAGGAAGTCGGAGAGATTTTGGCGGGGCTGCGCAACTTGCCGGTCGGGGCGTGCCTGGACACGGCGCACCTTTTCGCCGCCGGATACGACATCAAGAGCGAGGGCGGACTGGCTTCGACGATCGGACAGATCGACGGCGCGATTGGGCTTGAGAACGTGCCGGTGATTCACTTGAATGATTCGAAGATTCCGTTGGGCGGACGCGTGGACCGCCACGAGCATATCGGAGAAGGAAAGATTGGAGCGGCGGCGTTCGCCAGGATTTTGCGGCACCCGCGATTTGGTACGGCGGCGCCGGAAGGGTTGACGGGGCGGGCGTTTGTGGCCGAGACGCCGATTGATGATCCCGGCGATGACCGGCGGAACGTGGCGATAATGTGGGAGCTGGCGGGGTTGCAGGAGCAGGCGCCGGCGGCGGAGAAGGGATTCTCCATGCTGACGGCAGCGCTACAAAAAAGGATTTCCATACACCGAAAAGCAGAGAAGAAAAGAAGCGCCGCCACGGAGACGCACAGGACGCCAAAACGCGCAGCAAAGAAAACGCGGACCAACAATGGCGGAGCAAGGAAAAGCTCAGCGAGGAAGAAAAGGGGATAAGCAGGCGTGGCGGAACAGAACACACCAGTCAGCGCGACAGCGACAGGGTCGGGATACGATCCGCAGAAAATTGAAATGAAGTGGCAGAAGCGCTGGGCGGAAGCCCGCGTATTCGATTCGGACGTGGACCCGTCGAAGCCGAAGTATTACGTGCTTGAAATGCTGCCGTACCCAAGCGGCACAATGCATATGGGCCACATGCGCAACTATGCAATTGGAGACGTGGTGGCGCGCGTCAAACGCATGCGCGGATTCAACGTACTGCACCCGATGGGCTGGGATGCGTTTGGCCTGCCGGCGGAAAACGCGGCGATCAAGAACAACACTCACCCTCGCGAGTGGACCAATAAAAATATTGCAGAATTTCAACGCGTGCTGCGTCGCTTTGGGTTCAGCTATGACTGGCGGAGGGAGATTTCGACCTGCGAGCCGGAATATTACCGTTGGAACCAGTGGTTCTTCCTTCGCATGCTGGAACGCGGGCTGGCCTACCGCAAAAAGAGCCGCGTGAACTGGTGCCCGAAGTGCTGCACGGTGCTGGCAAACGAGCAGGTGATTAATGGCGGTTACTGCTGGCGGCATGAAGACACGCTGGTTGAATCTCGCGAGATCGAACAGTGGTTCCTGAAGACGACGGAGTATGCCGATCAACTACTGGATGATTTGAAGGAACTAGAAGGCAAATGGCCAGAACGCGTTATCCTGATGCAACGGAACTGGATAGGGAAGTCGGACGGCGCAAAGGTGAAGTTCGCCGTGATGGGCGTGAAAGGCGCGAAACCCATTGAGATTTTCACAACGCGCATTGACACGATTTACGGGGCGACAGCAATCATTCTGGCGCCAGGACACCCCGCAGTAGGCAAACTCTTCATTGGGCACCAGAGTGGAAAGCTCCGGCCGGAACTCAAAGCAAAACTCAAGAAATTGGACAAAATGCGCCAGACTTCGGTGAAGACCGAAGATCTCGCAACAATGAAAAAGGAAGGGTTGTTCACCGGCCGTTATGCAAAGAATCCTTTTACTCAGAAGAAGGTGCCCATCTGGGTGGGGAATTTCGTGCTGATGGAATACGGCACGGGCGCCATCATGGCGGTTCCGGCGCACGATCAGCGAGATCTGGAGTTCTGCCGAAAATATAAATTGCCTGTGCGGGTAGTCGTGCAGCCGCTCGACGCGGAACCGATTGATGCCAAAAAGTTGACCAAGGCATTTGACGAGCACATGCAGGGGAAGCTGGTGAATTCGGGACCTTACAATGGTCTGTCCCCCAAGGAAGCGATTGCGAAGATGGCGGCGTTTGCGAAAAAGAAGGGGTTTGGGCGGACGGAAACCATCTACCGTCTCCGCGACTGGGGAATTTCGCGGCAGCGGTATTGGGGCACGCCAATTCCGGTAATTTATTGTTCACGGGACGGAATGGTGGCCGTGCCGGATGAGGATTTACCGGTGCTGCTTCCGCCGAATCCGAAACTAACTGGCGAAGGAGAATCGCCGCTGGCGTCCACGCCGGAGTTTGTGAATACGACCTGCCCCAAGTGCGGAGGCCCGGCGCGGCGCGAGACGGACACCATGGACACTTTCGTGGATTCGTCTTGGTATTTCTACCGCTACTGCGATCCGCACAATGAAAAAGCACCATTCGATTCCGCGAAGGTCGGTTATTGGTTTCCCATTGACCAGTATATCGGGGGGATCACCCACGCAATTCTGCACCTGCTCTATTCGCGGTTCTGGTGCAAAGTCATGCGCGACCTGGGTCTAATCACTCACAACGAGCCTATCGCGCGGCTTTTTACCCAGGGTATGGTCCAAAAGGGCGGCGTGGCCATGTCCAAATCGAGAGGCAACGTTGTCGGCGCGGAAGAAATGGCGCAAAAATACGGAGCCGACACGGGGCGTCTCTATACATTGTTCGCTGCGCCGCCGGAAAAAGACCTGGAGTGGAGTGAGGAGAGCATCGAAGGCTCCTGGCGGTTTCTGAACCGAGTATACCGGATGGTGGAGCGCCACGCGGAGGCGGTTCGCGGAGCGAAAGGCGGAAACGCCGGCGGTGCGGCGGCCTCTCCAAAGGAAAAGATTCTTCTGCGCAAAGTGCATCAGACGCTCCGACGCGTGACGCAGGACTTCGAGACGCGCTGGCATTTCAATTCTGCGATCGCGCTGGTCATGGAGTTGACCAACGAGATTTATCTGCGGGAGCCGCTGGAAGAGGGCGTGCGGCAGGAAGTTCGCAAGGAATTGCTGGAACTGCTTACGCTGATGCTCGCGCCGATGACGCCGCACCTTGCGGAAGAGCTCTGGGAAATGCTCGGACATACGGGCGGATTATGGACGGCGGGATGGCCGGCATTTGATGAGGCGTTGACGCGCGAGGACGAAGTAGAAATTCCCGTGCAAGTGAATGGACGTCTGCGGGGCAAGGTGAAAGTCGCCGTGGGCACCGAGGAGGAAGAGGTCGTAAAACTAGCGCAAGCCGATCCGGGAATTGCGCCGCATCTCGCCGGCAAAAGTATCGTGAAACGAATTTTCGTGCCGAACAAATTATTGAATCTCGTCGTGGCGTAGGGGCGGGGCTTGCCCCGCCCGCTCCCGCTACAAAGGCAATCGGTAGGCAAGCGCGGCGCGAGCGAAGGCAATGGAGGTAGCATGATCGACAGCGCGGCAAAACAAGCTGCAGAGCGAGCGCGAGAGCAGGGAGGCAGGATGAAGGCGGAACTCGGCGGCGTGGTGGTTCTCGATTTCGGCGGGCAGTATACCCAGCTGATTGCCCGTCGCATCCGCGAACAGGAAGTGTTCTCAGCCGTTCTGCCATGCACGTCTTCCATCGAGGAAATCCGCAAGCTGCAACCCGCGGGAATTATTCTCTCGGGCGGGCCGAGCTCGGTTTATGACGCGGAAGCGCCCAAGTGCGATCCAAAGGTGCTGGCGCTGGGCATCCCCGTGCTGGGCATTTGCTATGGGATGCAGTGGATCACCCACACACTCGGAGGCACGGTAGAAAGGGCCGATCGGCGGGAATATGGCCGGGCGCAATTGAGCGTCGATGATTCGAAGGAACAGGGTGGATCCCACTTGTTCAGGGGGGTGCCCGCTTCTCTGCGCGTGTGGAACAGCCACGGTGACCGGGTTCGAACGCTCCCGGAAGGTTTTCGAACCATTGCGCGAACGGAAAATGCCATCGCCGCAGTCGAGCACAAAGAGAAGAAGATTTATGCGGTTGAGTTTCACCCGGAAGTGAACCACACCGAGCGCGGAACCGACTTGCTTAGAAATTTCTTATTTCGAGTGTGCAATGCAGAGCCGAAGTGGAGCGGCGCGGCTTTTATCGAAGAGACGACGCGAGCAATCCGCGAGAAGGTGGGGAACAAGTGGGCCATCTGCGGGCTAAGCGGCGGCGTGGATTCCACGGTTGCGGCGGTGCTGGTGCACCGGGCGATGGGGACCCGGCTGACCAACATCTTTGTAAATACGGGAATGCTGAGGAAGAACGAGTTTGAAGAGACGCTGGAGATGCTGCGGGATCGACTGAAACTCCGCGTCATCGGCGTGGACGCTTCAGAGCGTTTTCTCGCTCAATTGAAAGGGGTTACGGACCCCGAGGAAAAGCGTAAGCGTATCGGCAGGGAATTCATCGCCGTGTTCGCGGAGGAAGCACAGAAGCTCCAGGCGGGTGAAGCGCATGGGGAGATTGGCTACCTGGTGCAGGGAACACTGTATCCGGACGTAATCGAGTCGGTTTCCGTAAAGGGGCCTTCCGCGACCATCAAAACGCATCATAACGTCGGGGGATTGCCGGAAAAGATGCCTTTTGCGCTGATCGAGCCGCTGCGGGACCTCTTCAAGGACGAGGTGCGCCGGATTGGGAAGGAGCTGGGCCTGCCGGAAGAGATTTTAGTGAAACACCCGTTTCCGGGACCGGGGCTGGCCGTTCGTCTGCTCGGGGAGATCACCCGTCCACATCTGGTAACTCTCCGGGAGGCCGACGCCATCGTGGTTGAGGAAATTCGCCGTGCCGGGCTGTATGTCAAGGTGTGGCAAGCATTTGCGGTGCTTCTCCCAGTCCGGAGCGTCGGGGTTATGGGCGACGGGCGAACCTATGGGCTGACCGTGGCCGTAAGGGTGGTAGAATCGGATGACGCCATGACGGCGGACTGGGTGCGGTTGCCTGGGGAAGTACTAGAACGTATCTCCACCCGCATCGTCAACGAAGTGCCCGGAGTGACAAGGGTAGTCTACGATATCAGCTCCAAACCGCCGAGCACGATCGAGTGGGAATAACTCTGCGAGAAGGCTTGGCAACGGGGAGCGGGAGCGGACTAGGGACGCCCGGAAGGAAACCTTGCTGAAAGCTGCCAGCGGGGAAAAAAGAGACCGCGCAGCGGGTTTGCGCGGCCTTTCCCTTTGAGTCCCTGATGAGACAGAGCAGCGACAACCGGAGAAGTCCGAAGGCAGGACTAGCGGTTTGCCATTTTCTGGGCCATGTAAAGGATGAGTTTACGGTCCCCATCCTCCACTTTGCTCAGCAAGCGGCGAAGCTTGTTAAGAAAGCGTGCATCTTTGCCGACGCTTCCCCAGGCAATGTCATCGGACGACTTGCGCTTAGGAAGATTCGGCAACTGCGGCGGTTCCTCACCGTCATAAAAGAGTTGATAGAGTGGGCACTCGAGAGCGCGAGCCAGCTTTTCCAACGTTTCGATGGCCGGGACGGTATGACCATTCTCTACGCGTGAAATGTAGCAACGAAGCAGGCCGGTACGCTTTTCGATGTCGCCCTGGGAGAGTTTCTTTTCTTCGCGGAGTGCGCGAAGGCGGTCACCAATAATCATGAAGGTATTATTCCATATGGATAAAATGCAAAGCAAGCAAAATTTTATCGACAACGAAGTGAAACAAATGATGCAGGCTCGGACAAACCGGAGATAATGGCCGTAACCAAAAACCTATGGCGCGCGTCCCAAAAGTGGAGCCTTTCGACCCGCCCCCAGCGGTGAGGGACGTACCTGGGCGCGCCGCCAAGCCTGCTGGCGCGACGGGCGACCGCGAATTGGTTCGCCGGGCGCAGGGAGAGGACCAGGAGGCGTTTGAGGAGCTAGTCCGCCGCCATCAGCACCGCGTATTTGCGGTTGCGAGTGGAATCCTGCGAAGGCGCGAGGATGTGGAAGATATCGCCCAGCAGGTTTTTGTTAAGGCTTATTTTTCGTTGAAGCGATTTGATCAGCGAGCGGCATTCAGCACTTGGCTCTATAAGATCACGGTGAATGAGTGCTGGGACCTGCTGAGAAAGAAAAAGGTTCGGCCCCTGGTGTACGAATCCGATCTCAGCGAGGAACAGGCCAGACTGGTCATTACGGCAGGGGAAAAAGAGAACCCCGGGCCGGATATCAGCGAGCGGATCGTAGCGCGGGAACGCGTGGAGCGGCTGCTGGAAGGATTGGATGAACGGGACCGGCTGATGCTGATCCTGAAAGAAGTGGAAGGGTTTTCGATCGAGGAGATCGCGGAAGTGCTGAACCTGAATGGCAATACGGTGAAAGTGAGGCTCTTTCGGGCCCGGCGCCGGGTGGTGAGCCAGGCCAAGAAGCGCGGAGATTGAGGACCAAGGTAAGAGCGGTAAGGAGGCGGGTATGTGGAACCTGCTGAAGAAGCATGAAGAAGATTGCATGAAGTTGCAGGATTTGCTGGAGGAATCCGCAGCGGCTCGTCCTGAAGCTGTCCGTGTCGAAGAGTTGAACGCGGCCTGGCCAGCAGCGCAGCGCGCGCACATCGCCGCCTGCGAAAGCTGCCAGGAAGCTGCAGAGGATCTTCTCGCGACCCGGGAAATCTTCAAGGGAGTTGGCTCCACCAAAGAGATTGCGAGGCCGTGGTTTGCGAATCGTGTCATGGCAGCCATCGCCGCGCGCGAGAGGGAATTATCGGAAATGGCGAGCACGTGGCTGGCGGTGCCGAAGTTTGCTTCGCGGCTGGCCGTGGCTTCGGGGGCCCTTTTGCTGGTGGCCAGCACCTGGTTATATGAAAGACCGCTTCCGGCTCCGAACCAGCAAGCTGGCACATTGGCTGCACAGGAATCGCTATTTGAGTCGCCGGCGCCCGCGAATCAGGATGACTTGCTCGTCCCAGTACAGGAGAACAATCGATGAGCGAAATGTCGGCAACTTGGAAGGCAGCCCTGTGGGTGGGCGTAGTGTTCCTTCTGGGTACGGCGCTGGGTGGAACCCTGGGCTATTCTTATGCGCATCATCTGGTGTCGGCGGCGAACACGCCTCTGTCTGAGCCGGCCAGGCGAGCGCACCGTGTGGAGCAGCTCACACAATTGCTGAATTTGACGAGCGCACAGAGCCAGCAGGTGGACGCGATCCTGTTGCAACGTCATACCGAGGTGAAGACGATTCACGATCAGACGGATGCGCAGATTGAGCAGATCCGTCAAAAAGGCCGTGACCAAGTCCGCGCGATCCTTACGCCGGAGCAGAAGCCTAAGTTTGAAGAGTTTTTGAAGAGCCTCGATGAGCAGAGAAAGCGCAATGGCTCCCCGCCAGGGCGCTAGGAATTCAGAACGGCCACTTTTTCAGAAGGCAAAGCTACTTTCCCAGAGCATCCGGTAGCCCGCGATAGTAACGAAAGCCCTCGTACGCCTTTCCGTCTTTCATCTGAATGCGCTTGCGTGTTATCTCTTTCATTTCGTTCAGCTCGGCTTCGGTCAATTCAGGCTTGTATTTCATCCAACCTGGTCCAAACTGGCTGACGTATTTTGCCCCGGCGTTCACCTTTTGGTCGACAAAGCCGCTGATATCGACGACGGTGTTCTCATCTTGATGGTCGTAGTCATTGTAGAAGAGATATTCCGGAATCATGTACTCCTTGAGACCTTCTTGCGTGATCTGCCCCTCGAAGAGCAGGCGCCACATGGCGGCGCGTGCTGCGTCGGCGGCTAAGTAAGCGGCAGCACGGTGATCGGACTTGTGCCAGCGTTGGTAGTTCTTGCCTGGATCCCAGGCGAACAGTACGTCTGGACGCAGCTTACGGATCCATCGAACAAGATTCTCCACCACCGCCTTGCGATCCTCAAATTCCAGCAAGCCGTCATCGTAGCCGAGGTTAATGTAGTGGTCGCCGGGGATGGCGAGCTCAGATAGCGCCGCCAATTCCTCCCGGCGGCGAATTTCGGCAAGCTGCATCCTGGAGAGATCCGGGTCCTGCGTGCCAACGTTGCCGGTTGTCAGCGTGACGACATAGACCTTATTTCCGTGCGCCTGAAGCAACGCCAACGTACCATGCGACAGTTGATCATCGTCCGCGTGGGCGCCGATCAGCATGACCGTCTTCCCTGTCCACTTTTCCACGGGGAGCTGGGGCTTTTGTTCCGTCACCTGCGCCAGGGCCGGCAGCGAAAAGAATGCGAGAACACAGCTGGAAAGAATTGCCTTCATGCGACCCTCCGTTTCAGGACTGAACTCCTTTTATCTGGGGCCAGACCGAGTTAAACGCGGTGTGCATCACACTTTGACGATGGTCTTGCCGATGTTGCCGCCGGTGAAGAGCATATTGATGGCGTCTGGACCTTTCTCAAGACCTTCCACGATAGTTTCGCGGTCCTTCAGCTTGCCGAACATTTTCCATTGACCCAACTGTTTCGCGGCTTCCATGAAGCGCGAAGCGTAATCGAGGATTAGGAAGCCCTGGATGTGGAGGCGCTTCACTATTACTGTGCCGAGGCTGACCATATTGGGGGCTTCTTTGGTATAGCCAGAGATGAAGCCGCAAACCACCACGCGGCCATGAAGATTCATGCGGTTTACGACTTCCTGCATGATTTCTCCGCCGACATTTTCAAAATCAATGTCGATGCCGCTGGGAGTGGCGGCAGCGAGCTTTTCTTTCCAGTCCGGATGTTTGTAGTTGACGGCGGCGTCAAAACCCAGATCCTCGGTGATCCAGGCGCATTTCTCGTCGGTGCCGGCGATACCAACGACGCGGCAGCCTTGAATCTTGCCGATTTGTCCGGCGATGCTTCCGGTAGCGCCGGCAGCGGCGGAGACGACAAGCGTTTCGCCCTTCTTTGGCGCAGCGATCTCCATGCCGAAGAATGCGGTGAGGCCGTTGGTGCCAAGCGCACCGAGAAAAACGGTGTCCGAAACAAACGGAATCTTCGGCAATTTTTGGAAGAAGGTTTTTGCGGATTTATCAATGATGACGTAGTCTTGCAGGCCCGTGAGGCCCGAGACGCGGTCGCCTTTCTTGTAATCGGGGTGGCGCGATTCGACGACTTCCGCGAAGCCAATGGCGCGCATAACTTCGCCGATTGGCACCATGGGAAGGTAACTATCCGCGACCATCCAGACGCGCATGGTCGGGTCCATAGAGAGATATTTTACCTTCGCAAGAGCTTGACCTTCCTTCAACTCGGGCACCGGCGATTCGACTAGCTGAAGATCGCCGGGGGCAAGCAGCCCTTTCGGACGATTCTGAAGCCGAAGCTGGCGATTAATATTCGGCACTTTAGAAAGGAATGTCTTCGTCGGAAATTTCCGGGCCGCCGCCGGAAGCGGCGCCACCTCCGCCGTAAGAATCTTCAGCGGGCGCGGCATGGCTCTCAAAATCCTCGCCGCCGCCGGAGCGGGCTGCTGTGCCGCCGCCTCCGCCAGCTGCAGCGCCTTCGGCACGGCTACCCAGCATGCGGAAGTTGCTGGCGACGATTTCAAAACTGGTGCGCTTCTGGCCTTCTTTGTCTTGCCATTCGCGGGATTGGATGCGGCCTTCGACGAAGATCAGCGAACCCTTCTTGAGATACTGTTGGGCGATTTCAGCTTGTTTGCCCCACACGACGATCTTGTGCCACTCGGTGCGCTTCTGGCGCTCGCCGTTCTTGTCTTTGTAAGACTCATCGGTGGCCATGGAAAAATTTGCAACGGCCTGGCCGCCGCCGGTGTAGCGCGTTTCTGGGTCGCGGCCCAGACGGCCGACAAGAATAACTTTATTGACAGACATAAACGAATTCCCCCTGCGACGGCGAAGATAACATGCGTGGCACGAAAAGGGAAATAAAGGCGAAGAGAGAAATGGAACGACGCCAGGAAAAACTGTCGAGCGCCAAGGTAAACCGAATTGACAATGAAGCAGAGCCAGCCTAACGTTTCCCATCGTTCCGGCGAATGGAGGAGTTCAACGTGGACAGGAAAAAAATCGTTTTGCTGACGGTGCTGGCGGGCGCTCTTGCATTGGTGTGCGCGGCGCGGAACAGCCCGAAGGCGGAACAATCCGCAACACGGTCCGGCATCTTCGAGGGCCGCGGGGACATCGGAACGGTTCTTCACGCGGGTTCCGTGGAATACGACGCGGCGAAACGAAGCTACACGATTGCCGGCAGCGGCGAGAATATGTGGTTTACCGGCGATGCTTTTCAATTCGCGTGGAAGAAAGTGTCCGGCGACGTGACGCTGACGGCGGACATTTCGTTTCTCGGCAAAGGCGTGAACGAACATCGCAAGGCGGTGCTCATGATCCGGCAGAGCCTCGACGCGGATTCGCCGTACGCGGACGCGGCGCTGCACGGCAGCGGTTTGACTTCGCTGCAATATCGCGAGGAGAAAGGCGCGGCCACGCGCGAAATCCAGGCTAACATTTCCGCGCCTGCGCGGTTGCGAATTGAAAAGCGCGGCGCGTACTTCTCGCTGTGGCTCGCGGATGCCAGCGGCGAATTTCGCCCCGCGGGCGGTTCCACGCGGATTGCATTGAAGGAGCCGTTTTACGTGGGAATTGGCGTCTGCAGCCACGATAAAGACATTGTGGAACGCGCAGTGTTCTCCAATGTCGATTTGAAGGCGGCGGAGCCTGCCGCCGTTGGCGCTTCCGCTTCCACGCTTTACAGCACGCTCGAAATTATTACGGTGGCATCCACGGACCGGCGTGCGATTTACGTTGCTCCGGAGCGGTTCGAGGCGCCCAACTGGATGCCCGACGGCAAGAATCTGCTCTTCAACAGAAACGGGCGCGTCGAGAAGATTGCCGTGACGGGCGGGACTCCGCAGACCATCGACACGGGATTCGCGGCGCACTGCAACAACGACCACGGCATTTCGCCGGATGGTACGCAACTGGTGATTAGCGACAACTCGCAGGAGGAGCATCGCTCCCTTGTGTACCTCGTGCCGATCGACGGCGGCGCGCCACGGCGCATCACGCAGAAATCTCCCTCGTACTGGCATGGCTGGTCGCCGGACGGGAAGACGCTGGCGTTCGTCGGCGAGAGGAACGGCGATTTCGATATCTATGCGATTCCCGCCGCCGGAGGCGAGGAGACGCAACTGACGACCGCCAAGGGACTGGACGATGGCCCGGAATACACGCCCGACGGCAAGTACATTTACTTCAATTCCGAGCGCACCGGACACATGCAGATCTGGCGGATGCGGTCCGACGGAAGCGAGCAGGAGCAGGTGACGTTTGGCGAAGACAACGATTGGTTTCCGCACTTCTCGCCAGATGGGCAGCAGATGGTGTTCCTGACGTATGACGCGAGCGTGAAAGGCCATCCGGAGAATAAGGATGTGATGCTGCGCATGATGTCGCTGAAGGACAAGAAGATCACCGTGCTGGCGAAGTTGTTCGGCGGGCAAGGAACGATGAACGTGCCTTCGTGGTCGCCGGATGGGAAGCAGTTCGCATTTGTCAGCTATCAGCTGGTTCCCAAGGAAAGTGCAGGGAAGTAAGGACAGACCATTTGCCACGATCCAAGTCTTGCGACCCGCAATCCGTGACGCGCGACTGGTCGCGGAGAGAAACCTCACCCGTGAAGGG
>Ga0209527_1000065_pt1 | contig 20770 bp, 17 predicted proteins | sample JacPinW_OM2H0_M2_FD_187968 | JGI IMG/M metagenome (GOLD analysis project Ga0209527, IMG submission 187968) | Forest soil microbial communities from Algoma, Ontario, Canada - Jack Pine, Ontario site 1_JW_OM2H0_M2 (SPAdes) (version 2) | ecosystem: Environmental > Terrestrial > Soil > Boreal... | reverse complement strand
CCCCAGCTCAGCAGACACAAACCTTTCCCCAGCCTCAGGTAATGCACCCTCCCCCGGCTCTGGGTACGGCTAGCTACACTGGCCCTGAGCAGAGTCTGCGAAACCACTTTCATCCTGGAAGCGGTAAATCAAAGGAGGTTGATATGTTTGCTCGATTCGTAACTATGCGTTTGAAGAGCGGTAATTTGGCCGAATTCAACCGCATCCTCGAAAAGGAAGTCATTCCACTACTGCAGCGCCAGAAAGGTTTCCGGGAGGAAATCGTGCTGACGAACCCGAATGGGGCAGAAGCGGTTGGGATCAGTATCTGGGAACAGAAAGAGAATGCTGAGTCCTATAACCGCGAGAAATTCCCCGAAGTCCAGCAATTGCTGGCGAGGGTGCTGGAGGGAAATCCGCAGGTCAAAACGTACGAAGTCTCGCACTCAACCGTTCACAAAATCGCCGCTCACGTAACAGCGTGAAGACGACCACCTTCCGTTGTACATTCCATTCAGACGATGCTGTTTCGACTGGGGCGGGCTTGGGCTCGCCCCCTCGGCTTACTTCCTCCGTGAGCGAACCAGCACCATAAGAAACGCAGATGTATGGCTGTTCAATTCAAGACACACGGGCGACTTGTTTGATTCTTCCGTGGCGCGAAAGTTGCCCGTGCTTGTTTGGAGCGATGATCCAAGGCCTGCCATATTGCGCCACGCGAAAGCGATTCTCTGCAAACAGGGAATGCGCCTTCGCATGGATCAGTCATCTAGGCTGTAGCTCGACCTCTGAAGAAGTGCAGGAGGAGCATCACGATACCGATGACCAGAAGGATATGAATGAAACCGGTAGAAACGTGAAAGGCCAAGAACCCAAGCAACCAAAGAACAATTAGAACCGCGGCGATTAATCCAAGCATGTATTCAACTCCTTTTATCTCTTAGCGCGTGCCAATCAGAAATCCTTTTGTCACACACAGCACGTATTCCGATTTATCGTCAGATTCGTGCTTGTTATAAGGCTGTCAGATTAGAGAATTCAAATCTGTTCGATATGAGTCACATTCGCAAATCAAATACGCCGGCGAACGCGGACAACATTTTTATAGCACCGGATTCTTTGGATACTGAATGGAATGTATTCCTGCCGCCGCTTTGGAGTGCAAAGAGCTGCGGGCGCACCTAGGCAGGCCCGGGGAGCGCCTGGCGCCGTATGCAGCGCCAGGTGCGAGGGCCTGGGCCTTAGTTATTACTTCTGGGTTGGATATACCTTAGTTCTTCTGATCTGGATAGACGAACTCGATGCCGGTGTTATCACCGGGGTAGAACCACGCCTTTAGGGCTTCTGGTTGGCGGGAGGGCCGCTCTTCGAGTTGAAGGATGGTTTTGTCTGGGGTTTCCATCCGAGAGTCCGAAATACCCCGGACCGTCGTAATCAAATGCATCTCGTCAGCGTTGTAAATTGCGACGAGGGTGAGATCGTTGGAATCCAGCAGCTTGAATACGTAGGTGCCCGCGGGAAGCACTTTCCCGGGAACCTGAATGGGTTGGTTGACAGTAACAGTCGTTTTCCTATCCCATGCGTCGGCCCGACCCTTTGGGACAAAGAAAGTTCCCAACAGCATCAGGCAGATCATGCCAGTGAACATTTTGCGGTACATAGTTAAATCCCCTTTCTTAGGTATCCGCGCTGCAAAGTTCATAACGCCGCGGAATTTAGTTCGTGAAAGAGAAAGGCATTCTGGCTGCCAAACGGCACCGAAGACGACTGCGGGGAAAGGAACGTCCTTTCAATGACTTAAGCCGGCTGCGCATTTTTCGCAAACTGCTGGGTGGTGGCCGCGAGTCCGTACCGTGGCAGCGGTGTCAGAATTGTGGAGCCAACCTCAAAGTCAGCGTAGACCGCTCCGGATGGGAAACAACCCTTAAGCGAGACGCCACCTTTGCGAATGACACGGCAGCATTACCTTGAGTTGCTCGTGAGTCGGCCGCAGCATTCAGGGCGCTCCGGCAAGGCGGAACTGTCCCATCCACCGCCCAAAGCCTGGACAAGCAGCACAGCCGCCACCATGCGGCGGCCGAGAATATTGACCGCAGTGACTTCATCGGAGAGAGCCGCGCTCTGGGCAGTTGTTACTTCGAGGTAGCTGGTGACGCCACCCGTATAACGAGTGTTGGCAAGTGCGAGGTATTTTTCGGCTGCGGTGACGGCCGCATGCTGTACTTGAGCTTCGTGCTCTAGAATCCGAAGCGCCGCGACATTGTCCTCGACTTGTTGAAAACCGGCCAGCACAGTTTGGCGATAGTTAGCGACAGCCTGATCGTACGCGGCGACGGCCTGGTCTGAGGCAGCTCGCCGCCTCCCTACGTCGAAGATAGTAAACAGAGCAGACGGCCCAGCCGACCACAAAATGCTTGGGCCGGAGAGTAACGTTGTGGGAGAGCCGCTCTCAAAGCCTCCCACTGCTGCCAAGTTGACGAGCGGATAATAGGCGGACTTGGCGACGCCAATCTGCGCGTTGGCGGAGGCCATGAGGCGCTCTGCGGCTGCGATGTCAGGTCGCCGCTCGAGCAATTCTGAAGGCAGTCCCACGGGAATCGGCGGAGGAGGCATCGTGAGAGGAAGAGGAGCGAGACCGAAAGATGCAGGAGGTTTGCCGATCAAGACTGCTACGGCGTGCTCGTACTGTGCACGAGCAACTCCAACGTCGATGGCCTGCGCGCGGGTTGTCTCCAGCTGAGTCTCGGCTTGCTGCACTTCCACATCGGAAGCAATGCCTCCTGCAAACCGAGTCCTGATTAACTCCAAGGCTTGCTCATACTGCGTTACGGTGGAGTTTAGAAGCTGCTCCTCGGCATCGAGGACGCGCGCCTGGAAGTAGTACAAAGCCAATTGTGAATGCATAGAGAGGTTGACGGCTGCCAAGTCGGCCGCGCTGGCTTGTGCCTGTGCCCGATAGGATTCCACGGTGCGCCGTACGCGCCCCCAAAGGTCGATTTGGTAAGACAATTCGAAAGGAATTTGGAAATCGTTGTAGGTAATGCCATTGAATGCTGGGCTGTGAGGCTGACGATTGCCGGACGACTTGGTGCGGGTGGCAACGGGATCCGCAGTGACCGTTGGAAAGTAATCGGCTCGGTAGTAGCGGAGCACGGCGCGAGCCTGGGTATATTGGGCCTCGGCCGCCTTCAAGTTTTGGTTGGAGACGTTGACCTGCGCTTCGAGGACATTGAGTTGAGGATCCTGAAAAATTTCCCACCAGTTACCATCGAGATTCTGGTCATTCGGCTGGGCAGGTTTCCAATCGCCCACCTCTTTATAGGCTGGAGGGACCTCTGCTGTTGGGCGCCGATATTTCGGTCCAACCGTGCATCCGCTCACCTGGAACGCGGCTATTGCGAGCACAACCATCCAGCGACATGTTTGGCGCCGGTGCGCAACCCAGATCAACTTTCGAGCGCCTTTCACTTGGTATCCCCGGGCAATGTTGCCTGAACGATTTGGACTTGCTGCCCGGTAATGAGGGAGTCGGGTGGGTTGACGATGACCTGGTCGTCCGGCTTGAGGCCGGCGACGATCTCGATTTGATTGCCGAAATCGTGCCCAGGGGTCACGGCAGTAAGCGCAACTTTGCCATCCTTCACGATGCCCACTCGTAAACCCTCCGAGCGGAATAGCAAAGTATTGACGGGGAGCAGGAAGGTGGAGGCCTGGGTCGGGACAGCCAAGTGGACCTCCGCATAAGAGCCAGTGAGCAGCGTGCCCGAAGGATTGTCCACATCGATTTCAATCAGCAACGTGCGGGTAGTGACGGTGATGGCATCGGCAGTGCGGACCAGTTTTCCGCGAAACTTGCGGCCTGGAAACTCAGTCAGACTGAGATCCGCGGTCATGCCGACTTTGACCCCTTGCGAGTATTCCTCCGGGACGTTTACGTAAACACGCAGCTTTCCAGGTTGAGCGATGTGAAAGAGATCGGTTTTCACTCCGCCACCGCTGCCAGAATTGATCAGATCGCCGATATCAGTATTTCGCGCAGTGACAATGCCATCGAACGGGGCGTAGATCTTTTCAAAAGATACCAGTGCCGTATACTGCTCCACGGCCGCCTGGTCTGCTTCGACGATCGCCTTATTCGCATTGTAAGTACCGACGGCATTATCGACGTCTTGTTGGGAGACGGCGTTGCTTTTCAAGAGTCCCTGATATCGGGATTTGGTGATAGCAGCGAGCTCTAAATTTGCCTGCGCGGTTAGCAGGTTGCTGCGGGCTTGCTGGAGTTGCTGGTCGACTTCCGGAGTTTCGATAACGGCAAGCAGTTGGCCTTGTTTGACGCGTCCTCCAATGTCGACGTACCACTTCCTCAAATACCCGTTGGTGCGGGCATAAATCGGCGAGGTGATGAATGGTTGTACATTTCCAGGAAGGATGATCTCCTGGGCAGGTGCAGTTTGTTTTGGTGAAACAACTGATACCGCGGTGAGGGCGACTTGCGCAGTTTCCGCCTTCAGCGTTGTCCGTGCTCTTACACGGGACAAGATGCCCGAGACCAGCAGGGCCGCGACAGCGATTAGCGCAATTGCCACGCCCAACCATCGTCTGTGCGGGCGCTTTCCTCTTCCCGCATCATTCGAGGGGGGCGTTTGCCCGCCGATTTGTTTTCTCTCTTCAGTTTGTTGCGACATAGTGACTCCACACAGATTTTTGCTTAGTGCTGGTATTCCGTTTGCGCTGGATGCCGGCGCGAACCCTGCAAAACGCTGAAAAATGCTGGGACAAAGAACAGCGTCGAAACCGTAGCGAATATCAAGCCGCCGATGACCGCCCGGCCGAGGGGAGCATTTTGTTCACCGCCGTCTCCTAGTCCGAGCGCCATGGGCACCATGCCGATGATCATGGCCAGAGCGGTCATCAGCACAGGTCGAAAGCGCGTGAAACCTGCCTCCAATGCGGCGCTGATGGAATCGCTTCCTTCTTGCATTTTTTCCGTGGCAAAGCTCACGACCAGGATGCTGTTTGAAGTTGCGACTCCCATGCACATGATGGCCCCCATGAGTGCGGGAACGCTGAGAGTCGTGTGGGTTATGAACAAAAACCAAGCAATGCCGGCGAGTGCCGCGGGCAGCGCGGAAATCATGATGAAAGGATCGAGCCAAGACTGAAAGTTCACCACGATTAGCAGGTATATGAGGACGATGGAGAACGCCAGCCCGCTGAGAAGACCGACGTAAGAGGCTTGCATCGTCTGAACCTGTCCACGGACAACGACTCGAGAGCCACGCGGTAATTGCTGGCGAGTATCGTCAATGATTTTGTAGATGTCGCCAGCCACGCCGCCCAGATCGCGTCCCGTGGCAGCCCCAAAGATGTCAATGACGGGCGCTACGTTGTAATGAGAAACCACTGCCATTCCGGCCCCTCGTTGCGTTGATACTAGACTGGCCATGAGTGACGGAGGAGCCGTTGGGTCCGTGCCGGTGACTGGAATGTTCTCTACATCCTGCAGGGTGTCCGTACGATATTGCGGCGTTTGCGTGGCAATGAAGTAGCTGACGCGATTCTTGGGGTCAACCCAGAATGTTGGGGAGGTTTGGAAGCTGCCACTCAAGGACACCAGCAAATTTTGCGCAATATCGTGGGCTGTGAAACCAAGTTGCTCTGCTTTCGTACGCTCGACCCGCAGGCGCAGATAGGGCTGATCGAAGGGCTGCTGGATTCGCAAATCTGCGGTTCCCGTAATGTATTTCAACCTGCTGAGCAGCGCATCGGCATAGCGCTGGTTTCCTTCCAGGTCGTTTCCCACGACTTGGACATCGATCGGAGCCGGCAAGCCAAAGTTCAGGATTTGGCTGACCATGTCGGCCGGCAAGAATGCGAAGCTCACGCCCGGAAACCGTTTTGGGAGTGTCAGACGAAGCTGGTGTATGTAGTCATCCGTCGGATGGTGCTTGGCGGAAAGAGTCACAAGGATGTCGGCATCCGATGAGCCGACGGGAGCCGAATTGCTGTAAGACAGATTGATGCCGCTATAGGGCAGACCTATGTTGTCGATGACATTGTGAACTTCGCTTACCGGAATCTGCTGTCGAATCGACTGCTCGACTTGGTCGCAAAGGTTGGCGGTTTCTTCGATGCGCATTCCGGTGGGCGCTCGCATATGAAGCTTGAAAGAGCCGCTGTCAACGCTTGGAAAAAAGTCCCGGCCTAACCAAGGAATCAGAATCGCGAGAGAGCCAAGGCAGCTCGCGAAGAACACAAGCAAAAAGGCACGCCGATGGTGAAGACAAGTCTCCAGCAGGCCGCGATAGCTGTGACGGAATCTCTCGAAGGACTCTTCAAAACGCTTCTGAAGCCGAACGAGCGGATTGCGGCTGGGTGCATCTCCTTCCTTCTTATCTCCTCGCAAGAGGTACTTGGCCATGGTCGGGACGATGGTCCGGGAAAGCAGGTAAGAGGCCAACATAGCGAAAACCACAGCTTCGGCGAGCGGCACAAAGAGATACCGCGCGACGCCGGACAGCAAGAACATCGGAGCAAACACAATGCAGATCGACAGTGTCGACACGAAAGCTGGCGTCGCTATTTGCGACGCGCTATCCAGGACAATCGTGTCCATGTCCTTGTCCGGCTCTGCCTCCCTGTTGCGATTTATGTTCTCGACCTCAACAGTCGCGTCGTCCACCAGGATGCCGACCGCCAAAGCGAGTCCGCCGAGCGTCATAATATTGATCGTTTCACCGAGCGCGCTAAGCACAATGATAGAGGTCAGGATTGCCAGGGGGATGGAGGTCGCGATGATAACGGTGCTTCGCCAACTGCCCAGAAAAGTGAGAATCATGAAAGCGGTCAGGCACGCGGCAATCAGCGTTTCGCGGACTACTCCACTGATCGCGCCACGAACAAAAATCGACTGGTCCGCAAGCGGTGCTATATCCAGCTGCGTTGGAACCGTGGTCTTAATTTGAGGCAGAAGCGCCTTGATGCCGGCGATTACGTCCAGGGTTGACGCGTTACCCGCCTTTTGGATAGTCAGCAAAACGGAGCGCTGTCCGTTGACACGTACAATATTCGTCTGCGGGGGGAAGCCGTCGCGCACCCAGGCGACATCTTTGATATAGATGGTAGTACCGCCAATCGTCTTGATCGGTATTCGGTTCAGGTCGGTAATCGTCTGCGGTGCCGCGTTGGGAATGGAAACATCGTATTCCCTGGAGCCGATCTTGGACGTTCCTGTGGGCAGGATTAGATTTTGCACGCTGATCGCGTTAACTACATCCAGCGCAGACAGACCCTTCGACTGCAACGCGGTGGTATTCAGATCCACCTGCACTTGGCGCTGTTTACCGCCATAGGGATAGGGCACCGATGCGCCAGGCACGGTGATGAGCTGCGTCCGAATAAAATTCAGGCCGTAGTCGTTTAGCTCTTGCTCTGACAGGTTTTGCCCTGAGAGAGCCAATTGGAGAACCGGCACACTCGATGCGCTGTAAGCAAGAATGAGAGGTGGCGTGGACCCCGCGGGCAACTGCTTGAGTTGGGTCTGAGAAACCGCCGTAATCTGTGCAATGCCCTGTTGAATGCTCGCGGTCGGCTGCAGAAACACTTTGACAACAGCAATTCCGTAGAGGGATTGCGATTCGACGTGCTCGATATTATCAACAGTGGTGGTTAGCGCCCGTTCCGTGATGCTAACGATGCGGTCGGCCATGTCCTCAGGTACGAGGCCGTTATAGGTCCAGATGATGCTGACAACGGGAATGTTGATGTTCGGAAAAATATCCGTTGGCGTGCGGAAAATCGCAAGCGCCCCCATAATCACGATGAGTATGGACATCACCACGAATGTGTACGGCCGTTTCAGTGCTAGTCTGACAATCCACATGATTCACCCCTCCGGCTTGGCCGGATTCCAACAATCAAATTGACCTCATGTCCTGTGTTTCGGGGTCCGGTCATCCAGGGTCGAGACTAATTGCTGGGCCGCTGGGGGCACAGCCACTGTTCCGGACAGAACAATGTCCCTCGCAGGAATTTTCTTGCCGTACACGCGGCGGTTGTCGCCATTGTCCGGACGAATTGTGGAGCCTTCAAGGGAAACTCCGGCAAACAGGCCACGCGCCCTTGAGTAGCTCAAGATTTCGGAACGCAGGGTCGCGTCCGTATCAGCTGACGCATCGCGGCCGACCGGGCCCGCGGCCACGGAAGCGTCGCCTCCCAGCTTGACCTTGCTGGCGAGAATGCCCCGCGCGCCGCGTTCATTCATCACGAGCAACACAAAATCCGTAGCTTGTCCACCGATCTGAAAGCCAAAGCTGCCGCCCTCGAGGGCCATCATCGTGGGAGCGCCCCAAGGTCCCCTGAAGTCTTCCCCCTTGCGGCACGACATTGCGCCCCGTCCGTAGCTTCCGCCAACGATGAACGCGGCCTTTAGGACGGAGGGAAAGACAACGACGCAATCCGCCTTGTCGAGTAAGTCCTGCGGAATGTTGTCTGGGACGCTGAGAATCTCATTCAAGACCGTGCCACAATTTCTCAATCGGTCGTCATCTTTGTTTTGGTCTGATGCACTCGCCACCTCAGCTACGAGTGGTAGAACAGCCAATAGCATGCCGCCCAGACAGGGCCACAACTTTCTCATGTGATTTCTCCTCATTAGTTTTTAAGTTCTTACTCGCCCCTGACTCTAGACAATGCAGTCCGGATGCCACCGTGAAGCGCGATTGAAATATTCTGGAAACGATTGAAAACAGGACGCTTAAGCCAGGCGGAAGGAAAACCAAGTGTGCGGGGCCGACGTGCGGAGAGCCCAGCAACTGACTGCCTGTCAGCACACTGACAGGGAGTCTTTTAGGATTGCGATCGACTCTCCGGGAGAGCGAGGAGCAGGGTAAGCGGGAGTACGCCCTTCTAGGTCCCGCGGGATTTGAAGTGTTCCTCTCGTGGAGTGAGCTACGAACTCGGAGCTGCAGAGCCGTCGAAATCGCATTTGACCACGAGAATGGTGACATCATCATTGAAGCCAGCCTCGTTGCAGAACTCTGCCGCACTGTTGAAGATGTCGCCCATGAGACCTTCTGCGGAGAGTGAAGAACCGCGTCGTACTACGGCGGAAAGGCGCTCCATGCCGAATTCTTCGCCCAACTGGTTCTCCGCCTCTGTTACACCATCCGTATAGAAAACCAGCACGTCGCCGGCAATCAGGTCTGCCGAGGTCAGTTCGCAGATTTCTTCTGGAGATATTCCGATCGGCAGGCAAGTCGAATTCATGCGCGTGAGGGTGTCCGTCTTTGCCCGATACAGAAGTGCGGGATTGTGACCGCAGTTGACGTAGTGGAGGGTCCGTGCGCGTGCATCGATTTCGGCGAGCAGCAACGTAACGTAGCGTTCGCCATCCGAAACGGAGTGGATTCCCGTGTTCAACCGTCCCACTATCTCCAGCATGTTTCGATCGTGATTCGCCTCAAGCTGCATGGCTGCCGCCGTCGCGGACATCAAGAGGGCAGCGGGAACACCTTTTCCAGCTACATCGGCAATGACGATCTGAATGCTGTGCGCGTCGACGGGGATATAGTCGTAATAATCGCCGCTCACGCCCCGCGCTGGCTGCATCATGCCTGCTATTTGGAGTCCGGCAATGGCGGGTTTGCCCACCGGAAGAAACAGGCGCTGGACTTGCGCGGCCAGCTCCACGTCGTGAAGGAGATCGTCACGCTGCTGCTGAACTGTGTTGGCGAGCGCTTCCCGCTGCTCGATATACCGCTGAATTAAATAAACAACAAAGCCGAAGCACAACATGGCGGAGAGATTGTGGAAGATCCGGAGCCCCGGGTTGAGATTCCGCGGGGAGTTATAGTCATGGAACAAAATACAAACCACGATGAGGCTATAGTTGATGTTCCTGCGCAGGAAAATCGCGCCGACACCAAGAGGGAGAATGTAGAGGTAAACAAGCGAAATCGAAACAACGAGATGGTCTGCATACGCGACCGCGCCAAACGCCCCCAAGACCAATACGAGTGGCAGCCACGCCGCTCCATTTGAGGCCACTTCCTTCCGCAGAAGAGACTGCAAGAAAACCCTTTCGCGAAAATCGCCCAACTTGGCCAGCGTAAAAGGTCGAGAAGTGATGCTCATTTCGGGTCCGTGTCAAAAAAAATGGTACACGTGCTGGCGAGTTCAGAGATCAAACCTACTTCCCCGTTCGTTGGCTCGGCACTTTGTAGCCGTCGGTAAGCGTCTTTAGGAAAGCGACGAGGGCATCTTCTTCCTGGTTCGTCAGTTTCAGGTTGCCGAGTTGTCTCTTGTTGAGGTTGATTGAGTCCTCTGCCTCCGGCCAGCAAGTGAGCTTTTCGCCGGAATCGCCTGCCTTGCACTTGGGCAGGACGTCGCGCGTGTTGTAAAAATGCACTACTTCTTTCAGGCTTTTGAAATAGCCATTGTGCATGTAGGCCTTGACGAAACTTGGCGTGGGACGCATGTCGACATTGCGCAAAGTAGGTACCCGGAACTTCGCGTCGAACTTCGGCGCGAGTTTGATCCACCCAGAATCAGGATTCAGTTGACCGCTATCGCTTTGCAGCGTGCGCAGGAAGGATCCGACTCCCGTATCGAGGTACGTCCCTCCCGCGAGGTTGGCGCTATAGCCGCGCTCGTCGGGCGCGTTCTCGTAGTAAAACTGCAATCCCGGATTTCCTGGGACGCCGAGGTTACTGGCGGTGAAATCCGTGAACAGGGGCTCTTCACCGGGCCCGCCATCGCGATGGCACTCGTTGCATCGAGCCTTGCCGCGGAACAGCTCATAGCCCAATTTTTCCTGCGGGGTGAATTGATCCTTTCCTGCCTGCACGCAGTCATACTTCGACGTGAAGGGACTCACCTCTGGCGAGAACTCGTACGAGGAAATGGCCAGCGCGAATCCGTCGTAGACATGATCGGCGCGAGCTCGGTCAGCAGGGCTCAGGTGGACCGGGAACTGATCACTCGCCGGTGGCGGCCCTGGAGTCGCGCAAACTTTTTCCACATTGGGAGGCCATGGAATGGTAAACGAGTCCGCGCCCCACACGGTCTCAAAGAGCTTGCGATAGGGAGCGTTGGAAAGGCGGTACGCAACACAGGCCGAATCGGGCAAACCCATTTCTACGGGATTCGTCGGCGGTCCCTGCGCCTGTTCGGCGCTTGGATTCTGCAGGCGGTAGCCACTCGCGCGCATATCCCAGAAATTCCCACCCACAAAGTCACCCTGGAGCGCGTTGTAGTGGAGCACCGGTGAGAAAGGTGCGTACATGTAACTCTGAGGCTTTCGGTTGCTGAATCGCGTTCTGACTGATCCTGGATACGACACGGTAGTCTCATTCAAAGACTGCATCGGCCCAGTGAATCCCGTCTCCGGCGTATGACAGAAACTGCATGCTTCGTTCTGATTGACGGAGAGGCGCTTATCGAAAAGCAGTAACTTTCCTAGAGTGCGGACCTGCCCCTGGTGATCGAGCGTGGTACGGTCCATCTGGCTGAGAGTGTCGGCCTCAATCCGATCGACGTCGGCAACGACCCTTGCAACATCCTGATCGAACGAGGGGGGCATCTGACCGCCGAGGTTGCTCGGAGACTTTCCTTCGCGGTAAATGGGGGCACCAGCCTGCGGTTTACCGGCCACTGAGCCAAAGAGCGCGCCGAAGGTGACGAGAAGACCGAATAGCGATGCGGCGAGATTTCGATTGCGCATGGTTTCGTCATGCCTCCCGTCAGCGTTCATTCCGCCTTGTGCCACGTGGAATCCGGGTCATAGGCGGTCATCGCTTCCGCAAGTTTTGTCGTGTTGGGACCAAGATCTTTTTCGTAGATGGTCCCCGATTCGCTGACAATAAGAGTCATCACACCCGAGGAGCGGTAGTCTGCGGGATACGCGACAAAGGCGAATCCCGCGCTCATCTTCCCGTCGACGACATAGTTTTTGGCTCCGCCCGGTGCATGTTTTCCTTGACTAGTGAGGATTCGGAAAAAATAGCCATTGAAGGGAACATGCTCGCCAACTTGGTCGGCTGGGAGATTTTGGCGCGCGTAAGCGATGAGAGGGTTGATGGGGCTATCGAACTCATCGCTAGCACCGTGCCAATACAGCCCGTTGTGTCCTCCTTCATCGCTGACCAATTTCTGGGCGAATTGTTTGGGGAGGTCACCTGGCGGGCGGGCAAAATATTGGTTTTGTGCTTCGACCAATTCGTGGCATGCGTCCATGGCCGCGAGTTCATTTCTGCCGATGCGCCGGAATACGATTTCGTCTTTGCCTGCGGCCGTGTCGAAATACCACGAACCGTTGCTCTTCACCAAGGGGATCGGAAAGGGCCAGTTTTCGGCTCCGACTACCAGGGTTACAGTTCCGTTCGTCTCTGTCACGAACCGATGCATCTCCTGGTATTTGACGACGAAGCCGACCCGAGCATCCAAATCTTCCTGTGGGTCGCCGGACGAGAGGACTTCCTTTCCGGCTACTCCGAGGATGCTCAATGGAGCTTGTTCGTCCTGTGCCTCCATTGCACCAAAGAGTGTGCGACCGGCCTCTTCGGCGGAGGCAAAGGTCCGCTGCCCCGGCTCCTGGGCGAACATGGGCGCGGACGAACAGCCCAGGGAAAGTACAAACAGAACGGAAACTCCAAATCGAACAAAGATCTTGCAATCAACTTGAACAAAAATCGAAATCCTACGTAGCATGATGTTCCTCTCCATTCTTGAATTCTCGATAAGCTCTGCCCGCGGGTGCAGCGATCAACGATGTCGTCCACCGCCGCCATGGAAACCTCCACCGTGGGAGCCACCTCCAAAGCTCGACCGCCCGCGGGAGGAGAAGCCTCGGACATTGCCACCGTGATCAAAGCCACTGAACGCGCCGGAGCGTGTTCCTGGTTGAGCGTGAAAAGACGAGCGCCCACCTCCGTGGAACGCGTTGCCGTGGCTTAAATTGCCATGGTTGAAGTTGCCGCGGTTAAAGTTACCGTGGTTGAAGTTGTTGCGATTGATGATCGTTCGGCTGTGGGAGATGTAGGTGTTGTGGTTATAAATCACCCGATGGCCATGCCAATCGCATCCCCAATGATGCCAGCCCCACCCAAATCCTCCGAAGAAACCAACCCCGAAGCCGATTCCAAATCCAATCCCCGCTCCGGCGAGGAAGATCCCCGGCACGGGATACCAGCCTGGATAAGCGACCATCGGCTCGCCATACACGAGCCAGGGATCATACGCAGGCACGTAGACCACCTCAGGATTGGCTGGTTCAATGATGATTGTGTTGCCTTGACTTGTTACCCTCTCCTGTTCATTGCTGTTCAGGTGGCCGGCCTTGTGAGCCTGCTGACGCATCACCTGGACGGCATCCGTCACATCCTGTTGCTCGTTGGCATATGCGTCGCCGAGGGATGACGTCCAAGATAGGTTCTTGTCCATATTTTCAAGAACCGAAGGAAATTGTGCGAGGGCCTTTACGCTAGGGTCCCAAGGCTGTTTGTCGACTTCTTTCGCCAGCTCTTCACCCTTGAGGTTGGCATGACTCTGCATCCAGCGATCCGCCTCGACAATCTCGGTTGGATACGTTGACGCCGCGAGAATTTGCGCAACGAGGGCATCGGGGTACAAGGCGATTGGCGCGACGAGTTGCTGCAGCTCTTGAGGAGAGTGTGGCACGGGCGGCGTTGACGGCTGTTCGCTGGCTTGGCCCGTAGGACCGAAAGACGCGGCTTGCGCAGAGAATCGCACAAGCAAACAACAGAGAAGTAGGATCAAAACCTGCTTGGACCACTTCAAGTTCATGGCAAATTCTCCAGTACAAAAGTGAGATTGTTCCGTCCGCTTGAATTCAGCGGCCAAAAAACTTCATGAGACCGCGCCCAAAGACGAGCTCAACCATCTGCGAACAAGCGCCACTGGGCGCGCAGCCTACCGGCATGTCATTGCGGCGAGCTATGCCTTCCAAGGCTTCCAGTTCCGAAAAAGTTGCCCCACACGTCGGTTCAAGATTTCATGGCCGGCTTCGGCTGAAATGCCGGCATCATTCTCCTAGTGCCTGAATCACTCAAGCGACGCTACTGGGAGAGGCAACACGGCTGCCAAACGTCTTGGGTCTGTAAGTGATGGAATGCAAAGGCCGAAGGCAAAGACTGGCACCTCGCGGAATGCCAGCACGCGAACAGTCTGTCTCAATGCCGACAGTCTGACCAGGCGCGGCTGCTTGAGGCTCCCGACATTTGTATCGAGGTTCGTAGGTTGCAACCGAGCACATAACAGTTGGTGGCCACAGGAAAATGTACAGCGGCAGATAGCAGTAATGTTTGTGGTAGCGATGGAAGAAGCGCGCTTCCTGCTTCCCATGCCGGGGTGTGTCCGTGGCTGGGACTCCAGAAAGCGCGCGACCAGCACTTCGTCGATGGCCGCGGGAGAATAGGCAATCTTGTTGTAGCGCTCGGCTGCGGGGAACCGGCAGGCGTCAATTCCAGCCGGTTCAAAGAAACAAGTAGATTCCCCGCAGGGCAACTTCCTTCATCGTGATGCCACGAGCTCGGGAACCCCGGAAAGCTTTGCGTATTCTTCTTCAGCTAAACGGAAGGAAGCCGCCGCAACGTTCTGCTCGAGATGTTCGATCGAGGAAGTCCCTGGGATAGGCAGCATGACGGGCGATCGCCGCAGGAGCCAGGCCAGCGCTATCTGCGTGGGGCTTGCATGGTGGGCCTCCGCGATCCGGTTAAGCACTTCACCGGCAACTTTGCCTGCTCCCAGTGGAAACCAGGGAATAAAGGCAATTCCATTGCGCTCACAATAATTCACCACGTAGTCCCATTCGCGGTCGGCAAAGCTATAGCGGTTCTGCACACTGACGATGGGGACGATTCTGCGCGCTCGCTCGATGTGCTCTTGCGTGACGTTGGATAACGCGACCAGGCGAATCTTGCCTTCGTTTCGCAGTTGAGCCAGAGTTTCCACCGATGCCTCAAACGAGACGACGGGGTCCGGAATATGCAATTGATAAACGTCGATACGGTCCAGGCGCAGTCTCTTGAGACTTCCCTCAACCGCCTTGCGAAGATGCGAAGGAGTTGCATCGTGGGTCCACTGATTTGGGCCGGGACGGTTCCAGCCTCCCTTGGTGGCAATTACAAGGCCGGCCGGGTACGGAAACAACGCTTCGGCAATCAGTTCCTCGCTTACGTGTGGGCCGTAGGAATCTGCGGTATCGATGAAATTGATATCAAGCTCCACGGCCCGGCGAAGGACCCCTAACGCGGCCTTGCGGTCCTTTGGCGGCCCCCAGATACCTTCACCGGTAAGGCGCATCGCCCCGAAGCCGAGACGATGCACAGAAATTTCCCCGCCAAGCGAAATGGTTCCAGCTGCACTTGCCGAAAACTCTTTCTTGTTCATGATTCACCTCCAGAATTCTTCCTTTGACCCTATACCACGCTAGCGCTCACGACTCCAGCTTTTCAACCGCCAGCGCCCGCAATCCCGTGGCGTCCAGCTTTTTGTCTTTGACCGCGGCTCCAGGAACACCCACATGGTCGAGGGACGATGTCCCTTTTTCATAACTTCTCCATGTACACAACAAACCTCCTGGCAATTGCTGTGCCATTGATCCGCTACTCCTAAATCCTTTCTTTTCGCGATTGGGGCGTTTTTTCGTTGAGCTCGGCGTCACAAATCTGACACCCGTGCCAGAACGCAGGCGCGTTTGGCCCACATCGCGAATTCACGAACAACTGGCAAACGACTCAATCACTTGAAATGCATTCTCGACCGAAACGAATCTGCATGCGCTGACCAATTAAATTTCAGTACAGTCGCTCTCAATGCCGCGTTTGAGCTAGATGCAGGAGATGGATCGAATGAGATTCCTAATTCGCAACCGCGCGCCCGTCTGGACGCGACTGTCGGAATCCTGACATCGCTTGCGCTGTATGCGGGCGCGGAGAAGGTCCGGCAACTGATCGACGATTGCAAAGTCCTTTTGGGCCATGCAGATATGCGCGTAGCGCGAAAAGGATTCGCACGGAAAGAATCTGGAATCAGAATTGCCAGAGAGATGAGTGGATTTACGAAAGGCAGGTCGGGTATTCAGCATGAATCCAATCACGCCGGAAAAAAATAAGCTCGGATTTGTCGGAGTCGGCTACATGGGCCGGCCGATTGCGCGGAGGTTGCTGGAAGCCGGCTTCAAGTTGACCGCCTTCGACAGGGACCACAGCAAGGCGGAGGAATTAATTCGATATGGCGCTACCGTCGCGGAGAGCATTTCGCAACTTTCCGCCAGCTGCAACGTCGTGTTGTCGTGCCTTCCGACCGATGAGGCCGTTCTAAACATCTATGGAGGACCCGACGGCGCGTTCGCCAATGCGCAGCGCGGCTCAGTGGTCATAGACCTGAGCACGGTGTATCCGGAAACCTCGCAGGGACTTTCGAGACTAGGGTCCGAGCGTGGCGTCGACGTCCTCGACGTAACCATATCGGGAAGTACTCCGGCCGCCGAGCACGGGGTGCTGACTTTGTTCGGGGGCGGAGACCAGGGATGCTTCGCCGCCGCCGAGTCGATCTTCCGCGTGATCGCCCGAAAGTATTTTTATCTGGGGCCGAGCGGCTCCGGAGCGACGATGAAGCTGGTGGTGAACACCCTGCTGGGAATCGGAATGCAGGCGATTGCCGAGGCCGTGGCCCTCGGTGAGAAGGCTGGTCTCGATCGCCATCGTTTGCTCGAGGTGCTGTCTCAGACGGCAGTCGTCGCCCCGGCGCATGCGGGAAAACTGCAGAGAGCTATGAATGGCGACTATAGCCCGCAATTTCCGTTACGGCTTATGAACAAGGATTTCGGCCTGATTCTCAATCTCGCGGCTGCCGTGGGGGCGCGAATGCCCGCGACCGCAGCCGCTTTTGAGGTCAATGCGAGGCAATCCGAGCAGGGAAACGAGCAAGACTTCTCCGCCGTGATTCTGCGAATGGAAAAGCAAGCCCATCTGGATTTTACGGACGAAGGGCGTACTTGAGTTGGCACCCTAAGGAGAAGCCGGTCTAACAGGATGGAGTCTATTGCCGTCCTGTGCGTTCGAAGTGAGGGGCGGCGATGATTCAATTGAAGGTGAATGGAGTCGAGCAGTCGTTCGACGGCGATCCCGAAATGCCTCTGCTCTGGTACCTGCGCGATGTTTTGGGGCTGACCGGATCGAAGTTTGGCTGCGGCGTTGGGCTTTGCGGCGCATGCACGGTCCACGTGAATGGACAGGCCACGCGATCCTGCGTGGCAGCCATGCGCGATACGGCCGGAAAAGAAGTCACGACGGTCGAAGGCCTCGAGAAGAACGGATTGCATCCGGTTCAGAAGGCCTGGATGCAAATCAACGTGCCGCAATGCGGCTATTGCCAGGTGGGACAGATCATGCAGGCGGTGGCTTTATTGAACAGCAAAAAGAAGCCGGCCGATCACGAGATTGATGAAGCGATGTCCGGAAACATTTGCCGTTGCGGAACGTATCAGCGGATTCGCGCGGCGATTAAAGCGGCGGCGGGGGAAATGGCATGAGCGCGATTGAGAACGTGAGCCGGCGCAGATTTTTGACGGGAGGCATCTTCGCGGCCGGCGCGCTTGTGCTGGGTGTCCGTCATTACTCCAAGCTTTCGTCCGGCGACAAACTTCCACACGATACAAACGCGGACCGCGCCACTTTACATCCCAACGCTTTCCTCGGAATCGACGCAGACGGCACGGTGTGGATCGTGGCTAGCCGCTCGGAGATGGGCACGACAAGCCGTACTACCCTACCGCTCATTGTCGCCGATGAACTGGACGCGGATTGGAAGCGAGTAAAGATCGGGCAGGCCATTGGCGACAAGCGATACGGTGACCAGAATACAGATGGATCGCACTCCATCCGCTCGTTCTACGACGCGATGCGCGAGGCGGGAGCAACGGCGCGATTCATGTTGATTCAAGCTGCGGCTAAGCAGTGGGGAGTTCCGGCAGCGGAGTGCGAAACCGATTTGCATGTTGTTGTCCACCGCTCGACGAACCGCAAAGCGGGTTACGGTGAACTCGCCAGCGCTGCGGCGAAAATGCCGGTCCCCAGCGGAGAAGCGCTGAAATTCAAACCAAAGAGTGCCTGGCGTTATGTAGGCAAGGGGGAAGTGAGCTACGACCTCGAGGCACTTGTGACCGGAAAGGCGATTTATGGCATGGATGCCCGTGTGGACGGCATGCTGTACGCGTCGGTGGAGCACCCGCCCGTCCTCGGTGGCAAAGTGAAATCGTACGAGGACAAGGAAGTCTTGAAGGTCGCAGGTGTGCGTCAGACCGTTCCGATTGATCCATTCCAGCAGGCGCCGGCGTTTCAGCCGCTCGGGGGCATCGCGGTAATTGCGGATAACACCTGGGCGGCGTTTCAAGGCCGCAAGAAGCTGAACATCTCATGGGACAACGGACCGAACGAAACCTACGATTCTGATCCCTACAAGAACGAGCTGCGGGAGACCGCCCACAAGCCCGGGAAGGTGGTGCGCAATATTGGTGACGCGGATGCGGTGTTTGCCAAAGGTAGCAAGGTATATGAAGCGGACTACTACGTTCCGCTTCTGGCGCACGCTACGATGGAGCCCATGGTGGCCCTCGCCGAATTTAAAGACGGAAAAGTGACAGCGTGGGCTCCGACGCAGAATCCTCAAGCTGCGCAAGACATCATTTCGAAAGAGCTGGGGATCGCGAAGGAAAACGTAATTTGCCATGTGACTCTGCTCGGAGGTGGATTCGGCCGCAAGTCGAAGCCCGACTACGTTGCTGAGGCTGCGGTTTTGTCCAAAAAAGTGGGCCGTCCAGTGAAGGTGGTTTGGACCCGAGAGGACGACATCAAGTTCGACTACTACAACGCCGTCGCTTCCATGTATATGAAGGCGGCTCTGGGCGCGGATGGCAAGCCAACGGCGTGGCTACAACGGTCGGTGTTCCCCCCAATTCCTTCCATTTTTGATGTGAATGCGGTCTATGGCGATCCCAGCCATCTGCAGCAGGGCTGGACGGACATTCCTTACGATCTGCCAAATCTTCGCATCGAGAATGGCCCGGCGAAAGCGCACGTCCGCATCGGCTGGCTGCGCTCGGTGGCGAACATCTATCATGCGTTTGCTGTTCAATGCTTCACGGATGAACTGGCACATGCGGCTGGGCGTGATCCGCTCGATTATTTGCTCGACCTCATCGGGAAACCGCGCACGATCGATTTCAAAGGTGTGGATTACCCGAATTACGGAGCTGCTTTTGACGGCTATCCATGGGAAACCGGCCGTCTGCGCCATGTTACGGAGATGGTCGCGGAAAAATCCGGGTGGGGAAAGCGCAAGCACGGTAAAGGCACTGGTATGGGGATTGCGGCGCACCGCAGTTTCTTGACCTACGTGGCCACGGTCGTTGAAGTCGAAGTCCATGATCAGGGTGAGGTGCGGATCCCTCGCGTGGATACGGTTCTGGATGCGGGCCTGGTGGTAAATCCAGAAGCGACCCGCGCCCAGTTCGAGGGCGCTGCGGTGTTCGGCGCCAGCATTGTGCGAAGCGGCGAGATTACGGCCACAAAGGGCGCAATCAACCAATCGAATTTTCAGGATTATCCCGTAGCTCGAATGGCAGAGGCGCCTTATCAGACCAACGTATACATCGTGGACAGCGACGCTCCTCCAGCCGGCGTCGGTGAGCCGGGAGTTCCGCCCTTTGTGGCGGCGTTTTGCAATGCAATTTATGCCGCAACCGGCAAGAGAGTGAGGGATCTGCCGATCACAAAGCTGGGCCTAAGCTAACGTTCGCCGAGCCGATCGCAGAGAACCGCACGAAGCCGGAATCTAGAATTTCAAGAAGGAGAAACTATGTCAGGGAACAAGACTCTACAATGTGTGATCTGCACCTCTACAATTCTCACGGCAGTTGTCGCCGGCCTAATGCTCTTCCCCGTCTCGATTGCGCGCGCTAACCGCGGGCAGGAAAACGCTGCCGGCGTCGCGACGTTTCGAACGAAATGCGCGATGTGTCACGGTCAAGACGGAGGTGGCTCTGAGGTTGGAAAAAGCATGAACGTTCCGGACCTTCGATTACCGGCACTCCAAAAGCTGCCCGATGCGGAACTCGCCCAAGTCATTTCCAACGGAAAGGGCGGAATGCCTTCCTTCAAGAATTCGCTCAGCCCGGACGAGATTCACGCCCTGGTGACGCACATTCGCTCATTGCGTCAAAAAAAATAATCGGAACTATACGCTGCGTTCCCCAGCGCGGGCTCGATACTTGCAGTGATCTAGACGAAGTTAAAGTGGTCAGAGAAATTCCCTGCTCACTGAGTAATCTGAACGGGCCGGTCGTAGCCGGTCATTTCCAGATAGCCGGCGCCGCTGAGCAGTTGCGAATTGCGCCGACCGGTAAGAACAATGGCGCCTTCCCAATAAGTCGGAGAAATTCTTATCTTGCCGGTCAGCTCCTGCGATTTCAGCAGTGTTTTGGCTTCGAGTTCGACGCCTAATTTTGGAATCGCTATCTTCCACTGGATGGGATAGTCGGCACCGGTAAGCGGGCTCGTCCATTTTTCTCCAACGGGCTGCAGCATGAAATCACCCGAGCGCAGGTGTGTCGTCTTTCCTTCTGCATCAACGTAAGTGCCGGCCGAGTACGGATCAATCGAACCATCCTTGCGGCGAATGTGAAAGAGCATCACCTCCGTGCGGTCCTCAAGTTGGAGGCTCAGCCAGTCCCAGCCGGTTTGGTTGGGCTCAAGCTGATGGGTGAAGAACT
>Ga0209527_1000063_pt1 | contig 20848 bp, 14 predicted proteins | sample JacPinW_OM2H0_M2_FD_187968 | JGI IMG/M metagenome (GOLD analysis project Ga0209527, IMG submission 187968) | Forest soil microbial communities from Algoma, Ontario, Canada - Jack Pine, Ontario site 1_JW_OM2H0_M2 (SPAdes) (version 2) | ecosystem: Environmental > Terrestrial > Soil > Boreal... | reverse complement strand
AAGGATTATTAAAGAAACCGCACCCAGAGACGTAACCAAGAGGTCCACCACCGTCATCAAGGATAAAGCGATAAAGTGAAAATAATCTTTCTTTTTGATGTAATGCCGCGTGAGGATTCGAGCTATGATGAACGGCTTGACAGTCCTTTCCATGACGTGAAGAACCCGCTGCGGCCAATTAAAGCGTCGCCAGAGCGCTACCAAGACTTTCCGTAAAACGACAAAAACAAAAGAGCCGAGCACAGACAAAAACACGACGCCCAAGGCAGTTCCGGTTAGCGTGTGCTCAATGCCTTGCCAGTTCATTCCGTAGTTCTTGGAACAAGATAAATTCTTGCCTCGTAAATGAAACAACTTTTGGATGGTGGCTGCCTACGCCTGCGAGCGGCAGCTTTCTCCAAGTTGGGAGGAAGGCAGCCTTACTCAGTTCGCAGCGCAGTGATCGGATTCACATAGGTCGCGCGGCGCGCCGGGAGAAAACAAGCGAGCAACGCTGCAGCGGCGAGCATGAGACTTGAAGCGATCAGGGCGAATGGATCAGTCGGACTGACTTGATATAGAATTTGAGCAAGGACACGTCCCGCGGCCAACGAAAGGAGAAGCCCGACGAACACGGCGAGAGCGGTTTGCATCGCTCCCTGGCGCATGATCAACACGAAAACATCTTTGCGGTGCGCGCCGAGGGCCATCCGAATGCCGATCTCGCGGGTCCGACATGCGACCGCGTAGGCTTTAACGCCGTAAACGCCGACGACCGCGAGAAGGAGCGCGATCGTGCCGAAAGCGCCGAAGAGTGTCGCGCCCAATTTGACGATCCAAAGTCCGACGCATCGATCCACAAGATCGACATAAGGTGCGATATTGAGAATGGGCAGGTCGGGATCGATGTCGCGCAAGCTCTGGCGCACGGTCGAAATCATGCCGGCAACAGCGTGTTGATCCTGGGTGTTGAGGCGAACGTGAAGAAAGATGTTCCCGCTGTAGCCGTGGGCGAATGGCACGAATAACCGCGTCAGCGTGGTATCGTTCTGTACGCTGTGGCGATGGGTATTGACAATGCCGACGATTTCCATGTCGTTCGGCGAACCATCGCGGGGGGGGATCGTGTAGCGAACATGCTGGCCGATCGCGTCCTGGTTCGGGAAAAGTTTTTTCGCCATTTCTTCGTCGATGATGGCGATGCGCCGAGTCTCTTTGCTTTCGCATTCGGCCTGGGTGAAATCGCGGCCGCGCAGGAGCTTCACTCCGATTGAATCGAAATATCCGGGTGTGACAGCGGTATAGAGCGCGCTCGCGCCGGTGTCGGGCGCTTTTGGATCGGTGGAGAGCGTTTCGCGGGTCGACATGATCCGGCGCGTGTTGGTGAAATTCCCGTAGGGCAGCATGGTTCCAACGCCGACCGCGCGAACGCCAGGCAATTGTCGCGCGCGCTCCACGATGTCGAAGATCAGGCGACGCGCATCGGCCGGTTCTTTTTTCACTAGAGTGAAATCCATTTCCGTGACGAGATCGCCGGCCGCCACGAATCCGGGATTCAGTCCGGCGGCTTTGAGCGCGCCGCGGAAAAATAGTCCGGCCGCGAAGAGCAACATGAGCGAGAGCGCGATTTGCACCATGACCGAGATGTGACGCGGAGCGAAGAAGCGGCTGAAGCGTCCGATCCGTGCCGGCTCGCCGACTTGTTGTTTCAAGTCGTTCACGAGATCGGCTTTGGTCGCTTTAAGCGCAGGACCAAGGCTGAAAAGGACAGTGGCGATCAAGCAAAACAGAAATGTCACTGACAGCACCGCTGCATCCGGCGCAAGATCGACAACGAAGGAAAAGTTTATACTGCCGAGCAAGCCTCCGAGCGAGTGGAGCAGGAGATTGTTGCACCAAACACTGAGAACGAGTCCGACCACACCGCCGCAAACCGCGAGCAACAATCCTTCGCAAAGCAATTGACGCACGATCCGCCAGCGCGACGCACCCACCGCGAGTCGAACGGCGATCTCCTTGGACCGCGCCGTCCCGCGGGCAAGCAGCATATTGGCGAGATTTAAACACGCTATCAGCAACACGGCGCCGGCCATCGCCATTAGCAGTGTGCCGATCAACGTGATTGGGCCATCGTCTTCAGGCGATGTGCTCAAGCTGAACCGCGACGGTTTTTGAATTTGCACTTCGCGCACGAACTCGGCATCGGCCGCTTGCATGGCGTTGAACCGTTGCGACAAAACCGGCAATCGCGACTTCGCCGTGTCGATCGTCAGACCCGGGCGCATCCGTCCGACGAGATTGAGCGCATAATTTTTTGAATTAGAGAGATCGTGCATCGTTTCGGAATCGCCAAAAGCGGAGCCGAGCTGCGATCGAATTCCAAGCGGCACCCAAATATCGGGCGCGATCAGCGCGCTCGCGCCGCTGAATCCGTCCGGCGAAATGCCGATCACGTTGTAAGGCTGGCCGTTAATCTGAAGGGTGCTGCCGACAAAATCATTGCGCCCGCCCATTCGTTTCCAAAATCCATAGCTCGCGACCACAACCGGGACGTTCGCGTTCGGCCGCGCTTCCTCGGCGGTGTAAAACCTTCCCCGAAACGGTTTGACTCCCATCAGTGAGAAATAATTTTCCGAAGTCAGAAACGCGAAGCTGCGTCGCATCTCATGATCGCGCCCGATCCCGGCGACCGCGAACTCGAGCGCGGCAAGATCGACAAACAGATCGCCACCATTCTCACGAAGCTCGCGGTATTCGTTGTAGGAAAACTCGCGATAATCGTGGTTCGCATTTTGGCGGCAGTTGAAAACGTTAACCACTTCCTGCGGCCGCAGCGGCACCATCGGATGCAGCACCACGCTGTTGATCAGCGCGAAAATCGCTGAGTTCACTCCAATGGCCAGCGCCAGCGTCACTACTGCTACGGCCGTGAATCCTGGCGACTTAAGAAGCTGACGGAAAGCGAACTTGAAATCCTGGATCATGAAACCTCGGTTTGTTTTCATTGAGATGCAGGCTGCCTTAGCTTTGGATTCAACGATCTCTGCCCGTCGAAAATATTTCTCGTCAGTTGAAAGATTTTCGCTTGGACTTCGTATTCCTAATTAACCCTTCGACTTATGCCTGAAGCCTCGCCGACAGCTGCTCCGCCGTTGCCGAAATCGCAGCCCTCCTTTGGAAAGCGCTATAGCACAATCATCAAGCTGCTCGGAGTCGGCGCGCTTGTGCTGATTCTTTTAATTCCGCTGACGATGATCACCGGCGTGTTGAACGATCGCTTGCAACGCCGGAATGAAGCCGTGGCCGAAATCACTTCGTCCTGGGGCAAAGAACAAAGTGTGATCGGTCCAGTGCTCGGAATTCCGTATCAATACAGATTTAAAGCGGTCAAGGAAATGCCGGCGCCGGATGGAAAGATCGAGCGGCGGGAAGTGGAAGAGACGGCGATCGCGAATGCATATTTCCTTCCCGAAACGTTGAACGTTACGGGCGATGCGAAGACGCAAATGTTACATCGCGGGATTTACGATGCGGCAGTCTTTCGTGCGCAGGTGAAGCTTTCTGGAAAATTTGCGCCGCCCGATTTCGGCGCCCTCAAGATCGATATCAAGGATGTGCAATGGAAAGACGCCTTCGTTACCATCGCGGTGAACGATTTGCGCGGAACACGCGAGGGAATCGTGCTCGATTGGGGCGGAACAAAACGACCGCTTCTCCCCGGGTCGCAAGTTCCCGGTTATACGACGGGCGCGACGGCGCCTCTCGGCGGCGACAAGCCGATCGGTGTTCCGGTGGAATTTTCAATTCCGCTCGATTTTAACGGCAGCGAAGGAATTTATTTCGCGCCGTTCGGTGTCCAAAACGAAGCAGTCCTGAAATCGAACTGGCCGGACCCGGCATTTCGCGGAGCATTTTTACCGGCCGACCGTTCGGTGCGCGCGGACGGCTTCGATGCGAAGTGGAAAGTTTCCTATTACGGCCGCAATTATCCGCAGGCGTGGACGAGCCGTAATGGAAACGAACGGTTCACTACCAGCGCAGTTTCGGAATCGCTATTCGGCGCGCAGTTCTTGTCGATCCTGGATGCGTACCGATACGTCGAGCGCTCGATCAAATACGGCGTGCTCTTCCTCGTGCTCGTGTTTACAGCTTTTTTCCTTTTCGAAGTAACCGCCCGGCAGAAGATTCATCCGTTCCAATATCTAATGGTGGGCGCCGCGCTTTGTATCTTTTATCTGCTGCTGCTCTCGATTTCCGAATTTATCGGATTCAGCTATGCGTATCTGATCGCGGCGGCTGCCTCCACGTTCCTCATCACTTGGTACTGCCGATTTTTCCTCGGCGGCGGAGTAAGGACGTTAATGATCGGCGCAGGTCTGGCCGGCGTTTACACTTTTCTCTATATCACTTTGCGACAACAGGATTACGCGCTTCTGATGGGCGCGATCGCACTCTTCATCGTGCTCGCGGTCGTGATGTATGTGACGCGCAAAGTCGATTGGTACGCGCGTGACTCGGGTTAGCAACAATCGAAGCGAAAATCAGAGCGACTGGACGCTCTTGAGCATTTCGTTGAACGCGTTGTAGAGCTCGCGGTGCTGAGTGACGCTGCGGCGGAGGACCGGTTTCAAATTCGCCAGATCGGTAATGTTGATGACTTGATCGACGCTGTGGACGAACGCGCTCATTGCGTCGTTGGTGGCGAAACGGTGACTGAGCAGGACAACGAAATGCTGACGGCGTTGCGTATCCGGACGGGTGATTAACTCTGCCAGAATCGGGTTTGTTTGCAGAGTTGACCCTTTGAAATTTTCGTAAACAATGACCACGTCGTAGTTGTAGGTCTTAAGCTTAAGTACCACGTCTTCTTCGTAGAGGCCGAGGTGCACTTTGTAGGTCATGTCGATTAACTGAGGCACGACGACTTTCTGATATTGCTGGTGATCGACGCAGACGAGCGCGGTATTATCGCCCAGATCGAAAAATGTCGTTTCGTGTTCCTGGTCCATAATCTTAGCGGAACGCGTTTTCCGGAAGATCGAGGCGCAGCCCCGAATCGAGGTCGGCGTCCACGCCGCGCGCTTTCTGAATTAAATCGATGCCGCGAGTGATCCGGCCTTTGCGTGAAGCAAACAGTCTGGCCGTTTCTTCGGTGATCAATTCCTGCTCGTAGGCGCGAAGGATCGATTGATCGAATGTCATCCAGCCGAACGGCGAGCTGGCTTCAATGATTTCGTAGAAGCTGCGGTGCTCGCCTTCGCCGATCGCCACGGCTTCCTGCGTGCGCAAGTTGTGACCCATGATTTCGGTGAGAAGCTGGCGGCCGCCACTCACTCTTGGGGCAAGGCGTTGGCTGACGATGTAGCGAAGCGTGTCCGCCAAGCGAATTCGGAGCTGTTGTTCTTCGCCCAGGGAGAAGAGACCGAGGATACGATTGATCGATTGGCCGGCGTCGACCGTGTGAAGCGTGCTTAGAACCAGGTGGCCGGTTTCGGCCGCCATCATTGCGATTTCGACCGTGGCACGATCGCGCATTTCGCCCACCAGAATGACTTTCGGCGCCTGACGCAAAGCGGCGCGCAGTCCAGTGGGGTAATTATTGAAGTCGTGTCCGAGCTCGCGCTGATTGAAAGTGGCTTTGCTCTTGGGATGGACGTACTCGATCGGATCTTCCAGCGTGACAACGTGAACCGGTTGGGTGTCATTGATCTCGTTGAGAATGGCTGCCAGCGTGGTCGTTTTGCCGCTGCCGGTTGCACCAGTGACCAGGACGAGGCCGGTTTTTTCTTTCGCGATTTCGTAAAATATTTCCGGCAGCCCCAGTGACTGGATCGTAGGCACTTCGCTTTGCAGTTTGCGAAGTACCACCGAAAAGTGGCCCTGCTGCCGGAAAATGTTTACGCGAAAGCGGGCTTCGTCGGCGAGGGAGTAACTGCAATCGCATGAGCCGCCGGTAAGGTAATCGTAAATGAGCCGGCGATTGCCTTGCATGAGAGTGAGCGCGATCTGCTCGGTCTGGTGGGGAGTCAACGCCTCGATTGGTGGATCGACATATACCGGTTTTAGCTCGCCGAAATCCTCAACCTGGAGCGGATGACCGACGGAAAAGTTCAAATCGGAAATGCCGGTGTAGGTTTTCAGCATTGCCGATAAAATTCTGTCCAGATCCGGAACTCTCATGGGTCGATGTTATTCGTCTGTGGCGTCAGCTGGCGGTTCGGCCAGAAACTGGCGGAATCTTTTCTTGTCGATGCACTTGTCGTAAGCTTCTTCCGGCGAGATGCGCGCGTGCCGGAGGTGATCCATGATGGCGTCGTCCAACGGCTGGTTGCCTTTTTTCTTGCCGACTTGAATCATGCCCGGGATTTGGTGCGTTTTTCCCTCGCGCACCAGATTGGCGATGGCGGTATCGACCACCAAAATCTCAAGAGCCGCGACCCGGCCCGGTTTGTCGATTCGTTTGAAAAGGTTTTGCGCGATGACGCCCTTGAGCGATTCGGCCAGCGTAGTGCGAATTTGATTTTGCTGCGTGGTCGGAAAGACGTCGATGATACGGTCAACTGCCTTGGAAGCATTAGATGTATGCAATGTACCGAAAACAAGGTGACCGGTCGCGGCCGCGGTCAGCGCGAGCTCGATCGTTTCCAAGTCGCGCATTTCGCCGACGAGAATGATGTCAGGGTCTTCGCGCAACGCGCCGCGCAGCGCATTGGCGAAGGAGCGCGTGTGCACGCCCACTTCGCGATGCTGAATAAGACAGCTTTGGCTGCGGTGCACGAATTCGATTGGGTCTTCTACGGTGATGATATGGTCGTGGCGATGGATATTCGAGTGGTCGACCATCGCGGCGAGCGTGGTCGATTTACCGGAGCCGGTCGGGCCAGTCACCAGAACGAGGCCTTTCTTCAACATCGGAAATTTTTTCAGCACGGGCGGTAATCCCAATTCATCGACCGTCAGCACTTTTGAAGGGATCGAGCGGAACGCGGCCGAGATGCCGTATTTCTGCTGGAAGAAATTGACGCGATAACGCATGACGTCCGGGACTTCATAGCCAAAATCGACATCGAGCGTTTCCTCGAATTGCTTGATCTTCCCTTCCGGCGCGATCTCGTAGACCATTGCCTTCAGGTCGTCGTTTTTAAGTGGCGGAAAATCGACGCGCACCAAATCACCATTGATGCGCAACATCGGCGAGTTGTTGGTCGAAAGATGAAGGTCGGAGGCCTTTTGCTCCGACATCAATTTGAAAAAGGCGTCAATGCGAGCCATGGGCGTCGCGCCTTGGAGAAGCTAAATTGATGCCATGAACGGGTGATTGATGGTCCACCGCTCGAGGCTGCGCTGGCTCGAGTTAGCGGTTCGGCTGACGGGCTGCGTCCAGAGTGGAACGGACTTGTTCCAGCAACTTCTCGCGGCTGTACGGTTTTGGAATAAAGCCGCGAAGACCCTGGGCGAGCATCGAAGCGATTTTGGTCTGCTCGGCGAACCCGCTGCTCAAGACAACATTTACCTTTGGATTGATCGAGCGCAGCTCCTCAAACACGGCGTCTCCATCAATCACCGGCAGAAAGTAATCGAGAATGACGAGACCGATCTGCTTGCCCATCTTTTCGTAGATTTTGAGCGCCTCAAAGCCATCATGCGCGATTACGACCCGATAGCCCTCTTCGGCCAACATTTCCGACGCCAGGTCGGCCACGTCGGGCTCGTCCTCAATCAAGAGCAGGTACTCGCGGTTGCCGCTCGGATTTTTGACTCTGACACCCGGTGGAACACCGTTGTCGCCGGATGCTGGCGATTGTTTGGCATCGGCAATTGATCCGCGTTTCTGTTCGCCTTTCCGCGAAGTTCGGATGGAACGGTGCGCCTCGTCGTCGGTCGCGCCGGGTGGCGACATAACCGTAAACCCGGCTTCACTTTTGCGCGCTGCGGCCGTTTTCCGCACCGCGCCGGCAAGGATCTTTGAGGTCACACGATCAAAGAGAGACTGCGCAGTCTTGGAAGCGAGCTCAACGCGTTCTCCGAGCAGGTCGATATAATTATGTTCGCCGCGATGTCTCCGAGCGAGGTCCGCATAACGCGAAACCTGTTGCAAAATCGAGTTCAACTCAGTGGACGTCGCTGCGATCCACTTCAAGTCTTCTTGGTCGAGCATAAGCTTCGCATCTTCTAATCACTTTCGTTCAAGCACGCCCACCAGACACAAATTAACACCGCAAAAACGGCGACGCCAAAAGCAGCAAACGGCAGCATGAATCAAAGCAAGTTTACCAGCACGGTTCATGCCCCATCGGGGCGTTGCCCGTCAATCGCAATTATTTCTTTTCCTGGAACTTGCGCGCAGGATTTTACCTGACCGCGTGCGGAGAGTGCTCGATCTCGCAACGAACGCGCGCTATTTCCCCAACGCGTGCCGCAATTCTTTTTTGGCCGATTCGACTTCGCGCTCGGTTTGATTGCAAAGCAGGATGGCGCGCAGTTTGTCGCCTTGATAATAACGAGCCAGGAACTTCTTCTTCGCGTAGGTGCCGCGGAGATCGACGCGAGTCGGCTGCATGCTGAAATCTCCGACGAAGTGCAGCCGCAGATCGAACATTTCGGTCCAGAAATAGGGGACCTGCTCATAACGAATTCGTTTTTTTCCGGTCATGTTTGCGCCGGCGACTAGGCCCTGTCCGCGTGCGTTCTCCCAATGCGTCTGGCGGCGCACTCCTCCCATGATACGGTCCGGGTAAAATGCCAGATCTCCGACGGCAAAAATCCCTTTCTCTTCGGTCTCTAGATATTCCGTGACTGGCGAACCGTGTGGTCCTGAAAGAGGCGTGTTGCGCACGAGATCGAGGTTCGGTTCGGCGCCACAAGCGACCACGGCCAGTCCCGCCGGAACGCGGTTGCCACTTTTCGTCTGGATATTTCGCAGGACGGTCTTCCCTTCGAAACCGTTCAAGCTTTCGCCGATCAACATGGTGATGCCGTGTTTCGCATAGTAATCGGTCAGCCACGGCCCGGTTTGCGAATCAATGTAGCGATTTAAGAGGTAAGCGTTGCGATGCATCATGGTCACCTTCAATTTCATCATCCGAAGACTTGCCGCGGCCTCGCACGCCAGCAGTCCCCCTCCAATGACCATTACCGTCTTTTCGATGTTTGCCATTTCGCGCAACGCGAACGCGTCACGCACTGTCCGCAGATAAATCACGTTCCCGAGGTTTACGCCTGCGACCGGCGGTCGCACCGGCCGGCTGCCCATCGCCAGACACGCCTTATTGAATTCAATGCTTTCGCCGTTTCCCAGGACCGCTAAACGCCGCTCGATGTTGAATTGTTTGACGATCGTAGCGAAGCGCGTCTCGATTTTGCGCGAATCGAACCAGCGTTGGTTGAAATGCTCGAGTTTCTTGAGCGGCGGGTTTCTCTCTCGCAAAAAATCCTTCGACAGCATCCACCGATTGTACGGCGGCATGATCTCCGTGCCGACGATCGTAATCGTGCCGCGCTTGTCGTGCTTGCGAACGCCTTCGCAGGCGCTCGCGCCGCCAATGCCGCTTCCGATAATTAAATAGTCACGCTGGAGCATCTGGAAAAAATTCGACGATAAGGAATTCGCGCGCTCAATGGTAGGGAAAAATGATTTCGACCGTATAAATGTCGATTTAAGTAGCTGTCGTTGTTGTAGCTGCCTGTCCGAGCCGGACTGGCATTGTCTCTGGCGGCAGACGCCTTACAGCACGGCTCGGCAAATAATCACCGAAGCAATGACGCCTGTCAGATCGGCCAGCAATCCCGCCGGAATTGCATGGCGCGTCTGCTTGATCCCGACCGATCCGAAATAGACTGCTGCCACATAGAACGTCGTCTCGGTACTTCCATAAATCGTCGCCGCCATCAGGCTAATAATATTGTCCGGCCCGAGGCGATGCACGACATCAGTCAACAGCGCGAGCGTGGCGCTTCCGCTCAATGGCCGCATCAACGCCAATGGCACAAGGTCGGTCGGAAAATGCAACGGAGTCAGGATCGGACTTAGCAACTTAGTCAGCAGATCGATTCCGCCCGCCCCTTTGAACATTCCAATCGCGACCAGCATCGTCACCAGAAACGGGATGATCCGCAGAATCACGTTGAATGCCTCTTTCGCGCCTTCCACAAATTCGTCGTAAACCTTGATCCCGCGCGCGGCGGCGTAGACCGGGAAAAAGCTCAGCAGGAATGGAATCGCTAGGATCGACAACGCGTTGACCATCCGTGCAAACGGATTCTGGAGAGTTGGCTCTGTCGGAATTGGCAGTCGAAAAACCTCCGGCATCACCATTCGGAAAAAAAGCATCACAAAAAAAACAGTAAGGAGCACGAGCGCGATCATTCCCCATGGCGCCGGGCGAGAGAGCGGCGGTTGGCCGAGCGATTCATCGTCGAATGAAAATTTATCGGCTGATTGCGATTTCGCATATGCCGGTTGCGGCGGTGCCGGTTCTTTTTTCTTCTTCGAACCTTCGCTCGCCACTGGCCGAAAAAACGACAATCGCTCGAAGAATTTCGCCGAAAGCACTGCGACGGTTGCCGCGCAAAGCGTCGCGAAAAATGCCGTGCCCACGATCACCGTTGGTCGCGCCGACCCCGCTGCAGCCAAAATCGCGATCGCCGTTGCCGGAATCAATTGCACCGAGCTGGTGTTGATCGCCAAAAACGTGCACATCGCGTTCGACGCGACGCCGGGTCGCGGATTCAACGATTCCAAGTCCCGCATCGCGCGCAGTCCGAGCGGCGTCGCGGCGTTGCCGAGTCCGAGCATGTTCGCGGCCATGTTCATCAGCATCGAACCCATCGCTGGATGGTCCGGCGGAACTTCCGGAAACAATCGCTGCAACAACGGCCGTAATCCGTAAGCGATTCGTTGCACGAGCCCCGCGCGTTCAGCCAAACGCATCAGGCCGAGCCACAGCGCCATGATCCCGATCAAACCGAGCGCGATCGTCACCGCCGTCTTCGCACCATCGAGCGCACCGCCGGTCACATCCTTGAGCCGATCGTTCCAGCCGCCAATCGCGACCGCGAGCAACACCAGCGCGAGCCAAATGTAATTCAGCACGCGAATGTTTTAACGGCCGCGGCTCACCACTGCCAGCCGATTTGTGATTGCATTATCGATCTTGTCTTAGACAGACTGATGCCATGAACGATTCCCGCGACATTACTGGCAATCCCGCGCCGCTGGGTCTCCTCGGTTTCGGCATGACGACCGTTTTGCTCAATCTTCACAACGCCGGCTTTTATGAGCTCAACGCCATGATCCTGGCAATGGGCATTTGTTACGGCGGCATCGCGCAGGTCATCGCCGGCATGATGGAATGGCGAAAGGGCAACACGTTCGCTACTACCGCGTTTATTTCTTACGGACTGTTCTGGCTGTCACTCGTCGCGCTGATCATCTTCACGAAACTCGGCTGGGGCGCCGCCTCCAACGAAACGGCGATGGCGGCTTATCTTTTCATGTGGGGATTGTTCACGCTGATCATGTTCATCGGTACGCTGCGACTCAATCGCGCGCTCCAATTCGTCTTCCTCTCGCTCACGGTTTTATTTTTCCTGCTCGCTTACGGCGATTTTGCGAACGCGAGCCCGGGATTCAAACATTTCACCGGTTATGAAGGAATCGTGTGCGGTTTCTCAGCGATCTACACTGGCCTCGCCCAAGTGCTGAACGAACTCTACGGCAAAGTCATTCTGCCGCTCGGCCCCGTGAAGACCTGAAGAACTTCTTCACCCGCGAATCACGCTAATAGACGCGAAACTGAAACCTCGCCGGAATTTTGATTCGCGCTCATTCGCGTAATTCGCGGGCTACTTCTCCTTTAATAAACTAGCAGCTAACTGCAGCGCGGATTCGCTCTTGCCGCCCAGCATCCGCGCGATCTCCTCTTGCCGCGCTTTGCCAGTGACTTCGCAAAGATTCGAAAACGTGCGACCGCGCACAACATCTTTGGTCACGACAAAATGTGACGACGCGGATGCTGCGACGGGCGCGAGGTGCGTAATGCAAATGAGTTGATGCTCGCGCCCGAGTGTTTGCATCTTTGCTCCGACTGCGTGGGTGATTTCGCCGCCGACGTTCGTGTCGATCTCGTCGAAGACGAGAAGGGGAATCGCGTCGTGCGCAGCGAGCGCGGATTTGATCGCCAGCATGACGCGCGAAATCTCACCGCTCGAAGCAATTGTGCGCAACGGCTTTAGCGGTTCGCCGGGGTTCGGCGAAAAGACCAATTCAACCGAATCGAAACCGCTCGCGTGCGGCTCGTCCAATTGCGCCAGTTTTGCTTCGAATTCCGATTGGCGAAATCCAAGGTCGACAAGGTTCTTGCGAATCGTGTCGGAAAGTTTCGGCGCCGCTTTCGCCCGCAATTTTCGGAGCGCGTCGCCGGCGCGGTTCATTTGCGCACGGACCTTGTCGATTTCTTTCGTGAGCCGTTCCAGTTCCGCGTCGCGGCCTTCAATTTTTTGCATTCGTTCGGCGGCGCGTAGGCCGAACTCGATCACTTCGCCAATCGAGCCGCCATATTTGCGCTTCAACGTTTCAAAAAGCGAAACGCGTTCCTCGAGCGCGGCAAGTTGCTCCGGATCGAGATCAAGTTTTTCGGCGTAATCGGAAAGGGACCGCGCGATTTCTGAAAGCTGCACGACGGCGGCAGCATGTTCGGAAGCAAGTTGTGCGGTGGAGATATCGATCTTTTCCAGTTCACGCAATAAACGTTGCGTCTCCGCGAGCTGTGAAAGAACCGATTCGTCCGCCTCGGAAAGTTTGTTCGCGGCCGCGCTCGCCAATTCGATCAAGCGTTTGCTGTTGCTGGTAAGTTTGTAGCGCTGCTCGATTTCTTCTTCTTCGCCGGCGATGAGGCTGGCCGAGTTGATTTCAGTGATTTGATGACGAAGGAGATCCAGTTCCTGTTCGCGCGCCGTTTCAGCGGTGTTGAGCGCGGTGTGCTCGGCTGTGAGCGTCTGCAATTGTCGAAAATACTTTCTGTATTCCTCGAGTTGCTCTTCGGCGCGGGCGAACGAGTCGAGCAAATCGAGCTGCTTATCGGGCGAGAGCAATGACTGGTGATCGTGCGGGCCGTGAAGGTCGACCAGCGCGTCACCGATATTTTTCAAGATCGACAATGTGGTGGGCGAACCGTTGATGAACTGGCGATTATTGCCCGCGGCGGAAAGTGTTCGCTTAACAATTAAATCGTCCGCGGACGGCTCAATGCCGGCTTCAACCAGTTGTGGATTCAGTTTTTGCAATTCTTTGCCGGTAAAAATCGCTTCCGCGGTGCAAGTATCGGCGCCGGTGCGAATGAGCGATTTGTCAGCGCGCTCGCCGAGTAAAAGTTGGAGCGCGCCGATGATGATCGATTTGCCCGCGCCGGTCTCACCGGTAATGGCGGTAAAACCGGGCGCAATCTGCCACTCGAGCTCTTCCACGAGAGCGAGATTTTTGATCCGGAGCAAATTCAGAACAGCAGGCATGCAGAGGTTGAGAGTTGAGGGTTGAGAGATGAGAGTGCGGCGCGCTTGAAGATTTCAAACACTCCCGACCCAATTTTCAACTCCGAAAGCTCGATTTCTTGATGAAGTACTGTCTTTTTTTGCTCTTGCTCGCCGCGATGTTTGCGTTCGATGCGCGGGGCGCTGAGCAATCACTGGCTGGATCGACGATTATCATTTACAACAAAGCGGCGCTGGATTCGGCGGAGCTGGCGAGATTTTACGCAAAACAACGCGGCATCGCATCCGATCACATCGTCGGGCTGGCTTGCTCGACCGACGAAGAAATCAGCCGCGAGGAATACGATTCCAACATCGCCGAGCCGCTGCGTGATGCATTCAAAGCACATAACTGGTGGACTCTGCGAGAAACGCCGGAGCAACAAACCGTTGTGATGACAACTTCGATCCGGTTTGTCGCGGTAATCAAAGGAGTGCCGTTGAAAATCAAACCGACGGTGGATCCGTACCCGGGGGATCAATCGGCCGGCGGTCCTGTCGGCGGGCACAACGAAGCATCGGTCGATTCGGAGTTAGCGGTCCTTGGTTTATTTTCACGACAGATCTCCGGCCCGCTGCGGAATCTATATTTTCAAAGCTTCAAGACAATCGGCGAGATGGATAATCCCGTTCTGCTATTGGTCTGCCGGCTCGACGCACCGAATGCTGACACCGTCCGTCGCATGATTGTCGATTCGATTGCTGCCGAAAAAAAAGGGCTATGGGGCCGCGCCTACGTCGATGGCGCTCACGAAACTGCGGCCGGCTACGCGCTTGGCGACCAATGGCTCCGGGAAATTCCAGTGCAGCTGCACAAAGTTGGTGTGCCGGTCGTTTATGAGGATTCGCCCGCACTTTTTCCAGAGGGCTATCCGATGACCGATTGCGCGCTTTATTACGGTTGGCGGACGGAGAAGGTGGCCGGGCCTTTTGCCCAACCCGAGTTCCGTTTTTCACGAGGGGCAGTCGCGGTCCACATTCATTCTTTCAGTGCGATGACTTTGCGCGATCCGAACGCGTTCTGGGTCGCGCCTCTCCTTGCCCGTGGCGCCGCCGCGACCCTTGGTAATGTTTACGAGCCCTATCTGCAATACACGGCGCATCTGAATATTTTTAACGATCGCTTACTTCACGGTTTTACTTTTGCGGAGAGCGCTTATTCGTCGATCGAAGTCCTTTCCTGGATGTCAGTGATGGTGGGCGATCCGCTATATCGCCCGTACGCATCATGGCTGCAGCTCGAGGCGGCGGCCGATTCTGGAAAAACCGATTCGTGGAAAATGTATCACGATTTCGCCGTTCAGAATTTCTCCAGTGCATCGGCGCAATATCGTTCACTCGCGCGGCAGGCAGCGTCACGCGCCCGCAATTGTCCGATGATCGAAGATCTTGGACTGATGGAGGCGGCAGACGGAAATTTCGCGGCGGCGACAAACTATTTTGGGCAAGCGCGCACCTGTTATTCCAACCGCGACGATATTTTGCGGGTAATCATCGAAGAGGCGGACGTCTGGAACAAACTAAAGAAACCAAAACGCGGCCTTGATCTGTTGCGCAGCGCGCTGCGAGTTGCAGGCGACGCTCCAGCCGCGCCACTGCTCCGAAATATCGAACAGGAGTTACGCGGGGCCGCCGCTACACCGAGCCCGAGTGCAAAGCCGACGCCGCGAGTACGGGTGAGATTCTAACCGGGCCTAACGAATGATGCCGCGCTCAGTTTTCTCGATGAACTCAACGATCTCGCGAATTTCTTCGCTTTGCGGCAATTCTTTGCGAACGGCTTCCAGCGCCTGGTTCGTATTATATTTAGATCGGTAAATGAGGCGAAACGCCTCCTTGATCAACTTCACGCTCTCCGCCGGATAATTTTTTCGTTCCAAGCCGACGAGATTGACACCTCGGACTTCGGCCGGATTCCCGTCCGCGATCATGAACGGCGGCACGTCCTGAACAATCTTTGAGCAGCCGCCCGTAATGGCGAAACGGCCGATGCGGCAAAATTGGTGGACCGCAGTGAGACCGCCCATGACGGCGTTGTCTCCGACCTGCACATGTCCGGCCAGTGTCCCGTTATTGGAAAAGACGACTTCGTTTCCAACAGTGCAATCATGGCCGATGTGACTATATGCCAAGAAATTTCCGCGATTGCCGACCCGCGTTTTCCCATCGCTCGTTGTGCTCCGATTTACCGTTACGAATTCGCGAAACGTATTTTCATCGCCAATTTCCAGATAGGTCGGCTCGCCGGCGTATTTGAGGTCCTGCGTTTGTTGGCCGATCGAGCAGTAGGCGTAAAATTTATTCTGCCCCCCGGCCCGCATCGGCCCGCACAACGTGACGTGATGTTGCAGCCAGCAATTCGCGCCGATCACAACATTCGCGCCGATCACGCAGTAGGGACCGACGATTGTTCCCGCACCAATCCCCGCGCCAGGATCGACAATCGCCGTCGGATGAATCTGCACGTCGCTCATCTATCGAGAAACGTGAACATCAGTTCGCCTTCTGAAACGATCGCGTCGTTCACCACGCAATGGCACTTCGCTTTCGCCAACCGTTCGCCGCGCGCCTTCGTCAGCTCGGCGTGAATGAACATCGTGTCGCCCGGCATCACCGGTTTGCGAAACTTTACGTCGTCGGCGCTCATGAAATAACCGATCCGGCTGCTCGTTTTCGCGAGCTTGAACAGCAGCACGCTCGCGACCTGCGCCATCGCTTCCACCTGCATCACGCCCGGCATAACCGGATGCCCCGGAAAATGTCCCTGAAAGAACGGCTCGTTGATCGTGACCGATTTAACGCCAATACATTTCGTTCCGCCTTCATCGAAGCTGATGATCCGGTCGACCATCAAAAACGGATAACGATGCGGCAAAATCCGCATGATCTCTTCGCTGTCGAGTCCGCCGTTGCCTTTTGGCACGACTCGCGGCACCGCCAGCGCGTCGCGTCTCGATTGTTCTTTTGCGATCGCGCGCGCCAACTCTGCATTCGCAGCGTGCCCGGGCTTCACCGCGATGAGATGTCCTCGAATCCGACAACCGACCAGCGCGAGATCGCCGACGATGTCGAGAATTTTGTGTCTGACGAATTCATCCGGAAAACGCAATGGCTCTTTGCTCAAGACGGCGTCGCCGCGCACGACCACGGCGTTTTCCAAACTGCCGCCCTTGATCAAATTTTTCTCCATCAGCGATTCGACGTCTTCGTAGTAAACAAAGGTCCGCGCCGGCGCGATCTCGCGCTCGAAGAGTTCTGGTACGATGTCGGTCGACATGAATTGTGTGAAGCGATTGTTGGGTCCGGCTTGAGTGCACGAAACCCGGAAGCCGTTGTTGTCCGGCAGCAGGACGAGCATTGCGCCGGTTTTCGTTTCGATATGCATCGGTTCGCGGACGTAGAAAAATTTTCGCGGCGCTTCCTGGGCCGCAACACCCGCGCGTTTGATTACATCGACATATGCTTTCGCGCTCCCGTCGCCGATCGGCGGCTCGTTCGCGTCCATTTCCACGATCGCGTTGTCCACGCCCATCGCCGACAGCGCCGCCAGCACGTGCTCAACCGTGTGCACTCGCATCGAGCCCTCACCGATCGTCGTCGCGCGTTCGACCATTTTAAGGTTGCCGATCTTCGCGTCGATTGTTGGCTCGTCCGGCAAATCCTTGCGCTTGAATTTGATCCCGTGATCAGTCGGCGCCGGATGCAGCTTTAACGAAACTTTCTCGCCTGTGTGCAGCGAGGTGCCGCTGAAACCGGCGGGTTTCGATAACGTGTGTTGAAATTCAGGCGCGGCAGCCATGACGCCTAACTAAACAAAGATTTCTTATTCTGACCAGCGGCGTTACTTCAGCTCGAAAAAACCGCAATCAAACGCCATCATCTTGTCGATGTTCGATACGCGAAGCTGCTTAAGATTTGGTGCCTCGTTCTGCTCCTTATCCTGCCAAACATCGGCGGCTTTCTCGCCGTTCTTCGTGATACTCACGCGACTGAGGTCAGGTGTTTCGTTTATCGTGAAGAGCGGAAGTCCATCCATCGTTTTGAGAAAACTCCCTTTGCCGTCGAATCCAACCGCGAGATCGACAACCGATCGCGTATCGCTCACCAGCGGGTTCGTCACCAGTTTCGCTGAAATGTGATCCGGCTCCGCCGGTTGAGGTAGTGACGTCGGCTTCCCAAGGTCCTCCACTTTCAGACGCCCAACCATGTAGCCGCGCCCGCGATATTTTCCCGCCGGCAAGTCTTCCCCCTCATCGTTCTTGCCATCCCAGGTCGTGCGCAGCGCATTTTCATCAATCGTGAAGTTGTCGATCTTCGACTCGCGATGGAGAACACGGACGAGTCTATCGTTCGAATCGAAAATCCCGAGACTGATCGTTCCTTCCATCGGCGGCGGCACAAACCGAAGCTGAACATTTCGGGCTGTTGATGCTGCGGGCGATGGAGTTTGCTCTGGCGTAGGTGAAGGCGTCGGAGTGGGGGACTCGGTCGGTATGGACGATTCCTGCGCGATGGCGAGGCCGGCAATCGCAAAGACAGTTAAAATCGCAGCGTATTTCTTATTCATTCTTCTGTAGCGGCGCTTGCGAGCGTCGCACTAATTTAGCGACGGTCATAGACCGCCGCTACAGTAATAGCGCCAGTTCAGGTTCGGGAAAAGATTGTCGCGCCATTCGCAATCGGCCAGAAATTTTTCATCCAGTTGGCCGCCGATCAACTGGTCGTGCAATTTATTGAAGCGGGTGAGGTGATCGGCCGTCCGCCTAGTTGCGTATTCGCGCGCGGTGCCAGTCCGCATCAGAAACGCCCAATCGCTCGATTGTGCGAGCAGTAGCTCTCGGGCCAGTTGCTTGAGAACACGATCATCGAGTTCGCTCGCATCCGTTTGGTGCGCGGTTGCAAGCTTGATCATTCGCTGTGCGGCTACGTGCAAATGCGGATAGATCCATGAGTTATTTTTTTCGATCCAGACTTCGAGATGGCCCTTATCACCCCAGCTCGACGCGGCCGGCTCGATGGTTTGTTGCGTCGGGTGGGTTGCCAGATATTCGCCCGGAGTCGTCAGGCGAAAATCCTTTTGATCGAACGCGGTCTTGCGAATGAACAATTCGAGAAAACACGGCCCTTCAAACCACCAGTGACCGAATAATTCCGCGTCGAACGGCACGACCACGATTGGGTCGACATCAACAGCCGCGAGCTGTCGAAGTTGCGTCCGGCGCTGTTCCAAAAAGTGCGCAGCGTGCGCGTCAGCGGCTTTTTCGGCCGCGGCCCGATCGTAAAGCTCCTTTTCGGCTTTGCCTCCGGTGACCCGGTGATATTTCACGCCGGAAAATTTTCGCACACCGCGCGCGATCGGTCCGAGATGCTCAAGCGGAAGATCGAAGCCGACGTCGCGGTAAAATTCGCGATACGCCGGATCCCCCGGATAACCTTCTTCCGCGCTCCAAACCTGGCGGCTCGAATCGCGATCGCGCGCGAACGCAGCCGGACCTGCCGGCGTGTAACACGGCGCATAGATCGCGCGTTGCGGCTGCGGATTTCCGAACAACAATCCGTGCGCGTCGAGAACGAACCAACGAACATTCGCTTCCTGCAAAATCATGTCGACTCCCGGCGCATAAGCGCATTCGGGCAGCCAAAAGCCGGTGGGATCGACCTGGAAAAGATCGACATGTGCGTCGCGTCCGATGAGAACCTGCGCGCGGGCCGCTACCGGGGATTGCTGTTGGATCAGCGGTAACAAGCCATGTGTCGCCGCGCAGCCGATGATTTCGAGCACGCCCGCGTCGCGCAATTGTCGGAATGCCGCGAGCAAATCGCCTTTCCGTTCATCGACAAAGAACCGGCGGCTTTCTGAAAACAATTCCAAATAAAACTGCGCCAACTCGGCGAGCTCCGGCTGATCGCGGTTTCGTTTTCGTTCACGCGCGGCCAGGTCAATGAGAAGATCGAGATGCCGGACGTAGCGCTGACGCAGAAGTTCGTCCTGCAACATCGCGCACAGCGTCGCCGTGAGCGACATCGTGAGCTTGAACGGAACGCTGTCGTTTACCAGTCGCTGCATCATTTGCAGCAGCGGAATGTAGGTTTCGGTGATCGCCTCGAAGAGCCAGTCTTCCTCGAGAAAATGCTCGTGCTCCGGGTGCCTGACGAACGGCAAGTGCGCGTGAAGAATGAGCGCGAGGTGACCAGCCATTACAGATTTCTTTACTCTGTCATTCCGAGCGGAGCGAGGAATCTCCCACTGGCTGATGGATCACGCTGGCTACCTAGCGTGACGTTCGCTTCGTCGGCGAGACCCTTCGCTTCGCTCAGGATGACAGCTCAGAGCGTCCGGCAAAAATCCTGCAACCGATCGAGACCTTTCTTAATGATGTCGATGCTGGTCGCGTAGCTGAGCCGAATGGTGCGATCATCGCCAAAGGCCGCGCCGGGCACGACCGCGACATTTGCTTTGCTGAGCAAGCGGTCGGCAAAATTCTGTGAGGTCAGGCCAAGCTGACTGATATTGAGCAGCACATAGAACGCGCCCTGCGGCTTGACTGCGGTCACGTTTGGAATTTTGGAGAGGCGATCGATCATGTAATTGCGTCGCATATCAAATTCGTCGCGCATGTCAGAGACCGCCTGTTGATCGCCCTTCAACGCGGCGAGCGCGCCCCGTTGTGAGAAAGACGACGGATTCGCGGTGGTGTGGCTTTGAATTGAATCGACCGCCTTCGCCACTGCCTCCGGGGCCGCCAGATAACCGAGCCGCCATCCGGTCATCGCGTAGGATTTGCTGAAGCCGTTGACGGTGATTGTGAGATCGTAAGCTTCTTGGGAAAGCGACGCGATGCTGACGTGCTTGGCGTCGTCGTAAACGAGCTTCTCGTAAATTTCGTCCGACAAAATGTAAATGTCTTCGCCGCTGGCCACTTCAACGATGGCCTCGAGTTCTTCGCGCGTGTAAACCGAGCCGGTCGGATTGCACGGAGTGTTCATGATCAACATTTTCGTCCGCGGCGTCATCGCGTTTTCAAAATCTTCCGGACGCATTTTCCAATTGTTCCGTTCCATCGTCGGCACGATCACCGGTTCGGCACCGGCCAGGCGCACCATGTCGGGATAACTGACCCAATACGGCGCGGGGATAATGACTTCGTCGCCGGGCTGACACGTGGCCAGAATTGCGTTGTAACAGGAATGCTTAGCGCCGTTGCTTACAATCACCTGACCCGGCCGATAAGTCAGTCCGTTGTCGGCCGCGAATTTTTCGGCGATCGCTGCACGCAATTCCGGAATGCCGGCGCTCGGTGTGTATTTGGTAAAACCGGCCTGCAACGCTTCGATCGCTGCG
>Ga0209527_1000062_pt1 | contig 21137 bp, 22 predicted proteins | sample JacPinW_OM2H0_M2_FD_187968 | JGI IMG/M metagenome (GOLD analysis project Ga0209527, IMG submission 187968) | Forest soil microbial communities from Algoma, Ontario, Canada - Jack Pine, Ontario site 1_JW_OM2H0_M2 (SPAdes) (version 2) | ecosystem: Environmental > Terrestrial > Soil > Boreal... | reverse complement strand
GGGCTGAGACGAGCAGAGCGCTGCCGTCGGGAAACCATGCAGGTTCTTTATAAATGCGATCTTTGGCGATAGCCACTTGCTTCGTCTCGCCGCTGGCTGCATCCACGGCAAGGAATCCGCCGATATCCTGAGAGGTCGGTTGGACGATGGGGATCACGATGGTCTTGCCATCGGGTGACCAGGAAACCGTCAGGCTATCGGTAAGAACATCTCTGTGGTGGAAGAGATCGCGCTCGAACGAGCCATCGCGCCCGGCGATCTTCAGATCGATCACTGCAGAATCACCGTGCTGGTGCAAGTAGGCGAAGTGCTGCCCATCGGGAGAAAAGGCGATGGGGCTGTCGACGTCTTTGATGAGCAGACGCGGGCTTCCTCCCAGCATGGGAGCATCGTAGAGGGAAGCGATAGCTTGCTCGGAGTCATCGCGGCGGACGAAATAAATGTAATTGCCGTCGGGAGAAAAGGTGAGACCGCTATAGCGCGTGGCCGCGGGCGTGACGACCTGCGTGTTGCTGCCAGTGGGAATGTGGCGGAGCCAGAGGGACTGCAGGCCTCCTTCGTCCAGTACGTGGAGCAAATATTTTCCATCAGGGGAAATTCTGGCCAGAGCGACGTGACCGTTGTTGGTAAGATTTTCGATCGACATTCTTTCGATGGGCAAATCCTTCTTGCGGGGCAGGAGGGAGTAGACACCGAAGGCGGCGGCGACGAGCAAGAGGAAAACAGCTCCAAGCACGAGGCCCGTGCCGAGCTTGTTCTTGCCGGCGGCGGCGATCAGGATGGAACTGCTCGATGGCGAACGTGGGGGCTGCGGCGTTGCAGTGGATGGCCCCGGAGCAAGCTCCGGAGTGACGACGCGTGGAGAAGAAGACGAAACGGGAGCTACTTTGCCGGAATCGCTCTCACGCTGCAGGCGTTTCAGGTCAGCGCGGAGTTCCGCGGCGACCTGGTAGCGAACGTCGCGATCCTTTTCAAGGGCCTTGTTGAGGATGCGCTCGAACTCGGCCGGGACGTTGGGATTGAGGGTGACGGGAGCCACGGGAGCGTTGTGCAAGATGTTGTCGAAGACGACGGCGCTGGTAGTGCCAGGAAAAGGCTGCTCGCCTGTAGCCATTTGGTAGAGCACGCCGCCGAGGGAGAAGAGGTCGCTTCGAGCATCAAGTTCCTCGCCGCGCGCTTGCTCGGGTGACATGTAAGAGATGGTGCCGACGGCGGTGCCGGGACTGGTAAGGAGCAGAGTCTCGGGATCGTCGAGGGTTTCGCCGGCCAGGTTTGCGTGGTGCTCTGGAAGGAGTTTGGCGAGGCCAAAATCGAGAATTTTGACGGCGCCGCGCTCGGTGACGAAAATGTTGGCGGGCTTGATATCGCGGTGGATGATGCCTTTTTTGTGGGCGGCGTCGAGGGCGTCGGCGAGCTGGATGCCGATGTCGATGGTGCGCGGAACCGGCAGGGAACCGAGAGGGATCAATTTGTCGAGGGTCTGCCCTTCGAGCAGCTCCATGGCGATGAAGGTCCGGCCGTCGTGTTCTTCGATGGCGTGAATGATGCAAATGCCGGGATGATTCAGCGCCGAGGCGGCGCGGGCTTCGCGGAGGAAGCGTTCGAGAGACTGCGGATCGCGGCGCGTGTTTTCCGGGAGAAACTTCAGGGCGACGCGGCGGCCGAGTTTGACGTCTTCGGCTTCGTAGACGATGCCCATGCCGCCGCTGCCGACCTTGCGGAGGATTTTGTAGTGAGCAATGGTCTCGTTGAGCATGGCCGCGGAACGAAATGAGGATGGTAGACGGTCGGGGGATTGCGGTCAATTGGTTCGGCGAATAGGTAGTGGGCGAGTCTCCGAGTTGTGGGTCAATCAGCCGAGTGACCGACGGGGGAGCGGCTCAAATCCTAAGCCGGTCTGCGCGGCCCACGGCTATGATATAAACTTTCCCTCGGTTGCTGTCTCGGACGAAAGCAGTCTGTCTCGGTGTGCCAAACTTCGAAGCGGTTCTACACGTGACGCACTCCGAGCAGGAGGGAGTTTGCATGACACAATCGGATTCCTGGCCGGCTCTGCCGCTTGCCGAATGGAAGGATACCTATGCCACCCTGCACATGTGGACCCAAATCGTTGGGAAAGTCCGCCTGGCCCTTAGCCCGCAGATCAACCATTGGTGGGGATCGGCTCTCTACGTCACCGCCCGCGGTTTAACGACCTCACCGATACCCTATAAGAAGGGAGTCTTTGAGGTTAGCTTCGATTTCATCGCTCACACCCTGGAGATTGCCACCAGTCTCGGAGAAAGCAGGGCTTTCCGCCTCGTGCCCCGTACGGTTGCCGAATTCTATGCGGAATTCATGGGCGCGCTGCACTCACTTGGCATCGATGTGAAAGTGTGGCCCATGCCCGTGGAGGTGCCTCGGCCTGTTCGATTCAATCTGGATGAGAGTCATGCGGCATACGATGGCGAATATGCGCATCGCTTCTGGCAAATTCTCGTCAGCGTGGACACCGTTTTCTGGGAATTCCGCTCCCGATTCATTGGCAAGGTCAGCCCCGTCCACTTCTTCTGGGGCAGTTTCGATCTGGCGGTGACGCGCTTTTCCGGTAGGCGCGCCCCGGAGCGTCCGGACGCGGACACGATCACCAAAGAAGCTTACTCGCACGAAGTAATCAGCGTGGGATTTTGGCCCGGCGATGGTGAGATCGTGAAGGATGCGGCCTTCTACGCGTATGCCGCGCCAGAGCCGGCGGGATTTAAGGAACACCGGGTGCGCCCGGCGAAGGCTTTCTATAGTGCGGACAAGAGCGAGTTCTTTCTGATGTATGACGATGTTCGATCGTCGGGGACTCCAGGGCAATTATTGCTGGAGTTTTGCCAGAGCACCTATGAAGCAGGAGCAATTCTTGGAAATTGGGACCGTTCGAATTTGGAACGGGCCTCGGTAAGAGCTCGCAACGCATAGCCGGAATCTGTTCCACCGACGCCATCTTCTCCTATTGGTGGAGTCTGCGTCTCGGGAATTGCTGACCCAGTTCCGAAGGCGTCGGATAATCGAAACTGGCCCACTACCGGGGAATGGAAGCAGGGAGAGAATGGAAATCAGAAAAGAGGGCAGCCGGATGCGCGCCGGGCGCGATTTTAGCTGATTCGATGGTAAATTCAGAAGTGCGGCCGCTATTTGAGGATGGTCATTCATAGAACATGCGATACCTGGTGCGAGCGCGGGTGAAAGATGGTTGCCGGCAATCGCTGATGGAAGCAATTGAGCGCGGATCGTTGGGCGCCGGCTCAGTTGCCGAGGGCGAATACCTGCGCAACATGAACGAGGCGAGGGTTTGTGCCGACCAGACGGTGCGCTGGGTCGAAGTCTGCTACTGTCCCACTCCGCTCCAGGAAGAACGTCCTTACTGGGAGGAGTATTTTGAGCTGGTGAAGGTGCAGGACGCCCACGACCGGCGCAAATGCCGCGACGAGAACGGCTCCGAGCCCTGGGCCTGCGGAGATTGCGATTGCACCGCGCGGCTCGAAGAAAAGCTAAAGAACACAGGCAAGCCCTTCCTTGAACAGCCGAACAGCAGTTCCGGCGACCTAACTCGGTAGGACGCATGAGGAGGCTGACTTTTAGATTGGCTAAGAGCTTCACCATTGAAGCGGACATCAAGGAATACGTCGATGAGACAAAGGGCGATCGATCCGCTAGCGAGCGCGTCAACTCCCGTGCGCCATGATTCAGGAGCAATACGTAAGCGAACGGGCGGAGCACTCAAGGGGCGCCGGGCTTGTTCGCGTTAGGGCCGCGCCGCAGCTGTGGAAGGGCGCGTCTCGAGCGCCTCTATGAACTGGTCTGAACGGGAAACCCAGCCAAACAAACATTGGATCAGCAAGAGTGATGCATCGTGGTTACTTGTGGGCAGATTGTGGCCGATCGGCTCGGCGGTACAGTCTTCGAGCAGGACAGGTGAGTAGTCTCTGAAGGTCGCGTCCCTGATGGTGGACTCCACGCACACGGACGTGGTGCATCCAGTGAAGACCAGGACTTCAGCGTTCAGGCGCTTGAGGACGCTGTCCAACTCGGTTTGATAAAAGCCGCTGAATCGATTTTTCCAAATAACAATATCATCGGAATGCGGCTTGAGTTCACTCACAATCTCTGTATTCCACGTGTCACGGATTAAGATTCGACTTTGCGTTCCGTCCGGTGCTTGGAACCCCTCCCCGACGTGCATGGCTTGGTGTTTTATCCAGTTTGGAGAATCCTTAGGGCCGGCATCGGATAGGTCGGGGCGAAACCCCATCTTCAGGTAGATAACTCTCATTCTCCGTCTGCGGGCGGCGGCGATGACTCTCGCCGTGGGCGCGGCGGCCTTTTGAATCTGCGAGATGTCGATTCCGGCACGATCGAACATTCCCCCCTTCGTTCCAAAGTCATTCTGCATGTCGATCACCAGTAGCGCCGCTCGTTCGGGTTCGATAGTGATTGGCTCAGGACGGGCGTCGAGGAGCATATCTTTCCTCCCTCATTTGATCGGATTTCGCGCGAGCCAGTGTATCACGCTGAAATTCGCATGATACGAGTGCAGCCCGAGGCGTGCTGAAACCAAAGAGGATGGGAGATCCGTCGTTACGCTGGGAATGACCGGTTAGGGCGGAGGGCAATCGAGGAGGCAAAAAAAAGTACTTGACATATTCCCATATGGGAATGTATTGTTGGCTCATGGCGCGAGCAGCGACAACGTCGGATGCGTTCAATGCGGTTGCGGAGCCGCGGCGGCGGGCAATCCTGAACTATCTTGCCCTGCAAGAACGGCCCGTGGGGGAGATTGTAGACTCGCTAGGGCTGGAGCAGCCGTCAGTTTCGAAACACCTGCGCGTTTTACTCGAGGTGGGCCTTGTCAACGTGCGGCGCGACGGCCGGCACATGCTGTATCGAACGAACGCGGAAGCGATCCGGCCCGTTCACGAGTGGACGGAAACGTTTGAGCGATACTGGCGTCATCAATTAAGCCGCGTGAAAGAACGTGCCGAGCGGAAAAGCAATGCGTCAAACGACGCGGGACCGGATTTCACTTCAAGGAGGAAAAATGATCACGACGGCAACAAGAATTGAGGATTTGACACTGGGCATTACGGAGGAAATCCGTGTTCGCGCCCCGCTGGAGGCGACGTTTGCCGCGCTGCTGGAGCAACTCGGGCCGTTCAACGAAACGACTGAAGCCAAACCCATGCCGATGAAGCTCGAGGCGTGGCCGGGCGGCAGGTGGTACCGCGACCTGGGCGACAACAACGGCCACTTCTGGGGAGTGGTGCAGGCCATCAAGCGGCCGACGTTGCTTGAGATTACGGGGCCGCTGTTCATGTCCTATCCGGTCGTGTCGAATCTGCAGTACCGCTTGAGCGAAATAGATGGCGGGACACTGATCGTTTTTCATCACACCGCGCTTGGACTGATTTTGGACGACCACCGGAAAGGAGTAACCGGTGGCTGGAAGCATATCCATGAGGGCGTTCGGAAGCGGGCGGAGGCGTCGCGTTTGCGGTAAACGGCAACGCGGCGGGCGTCGTCCCGGCGAGAGGAAGAAGTTATGTGTCCATTTTGTATGGCTAGTGCGGCGCTGATGGTCGGCAGCCTGATGTCGGCGGGCGGATTGACCACGCTCGTGGTGATGAAGTTGGGCGTGAAGAAGGGCACTAAGAAACTATTCCAGAAGTCAAATCCAAAGGAGGAAACATGGGTGAAGTAACGAACGAACAAGTTAATTTGATGTTGCGTCTGTATGAGGACCGGCGCGAGCCCCGGCTGCGCGAGGCGCGCGATTGGTTCTCGGCTAACTTCCACGTGAAAACTGCGGACGACTTGATGCGCGTGTGTCCTCCCGGCAGCAAGGAAAACACTTACATGCGCATGGTGCTCGGTTATTGGGAAATGGTGGCGAGCATCGTAAACCGCGGCCTTATCGACGAAGACTTCTTCTTCGAAAGCAACGGGGAGCAATGGGCCGTGTGGGAACAGGTGAAGCCGGTGATCGTGGCGTGGCGCGCGATGTTCAGCAGCCCGCACTTCCTCGGCAATCTGGAAAGACAGTGCCAGCGCCTCGAGGCTTGGAGAGAAAAGCGCAGCCCCGGGTCCAACGATGCCATTCGCAAAGTGCTCGCACAAATGCAGCAGGCAACCCAAGCACCCAAGGCGCAGGCCGCGAGCAGCTAGAAGTTCAGACTCGAAGCCCATTTTACCTTCCAAACGGATCGTTCAGAGAATGCGCGAGTGGATATAGAACAAAGGAGAAGTCATGAGACTTGTAGATTCCATCTTGATGGAGATCGACCAGGAAGCACAAACGACGAAGCGAGTCTTGGATCGAATCCCGGGCGACAAACTCGCCTGGAAACCCCACCCGAAATCCTTTTCGCTCGGACAATTGGCCCTGCACATTGCGTCCGTGCAGGCCAGCGTCGCTGCGGCAGCGGTGCCGGACAGCATGGAAGCCCCGACCTTTTCACAGCCGGAGCCCAAGAACCGCCAGGAAGTCCTGGAAACTTTCGCTAATAGCCTCGAAAGTGCGAAGGACACACTGAAGAAGATGGACGACGCTCGGCTCTCGTCCATGTGGAGCTTGACGAAAAACGGAAGAGTCCTGATGTCGGTCCCGCGGGTCGGATTCATTCGCTCAATCCTCATGAATCATATCTATCACCATCGCGGGCAGCTCTCGGTCTACCTGCGGATGCTTGATGTTCCAGTGCCGTCAATTTACGGCCCCAGCGCGGACGAAAATCCGTTCGCCTAGTTCTGCAAAAATCAGTCCGAAAACGAAATGGAAGGGAGAACGAATCATGGCAACAAGCAAAGCAACACTTCCCAAAATCGTGTCGCAGGCGGAATGGCTTGCCGCCCGAAAAGAGCTGTTGAAGAAGGAAAAGGAGTTCTCGCGGCTGCGTGATCAATTGAGCGAGCAACGCCGGGAACTGCCCTGGGAGAAGGTCGAGAAGGCCTACACGTTCGATGGGCCGAAAGGCAAGGAATCGCTGGCCGATCTTTTCGGTGGCAGGAGCCAGCTGATTGTGTATCACTTCATGCTCGGTCCGGACTGGAAGGAAGGCTGCCCGAGCTGCTCGTTCATTTCGGACCATATCGACGGCAGCTTGGTGCATCTTGCGGCGCGAGACGTCAGGCTGGTGGTGGTTTCGCGCGCGCCGTTGGCGCAGATCGAGGCCTTCAAGAAGCGCATGGGCTGGCGGTTCCATTGGGTGTCGTCCAATGCGACCGACTTCAACTACGACTATCGGGTGTCGATGACCAAGGAGGAGCTCGAGAAAGGCCAGGTGTACTACAACTATTCCATGCAGAAATTCCCGAGCGAGGAACGGCCCGGCACGAGTGTGTTTTACAAAGACGGGGCCGGCAACATCTTCCACACCTATTCGAGCTACGCTCGCGGGCTGGACATTCTCATCGGGGCGTACAACTGGCTGGACCTTACTCCAAAGGGCCGCGACGAAGCAGGGTTGAAGCACGGCATGGCCTGGGTGCGTCATCACGACAAGTATGACGAAGGGTACAAGGTAGATGCGAAAGCCGAGTACGTGCAGCCCGCTAAGGCCTAGGACTCCACCGTCGATTGCTGCGAGCAAAACGGTTGGTGAATTTCCCTGGCTGCTTCGAAGCTATATCGAGCGACTTGGGCGGCAACACGGAAGGAGCGCATCTGCTGTGGGAACCAGTCCGCGGCGTTGCCGCCGAAGACCCCGGAAGGCTCACCCTTTCGGTGCGTAGTAGCCTTTGCGGGCGAGTACCTTCAGGTCATGCTCGGTGGTTTCCACTTTGACTTTGCGGAATTTTCCGTCCTGGGCCGAGTTGGTCGGATAGTAGCCCAGCGTATACTGGCTGCGGAGCTCCTGGGAAATTTCGTCAAAGGCTTCCATCAGTTTCTTCTCAGACCGAACGGAGATCATGCGCCCGCCGGTCTCCTCCGCGAGTTTGTGCGCTACGCCGGGGTTGCCGCCATAGCGCGGGTCCACCACCAGTAGAATGTGAATCACCGTGTCCGTCCTCTGGGCCGCTTCGATTGCTTCGTCTAGTTTCACTTTGCTGCCCTCATCCTGCGCATCGGTGACGATCACAATTGCTTTGCGCCCGGCTTCCGTGGCGAGTTTTTCGCCGCACGCCAGGTAAATGGCGTCGTAGAGGGCCGTTCCCGTGATTTGCCGCGATCCGATCGGACCGGGATTTCCGCCCATGGATCCCTGGTCCGGCACGTTGATTCTGCTCTTTCGAATGGCGCGCTCCAGTTGGCCTCGCTCGTCCGTGAAATCCGAGAGCAGATCGACATTGGCATCGAAGGACATCACCAGCGCTTCATCGCCCTTGCGGATGATGCGGCCGATGAACTGGCTCCCCGCGTCCTGAATGGCGCTCAGCATGTCCTGCTCGCTGCCTGAGGTATCCAGCAGCAACGCCAGCGTGATCGGCAGGGCCACTTCTCTAGAAAAGAAGGCGATTTTCTGGTCCTGATTGTCTTCGGAAACCCTGAAATCTTCCTGCTTCAGAGTGGGCACGATCCGTTTGTTCTTGTCGCGCACGGTCGCAAACAGGTTCACCAGGTTTACTTGGGACTTGATCGTGCCGCCTTGTGGGGCAGCCTCCTGGGGCATGGCGGGAAGGGCCAAAATCACCGCAACCGTTGCCGTCGCGCATTGCATCAAAAACTTATGCATCGAACGCATGTATACTTTCCTTGGCGAGAGATGCCCGGCCGGAAAAACCCCGCGGGGTGCTGCCGCTCTGTAGGATGCCGCGAAGCGGTGCGATGGATGCGTGGCCAAAATCATTCGCGGGGATAATTTCATTACGAAGTTTGGCTTGAGGACTATGAAAAGTCTACGAAAAACGGTGTTGACGGTGGCTACGCTGCTACTGGCCGCGTCTTTCGCGGAGCTGAAGGCGGCGCAGCCGCCTCAGGACAAGGACAGCGCTGGCAGCGCTTCCCCTGCGCAGGATACGCCATCCTCCCCGCAACAGACCGGCGTGCAGACGAGGATCAGGATTCCCGTGAATCAAGTTATCGTCCCCGTGACGGTGAAGGACGTGGGGGGAAGGCTCGTCCCGGACCTGCGGCGAGACGAATTTCGCATTTTTGAAGACAACATCGAACAGAAAATCGCCTCCTTCCGGGCGGATGTGGTTCCCATTTCCATGGTCGTGCTCATCGACAACGACCTAAAATCCAAGGATGCCAAGCAGGTCGGGGACAGCCTTCGCGCCGTTGTTGCCGGCCTGAGCCTCAACGATGAGGCCTGGGTATGCCGCTTTGACCAGTTCTTCCACCCGGGCAAGGGTTTCATCAGCGACCAGGACAAACTCCTCATTGAGTTGAAGCGCACGCACCTCGACGAGGAAACTTCCGCCGGGCCCTCGAGTCCGGCCGTCAATAATGGGCCCTCGATCAACGGTCACTCCGCAGCCGGAGACGCGCCGAACATCACCGGAGGGCTTGTGAATATCAAGGGCCAGCCCACCAAAGCGCTGGACGACGCGGTTTATGCCGCGGCTCAGTTGTTGAAGGATCGCGACCGCGAACGCCGGAAGATTATTTTCCTGATTTCGGACGGCGTGAACGGGGCCAAATTCAATGTGAATAACTACGATACCGTGCTGAAGGAACTGTTGCGCTACAACATCGCGGTCTACGGTGTCGGCGTGGGCAGCGCTTTTTTCGAACGGCGATTCGAACGGCTTTCCAAATACGCTCACGACACGGGCGGCGACGTCTACTATGGTTTGAAGAGCCGGGCGATGGAGGAGCTGTATTCCCGGGTCACGGAAGAGGCTCGCAACCAGTACACCCTGGCCTATGCGCCTAGCGGCACGGACCGCGGGGTGGAATACCATTCCATCGAGGTCCGCGTGAGGCGCGAAGGGCTTACCATCCTGACCCGCGAGGGCTACTACGCCGGGGCCACCCCGAGATAGCCGGTTTTTCTTTTTCAATGCAAATTGTCTTGACTCTTGCGCACGCCGCCCGTATATGGAGTCAAGGCGAGTGGCGGGCCGCGACGCCCGTCATCCGCTGAACCTGAGGAGGAAATTCGAATGAAGAAAAAGGGCAAGAAGGACGAGAAAAAGGGGCCAAAAAAAGGGAAGTAGGACGTCTCCAACAGGATTCGACAGCTCGGGCGCCCTGACGCAGGTTGGGGCGCCTTTTTCCTTTACCGGGCAACGGTGATAACGCGATTCCATCAGCTCTTGGCCGCCGTTGTTGCTTCAACTCCCGCTGATAATCCTTCCAGCGCGCGCTCGCGAAGATACAGAAACATTGGCAAGCCAAAACTCACTCCGATTGCGAATACACCCGCAATTGGCAACCAGAGGAGTCGCATGCCAAGCCGTCTGCCTTCCACCCTGATGAACATCAGCAGGACCACGGCCGAAACCAAAACGTCCAAGCCGAAGAATGCGCTGATTTTGTTGGCAAAGAGCTGCCGGATGAGAAGCCCGACGTTCGGTCCGTGTTCGATGATCCACGGGGTGAACTGCGAGTAGGGGAGCACGGCCCCGATTACGCAAAGGAACAAATAGATATTTTTGCGATTCACGGGATATTCTCCAATCGTCGAGTGTTGGGAGGATCGCGGAAACTTTTTCAAAATTTGCTCAGGCGCTCAGGGCTTCTTCATGCGCCGGGCAGATGGGCTTGTAGGCGCAATTGCGGCAGACGAAACCGCGTTTCGCTGGGAATTCTCCCGCGCGAATGTCCGCCGCGGCTTCTTGCACGACTCTCTGTGCTTCATCCAATTGCTTGGCGTCCCGCGTGGTTTCCTGCCGCTGATTGTTCTGCAAATAATGAAACACCAGCCGCACGGGCTCCAGCTCCAAAATCTCCTTTACCGCCAGCGCATACAAGCTCAGTTGCAAGTCTTTTTTGGCATCCGCATCCTTTTTCGGACGCCCCGTCTTGTAATCGACGATTTCCACGTCTCCCTTGTTCCCCGTCGCATTGATCTGGTCGATGCGCCCCTTGATGATGACGTTGTTGTCGAGGGGCAATTCGAATGTCTTCTCCTGCTCCAACGCTTGCGGGAGTTCCGCCATCATGCCAGCATGAAACGCGCGCAACTGCTCCAACCCGTCCTTCTTGTATTCCTCTTCCTGATATTCATCTTCAAATCCTTTCGAATTCCATTCCGTCTCAAAGATTCTTTGCACTTCGTCGAAGGCCAGCTTCACTCCCTTCCGCAATTGATCCACAAAACGCTTGATCGTCGTGTGCATCACGGCCCCAAAAGTCATCGCCGCCTTCGGCCCTTCCCGCAGCGACCACAAATACCCGAACAGATACTTTTGCGGGCAGGTCCGGTAGCCGCTCAGCGCCGAAGGGCTGAGCGTCAGCGGCTCCGGTGACGGCGGGTGAAACTCCTCCGCCCAATCCGCGATGCGCGAAAAAATCTTTGCCGGCCCCTCCGCGGCGCGGAAGAGCGGCGCATCTTCCCAATGGTCTTCCGTTGCCCGATCCTCTTTTCCCGCAGCCGGTAGCTTCGGCATGATTTGGCGCACGTCCTGCCGCTTTACCGCCGGTTCCATCACGATGTCTTCGATGAACACCGGCACTTTTCCCTTTTTCTCTGTCACTGTCGTGATGGTCAGCCGTTCTTCCGCGCGCGTCAGCGCCACGTAAAACAGCCGCCGCTCTTCTTGGATGTGAAACTGCTCCGCGGGGCTGCCCTCTTTCATAAGCTCCACCGGGAATTCGAACACGCGGGACCTCGCGGTTGCTGGAAAGGCGCGGTTGTTAACGCGCAGCAGAAACACCTGTGGAAACTCCAGGCCCTTCGCCCCATGCACGGTCATCAATTGCACCGTGTCTCCCGGCGCGTCGTCTTCCAGGCTCACCACTCCGCCGGCCTGAGCGTAGTAATCCAGATATTCGATAAACTCCGCCAGGCCGCGCGTTTCGCTTTTCGCTTCCCACTCTTTCATGAATTCCGCCAGCCGCTTGACGTATTTTCGGTCCTGTTCCTTCGCGCGCTGCGGGATCTCCAGCCACCCCGTCAGCGCTCCGAGAATCTCTCGCGCCGTGCAGCGCTTCAGTGTTTTTCTCTGCGAAGAAACAAATTCCACCAGTTGTCCTAGCGCCGCTTGCGAGCGGTCGAAGGCCAATTTCCCCTGGGGCACCTGCAGAAGGTCGTAGATGACCTTTTTCTCTCTTCGCGCACGCATGGCCAGGCGCACCAAATCTGCCGCGTCCAGCTGCCATGCCGGCGCGGCCAGCACGCGCGCGCAGGCAATATCGTCGTACGGCGCGGCGATCAGCCGCAGGTACGCAAGCACATCTCTCACCAGGGGATGCTCCAGAATGGAGAGTCTCGCGATTACAAACGGAATCTTTCGCTGCGACAGCTCTTCCACGAGGTGATCCCGGTGCGCGTGCTGGCGGTACAGCACCGCAAAATCCTTCCAGCGGCGCCCCGCTCCATGAATGCGCTCGAGTTCGCTCGCCACCCATCGCGATTCCTCTTCTGGAGTCGCCAGCTCGACGATGCGGATCTTTTCACCCGGAGGTTTGTTTGGAGAGAGAACTTTCTTTGGAAAGTCGGCGCTCACGGTGTTTTGCCCGATCACCTGCATCGCCACGCGCAGGATATTCGGTGTCGAGCGATAGTTTTCCGTCAGCGCCACGCGGAACCGCGTGGAGTCCTGGCCTTCTTTCCATCCCGCAAATCGCTCCAGGAACAACTTGAAACTGCCGAACGAAGCTCCGCGAAACCGGTAAATCGCCTGGTCGTTGTCGCCGACCGCCACGATATTCCTTGCTGGCCCGGCCAGCAGCTCCAGCAAGCGGAGCTGTGCGATGTTGGTATCTTGAAACTCATCGACCAGGATGTAGCGGTATTTTTCTTGCTGAGCCTCACGCAGTTGCGCATCACGCTCCAGCAGGCCAACCGCTCCGGTAATCAGCGAGCCAAAGGAGACCCGGTTCTTTTCGCGCAGCAGTTCTTCACTGGCGCGATAGGCGCGCGCAAGTTCCTGCTGCAGCGCGACCGTCTCCACGCGTTCCGCGAGGGTGTCTTCGTCCAGTGTTTCCCGTTCGGCTTCCAGGCGCGCCGCCAGCCCGCCGGCATAGCGCTGATAGTCTTCGCTGGACACCAGTTCGTCTTGGCAACGCGAGAAAAACTCCACGAAATCGTTCAGGAACTGCCCGGGATCGGCCAGTCTCCGGTATTTCTCCAGACGCAGCCGCCGCAGGTTGCGCCGCAGCAGGATCCAGTGATCGAACTCGTCCAGCATCACCCGCTGCGGGTCGGCCTCCGCCAGCAGCGTCTCGCAGAAAGAGTGAAACGTCGCCAGCATCACCGCTTTGCCGCGTTCGCCCGTGGCCTTCACCACCCGGGCTTTCATTTCACCCGCGGCCTTTTTCGTGAATGTCAGCCCGAGAATATTTTCACCAGAAAGCGTTTCATCCGATTGCAGCAGGTGGCGGATGCGCTCCGTGATAACGCGTGTTTTTCCCGTCCCCGCCCCCGCAATCACCAGCAGTGGGCCTTCGCCGTGCATAATCGCGCGCCTCTGCGCGTCATTAAGCTTCAGCCCGCTCTCCCCGAGCGGTTCCATCTCAAACAGCGTGGCCATGATTTATGAAGGGTAGCGGATTTTTCGTGCGAGGGGAAACGAGGGCTATTATCTTGTCTGCTGCTACTATCGTTGCGACTTCTCGCCCGCTGCAACCTGCTTGTTGAACTCCGCCGATTTCTTTTTCGGGATTGTTAGCGTCTGCCATTTGTCGCCAGCGAAGTGCCGTGCGAGACAAACAATTTGTCCCACATGATAAGAATAGTGCGCAACCTGGCGGTTGATGGCCTGCGTCACCGAATGCGGTTCAGTGCGAATGGTTATTGTTCGCGTCAGATCTGCATCGTTCAGTGGTTCCAACGCCCCGAACAGAAGTTTCCACCCGCGTTCCCACATCTCCATCAATTCCGCGCGCGTTGTCGGCGGCGCTTCAAATTCAGTGTCGCGGTTGCGGTCGGGTTTCTCGCCGTCGCTGGTTAGAAAATCCGTCCAGCGCGAGCCCATGTTTCCCGCCATATGTTTCACGACAATCGCGATGGAATTCGACTCCGCATCCAGCATGGTGAAGAGTCCCTCATCCGGACACTGGGCCATGGCGCGCTCGCCAAGGTTCTTGTAATAACGGAAAAGGTCGATGGAATCTGTCAAGTAGGACGTGGTGAACTGGTGGGCCATAGCGTCATTTTCCACTGTCGCCCGAACCTGTCAACCCCACTCTTAATTCTGAGCACGCACATCAATATTCATCCATCGCAGATAACCCAGCGCCCCCTTCACGCACCGAAACCGAACAGGAGTTGGACGGCCCGAAGAAGGGCAGCCGGGTGATCGAAAGAAGTGCTTGACAATTCGCTTTTTATTCGCCTATGATGCCGCTGCCTCGAATGCGAAAATCTAATCAAGGAGAAAGCCATGACCATTGGACAGATGATGCTTGGAGAGTTCGACCAGGAGATGCAGAACACGCGCAAAGTCCTGGAACGATGTCCCGATGAGAAGTGGAACTGGAAGCCGCACGACAAGTCCGGCACCGTCGGCTGGCTTGCCTGCCATGTCGCAACAATGGTGGAATGGCTGCCAATAACCCTCAAAACGCAAGAACTCGATTACGCGCCGGTGGGCGGCCCAGCTTATCAGCCACCGAAGATCGGCAATCGAAAGGAATTGCTCGCGGTGTTTGACAAGAATGTCGCGGAAGCCCGCACAGCGCTGGCTAGCGTGAGCGACGCGGAAATGATGAAGAATTGGAGGCTGCTCGCCGGCGGGCAAGAGATTTTTAACATGCCGCGCGTGGCATGTCTCCGCGGCATGGTAATGAACCACCACATCCATCATCGCGCGCAGCTCACCGTGTATTACCGCTTGCTCGGCGTTGCTGTGCCGGGGCTTTATGGCCCCAGCGCTGACGAAGCCCAGCCGGGCGCAGCCGGAGCCGCCGCGAATTAAGGAACGCAAGCAATTGGCGCGAATTGAGGAAGGCATTTGTTCTCGCGCCAACATCTGAGTAAGCTTCAACGGCATTCTTTGCGTGAAACAAAAAGGGCGTTTGCATTATTTGCCTGCAACAAAAAGCGCGTTGTCATCCTGAGGGCCCGACTCCTGTCGGGCCCCAAGGATCTCAGCGTTTCCTTCCAGCAGAGCATTTTGCACCGGACCCTGTCTCAGCCTTTCAGCCTCCTTTCTTCCTTCGCGCTATAATGGAATGCGTTGCTCTGCTGGAGGCTCGCCATGAGTATCGAAATCCCCGTCATTCTCTCCGCCGTCCGCACGCCGATCGGAAAATTTCAAGGTGGCCTCGCCGGATTTTCCGCACCGGAACTCGGCGGCAAAGCCGTCGCTGAAGCCATTCGCCGCGCTGGCCTCAAGTCCGATCAAGTTGATGAAGCGATTCTCGGTAACGTCGTGCAGGCGGGACTCGGTCAAAACCCGGCGCGGCAAGCGGCGCTCAAGGGCGGCTGCGATGCGCGCGTTGCGGCCATGACCATAAACAAAGTTTGCGGCTCTGGTTTGAAGGCCGTCGCGCTGGCGGCGCAAGCGGTGCAGCTTGGCGAATCGGAAATTGTCGTCGCGGGCGGCATGGAGTCCATGTCCAACTGCCCGTATCTTCTGCCGCAAGCGAGAACGGGGTACCGCATCGGCGACGGAAAGCTTGTCGACTCGATGATCAACGACGGACTCTGGGACGCATGCGAGGATTTTCATATGGGCATGACCGGCGAACTCGTGGCCGAAAAATACGGGATCACTCGCGAGGAGCAGGACAAGTTTGCGGTCGAAAGCCACCAGAAGGCGGTGCGCGCGCGAAAATCTTGTTTCTTCGAAGCGCAGATACTGCCAATCGAAGTGTCACAAAAAAAAGGCGATCCGATCGTGATCAAGTACGACGAATCGCCGCGCGAAGACACAAGCATGGAAGCGCTGGCGAAGCTCAAGCCGGCTTTCAAAAAAGACGGCACGGTCACCGCGGGCAACGCGCCCGGCACAAATGATGGCGCCGCGGCATTGATTGTTACCAGCGAGCGGAATGCGTCGCGGCTCGGCAAACAGCCGATCGCACGAATCGTCGCGCAAGCCGTTAGCGGCGTTGAGCCCAAGTGGGTGATGATGGCTCCGGTAGATGCGGTAGAAAAATTATTGAAGAAAACCGACTGGGACCGCGACAAAGATGTTGATTTGGTCGAGCTCAACGAAGCGTTCGCCGTCGCCGCCATTGCCGTGACGCGGCAGCTCAAACTCAACCCCGAAAAAGTGAATGTGAATGGCGGCGCGGTAGCGCTCGGCCATCCCATCGGCGCGAGCGGCGCGCGCATCCTCGTCACGCTGCTCTACGAATTGCAGCGCCGCAACTTGAAGCGCGGCATCGCCGCCCTCTGCCTCGGCGGAGGCAACGCCGTGGCCCTCGCCGTCGAACGGTACTAAGTTTTCAAAGAAATAAGACCTACTGAATAAGTGTGCTCTGGCTGGCGACGCATTTCCATTGGCCGTTTTGCTTGATCCAGGTGTCGGTGAACCGCGCACGCCTGATGTACGGTTTTCCCTTGTTGGTGCCTGTTTCCCGGTACACGCCCGTGACCACTCCAGCGCTGCTGTAAACATGCACCTTCATTCCCTCGTCGTGCATATGTTCGGGCTTGGCGGTGGGGTCTGCCACGGTGCGCAGGTATTGGGCTTTGTTCATGAGTGAGCCGTCGTAATCGACATACACGAGCGTGTCGTCGAACAACGAAGTAATGGCACTCGGATCGCGTCCCATTTCGGCCTGGTTCCAAGAGCGTTCGAGTTGGATGAGCTGGGTTTCGTCGTCGGCTGCCTTGGGAAGTCCTTGCATCCGCGCGGCTAACCCGAGCGTGGCGATAGCCAGGACCAGGGTCAAGATTTTTCTCATGAGAGCGTCCCTCCACCAGCTAGAACTTTACAGCAACAATGCTATCGGGCGCCTTTGCCGTCAAGAAGAAAGGAGGCAGAGGAAGCGGCGAAGGGCAAGTTCGCGAAAATGTTCAAGAGGTTCCCGAGGCCGCGCCGCTATCATGAGGCGTTTGAGAAACGGTCCGCGGTTTGATGGGTTAAAGGGCTCTACACTGAATTTTGTGCTGACACTTCGACTTCCCCTGCCGTCGCTTTCAGATCATTTCCGCAATAGGGGCAAAACTTGTCGGTTTCGGCGACTTCGCGCTTGCAGTGCGGGCAGGAGGGATGCAAGTTGCATTTGCAGTTGGGGCAGAAGTTGAAACGGGCGCCAACGCTGTTTCCGCACTGTGGACAGGGATAGGGCAGCGGCTCGCGCATCAGAAAGTAAATCACGAAACCGATGAAGCCCCAGGCAGGCAAGAGAATGATCACCAGAATCGTCCACAGAGCAGCGCTCATTCCGCGGCGCGAGGCATCGCGGTTGACGTAAGCGAGTAAGAAAATAATGGTCGCCATGCAAAGACTTACCAACGTGACGATTCCCGCCAACGCTAGCGATGCCAACGCCGGATTGTCCCGCAATTCCCATGGGAACATTTCATTCCCGTTGGGATTGTGCGCCTGCGCTAGATTCACGGTAGTGGCGATCACCAGCGCCAGTACGTAAAGGATGGCCACAAGCGCCATCAGCCAGCGCGGAATAATCCGAAACTCTTCCCAGAACCTGAGGTTTTCCTTTTTTCGACGCAAGCGGATGAGCCGCTTCCGCTCGTTGAATGAACCTGACACGCGTTGTGAATAATCCGACATCCCTTTCCTCTCTCTCCACTCGTCCGAGTTAGCTTCCCTGGCTCATCCAATCGGGCTCGTCGCCTCTTCGCGAATTTTCCATCAGCAGGACCGCTGCAGCAAAGAGCGCGGGAATCGTCCACCACAAACCGAAGCCGAGTTCCCAAACCAGTTTCGGAACGCCGGTGCGCTCACCGAACCACGCGAAAAGCCGCCAGACATAAGGCGCGCTGGCGATGCCGAAAGCCCAAGAGAGCGCGCAGGCGAACCAGAGTGCCCGGCGCTTCGGCGCTTGCTCGCGCAATTCCTGGGCGCGCAGGCGCACGCGAAATTGTGTGCGCCTGGCGAGCCCGCTGGGGAGGGGAATCGCCACTGTGCGCAACCCGCGCAGCGCTTCATCCGTCTGGCGTGCGAGCTCGGCGCACTGCCTGCAATCTTGCAAATGTGCGGTGAGCCAATCGCGCTCGGCTTGCGAGATCCTTTCGACGCGCTCCTGCGCGGCTAATTGTTTGGCGCGAGCGTGAGATTCCTGGTTCATGCGGCGCCTCCCTGGAGCGCTCCGCGTAGTGCTTCGAGGCCGCGGTACAGGCGCGATTTCACGGTGGAAAGTGGAATGCTAAGCACGCCGGCCATCTCTTCGATTTGCAATTCTTCCTGGAAGCGCAGCACAAGGACCTCGCGATAAATCGCGGGGATTTTCTGCAGCGAGACCTGAACGTTTTCTTCGCTTTCTTGGCTGAGGACCTGGTGCAGAGGCGAGGGCTCGTTTTCGTTCACGAGTTGCAGGGGATGTTCCTGTTCGGGATCGGTCAGGGTATCGAGGCTCTGTGGTTTCTTTGTCCTTTGCCAATCAATGACCAGGTGGCGAGCGATGGCGAAGAGCCAGGCTTCGAATTTCGACTTGCCGTCGTACTGGTGGCCGCGCTCGAGAACGCGGATCCAGGTTTCCTGAAAGAAATCTTCGGCGCGTTCTCTGTTTCCCGTGACGTACACCAAGTAGCGGAACAGGCGGTATTGATACTGCTCGATCAAGCGATCGAGCAGATCGGGGTCGCGTTTCTGCAGGCCGCGCGCAATGGATTTTGCTTCATCGCTCATCAGCGTGGAAAAAAACAAAGTTGGTCCCGGCGTGGCCGGGGTCCAGAAGAAACTGGACCGTTGCGGGGGCAAACATGAAATTGAGGCGCTCATTCTAACTTGTATACGAGCGAGCGTGCGGAAAAGACGCAAGCAAGCGAGTTGGAGTACTTCATCCCTGGAAATCATTTGGAGGGGTACCCCACCTCGGGTAGTTTTTCGCGAAGAGTGCGGAAACGCAAGAAAAGAAAGGAGTTGAGTTTTGCATGAGTGCAAAAAAATGCAAAAGAGTGCGCAAGGGTATGAAAGAAAAGGGATATGGAGATAGGAGATATGAGGATAGGCAGTTGAGGGGATGAGGGTCGTGGGCAGGTACACCCCCATGAAAGATGGATCGTTTTCAAAACAAAGGAGTTGCTGAAAAAGCATTTTGTAAATTGCTGAATTGAAAGAGGATGGACGACGGGAGATTTTGTTACTTGTGAAGAAGCGGGAAGGCGGAAACACGAGGCGGAGCGATCATGCTGGCGACTAAGTATCAAAGAATAAATTACCATATAGGTACCATACTTGTCAAGATAAAGTGGAAGGTAAATTTGGGGCGAAAGCGAAGCCGGAGGAGCAGCGGGGAGATTTCTACCCCTCGCCGGTGAGTTGGGAGTCCGAGGTGTAGTAGACTCGGCGCGCTATGTATTGTCCACAATGCAAAGCGGAGTACCGGCAAGGGTTTACGCGATGCGCCGACTGCGACGTGGAACTGGTGCATGAACCGCCCCCAGCAGCGCATGGTTTGGGCGCCACAGGTGAAGCGAGTTCGCATACCGAAGATTCGGAAGATCCTTTTTGCTCCTTTTGGAGGGGCGATGACCCGCGCCTTCATGCCGAACTTTGCGAACTGCTCACCGAGGAAGGTATTCCCCACAAGACGGTCCGGCGCGAGGATCATCTGTTCAACCTGAACATCAAAAGCGCCTTTCAGATCGGGATCCCGTTTTCACAGTTTGAGAAGGCGGAAGCCGCGATCAAAGATGCCTATGGAACGGAGGAAGAACAGGAGGATGCCGCGCGACTTCTGCCTTATCGAAAAGGCTACGCGCCGGCAGTTCGAGCCACACTTGCCTGGCGGCCGTTGGCGAAGGGATTTACCCGAGCGGGAGACGGCCAGAGCGAAGAAACTGAGAATGATGGGAGGGCGGCTCTTGAAGAGGCCGCTGCGGAGGACAACTCCGAGAACCGGCAGCCGGACTGGGATCCCACGAACTGCAATCCGGAAGAGGCCACGGTGCGAGTGTGGTCGAGTGAAGACTCTTATCCCGGAGAGATGATCGAGATGGCGTTGAGGGAAAATCAGATTCAGGCGCGCTTCGAAAAAGCGGACGGAAAAAACGCAATCTTCGTTTTGCCAGAAGACGAAGCGCGCGCCAGCGAAATTGTAAGAGAAATCGTCGAAGGCGAGCAGCCGAGGTAAGCCGTTCGCGGTGGCACATTCAAAACAAGCAGCGCTGGGCTTTCGCGCGCATTCGGGGTGGGCGGCGGTTGTCGCGGTGCGCGTTGATGAGGGCGTACCTGTGGTTCTCGCGCGGCAGAGAGTTCATCTCGTTGAAACTTTCACGTATGAATTCCGCCAGCCCTATCACACTGCAAAAAAGATGCCGCCAGGTGAAGGCCGTGAATTCATCTCGCGGATGCGGACCGAGGCAAGGCGGCTGGCTTACCGCGCCGTCCGGGAGCTTGAATCTAGAACGCAAGAACAGGGAGTGAAACTCACGCGATGCGGGCTGCTGCTTGCCTCTGGCAGACCGCTTCCGGAGTTGGACAAGATTCTTGCTTCGCATGCGCTGATACACACTGCGGACGGTGAACTCTTCCGCGATGCTCTTCTTCATGCCAGCGGCCGTTGTGGCCTCCGCGATTTCAGAGTCAAAGAACGAGAACTCTTGGACCACGCCGGGCGAGTCTTCCGTCTCAAGCCTGCCGACATCATGCGTCGCGTCACCGCATTGGGGCGCTCACTTGGCTCCCCGTGGTCGCAGGACGAAAAGTTCGCCACCGTGGCCGCATGGCTTGCGCTGGGCGCTTCGCGGAAAAGCGGCAGGAAAACGAGAACGTGAAACGTGGCGTGAATCTGGATCGTGGGTCAACTTCCGGGTAGCAATCCGACAATTGACATCGGGAATCGCCCAATCACGTTCTACAAGCCGACTTGAACGAAGCCGCTGGCGCGGCAGACGCTTCGCGTGCTAAGCTCAAGAAGTCATGCAGCGCCATGACGTTTTGAATCGCGATTTTCAGTTGCGCCTGATTTTTACAACTACTGT
>Ga0209527_1000061_pt1 | contig 21142 bp, 17 predicted proteins | sample JacPinW_OM2H0_M2_FD_187968 | JGI IMG/M metagenome (GOLD analysis project Ga0209527, IMG submission 187968) | Forest soil microbial communities from Algoma, Ontario, Canada - Jack Pine, Ontario site 1_JW_OM2H0_M2 (SPAdes) (version 2) | ecosystem: Environmental > Terrestrial > Soil > Boreal... | reverse complement strand
AGTGCGACAAGGACTAAGGAAATGAGAAATTCTTTTCATATTCTGGCTAATTTCTTAGAGTGCCAGCTTATCCAACACAGTAAAGGTTGCCGAGTTTCACCCACGTTCTCAGACATCGGCCAGGATAGAACGGCTGGATCTATGGCAGGATGTTCCCGACAGTAGCGATCCGCAGGTCCTCGTCGCAGCAGCTAACAGCCTGCATTTCTTGAACTTAGAAGCCATCTACCAAACATTCGATCTTCTTGTGAGGCCAAACCTGATGCTGTGCGCTGGTAAGTTACATTTGCCTGGCCCTCGTGGGCGGAGGAACGAGGCGATTCCGGGTTTGACCTTGTGCAAGGCGTGTTCCTGGCGAAAATTGGTACTGGGCTTGCTCTTGAATAAAGTACTAGCCTTGGGGGGATCACCGATCCGAAAACTCATGACAGCCGTTGCTCGGCCGGCTGCGAGATCTCTGGTTGAAAGTCTGACCTGAGATCAATTGGAAGGAGGCCGGACATGCCAGTTGCGCAAACGAGAAAAGAGTTCTATCCGCTTTGCTACGCGCATCACCATGAAATGATGCCTGACCAATTTAATTTACAGAACGCTAGCGATCCTCGTCAGACGACTTGTTACGCTTGTCGCGAGCCTGGTTGCCTGGTCCGCTACGACAGTCCTAGAGGGTATTTCATCGTGCAGGGCGGAAATGCAATCGAAGAAGCTACGCCTAGCGTCACTTGCACCCATGATGGGACAGCTATGTATCTCGCTGAAGTGCGGCCGCACAACACTAGTTACCGGTTGTGGAGATGCCCGCAATGCAAGGCGAGCCGAACCAATGAGGAAGGCCTCGCAGTCGGCCAATCCTAGCGAACACTTCATGTTGTTGGAGGCAGAAACCCCGGAGGCCTGGGACAGCAGGTATGGCTACCGTTGGGATTTCTCGATGGATACTCATTCGCGGCTAGCGGGTTTCCCCCAGTCCTCGACCCGCACTACAAGCTGAAGGCCGACGACAAATTTCGTGCTCTCCGGGTCCACACGTTGGCAGTACACCACGCGCGCCAGTGACTTGACGCCTTCCTCTGGAGCGGTAACCAGCACATGCTTCCCCGGCGCGCAGATCATCTCAGTCACTACGCGTGCGCCTCGAGGACTCACATTTTCGGTGACGGTTCTCTCGCTAAGCCGGGATTCGTCCAGGCGCAAAAGCTCCACCCTCACTGCCCTCGCAGCGCGCTTTTCATATCGGCCAGTGGGTACTTGCATCTAGCGCTTGCTCCGTGTCGGTGCCTTAATCGGATGCCGACCGAGTTGTGTCCGAATATAGGGATAGAGTGAGTTTGGTCTCCCAGTCCTGCCTCAGCGGGAGAACCAACAACGCCTCTAAGCAACCTCCCATGGTTGCCACCGTTCGGCAACACCGAGAATCTCGTAAGTCGAAGCGACAGTCCTGGACAAACGGGCCTGCGTACTGCAGAGTGCTGGGCGCTAACGAGGCAGAGAGTGCCTCGGCGAGGAAGGAACGCTCTACGTACGTTCCCGAGAAATGAGTTTACGTCGATGGTGAAGAACCGACAATCAGAGAAATACCCCCATTGTCGATAAGAAATCCTTGCCGCGCCTGTTGCATGCAGACCAGGTCATCGACAGAATCATAAGATTGGCGGGCGATCCTGATGGGACCGCCAGTCTGCGGGCATGCCGTGACTGGGGTGAGTTGTGGCAATTCCACGCATAAAGCACGGGGGAGGAGAGCCGTACCCACACAACTGAGGTGTTCAATCCCGCCATTTTAAGGCAGACACCCGATTGATTTTAAGTGTTGCGAATCCTATACGTACGGTTCGATGGCACTTGGGGTACCATGCCCCTCCGGGAGGTCTCCGGGCTCATGGCCGGACCCGCCCCAACCAGTCGATCCGACGGTCGATCCGAAAGGCGTATCCCGCAGATATTGGCCGCAGAGATTTCGGACCCAGACAAATCTGTGCGTAAGGAAATGACGTTCGCCGCGATCACGTTGATCGTCTGGAAGAAGGAGGTACGTTTCGACGCCAACCATTTGAAACAACAAGCAGCTTGAGCGTCTCTGGCAAAGAGTCCGTTTCCCCTGGGTTACCGCTCACAGTCAGGCCCGAGGTTCCAACTGGTTAAAGGCCGTCTTCATGGCGGCGGAGGCGCTGGCGCAAGCCTGGTCGAGCGACTTGGCGCGCAGAGCAGCGTTGAACGGCTCGGGCTGGATGGGGCCGTCATAGCCGATCTGGACCAGCGAACCCAGGAAGTCCTTCACCGGAATGACGCCGGTGGCGGCAGGCAGCTCGCGGTGGTCATCCCGGTACTCATCCAGCGACAGGCCGATGGGGGCATCGTTCAGGTCCACGGTCAGCACGTCCGAGCCGCGCAGCGTTAACAGGTCCTTGTCCGTCTCTTCCGCGTTGAACCAGTGCCAGCTATCGAGCTGAATGCCAAGGTTGTTCGTACCGATAGCGACGATCAGCTCCTTCATCTCGCTCATGGTGTGTATGAAGGGATGCCGCTGGCTCCGCAAAAGAGTGCGCGGCGCAACGTACTCCAAGCCGAGCTTCTGGCCATGGTCCGCGAGAATCTGCGCGCACTGGCGCAAGCGGCCGGCGTGCTGGCGGAAGTTCTGAGGGTAGGTGAGGTCATTACTGCAAGGGAGAACCCAGGTGCTGACGCGCCACACGCCTGCTCGCTGCAGGATGTCAGCCGTGGCCGGGAGGTTTTTCAGTCCGTCGCTAAATCTCGCTTCATCCTTGCGAAACTCCACCGGCAGACCCGCAGCGCCGAATCTGAGATTCTTGGCCCGCAAGTCGTCAAGGAGACGCTTGAGCCCATCATCGCCCAGCGAAGCGAAGTGGTTCGGATCAGGATCCAGGCCTTCGAAACCGTGCTTGACGGTGAGTTCGAGCGACTCCGGGAAAGTGGCTTGGAAACCAAGGCGTCCGAGGCTCAGAATCGCATAGAACTTACGCCGTGGCATCTCAGCGCGCGCCGCAGCGCCAGCGAGTATGCGCGGGGTTGGCAGAGCTGCGACGCTTGCCGCGGCTCCGACGGAGAGGAGCTGGCGTCGAGTGAGCTGGTTGGTCATAGTCGGCTCCAGGCCGTGCAGTGTAGCACCTGTGGCGTCGGGCGTGTCGGGATCGGTACGACCAGAAGAGCCGGCATTCACCAATACGCAGCCGAAGCTCTTCTCTTCCTTAGGGGATTTCACGTCGCCTGCGCCTGGCTGCATTGACAGATGCTCGTTTGCAGGTATTCACCCTACTAGACCCTAGGGTACAATCTGGTCCTAGAAGAGGGTTCTCGCGGGATTGACTTCCTTACCCTTACACCCCGTAATGATCATGGCTGGCACCACGTTGAAAGAATAAGGTTTTGCCTAACTCTGCCGTAGCTGACTCGCCAGGGGAGGAGAAATGGGAGTGAAATACGATGCTGGAGGCGTCTCTTCCAAGAAAGAGAGACAGCCCTTCCCGGTGGCCAAGAATGTGCGTCGGAGTGAGCGAATTCTTATCAGTCTGCCGATTTCCGTTTCGGGAAAAGTTGAAAAAACTCAAAAATTTTTCAAGGAAGGACGCACACTAGGCGTCAGCCGCTACGGTGCGACCATCGCGGTGGATCTGGATTTTCGCGGCGGCCAGAACATCCTCATTCAATGCGGCAATGGCAATGAACAGGCAGAGGCCCAAGTAGTGGAGAAAATTAAGGACCAACCCCAAGGCCACGTTTACGGCATCAAGCTCCTGGAACCCGCCGTCACTTTGTGGGGCATCACGTTTCCCCCGTTTGTCGAATCACAGAAGGCGGTCGTACGCGTCCTGCTCCGGTGTATTACGTGCCGGCAAGTCGAAGTGGCGTACTTGAACGAGTTCGACGCAAAGGGCTTTGTCGCCCACTGCAGTCTTGCACGCTTCTGCTCCAAATGCCGCAACTGGACCACCTGGAATCGGCCTTATGGCGAGATGCTTGCAGCGTCGAGTTTCCCACTCCGATCGGATAGTCAGGGGCCGAATTCGGGGGCCGGGTTGGAGCCCGACGATCACGAGAAGCGTTCCCACGGGCGCATAAGGCTGGAAGCGGTTGGGTGCATTCGCCAGCCGCCTCTTGGCGACGAAATCGTGCTCGTCGTGGACCTCGCGCCTGGAGGCGTCAGATTCTGCAGCAGCAACAACTACGCGGAAGGCTCCCACGTCGAATTAGCCGCACCCTATTCGTCTAAAGCGCCGAATATCTTTGCACCTGCACGCATCGTCAGTTACAAAAACTGCCCCGAGAACGCACATACAGAATACGGTCTGGCGTACATAGTTTAGCAACACAGATTCTTAACACGTGCACCGGGGAAGTGTGTTTACAGGGCGGATGAAACCGACGTGCCGGCGGCGGCGAAGACAGGGGACATTTCTGATTCCGCGAAGGAGAGGAAGGACTGAACGACAACAGGGTCGAACTGCGTGCCGCTGGCCTCGTTGAGCCGGCGTACCGCTTCCTGGTATGGCAGGCCTTTGCGATAGGGACGAGAAGAAACCATGGCATCGAAAGCATCGATGACGCAGACGATCCGTGAAACTACGGGAATTTCAGCGCCTTGAAGTCCCGCCGGATATCCCTTTCCATCGAAAGATTCGTGATGATGCAGGATGTCAAGGGCCGCGCGTTCGAAACCCGGGAGCATGCGCAGCACAGCCCAGCCGTACTCGGAGTGTTTTTTCATGAGCGCATACTCTTCCTGGTCGAGACGCTCAGGCTTGCGGAGAATGGAATCCGGGATGCCCACTTTACCGATGTCATGCAGGAGCGCGGCAACTTCGAGATTCTGAAGTTCGGCTTCTTCCAGACCCAGTTCCTGCCCGACACGCATACCCCATTCCGCCAGCCGTGTGCTGTGCACGCCGGTATTGAGATCTTTCAAGTCGAGGAGCTGGTTGAACGCGCAGATGACCGAAGTGCGAAGAGCGGAAGTCTGTTCTTCGAGTTGCTTGACGCGGAGAGACTCCAGCGCCGCGAAGGAAGAGGAACCTTCCACGGGCGCCGGAATGTGGTCGTTCGACATCGCAGCTACCAGCATAAAAGGAAGCAGGAGCCAGAGCCGGAACCGGATGTTGAGCCGGAGTTATTTATCCAGGCGGAGACAGCTTGATACGCATCCAGACGGCCGTGATTGAGATCTGGAGTGAGCTTGATCGCGTGGGACAGCGAGTTCGATGCCTGATTCTGATTTAGCGAGGACTTCGCACTGAGCATCAGAGATACGGCGCCAGCGACAATCGGCGAACTAAACGAGGTGCCAGAAGCACTTCCATATGTACCGCCGGGGAAGGTGCTGATGATATTTTCGCCAGGCGCAGCAATCCAGACATCCGTTGCACCAAAATTCGAAAAAGATGAGCGACTGTCCCAATTCGTCGTCGAGGCAATGCCAACGACATAACTGTTCAGTGCTGCGGGATAAACAGGCGCGCTCGTGCTTTCGTTTCCAGCAGCAGCGACAAGAACGACGCCGGCTTTATTGGCGTAGGCGGCCGCCTGAGTGAGCGACGGCGATGAAGAGGTGAGATCGAAGCTCATATTCACGACGTTAGCGTGGTGCTGGACGGCGTAGTAAAGAGCGGCAACGATATTCGAAAGATAGCCCGTGCCGTTCGAAGAGAAGGCCTTGAGCGGAAGGATCTTAGCGTTGGGCGCAACCAGGTGGACAAGCCCGGTGGTCATCGTGCCGTGGCCAAATGCGGAGTACGGTCCGCCATCGAGTACCGCGGCGGTGGACTGGTCGAGGACCGCGGCCGTGGACTGTTGCACATAACCTGGCTGCTGATTCTGAGTGTTGGTGGCGACATAGCCGCTTTGCAGACCGCTCACATCGAGCCATTCGGAGGCGCCTGGCTGGTTCCGCGTAAAGTCATAGCCGGGGAGCAGCACTTGGTAGAGAACGGGATGGTTGACGTCTACACCCGTATCAATTACAGCAACGGTGCCTGTACCGCTGATGCGAAAGCCGTTCTGCGCATCCACGAGACGAATAATCTGTGTTGCCGGCTGGGTCGCGTAACCGTGCCAAACGATGGTGCCGAAGTAATTCACAGGGGTCTTGTCGTAGAGACCAGAGGGGAAGCTGCCGAGCGGCGGTTGTGGGATGGGCAGGAGGTGGTCGACCTCAACGCTCACGATCCCCAGCAAGGATTCCACGAGCGTCAGGCCACCGTTTACAAGGTTTGCGAGGAAGTTATTGGAGGAGGTCACAAGAAAGTTCTGGCCGACCGGGCCGTCCAGGCCACCCTGGACCTGGCATTGCAGGAGATTGCAGAGATTCAGGACGGAGGACAGACCGCCCGTCGTGCGGACAATATAGCGGTTTTGCGCTGCTGCCGGCTTCGAAAAAGCAAGCATCAGGGTAATCATCGCGACGAGTATGGTGAGCCTGCGTGTCATAGTTTAAACCCTTCGAAGGGTTCTCCTGAAAGTGAATTGACCGGTATGGGCGCGATTGACTGCCCTTCAAGTCTTGCTGGGCAGATCTTCCGGGCCAATAGTACGTATGGGTCTTCCTGTCTAAACAAAATTGCCAGCGGTCTTGGTACTTTCGTACCGGGGCGGCGAGGTGCGGCAACTGCATGAATGGATGGCCGTTCATCGCCCAACTCCAGGCAGACTCCCGAGCGCATCCCGGAGCGAAATCACGATTGGGGGGCTACCGGGACTTGCGAACGTCATCTGCAGGTCTCCGCTGTTTTCAATCTCTCCGCTGAACTCGCCAAATTGATTTGTGACGGCATTTACCACTTGTCCCCGCATGTTGGAAAGAGCGATGCGGGCATCCTGGCCAATAATTCCCGGAGTGCTCAGGTTCAGGAGCTGGCCGGTAACTACGATGAAGTTTCCGCCGAGCTTGGACTCCACCTGAACATCGATCTGAAAAGGGTCCGCGCGATAAAGCATCTGCCTCGAGCTAGCGCCCGCCGATCGAGCTCCTTCGAAAAGCGGCTGCAGAAAACTGTCGAAGAGAACTTTGATGCCGCTTTCCGTTCCCTTCTTTTGACCCGCCAGCGCGGCCCCTGCAAACGCTGCCTTGGCAAGTCTGACGGCGCCCTCGGGAGGCTGGTAATTCGCTTCCGCGGCCGCCGATTGGCGAACTTTCTGCCACAATGAAACTGTTTTCATACAGCGTTTACAGCCTTGCTTCAGGTGTTGCTCCATCAAATGTTTCTCGCTGGCGCCCACGGCCTGATTCACGAAATCGATCCACTTCCCTGTCGTAAAGTGTTCCATCTCTTCCCCCCAAATTCCTTTCTGCGTCCCGAGCGCTCCCCCAGTGGATGGGACGATCCATCACCCTCATGGTATAAGGGAAGACCGGGGTCCAAGAAATATAAGAGCCTGAAAATTAGGTAAGTCTTGCAGAATCAGAGAGTTTTCCGACCAGGACGAAGGGCGCCCAGAAGTAAGGATGAGGGTTTTGCTGCCGGAGTTCTTGCATGGCATGCTGCAGGGCGCCTGCCATGTTGCCGGTTCCCAGGAATTCTCGATAGAAGAGTTGCATCAATTGCGAAGTGCTTTGATCGTGCACGTCCCACAAAGACAGCAACAGCGTCGTTGCGCCGGCGCAGAATAGGCCCCGCTGAAGTCCGAGCAATTCGTCGCCGGCGGCGACGAAGTTCATGCCTGTGGCGCAGCCGCTCAGGGTCACGAGCTTGGCGTCCAAACGCATCTGGTAGAGGTCATACAGATTCAGGTATCCATCGCCTAACCGGATGCCCGAAAACATCGGGTTATCTTGCCGGTAGATGCCGTGCGTAGCGAGATGAAGGAGGCCGCTCTGCGGGCCTTTTTTACGAAGCACGGAGGAAGTCGCGTGGTCTCCAACGTGGAGCGAAGAGTGCGGCAAGAGCGCGGCCACGGATTGGGCTTCTTGCAGGATTTGGGGCGCTCGTTCGTCGGCGATTCCAAAAACGAGAGAGCTTGTGCTGGCGCTCGCCGCCTTCTCCTGGCACCAGCAGAAAACCGTGGCACTGGGGGCGTAGGAAACCGTGAAGGCGTCGCAGAGATATTCTTCGCCATTTCGCAGAGCGTGGAATGGCAAGAAATGGAGAGGGCCGTGCGGAACAACAATGAGGTGCTTCCCCTGGAAAAATGGGCGCAGTGGCACGATGAGCTCGCCATAAAGAGATTCCAGATGGCTGTGCGTGGCACGCAAGAGCGGTTCTTCAAATCGCCGGACATATTCGTTGCCCATGCGAAACTTGGAGAGTTGAAATCGCAGCAATTGCAAAAAATGAGCGACCCGGGAGAGCAGGGTCACGGGCAGAATCTGGATTTCCTTGCAGGAGATGACGGCGGCCACGAGGCGGTCCCCAGCCGAAAAGTATTCGACAAGGGTGGCGTCCGCCGGAAGATGGGCTTGCAGCTTGGCGAGGGAAAATTCCGCGGGAGCCTCCAGCGTGGCGTTTTCCCGCTCGTGCGCCGGAAGCTCGCGGAGAGTTCGCATTAGCTCTTTCTCCTGCGATTGAGCCTTTTCCTGCAAACTCCCGAGTCTTTCGTGGGATTTTTCTTCGGGACGAAGCTGCTCGAGCTCGATGCGGTGGTAATACCAGTTGAGCTCCTCGCGCAGGTCTCTGATCCTGCGGACAAGATCGCTTTGTCCCGCCTCTCCCAGCGGAAGACTCTGTCCACTTTGAAATATCATTTCGATCATGCTGCGCGATTTCGCGGCTTCCATGCAGGCGAGCGCCTCTTCGGCGGAGTTCTCCGTTCCATCTCCGGCAATGTACAGGTCCACCAGAGCTTCGTAGACCTGCATTCTATTTTTGATAAAGGAGATTTTTAGTTCTTCGCCTTGCAATCGGCTGCGCAAGGCTTCCAGGGCTTTCCTGGCTTCCAAGTAGGCCTGGTGCGCGGCAGGGCGGTCGTTGCGAGCCTGAGCGATCTGTCCTTCGAGCAGGTGAGCTTGATAGGCAAGCACCGGTGTCTGAAGGCCTCTCAGCCGCGCGAGAGATTCGTCCGTTTCCTTTTGTGCTTCCGCCGGGTCTCCCACCTGCAGAGCGATGCGCGCGAGCAACAGGTGCGCGAGCACGGCTTTCCCAGGGAGCGCCGATCGATCGAAAAAAGCGGCGGCCGCCACGCACAGCCGCCGTGCCTCGAAGTACCGTCCCTCATGGAAGAGCAACAAGCCCTGGTACAAATCGATCAGCCAGGGCCAAACGAGGTTTTTTTCATGCCCAAACATCTCTCGGGCTTTTGCAAAGCGCTCCAGAGCCTGAACCGTTTTCCCTTGTTGGCCGAAAGCCGTGGCTTCGTTCGCGAGTGTCTTGGCGGCCTCATAGCCCATCCCGAGTTTTTCGAATCGCAGGAATCCTTCATGCGCTATTTCCCGGGCTTCTTCGCTCAGATTCAGTTCCAGATAGATATCGGAAAGGTCCAAATGGCATAGCGCGAAGTGATACGCGTCGCCAGTGGCTTCGCAGGCGCGGCGCGCCGCATAGAGCGCCTCGATGGCACGGCTGTACTCGCCGCGGAGGTAATAGAGATAAGCAATGTTGTAGTCCGCCTGCGCTACGAGGAGAGGCATGTTGTTCTGCTGGCAGAACGAGCGGGCTCCCCGGTAGATGGCCAGGGCCCGCGGAAAATCATTCAGGCTGATCAGGCAGACAGCCATATTGCTGAGGACGACGGCGATTCCCTCCGTGTCTTTGTATGGCATCAGTTCGGTGTAAGCGCGCTCGTAGTGCGCGATGGACTCTTCGAAACGGTCTTGGCGGTGATAGATGTTCCCGACGTTTATTTCCAGGCGTGCCAAGCGCCTGGGATCGTTGAGACGCGCAAAAATTTCTCGCGCACGTTCCGCAGCTTGAAACGCCTGGTCGTACTCACCCGCTAGGATCATCGGCTGGATAGAACTGCTCAAAGTCCGCGCGGCTTCGTCCCAAATGCCCAGGGTTTCGTAAAGCCGGACAGCCTGTTGATGGTGGTCGATGGCGGCGCGGTTATCGCCGGAGGAATAGAGAGCGTTGGCCTTGGCGCGCAAGCTAAGGGCCAGAGCCTCTTTCCGGCGCAGGCGTTTCGCAATGAGCACCGCGGCCTCAGCCAAGTGGAGTGCTTCTTGCGTGCTCACGCGGACTTTCTGGACTACCAATTGCGAGAGTTGCTCGACAGTCTCCTGGCGGAACAACTTCTTGTGTTGCGCGAGAAACTTGCGGCGCGCCGGTTCGCTGGATAGTTGCCCCAGCTCGGCCATCAGCGTGTCGTTTGAATTTTTCCTGAGGGTTGCGGGCATCAGTTAAAACCCAGTTCCTCGAGTTGCCCCCGTAGCCGCTCCAGGCATTTCTGGCGGGTAAATCCGATGGAACCCACGGCGAGGCCCAGTTCCGCTGCGACCTCCGTGTAAGGCCGTGAAGGCGTTTCAAAAAACAGCAGCTCCACCAGCCGCCGGCATTGCGGCTTCAGCAAGGCCATGGCTTCTCGCAGCATCTGCTCTTGCTGCGTCTGCTGAACGAGGCTTTCGGCTACCGCGGGCGTGGCCGGCTCCGGTAAATCCGTTTCCTCATCATCGCGGCTCACCGTGCGCTGGCTTTGCCGCTTCCAGCGGTAACTTTCGTGGCGCGCCACCTGCATCAGCCACTTGGGCAGTGCACGCGGTTCGCGCAGGTCGGGCAGGCGCACGAGAAGTTCCGTGCAGGTGGCCTGAAAAACGTCCGCGGCTTCCTCCCGTGACAAACCGTATTTCACGGGAATCGAATAGATCAGTGCCTTGTACTTATCGATGAGCAAAGACCACGCTTCCTCATCGCCAGAGAGACAAGCCTTGACGAGCTTCGTGTCGTTCCACGCGGCGGGCGGCTTCTTCGCGGCTTTGGTCAAAACGGGGCTCATCGGGTGGCATTCTCCGTCCCCATTTTGAGGTAGAGCTGCTCCACATTCCAGAGTACGTACGGTTCCAGAACGGCGGGATGAAAATTGCCGATGGAGTTTTTGGCGCCGGCAAGAATGTTCGGGCTGGCCAGGAAAATCATGGGCTGATTCTCCGCCAGAAGCTCCTGCGCGCGGTCGTAAATTTTCTTCCGCTGCTCGAAAGTGCGCGCAGACATCTGTTCCTCGATCAAACGATCGATTTCTGCTTCCCACGGAGTGGCCGGGTGCGCTTGCGAGGGGTTCCACAAATGTGTTCCCCCGCTCGACAGCCAAACATTGATGTCGGAATTCGGATCGGCGTCGAAGCTCGCGATTCCCATCACGCAGGCATCGTATTCTTTGGTCTGCGTAACGCGATCGAGCAGGGAGCGAAATTCGAGTGGCACAACTTGAACGCGCATTCCCAGCTGCTTCAAGTCGTCCTGAAGGAGCGCCGCCATCTTGGCGCGGTCGGCATTCGAAGAACTTGTGAGGATGGAAAATTCCACGGGTTTCCCGCCGGAATCCAAGAGCGTGGATTCTCCGTTGGGATCGGCGCCCCAGGAAAACCCCGCCTCCTTGAGGAGAGTGCGTGCGCGTTCGAGCGACCGCGCCGGATGAGCGAGTTTTTCATTCCCCCACCGTCGGTTGCCCGGCGCCACCAGTCCCCAAAGGGCCGCGCCGCGCCCCTGATAGACAAGCCGCACGATAGCCTCGCGGTCCACGGCGACCGAAACGGCCTGCCGAAACTTCACTTCGCGGAACCATTTTTGTTTCCGCTGCATTTCCGGGGATGTTTTCTCTTCGGCATCACTCAGATTGAAAAAGAGAAAGTTGTACTCCAGTCCGGGCCCGGCATCCACCATGGTGTAACTGCGCTGCTGCTTCGATAAGACAGAAAAGTTTTCCGCGCTCAACTGGCTGATCGCATCCGTCTCGCCCGATTGGAACTTCAAGACCTGCGCGTCTGCGTTAGGGACGAATAGAAATACGAGTTCATCCAGGTAAGGCAGGCGATTGCCTTTGGCATCCGATTTCCAATAATAAGGATTGCGCTCCAAGACCAGCCGTTGCCCTGCGACGTATTCCTTCAGCCGGAACGGACCGAGTCCCGCCCATTGATCCGCGGCCGTGGCCAGGGATCCGATTTGCCCCAACTTCCCTTCCTGGTAGGGTTTTTCCAGGAGATGCCGGGGAAGAATCGCCAACCCATCGAACAGCCTTTCGCCCACGCCGTAAGTCTTGGCCAGTTGAAAAACTACGGTGTGCGCGTCAACTTTGCGGACAACGATCGGTTTTCCGCCGACGATCAAGAGGTCCCGCTGCGGGGCGTGCACGTTTTCGTCGAGATACACGCGGAACGTGAAGAGCACATCGTCCGCATCGAGCGGCTGCCCGTCTGAAAACTTGATGCCCTGCCGGAGAACGAGTGTGTAGGCGAGCCCATCGGGAGAGATTTTCCAGGACTTGGCCAGCGCAGGTTCCGTCAGTTGCGTCGCGCGGTTGATATGGACGAGGTCGGCCTGCATGACAGCGATGACTTCGCGGGATCGCGTGTCAGCAACAATCAATGGATTCAAGGTCTTTGGTTCGCCACGGAGCGACATGACGAGGCGCCCGCCCGGCCGGCCCACTTCTCCCGGGAGTACGAGTAATTCTTCTGCTGCGCTTTTCTGTTGGGGAGAGGCAGCAGTTCGGTGGCCGGCAAGAGCGAGAAGGGGCAGGAGCAGGCTCGAAAGGATCCAGCAGCAACGGGTATTGGCTCTCGGTCTTTTCACGGCAGGCTCCCGAGACTGCTCATTTCTATCTTGTACGCCTCGCGGCGCTCCTGCAATGAACTCGCAAGACCCAGGTACCCTAGAAAGAACGGCACCATGATCAGGGCAGGCAAATACATCCACCAATAAGAGACCAGCACGCTGTATTGCTGCAGGCTGGAGAGAAGGTTTCCCCAGCTTGGCACCGGCTCGGGGACCCCCAGCCCGAGAAACGAGAGGGTCATCTCCGCCAACACGTATTGGGGGATAAGAATCGCTGCCTGGGTCAAAAGCACACTGGAAGTTTCCGGCAGGATGTGGCGCCGGAGCAAGTACCCATTTGATGCTCCGAATCCTCGTGCGGCGCGAACGAAGTCGCGTTCTTTGGCGCTGAGTACGACGCCACGAACGAGCCGCGCGGGACGGGCCCAGCCTACTGCACCGATGACCGCGATGATCAGAAAAAATGCCTCCAGCGGGCCGACCGCTAGAGGCAGGAAAGCGCGGAGAGCGAAAAGAAGATACAGCCACGGCAACGCCAGAAAGAGTTCAGCGAAGCGCATGAGCACGCTGTCTCTCCAACCGCCATAGTAGCCTGCCACCGCACCAACGCACAAGCCGAGGAACAGTGTGATCCCTGCCCCTAGAATGCCGGCAAGGAGCGATACCTGCCCGCCAAAGAGGAATCTCGAAAACTGGTCGCGGCCATAAGCATCAGTACCGAGAAGATAGATCCGTGTTTTCTCGGCGCCGAAAAAATGCGTTCGGCACGGCAGGAATCCCAGAATCCAATAGCGAGCCCCGCTCAGGAAAAACTTCACGGGATGGATCTCCGTGGTGTCTTCCTCATATTGGTCGAACGAGCCTTCGCGCAATCTCAGAGAATACACAAAGGGCCGCGCGTGGAAATGGCCGTTCGCATCCATGAGATGAACCCGCATGGGCGGTAGATACGGGCTTTTCCGATCCTGCTCGACGGGATCGTAAGGCGCGAAGAAACCCGCGCAGACCACAATCCCATGCAGCGCGCCAAGTGCGACCAGCCATTTCGCGAACGTACGCCGCGCTCTCATCGTGCGCTGCTCTCGGTACGGATTCGCGGATCAGCCCAGTAAAGAAGCAAGTCGGCCAGCAAATTTCCTCCGACCAGGAAAAGCGTGGAGAACAGGATGCCTCCGACCACTACGTACAGATCGCGCGCCAGGATGGCCTCCAATAGCAGCGGCCCTAGTCCTGGCCAGCTCATCACCACTTCGATCAAAAGCGATCCGCTCAACAATGCACCGATGCTGAAACCAAAAAGGGAGATCAAGGGATTCGCCGCCGCCGGAAGCGCATAGCGATACAAGAGCGTGCGTCTTGGGATGCCATGCCCTACGGCAGCCAGCAGAAACGGAGCGTTGAGCACATCCGCTACGGCAGCGCGCACATGACGAACGAGCAGCGGCAAAGCGGAGAGCACGAGCGCCGTCACGGGCAGAATCATGTGCAACGCCAGATCGCGCAACTTGTTGAGCGGTGAAAGAGTTTCAAAATCGACGGAAGCCATACCTCCCGTTGGAAACCATCCAGTCCTCACAGCAAGCACCAGAAGCCCCAACGCAAGTGCCAAGTCGGGGATTACCAAAAGCGCCGCAGTTCCCCACGACAGCAAACGGTCGGGCAGACGCCCGAGACGCTCCGCGCTCCATACCCCGAGTGGTAGAGCGATCGCCCAGGCGAGCAGCGTGGCCGTAATTGTCAGGAGCAGCGTGTTCCGCGCGCGCATCAGCAGAAGAGGCGCAACGGGACTGTTATAGCCAAACGAGAATCCCATCTCGCCGTGAATTACGGAACTCAGCCAGGTTACATAACGGACGGGCAGCGGCTTGTCGAAACCGTATTGCGCGCGCAGCGCGGCCATCGTTTCCGGCGCAATCTGCGGGTTCAAACGCATTTCGTCGAAGTAGTTTCCCGGGGCTAACGCCGTGAAGAGGAAAGCTAGAATGGACACGCCGGCAAGTAAGAACAAAGCGTGACCCATCCTGCGCAGCAGGTAGCGCATTATTGCTCCACTGCAGGCAGCGCCGAGCGCGTGATTCTCGGCATGGCCGCGAGCAGCCGGAGTGTAGTTTCATGCTGGGGCTGCTTCAAGATTTTTTCCGCCGGACCTTGCTCCACGATACGCCCGCGATTCATCACGGCGATTTCGTCAGCCAGGTAAGCGGCCATGGCCAGGTCATGAGTAATGAACAAATACGTCATCCCCAGAGAGCTTTGCAGTTCCATCAGGAGGTTGGCGATTTGCGCCTGCACCGAGCAATCGAGAGCCGAAAGCGCTTCATCCAGAATCAAGAGCTTAGGCTCGAGCGCCAATGCGCGAGCGATGGCCAGCCTCTGGCGTTGACCACCGCTCAACTCCGTGGGAAGCCGCCCCACAATGTCCGGGGAAAGACCAACTCGTTCGAGCAAGGAATTCGCGCGCTGCTTCATTTCTTCACGCTTGAATTTGCGCTGTAAAATCAGCGGCTCAACGAGTATCTCGAGCACGCTCCATCTTGGATTCAACGAGCTTGCGGGATCTTGAAATATGAGTTGGATTTGCGGACGAACTTGACGGCACGCGCGCTCCCCGAGCTTGACGAGGTCTTTTCCCTCAAACCAAATGTTTCCTGCCGCAGGAGATTCCAGGCAGGCGAGACAAGATGCCAGCGTACTTTTGCCGGATCCTGATTCCCCGACAACCGCCAGCGTGGTCCCGGAAAAAATGGTGAAGGACACGCCATCTAGAGCGAGTAATTCTTCTCGCGCGCCAGCAAGACTCCGCTTTGCATAGCGCTTCACGAGACTTTCTGCCTTCAAAAGTGGCTGCATGTCTTGGCCGCCGTCAGATCCTTTAACCTTCATACTTAAAGCAAGAAACTACATGAGACTCGCTCAAGTTCACCAGCTCGGGCTCACGCTCTCTGCAAATGTTCATTCTTTCCGTGCACCGCGGTTCGAACGGACAACCTCCGCGGGGCAAGGACGACTGCGAGGAATCGCCGGGGACTACCGGCAGCCTGGTCTTACGACCGTTTCCGCGCCCTTCCGAAACCGCCGGAATGGACTGGAACAAAGCCTTTGTGTAGGGATGCCGGGGCGACGCAAGCACCGTTTCGGCTGGACCACATTCGACGACCTGGCCGCCGTAAAGGACCAGCACACGATCGGCAAAGCCTGAGAGCAGGGCGGGGTTGTGGGTGATGAAGATCATCGCGAGACCAAGTCTTTCCCTGAGCGTTCGAAACACTCCGAGAATTTCCATTTGTGTCGCGGGGTCGAGCGACGCGGTCGGCTCATCGGCAATCACCACGGAAGGGCCGCAGACGATCGCTTGCGCGATGAGCACGCGTTGGCGTTGTCCTCCACTAAGCTGGTGCGGATAAGAGCGCGAAATGCGGTTCGCCTCTTCGGGAAAGATTTCTGCGAACACTTGACGCGTCCGTTCGTTCAGGGCGCTTTTTCCTGGGGAACTGTGCGCGGCCAGTACCTGGCGAACCTGTTCGCCAGCGCGCATGGTTGGATGGAGTGCAAGAGATGGCTCTTGGAAAATCAGCGAAATGCGCCGGCCACGGATTTGCTGCAGCTCCTCCGGCTTGGCCTGCAAAAGATCCTTCCCTTCAAAGTGGACAGCCCCCTGAGTGATCTCCCCATTCCCGGGAAGGAGCCGCACAAGCGATACGGCGAGAGTGCTTTTGCCCGATCCAGATTCGCCGAGAACACCCATGATCTCGCCGGGCATGAGTCCAAAACTGACGCCGTTTAACGCCGGGCACAAGACCCCCTCGCGCGAGCGGTACGAAACGTGGAGATCCTGGATTTCAAGAACGGATGTCATGCGCTGGGCCTGCTTTGGCCCACCCCTCACTTCGATTCATGTTGAGGCAGGATCATGGAGCGGACAAGACAAACGTCCTCTCTCGCGCCAAAGGTAATTCTCTCAGATTAGTGGAAGGTTGCGTCAGACTTCAGGGAAGGTATGGCGTGGAGATTCTTCGGAGTTTGGATGAAGAATGCAAATCTGGATGCCGGGGCTAAATCCAAGTGGGGGATTGCAGGAGTTCAGGAGGGGAAATCCTCGCAACCCCGCACTTGTGCCGAACACCGCCAGTTCGGCGAGCACATCTATCTATGACTGACTCGCGCTTGGCCTTTGGTGGCTAGCGAATTTCTCGTCGCGCCGACGGCTTGCTGGCCACCGTGACATCCGATCGAGGAGTCATAGAAAGAACAAAGTATTCCCGCTCCTTGCCGTCGGCTTCGGGAACTCGAAGCAGCAACTTGTCCTTGTGAATCCGGAATTGAGCGGCTTCGCCCACCGGTAAGAGCACGGGATGTTTGTCGTCTTTCGGCCTGATGCGATAGGTAACCCGCTCCGTCTGCAACACGTATTCCTGGCACATTACTACCTTGGTGTTCTTGTGCTGGCCCTCCGTTCCAAAGATTTCGCCGGCGATGGTCTTGCCATCTTTTTCGGCGTAACCGCAAGACGAAGATTCCATTTGAATCAGCACGCCCTTTTCATAGGCCGGCGCGTCTTTGGCCTGAACGCTCATCGTCGCGAAAACTAGAATTGCAACCATTCCTATTTTCATCGTCGCCCTCCCAAAAAAGGATTGTCACTTCGCGCGAACGGCAAAATGATTGCGCCATGCGCTCGGACCAGCGGGCTGGGCGCAAGAAACCCCGCCACTCTGTTGGCCGTTTCCAGCTCATCGTATAAGGGATGCCCACAGTTGGAAAAATATAGGCTCTCTGGGGCTCATAGATCCGGAGGCTGGCGGAGTCACGCTCAAACCGATGCGGCGCGGCCCGAGCATTGAAAAACCGACTCGTTTTTGTTTACCTAAGGAAAGAAAATCGGAAAATTGAGAAACTCAGAGATTCGGAGAAGCCGCGCGGGCCGCGGGCCGACCTTCAGAGGAAGCTATGGACTGGGCGAGGGTGAGGCGGGGGGCTCGCAGCAACAGGAACAGTTCGCCGGCCCAGAGTAAAATGTCCAGTAAGCGTCCGCGCTGAAGATTGCTCAGGTTCTGAGATTGCAGGCTGACGTCGAGCGCCTTTCGAGAACATTCCTCAATAAAGGCTCGCATGGAAACCATGTCGATGGGTTCGGCGCTGAACTTGCGGCCCCGCGCATCAAGGCCGTCCAGCCTTTCATAACAACGAAACAGGAAGTGGTTCAGGCAAAGAGCCTGGTGATCCAGTGTAATAGTCGCGGCGCTATTACAAGAACCCACCGTGCAGTTTCGCTTCCCAAGCATCGGATCCATTCCACCCAGGCCCATTGACTTATCCCCACAACCGTTCTCACGCTTCCTCAGATCTTTCTTTCATATAGTTAGATGCGCGAAGCGACCCAAACGTTTTCATAATGAGGATAGGAAGTTGTTCATTATTGGACACCGCCAATGGGGTTTGTTTCCGGCCGAAGCCACGCTTCTGGATCGAGGACGTCACACTCACGAGGGCAAGCTCGCTCACGTGGAGAATTGTTTCCACGGGCCACGAACATAGCTGGCATTACGCTCCGCCAACCTTCAAGATCCATGATGCCTTTCCGCAAACCGATGAATTGCATCCAAAACTTGGTCCGAAGCGCCGGAGGTTTCCACAGGCGCCACTCTTGTGCTTTTGGACCGTCTCAGCATAAACTCCGTCGCAGTATTCGTTTTAGCGAGCCGCCTCAACCTTGTGGGGAATTCAAGGGCTCGTGCGAACAGGGGTTGGGATGTCTGGGGGGAGAGAAAATGAGAAAACTGTTCTGTGCGTTCTGTGTCTTGACACTCGCGCTAGGGTTGGCCTCACCGGGGTGGGGGCAGTCGCAGATCTCGGCGGGGACCGTGCAGGGAGATGTTCTCGATGAAAAAGGAGGAAGCGTCGCGGGCGCGACCGTCGAAGCAAAGAACCTAGCGACCAATTTCGTACAGACGGATACCACCAACACGGACGGTCATTTCGCCTTCCTGAGTCTTGCACCAGGGCGCTACACCCTCACCATCAGCAAAGCCGGGTTCGCCACCATCGTTCAAGAAAATGTGAACCTCACCGTCGGGCAGACCATCACGCTGCCAGTGACCATGAAGGTTTCGTCGGTCGCGCAGCAGATCGTCGTCACCGACGTGCCGATTGTGGAAGTCACGAAAACGGAATCCTCTTCCACCCTGGATGAACTGGCCGTGGCTACTACCCCCGTTCTCGGACGCAAGTTTGAAGACCTGCTCACGCTGACTCCCGGCGTAAGCATTTCCCAGGGCCCGGACGGCGACGAAATCAACATCAACGGGCAGCGCGGCATCTTCAACAACATCAGCCTCGACGGCGGGGACTATAACAACGGATTCTTTGGCGAACAGATGGGCGGCCAGCGCGCGGCGATCGACATCACGTTGGAGGCCGTGAAGGAGTTTCAGATCACGGCAAGTGGAGCCAACGCGGAGTTCGGCCGCAGCGCGGGTGGCGTAATCAACGTCGTCACGAAATCCGGAACCAACGCCATGCACGGTTCTGGCTTTGAATACTTCCGTACCGAGTCGTTGACCGCGGCCACCTCGGACGGCAAGCCGCTCGATGGTTTTCGCCGCAATCAGTTCGGCGGCAGCCTTGGTGGCCCCCTCGTCAAGGATAAGCTCTTTTTCTTCGCCGCCGGTGAAGGCATCCGCGAAAATCTGAATCGCAAGAATTTGGGGGCATCGCTTGGACCGGCCTGCTCCGTGGCGAAGCCGGTCGCGGGAACGGATGATGCCGCGATAAACGGCAGTGCCGAATGCCAGCGCGCAGCGCTTCTGAATTACTTCAACACGGCGACTTTTCCGTCGCCATTCAAGAACACAGACGAAAGCCTTCCAGTGATCCATCAGGTACGCAACGCCGCGATCTTCGGCCGTGTGGATTACAACTTGAACGCCAAGAACCAGATCTTCGGTTCCTACAACTATGACTGGTCCAAGAATCCGAACCAGACCTTCGACGTTCCAACCTACGGAACATCCGCCAACGGTATCGAGGGACCCTCAAAGATTCAGGCCGTCAGCACCAACTGGATCAGCACGCTCTCAAACACCATGCTGAACGAAGCACACTTTACCTATGCGAGAGAAAGTCGCCCGCGCAACACCATCAATCCCTCCAGCGTGCCGGACACGGCGATGGGCTTTGGGACGACATTCCGTTTCGGGGAGCCTTTCTTCCTTGAGCCGGCCGTTGATGAGCTTTTCTACCGCAGTGATATTCGAGACAATTTCTCCCTTGTCAAGGGAAAGCACACCTGGAAGTTCGGCGGAGAGTGGATTCACAGCCGAAACTCGCAGATCTTCCGCGGTTTCTTCACGGGCCGCTACATTTTCGACAGCGTGGACGGTTTCCTGCGCTATGCCGCCACTCCTGCCGCGAATGGGTTCGGTCCCAATGCCGGCGAGTGTTTCACCGCGAGTGGTACTTTCACAGGTTGGATCACCCAAAATGCACCGTTCAATCAGATGTGCGCGACGGGAAGCACTGTCGGCGGTCCGCTGCTGCTTTACTTGCAGCATGGTCCAACGACCGCTGGGGAAACACTCGATCAGTCCGGTAAGGCGAATTTCGCCAACGAAGATTATTCTCTTTTCATTCAGGACACGTGGAAAGTCTGGCGCAACTTTACCCTTAACTATGGCCTGCGCTGGGATGCTCAGAAATTCCCCAATCCCACGATAGCGCCGTCAAAGACTGCTTACGGCCAAAACCTTAGCGATCCGGCATTTGATTCGACCGGATTCCTCCCCAATCAGTATAAGGAATTCCAGCCCCGCGTGGGCTTCGCATGGGACATCCGGGGCAATGGAAAGTCGGCGTTGCGCGCTAGTGCGGGCATTTTCAACGCCCGGCAGAACATGTTGACCCAAGTTGGCCCGATCACCACTAACGGAGTCCAGCAACAGGAGATTGCTGCTGCGAGTTGCCTCTTCAAGATTGGAGGTGTTTGCCAACAGAATTCAGCTGGTGGCCCCGCACCGACTTATCCACTGACAACTCCCATTCCACTCTTGCCTGCGGGCACGTTCCCGTTTCAGGCTGGCGTCACCGTGTTCAGCAAGAGTTACGCGAACCCGCGGATCTACACGATGGACGTGGGTTATGAACAGCAAGTCGTCGGTGACTACGCCGCTTACGCCGACTTTACTTGGTCGAAGGGTGTGCACCTTACGCGATTCACCAACCCAAACGTAGCTCGCAGCACAAGTGCCCTGGCGGCGACGACTTGTACCAACAACGGGTTAGCGTTGGATCCCACGGGCGTCTGCGTTCCGCCGACGGGAGGGGCAGCAACCGTGACTTACTTAAGCGCTTTGGACCCCGTCAATTTTGCTCCTCCCTTCCCTAATCTGGGAACGATTACGGACACGGTCAGCTCGGCGAAGTCGCTCTACCGGGGGTTCACCATCGGCATGCGCAAGCGCATGAGCCACCATTTTCTTTTTGACGCCAACTACACG
>Ga0209527_1000059_pt1 | contig 21615 bp, 17 predicted proteins | sample JacPinW_OM2H0_M2_FD_187968 | JGI IMG/M metagenome (GOLD analysis project Ga0209527, IMG submission 187968) | Forest soil microbial communities from Algoma, Ontario, Canada - Jack Pine, Ontario site 1_JW_OM2H0_M2 (SPAdes) (version 2) | ecosystem: Environmental > Terrestrial > Soil > Boreal... | reverse complement strand
AAATCAGAAATCAGAAATCAGAAATCAGAAATCAGAAATCAGAAATCAGAAATCAGAAATCAGAAATCAGAAATCAGAAATCAGAAATCAGAAATCAGACTGAACCTGCCCGTACAACTCTTCGAGAACCGCAAGTTGAAAACGAAAAAACCAAAGGCCAAAACCTTAGAACTTTAAACTAAGAACTGAAAAGCGAATTCGTGTCCGCAGGGCGGCGACCGTGTGCCGATTATTTTGAACTAGGGGGCGGCGGAGGAGGATGCCGCGAAGAAAGAGAGGACGCGGCGGCGGAATTCTTCGGGCTGGAAACCCAGCGCGGCGGTGTGAAAGGCGCGAGGGACGACCCAAAGCTGTTTGGGACCGCGGGCGGCGGCGTAGATCATTTCCGAATGACGGCAGGGGAGCGCTTCATCTTTTTCGTCGCAAATGAGCAGGACGGGAAAAGCGCGGGAGGCGACGGCTTTTACCGGCGAGACCTCGGCCACTGGAAAACCCGCGAGTTTTTCGTCGCGATACAGCAGCGTCCAGGTGCCGGGAGCGAAAAGAGTCTTGCCGAGCCAGGGGTATTTTCTCAGTCCGGCATAATCATAGGCCGCTTCGCGGAGATTGGCGAAAGACGCTTCGGCGACGACGGCTTCGATGCGCGGATCGGCGGCCGCGGATTGCAGCACGATGCCGGCGCCCATCGATTCTCCCAGAGCAAAGAGATGCTTGGGGTGTTCGCTCAATTCGAGAGCGTCGATGATGGCGCGAGTGTCGTTTCGCTCGAGCCAGCCGTAGGTGGCGATGGGACCGCCGCTGGCGCCGTGGGCGCGGGCGTCCATCATGACAACGCTGTATCCGGCGCGCAGCACGAATTCCGAATGACTAACGACTCCTATGCGGTTGTCAGCGACGCCGTGGAAGAGGAGGACCCAATTCCCATTGGGATTTTTCGGGCGGACTTTCCAACCACGGAGAAGCACTCCATCCTGTGCGCGCACGTCGAAATCCTCGCGGGTTGCCCCAGTGAGAACGAACGAGGCGTCCGCTTCGCGGATGAGGTCCGGAGTCAACTCGCGGCGAATGGGATGGAGGAACGCAGGGCCGGCGAACCAACCGGCCACAGCCGCCAGGAGCGGTGGGAAGAGCAACAAAATCAGAGCGATGCGTATGAGACGGTGGCGCATAAGTGCCTATGCAAAGATACGAGGTTTTAGTCAATCACGTTCGGGCGATGCCTCAGAAGCGTGCCGAGCAGGCGGGGGCACCCCACCCTCGGATCTTTGTCAAAGAGTGCGGAATCGATTGAAAACAAAAGAGTTGATTTTTACCGTGTGCAAAAAAGTGCAAAAATGTAAAGGAGTGCGCATGAATATGAAAAAAAAGGGGATAGGGGGTAGGAAATAAGGGATAGCAGTTCTGAAGAGTCGGCACCCCCCACCCCCCCATGGATTATGGATGAATATCAAAAGAAAAGACTTACAAAATTTGCATTTCGTAAATAGCAGATTCCAAAGGACATGTTCTTGGGTGCTCACTTGGCAGGTGCCCGGGACGCGGCTCCAAAAAAGAAAAGCGGGAGCAAGCTCCCGCACTCCAAATGCAGTAATCTATAAGGTTAAGTATACCACAAATTAACGGGAAGTCAAGCGAAAAGTAAAGGAAAATTTGGCGGTTTGGAAGCGTCCATGGAGGCGCGTCCAAGCTTCACGCGACAAGGGCGGTGCAGCCAAGCAACTACCCGATGGAACAGTGAGGGACCAGGAACCAGCGGAACCGAGATGAATTGACAGGACTGGCGCAGCACCCTACGATCTTTCCGGGGAGAAATCGCATGCTCATGAACTCTGCCCCGACCAAAGAGAGAGGCAATTTGCGCAGGAGATGGGGACAGGCCCCGTTGATCCTTGCAATTCTTGCGCTGTCGCTGATCGCCGCCGATACGCCAACTACGGTTGGAACCGCCGACGAGCAACGCTTTCTGACCGACGTTAAATCACTGACCACTCCCGCGATGGAGGGCCGCGGCGACGGCGCCAAGGGCCTCACCAGAGCCGCGCACCTCATCGAACAGCGCTACAAATCCCTCGGCCTCCAGCCCGCCGGCAAGAACGGTTTCTTCCAACCCTTTGACGTTATCACCGGCCGACACCTCAGACCGGGGAATCGCCTTCAAGAAGCTCCTCACCCGGAGGACGTCTCCGCTGAACATAGGAATTACAAGCTCCTTGAAGAGTTCATCCCGCTGAGCTTTTCTGCTAGCGGCTCGGTGGATGCTCCGCTGGTTTTCGCGGGCTACGGGATCACTGCTCCGGAGTCTTCGTACGACGATTATCAAGGGCTCGACGCCAAAGGCAAAATCGTCCTCGCTCTGCGGGGTGAGCCTGGCTCCCTAGCGGGAAAATCCACGGAGGGCGGCCACACGCTGCACGAGTGGGTCATTTCCAAAGCTATAAACGCCAAGAATCACGGGGCCGCCGCAATCATCGTCGTCAACGGAAAACTCCCCAACGGAGAAGAGGACATTCTGCCGCGGTTTGGCGAGGTAGAAGGCCCCGAAGACGCGGGAATCCTCTGCCTGCAAGTGAAGAATTCCACCGCCGATAACTGGCTTCAAAAACAGGGAATGACTCTCAGCGAAGTCCAAACAGAAGTTGGCGGCGCCCTCCACGCTGGCGGTTCGCTCAGCAGCACTTCGGCAAAACTAATTCTTTCCCTCACTGTGGACATCGAACGAATTCACGCCACCGTCAAAAACATCCTCGCCTATCTCCCCGGCAAGACCGACGAATACGTCATCCTTGGCGCCCACTACGACCATCTTGGCCACGGCGAGGCTCATTCGATGGCTCCTTCGCAAATCGGCCAAATCCATCCCGGCGCGGATGACAACGCCTCCGGCACCGCGGGGGTTCTCGAACTTGCCCGCCTTTTTGCTCCGCTGAAGGGCCAGCTCCAACGCGGCATTCTGTTCGCGAGCTTCGCCGGCGAAGAGCTAGGCCTCCTCGGCTCGGCCGAATGGGTCAAGAACCCTACTCTGCCGCTCGACAAAGCTGTCGCCATGCTCAATATGGACATGATCGGGCGCATCAAGGACGACAAGGTTTACATCGGCGGCCTCGGGACCGGGACGACCTTCCAGCCCATCCTCGATCAAGCCGAATCCAACACCACCTTCAAGTACGAAAACTCTCCCGGCGGCTACTCCTCCAGCGATCACACTTCCTTCGTTACGAAACGGATTCCCGTCCTTTTCTTCTTCTCCGGTCTCCATAGCGACTATCACAAGCCCTCCGACACATGGGACAAGATCAACGCCCCAGGGGCCGCCCATCTGCTCGATCTAGTCTCCAACATCGCTTTGCGTATAGACACCGCTCCGGATCGCCCCACCTACGTCGCCGTGGAAAATGCCAATCCCCATGCAGGCACGCCGAGCGGCGGCGGTGGCGGCTACGGCCCGTACTTCGGCTCCATCCCCGACTTCGGGCAAACCGAAAATGGGGTGCGCTTTTCGGATGTAAAGCCCAGTTCTCCCGCGGCCAAGGCAGGCTTCCAAGCCGGAGACGTGCTCATCCAATTCGGCGACAAACCCATCCAGAATCTCTACGATTTCACCGACGCACTGCGCCGCAGCAAAGTCGGCGACACCGTCCAAGTCACGGTCTTGCGTAACGGCAAACCCGTCAAGGCGCCGGTCACCCTTGAGCAGCGCAAATAGGCAAGGAGACGAAATGATAGGTTCAGTAATCCAGAGAAGCGCGGATGGATTGTCTTTGTCATTCGTGCTTGTGGTCTCAGCCTCCGTGCTCAGCTGTTGGGTGAGTGGAGACGCGGTTCCGCTAGCTCCGCAACCGCAGGCGACCTCCGGTGCTCTTACTGTTCCGGAAGAAGCAAAGCATCTGAAAAACGTGCGGCAGCTTACTTTCGGCGGCCAAAGTGCCGAAGCCTATTTCTCCTTCGACGACAAATATTTGATTTTTCAGCACCAAGGTGAAGGCGTTCCGTGCGACCAAATTTACACGATTGCCGTGGACACGCCCGACGGAAAGCCCGCCACACCCAAGCTCGTGAGCACCGGCAAGGGCCGCACCACTTGCTCCTATTTTTTTCCCTCCGGCGACCGCGTCCTCTTCTCCTCGACTCACGCAGCAAGCCCCGACTGTCCGCCGAAGCCCGATTACTCGCATGGCTACGTCTGGCCGATTTACGATAGCTATCAAATCTATACGGCGAAGCCGGATGGCAGTGATTTGAAGCAGCTAAGCCACGCGCACGGCTACAATGCGGAGTCCACCATCACGCGCGACGGCAAGCGCATCGTCTTCACTTCCACACGCAATGGCGACCTCGACATCTACACCATGAATGCCGACGGCTCCAACGTGAAGCAGCTTACCAACGAGCTGGGTTACGACGGTGGCCCCTTCTGGTCTTACGATGGCAAGAAAATCGTCTACCGCGCCGAGCATCCCAGGACGCCCGAGGAAATCGCCGACTACAAGGATCTGCTTTCAAAGGGTCTGATCCGTCCGGGCAATCTGGAAATCTGGGTAATGAAAGCGGATGGTTCGAACAAGCACCAGGTGACACGCAACGGCGCCGCGAATTTCGCGCCCTATTGGCATCCCGACGGAAAACGCATCGTCTTCGCGTCGAACATGGCCGATCCGAAGAACGGCCGCGACTTCGATCTTTACCTGATCAACGAAGACGGCACTGGCCTCGAGCGCATCACCTACGCGCCCGATTTCGATGCCTTCCCCATGTTCTCTTCCGACGGCAAGCGGCTGGTGTGGGCCTCCAATCGCAACGGCAAAGTCCCGCATGAGACCAACCTCTTCCTCGCCGATTGGGCAGAGTGACGGTCGAGCGGCTCTACGCCTCTACTTGGGGGTTGTGACGAGTTTGCCGGCGGGGGTGGCGGCGCGCTGCTCCGCTCGCCTTTCTTGTTCTACGTGCTGGGTGTACTCGGCAATCTGGTCATCGATCTCTTTGATTTCCCGGGCAAGGTGAAAATTTTGCGGATCCTTGGCGTACGTCTCGAATAACAAGTTCCTCTTGGCTTTCAAATCGTCGCGTTTTTTCTTCCAAACACCTGCGGCAGCAACCATGGGTTTAACCTCGGAACCAGTGTGCGCCTTTTTATGGTTTGCGGATAGAGCCGCCGAACGATGTGCCCAGAGTCGTACGCCGTCCATTTTCCGGGCGCGGTGATGCGAAATTGCTCCGCGAACGGTCAGGAACGGAAGAGGACGGATTCGCGCTGGAACATTTTGATGGCGAGGAAGAGCGCGAAGGCGGCGTAAACGCACGTTGACGAAAAGATGATGGCGATGTAGTTCCAATGATAGGTGCCGGCCACGAGTTCTTTGCAGAGCAGGCTGACGTTCAGAATGGGGATGAGGGAGAGCTTGGGAGTGAGCTCCACACCGGGAAGCATGGCGGCAATAGCGGGAAAGATCACGACGAAAGTCATCGGCGTGAGGTAGCTCTGCGCCTCCTTGTAGGTCTTGGCGAAGAGCGCGATGGTCATCAGGGTGGCGGAGAACAGCACGGCAACGGGGAGCGCCATGAGGAAGACGGAAATTACCGTCTTGGGGCCGAGCTTGAGGAGAAATTCGGCAGCAGCGGCGCGGCCGCCGGCAGATTGAGACGTGTAGTGACCTAAGACGGAGAACGAAACGCCCATCGACAAAACGGAGAGAGCGGCCGTGCCCAGCGCCGCCGTGAGGATCAGGAAAAATTTGCCAAGGACGAGATGCATTCGGGAGATGGGACTGGAGAGAATGGTTTCCATGGTGCCGCGTTCTTTTTCTCCGGCCGTAAGGTCCATGGCGGGATACATGGCCCCGGTCATGCAGAGAAGGATGACCATATAGCCGATGATGCCGCCGAAAGCGGCGCCGCTGACTTTTTCCGGAGGCGCGACGTTCTCCCTGTTGACCTCAAACGGTTTGAGCACGGTTTCCGCGAGGTTCTTCGCAGCGAGACGCTCCTTCACCACTTTGTCGCGATACTCTTTCATGTATGATTCGATCTTGTCGGTCGCAAATTCAGATTTCATTTCTCCTTGATAGTTGAAAATTTTGACGGTGTCTGATTTCTGCTGAGCCACGTCGGCTTGAAAACCAGCGGGAATCTCAACGGCGGCCCGGATTTCCTTGTTGATGATCTGGTCTTTCCAGCCAGGTGTCTCCGGGACAATTTCGATTTTGTCGAGCTTCTTCAGTCCTTCGACAACGGCGGGAGAATCTTCGCCACCGCGAAGCATGACTTTGGGGACTTCTTCCTTGGCCTTGCCGACAAGGACGACAGCCAGGGAGCCAAAGCCCACGCTAAGAACTGGGAAGAGCAAGAGAGGCACCAGGACCGCGGAGATGACTGTGCGGCGGTCGCGGAGGGCTTCGGTGAGTTCCTTGCGATAGACGATGCCTACGTTGCGGATGGACATGTCAGTTGGCCTCCTCGGGGGCGAAGTGGGGCGTGACGACTTTGACGAAGATTTCCTCGAGGTCGTGCTCGGCATATTTGTCGCGGAGTTGCGCGAGGGTGCCTTCGACGAGCAGCTTGCCGGATTGGATGATGCCGATGGTGTCGCAGAGCTTTTCGACTTCGGACATGATGTGGGTGGAGAAGATGACGGTTTTGCCAGCGTTACGGCATTCGCGGATGAAGGAGGTGATGGTGCGTGCGGTCATAACGTCGAGGCCGCCCGTGGGCTCGTCGAAAATCATGACCGGGGGGTCGTGGACGAGAGTGCGGGCAATGGAAGTTTTCTGCTGCATGCCGGTGGAGAGCTTGTCGCAGCGGCGGTCGCGGAAGCCGTTCATGTCCAGACGGCTGAATATGACATCAACGCGCTTTTTGAGGGTGGCTTCGTCTAAGCCATTGAGGCGGCCAAAGTATTCGACAAATTCCTGGGCGGTGAGCCTGCGATAGAGAGCGGTGGCGGTGGAAAGGAAGCCGACGTTCGCGCGCACTTTTTCCGGTTGCTCGACGATGTCGTGGCCGCAGACGATGGCGGTGCCGTCGGTGGGCTCGAGGATGGTCGCGAGCATGCGGAGGGTAGTGGTTTTGCCGGCGCCGTTGGCGCCGAGGAGGCCGTAGATCTTGCCCGGCTGGCAGGTAAAGCTGACGTTATCGACGGCCCGGATTTCACCGCGCTTCTTGTCAAGGAAGCGCTTGGACAGGCCATGAGCTTCGATCATCGAGGGACCCCTAGCTGGGAGTTCGGTAGACAGGGCAAAGAGCGTTCACAGTGTACTACGCGGGGGACGGGGAAATATTACGGCTCGGAGGAGGCGGACAAGGGGATGGGCAATAGGGAATAAGGGAAAGAACAAAAGCAAGGATCTCCCGGGGCCGTGGCTTCGAAACGCACAAATTGGGTATGGGAGTTCAGCCCTTGTGACAGTTGGGGCACTGCTTGGCATCAAATCGATCGGGAGAGACGCGGAACATATTGTTGCACTGGATGCAGACGCGGTGGATGACAGGACTGATGACGGCGCCGGGCTGGATTGGTTTGGCCAAGCCACCCGAAGGAGGAGCGACGGTTTTCTCAGGGATGCTCTCAGCAGACATGAACGGATTCTAACACGCCGAGGTCTGCCGTCTATAGGGAGCTGACGGCATCCCGGGGATGCAGCAGCGCATCTCTTAGATGCGGGAGATGCTCGATTGGGAAAATCGGCCAAGCATGAACGGAATGAGCAACGAATATGGAGAAAGCCGCGCTGCTCTTGCTAGAATGAAGTACCTTGGCGCCTTCCTGACTAGGGTCAAGCAAGCCACGGACAAGTAAGAGAAAACGCTGCGCCGGAGGGATGCGTCCTTGCGCCTTGCGGAGTGCGAAGTGCAGGACCGCGCAGAATAGGAAAATATGGATCGCAGGCTGCGAAACCGAATCTTGCTCTACCTGCTGCTGGCGGGAGCGCTGGCATACGTTCTGGTGGGGTTAAGCGGGCGAAAGCCGGTGCCGAAGATATCGGCGGTGACGCCGATGCGGGAAAACCTGGTGTCGTCCATCAGCAGCAATGGAAAGGTAGAGCCTATTTCGCCGTACGTGATGCGAGCGCAACTGGATACGTTTGTGGAAAAGGTGAGCGCGACGGAGGGACAGACGGTTAAGAGAGGGCGAGTGATTCTGCAATTGGACGTAAAGGACGTGGCAGCGAAGCTCTCCGAGGCGAAGGGCAAGCTCCTGCGGGCGCAGGAGGATCTGCGCGCAGCTAGGGCAGGGGGAAGAACAGACGATGCGGCGAGGGTGGCTGGCGACTTGGCAAAAGCACAAGCGGAGCGCGACCGGTTGCAGAAGAATCATGAAGGGCTGCAGCGGCTGATCAAACAGCAAGCTGCGACGCAGGACGAGGTTGCTGCGAACGATCTGGCTTTGACGAAAGCGCAAGCGGAAGTGACACGGCTAGCGGCGGCGAAACAAGAGTTTGACCGGAGCGTGAAGCTGGACACGGACCAGGCCGGGCTGCACGTGCATCAGATCGAGAATGAAGTAGCAGCGCTTGATGAAAAGGTGCGGCAAGGGAGAATCACCGCGCCAGCGGATGGAACGCTGTACTCGTTGCCGGTGAAGGCGGGGGATTACGTGAAGCTGGGGGATCTGCTGGCGGAAATGGCGGACCTGCACAAGGTTCGCGTGCGGGCGTTTATTGACGAGCCGGAGCTCGGCGCCCTGGAAGAGAATGAGCCGGTGAAGATCACCTGGGACGCGTTGCCGAGCAAGACGTGGGTGGGGAAAACGGAGATCATCCCGAAGCAGGTGGTGCCGCATCAGAACCGCAGCGTAGGCGAGTTACTCTGCGCGGTGAACAACGACAAGCTGGAACTGCTGCCGAATATCAACGTGAACGTGCGCATCAATTCGCGGGAGCGGATCGGCGTGTTGTCGGTGCCGCGGGGCGCGGTGGCCGCGGAGGGCGGAAAGCGGTATGTGTTTGTGGTGAAAAGGAACCAGCTCAGCGTGAATAAGTCGATACTGGAGAAACGCGAGATTCACGTAGGCATAGCGGACGCCACCAACTACGAAGTCGTGAGCGGCCTACAAGAGGGGGAGCTGGTGGCCTTGCCCGGGGACGTCGATCTACGCGATGGGATGACCGTGACCGTTATTACCACTGAAGTTTTCCATTTCCAGGAACGATGGAATGGTTAGGCGGATGAAGCGGGTGCTCGCGGCACTTTGCATCGCGAGCACAGTGATGGCGGCGGCGAATGCGAAGCAGGAAGCCCGTCTCGAAGCGGGACGGCGTGCGTATGAGGCCAGCGATTATGCGAAGGCCATCCAGGTGTTGCAGGCGGCTGGGGCCAATGATCCGCAAAATGGCGAAGTGCAATTGCTGCTGACGAAATGTTATCTCGAACTGCTGGAGTACGACCCGGCGATCAAGAGCGCGGAGAAGGCGGTGGCCATCGACGCACAGAATTCGGTCTACCACGAATGGCTGGGGAGGGCGTACGGAGAAAAGGCCGATCATGCAAGCTTGTTTTCGGCGATGTCACTGGCGAAGAAGACGCGCAAGGAATTCGACACGGCGATGCAGCTGGACGGAAAGAATTTTTCGGCGCGGCAGGCGCTGATCGAATTCGATTGCAGCGCCCCGGGCATCGTGGGAGGCGGCGAAGAGAAAGCGCTGCCGCAGATCAAGCAATTGGCGGAAATGGACGCCGCCGAAGGGCATTACGCGGCTGGAAATTGCCGGCGGCAGAAGAAAGACTTCGCCGTGGCGGACGAGGAATTTGCGAAAGCGCTGGAGAGCAATCCAAAATCGGCGCTGTTGATCTACGACATCGGGGATTACGCCGTAAAGCGCGGCCAGCCGGAGCGGCTGCTGGCGGTCGCGGAAATGGGAGAGCGCGTGGCGTCCGGCGACCCGCGGGGAAAGTTCTACCGGGGCGTTGCGCTGGTCTTGAAGAAGGAAAACCCAGAGGAAGCCGAACGATTGCTTAGGGAATACGCGAAGAAAGCGCCGGTGCGATCGGGATATCCGCGGCCTGCTGCTGCACACGCGTGGCTAGGACGCCTCTTCGAGGACCAGAACAAGATGGAAGAGGCAGTGAAGGAATTTGAGAGCGCGCTGAAATCAGATCCCAAAAACAAAATGGCGCACGAGGCGTTGAAGCGGCTAAAGAAGGGTTAAGAGCTTCAGGAGCGGCTGCCGCCTGGAAGAGCGGGCGAAGAATTCCGGTCGAAGGACGATCATGGATATCCGAGAAACGGTGTCGGTGGCGATCGACGCGCTGCGAGCGAATAAACTGCGCGCGATCCTGACGTCGCTGGGCGTGATCATCGGAAGTGCTTCCATTGTTCTGGTGGTCACCGTGGCCCTGACTAGCAAGCAATTCGTGCTCTCACAGATCGAGAGCATCGGCTCCAACCTGATCCAAGTGGAGCTGGTCAGCAGGCCGGATACACCGCAGCCGCTCAGCTATGAAATGACGCTGGAGGATATGGAGGCGGCCAAGTCCATTCCCCATGTGATCGAAGTGGCGGGAACGCGCGAGCTACCCATGAACGTGGTTGTGAACGGTGTGGAGCGCCCCGTGAACCTGGTTGGAGTGACGGAAGGATACCAAGCGATTCGGCGGCTGCTCGTTTTGCGCGGGCGCTATCTCGATGCCGCGGATATGGAGATGCGCAGCAAAGTCTGCTTGATCACCACGCAACTCGCGGACCGGATTTTTGGGCAAGAGAATCCGATCGGGAGATCGATGCGCATGGGAGAGTTGACGTTTACGGTGATCGGCGTGTTCCGCGAACGCGTCGAGACGTTCGGCCTTTCGGATATTCAGGAAAACACGGTCATCCTCCCCTTCACGCTGATGAAATATTACACCGGCATGGAAGTGGTGCGTCTGTTGGACGTGCAAGCAGCGCGAGCGGAAGACGTTCCATCCGTCGAGCGGCAAGTGGGCCAATTGCTGAGGAGCAGGCATCCGGCGGAAGCGGAATACAAGGTGCTAACGCTCACGGCGATCCTCAACGCGGCAAAGAATATCTCGCTGGCGTTGACGATCGTGCTCATCATCATTGCGTTCATTGCACTGGTGATCAGCGGAATCGGGATCATGAACATCATGCTGGTGACGGTGACGGAACGGACGAGGGAGATCGGGATCCGCAAGGCGATTGGGGCGGCGCGGCGGGAGATCATGTATCAGTTTTTGATCGAAGCGTTCGTGATCAGCGGAGGAGGGGCGGTCATTGGGATTTTGATCGGGATCGCCATACCTGTGGGCGCGCAATTGTTTTTGCCGGGAAATCTGAGGGTTCCGGTTTCGAGTCTCAGCGTGGTGATCGCGTTCGTGGTGTCGTGCTCCACGGGACTTTTCTTCGGGTACTTGCCGGCGAAGCAGGCGGCGAGCCTCCAACCAGTCGAGTCTTTGAGATATGAATGAAGCGGAGAGGGGATAGGAGTTAGGGAATAGGGGACAGGCATGGAAAGTGAACTGGGGGGCGGCTATCGGCGGCCCTTTTTATTTTTCGGGAGAATGAAGTTTCAGCGCAGAGTCCGGAAATGGGGTGACCGAAACTCTATAAGTTTTGTTGAGACGGGCTGGTGGAAATTGAGCGGCGACTAAGGAGCATGAAAATGCAATCACTGGGACGTGTTGCGGGGATGACTGCGCTGTTGGTGTTGTGCGCCGGCGGCGTGGGAGCGCAAGAGACATCCGCGCCGAAAGCGCGGCCGCCTGCCGCACAGGAAGCGTCGAAGGATGAGGCGCCGGTAGCGCTAACCTTAAGACGCGCGATTGAGCTGGCGCTGCTGAACAGCAAAGAAATTCAAGTAGCCAAGATTCAGGCGAGGGTGGCCGATCGCGCGGCGCAGATTACGAGAGCGCAGTTCATGCCGAATCTCTACGCTGGTTCCGGCGCGGGATATACCAACGGGATACCAGAAACGCCGGGCGGACGCGCGCCATCGATTTTCAACGTGACCTACACGGAGCAGATTTTCAACGAGCCGCTGCGGGGCCAGGCGAAAGAGACACAGGAGCAGTCCAAAGCGCAGGGGATTGCGCTCGAGGATACAAAGAACAGCGTCATCACGCGAACGGCGATGGCGTATCTGGAATTGGGGAAGGTGCGGCATTCCCTGGAGCTCTTGCGCAAGGAGCAGGAGAGCGCGGAGAAGATTCTGCAAGTGACGCAGGAGCGTCAGGGGGAAGGATACGAACTGCCCGTGGAAGTGACGAGAGCCCAGCTCACGAAGGCGCAGGTGATCCAGCGAATATTACAGCTGGAAGGCCGGGAAGATGAGCTGGAAGTCTTTTTGAGATACCAGGTCGGATTTTCAGAGGCGCAGGCTATCGAGGTCACGCCGGAGGAATTGCCGGGGGAAGCCGAACAGGCAGGAGACAACCTCGTGGCGATGGCGATGACGCACAATGCGGGCTTGCAACTAGCGGCGTCCGACGTCCGGGCGAAAGAGTTTCGACTGAAGGGTGAAAAGCGAGGCTATTGGCCGACGTTGGAACTTGTCAGCATTTATAGCGTGCTGGCGCAGTTTAATAATTATACGCAGTTTTTCCGGACGTTTCAGCGCAACAATTTCAATGCGGGGATCGACGTGCGCGTGCCGATTTTCAGCGCCCAGACAAAAGCAGCGATCGGGATGGCGCGGATAAACTTGGCGGCGGCCCAAGTCAACCTGATAAACAAGAAAACCGAGTTGACCGCGGACGTCCGGCAGAAGACGCGGCGGGTGCGCGAGAGGGATGCGGCAAAAGAAGTGGCGCGGCTGGAATTGCAGCTCGCCCAACAAAATGTGGCGGTGTTTCAATCGCAGTTTGCCGAGGGGAAGTTGAATTTGCGCGAAGTCGAAAAGGCCAGGCTGGAAGAGAACGAAAAGTGGATGGCGTATCTGGATGCAAATTTTCAGAAGCAGCAGGCCCAGCTGGAATTGCTGAAGACGGCGGGGCAATTGGACAAGGTGTGGCAGTGAAGAAGTGATTGGTGATTTGTGACTGGTGACTGGTGATGTTGGAACAGGGGAGTTTGCGCGCGCTGATCGAGGCGGCGAAGAAGCTCGACGGCGGGTTCAGCAGGCTTCCTCTTGTGGATGGCGGCGTGGCCGGAATGGAGCGGCTCGCGGAAGTTTTAAATGCGACGGCGGAGCGACTGCAGGATAACTATCCGTATTTTCACCCATTGTACGCGGGACAAATGCTGAAGCCACCGCATCCGGCGGCCCGGCTGGCGTATGCGCTGGCCATGTGGATCAATCCAAACAATCACGCGCTAGATGGCGGGCGGGCCACCTCGGCGATGGAAAAAGAAGCAGTCGCAGAGATCGCCGGCATGTTCGGATGGAAAAACTTTCTGGGCCACCTGTGCGGCGGCGGAACGATGGCGAATCTCGAGGCCTTGTGGGTGGCGGGCCAATTGCAACCGGGGAAGAAAATACTCGCCAGCGAACAAGCTCACTATACGCACGGGCGGATCAGCGGTGTTCTGCAATTGCCATTCGAAAGCGTGCCGTGCGATGCGCGTGGCCGGCTGGACGTGAATGCGCTGGCGAAGCGCGTGGGGCGCGGCGACGTGGGGACGGTTGTCGCGACGATGGGTACCACGGCAACAGGTTCGGTGGATCCGCTGCCGGAGATTCTCGCTTTGCGCGCAAAGCATGGATTCAGGATTCACGCCGATGCGGCGTATGGCGGCTATTTCGTGCTTACCGAAAATCTTGGAGAAGATGCGGAACGGGCCGTTGCACGGATTGCAGAAGCGGATTCGATTGTCATCGATCCGCACAAGCACGGATTGCAGCCCTACGGATGCGGGTGCGTGCTCTTTCGCGATCCCGGAGTCGGCCGAATGTACAAGCACGATTCTCCATACACTTATTTCAGCTCCGCCGAACTGCACCTGGGCGAGATAAGCCTGGAGTGCTCCCGTCCGGGGGCGGCTGCGGCGGCCTTATGGGCGACGCAGAGATTGCTGCCGCTGAAAAAGGGCGGCGAATTCGCGCGCGGGTTGGAGCGCGGAAGAAAAGCAGCGCTCGCACTCATCGGAAGGCTGCGCGCGGATGCGCGGTTTATAACCGCCTTCTCTCCCGAACTCGACATCGTCGTATTTGCGCCGCAAGCCATGAGCGTCAGCGAGGCTTCTGTTTTGAGCCGCAAGATATTCGAAGCCGCGGCCAGGCGCGATCTGCATCTGGCGGTAGCGGAATTGCCGATACGTTTTTGGGAGGAGAACCTGGGAGCGACCAAGCGAGATCGCGAAACGATTACTTGCCTACGTTCGGTGCTCATGAAGCCGGAGCATTTCGACTGGGTAGACCACATTTGGGACTTGCTCTCCGCATCAGCCGACGAGGTCCTTGCTGCTCGAAACTGATACCCCAAGCCAGCGCCTGTAAACCCCATTCAATGTGGTATTTAGCGTTTCGACGCACAATAGCACTCACCGATGGAAAGGTTTGAGAGGATACAACAAAATCGGGTAAACTAGTGTCTACTGATTGGGGGGCCAAGCCACGCGTGTATGCGTGGGCCTTCCATTCCATAGCGAGACGCAGAAGCCAGTAATTTGACACGGCCAAGTTGGCAACGTGAACGCTGAGGGTGAAGAATGCCTGATGTAATGAAGACATTGCTGTTGAATCCGCCGAGTTTTGAAAACTTCGACGGCGGTGCGAGTTCGCGTTGGCCTGCAACGCGCGAGATTGAATCTTATTGGTACCCGGTTTGGCTGACGTATCCCGCGGGAATGATCCCCGGCAGCAGGCTGCTGGATGCTTCTCCTCACAAAGTCGATTGGCGACAGACGATCCAGATCTGCAAGGACTACGAATTTCTGATCCTTTTCACGTCCACGGTTGGTTTTGAGAGCGACGTCAAGCTCATCCGCAAAATCAAAGAAGCGAACCCGGGCATGAAGATTGCTTTCGTCGGCCCGCACGGGCACATCAGGCCCGATGAGACGCTGAATGCCAGCGCGGACATCGATTTTGTGACGCGCGGAGAGTTCGATCACTCCGTGGTGGAATACGCGCACGGCAAGCCGTTGAACGAGATCCTCGGTGTCAGCTACCGCAAAGACGGAAAGATCGTGCACAACGCCGAACGTCCGCAGTTGCACACGGAAGAGCTGGACGCGCTGCCCTTCGCCACGGACATTTACAAGCGCGACCTGGAAATCGAACGTTACAACGTGCCGTTCCTGCTGCACCCCTACGTATCGTTTTACACCACGCGCGGATGCCCTGCGCTCTGCACCTTCTGCATGTGGCCGCAAACGATTTCGGGACACGCCTGGCGGACGCGCTCGACGGAAAACGTGGCGCGGGAAGTGAAGCAGACGCTCGAACACTTCCCACAAATGAAGGAGATTTTCTTCGACGACGACACCTTCAACATCCGCAAGGACCGCGTGCTGGATCTTTGCACCAAGTTCAAACCGCTGAAGTTTCAGTGGTCTTCGACGGCGCGCGTGCATAGCGATTACGAAACGGTAAAAGCGATGGCGGACGGCGGGGCGCGGCTCTTTATAGTGGGCTTCGAATCCGGCGACCCGCAAATCCTCAAGAACATCAAGAAGGGCGCGACGGTCGAGATGGGCCGCGCCTTCATGAAGAACTGCCGCAAAGTCGGAATCAAGGTACACGGCGACTTCATCATCGGCCTGCCCGGCGAGACCAAAGAGACGATTCAAAAAACCATCGAGTACGCGAAGGAATTGGACTGCGAGACGATCCAGGTTTCGCTGGCGCATGCCATGCCGGGAACGGAATTGCACGACACCATGGCGGCGCAAGGCTTCCTGAAGATCGAAGCGCTGGCGGATTCCGGGGGCCATCAATTGCCGCACATCGAATACCCGCACCTGTCGAAGATGGAAATGATGGGAGGCGTGAACCGCTTCTATGATGAGTATTACTTCCGGCCCAGGGTCGCGTGGCGCATCGTGAAGGAAGCGCTCTGGGACAGCCACGAACGAAAGCGCCTATACCACGAAGCAAGGGAGTTCCTGACGCTGCGCGCGGAGCGCTTGAAGTGGGCACGCAAGGGCGGCGATTACGACAAGCCCATGGTTTCCGTGCCGGGGACGTCTTCGGCTTCCGGAAACGACTAGACCCCTCCAAATGGCAAGCGAGAGAAGACTGCGAATCAAGACGCTGGTCATGGTCTTGGCAATGGTGGTGTGCGCCAATGCCGGGGACCTGATGCTGAAGCGCGGAATGTCACAGATCGGCGCGGTCCAATTGACGGCTTCAGGACTTGCGCAAGCCTTCCGGCTGACGGTGACGAACGGGACGATTTGGGTGGGGATATTCTTTCTGACCGGCTTCATGCTGAGTTACATGACAGTGCTGAGCTGGGCGGATTACAGTTACGTCATGCCCGCAGGGGCGTTTGGATATGCCTTACTCACGTTGCTGGCAGTTGTTTTTTTGCACGAGTCGGTGTCCCCGCGGCGCTGGGTTGGAGTTGTCTTGATCTGCGTGGGTGTGCTGCTGGTGGGGCAAACGAAACCACGGACAACCGCAGTGGCTAGTGAGACAGCGGCTTGATGCGCGTCATTCTTGCGCTTACCGTGCTGATTCTTGGCAGCACGGGAGGCGAGATCGCCGTCACCCACGGCATGAAGGCGACCGGTGAGCCGGCGCGGTTGAGGCCGCTGGCGTTGCTTCAATTCCTGGGGCGGGCAGTACGCAACGGGTGGTTCTGGGCGGGCGTGCCACTGATGGCGCTATCCTTTTATGCGCTGCTGATATTACTCTCCTGGGAGCCGATCAGCCTCGTGATTCCCGCATCCGCGCTCAGCTACGTAGTCGGCACACTGGGCGCTAAGTACATCCTGGGGGAACAGGTGAGCCCCGCGCGTTGGGCGGGAGTAGTGCTCGTTTGCGCGGGGGTTGCCCTGGTTGCGGCGGGTTAAGGACCTGTGGCACGCCCACTAAATATTCATCAAGAAATCAGAATGTAGTGATAGGGTCTAGGTAACGGGTTGGTGCCAGCGTGGGACTCCAGGTCTGGCCTGCGGCAACCAATCAAACCAGGGTGACATCTGAGTCCAAAAGGCAGTCTGCAAGTCAGAATTCTTACTTGACGGGCAGGATCCCGTTGCATCGGTTTTCGCCATGCGATGGGGCCTAGGGCAACTGGAATGCTTTTACATACCTTCTATTGGATCGCCCTTGTCCTAGCGGCCGCGCCGCTGGCTTACTACCTCCTGTCGTTGCACTGCGTTATTAGCTATTTCCGTGAGATACGGAAATCGCCTCCCTTGAAATCTTCCTATTCGCCGCCCGTGAGTATTCTCAAGCCTGTCCGTGGCGTGGACTGCGAAGCTTACGAAAACTTTGCCAGTTATTGCCGGCTGGACTACCTGGAATACGAAATCATTTTTGCTGTGGCCGAGCCGGATGATCCTGCGGTGCCGGTGATCGAGAGATTGCAGGCTGATTTTCCGCGATGCTCCATCCGGCTGATTAAGGGCACGGAGCGAATTGGAACGAACCGCAAAGTGAACAGCCTCTACCGGCTGGTGCAGGAGGCGAAATACGATCTGGTGGTGATGAGCGACAGCGATGTGCGCGTCGATCCCGATTATCTACGTGTAGTTGTCCCGCCATTTGCCGATCCCCAAGTTGGCGCGGTCACCGCTTTTTACCGGTGCATTACCACCGGCGGCGTGGCGGCAGATTTGGAGGCGCTGGGGATGTATTTAGACTCCGCCCCGGGCGCGCTGGTAGCGCGTAGGCTCGAGGGCAAGATGCAGTTCGCTTTCGGCTGGACGATGGCCACAACCAAGCGGCACCTGTCGGAAATTGGCGGCTGGGAAGCCATGGCGAATTATCACTCTGACGACTTTGAGCTGGGCAACCGAATCGCGCGCCGTAACTATCGCGTGGAATTGATGCGCAAGCCGGTGTGGATGGTGTTTCCTCAAGAGACGATCGGGCAGTATTTCCGGCACGAGCTGCGCTGGTCGATCGGATTGAAGAATGTGCGCCCCACTGCATACCGGTGGCTGATGCTGACCCACGGGTTGCCCTGGGCGCTGCTGGCGGCCGCTTTCGCGGCCAGCGCCGGATGGGCGGGAATTGCGGCGGCGCACCTCATCGCCTATCTTGTATTGCGTCTCGGGCTGGCTTGGACGACAGGCTCTTGGGGCTTGGGCGATACCGGAGCATGGAAGAAACTGTGGCTTGTTCCGCTGCGCGATGCCATCGGCTTCATCGCCTGGGTGAATGGCTTCTTTTCGGAGCGGATCTTGTGGCGCGGGTTTGCCTACCGCGTGAAAAATGGCCAGCTCTTCCCACTGGCGAGTGGGAACCTCATGAAAGAAAGCACTGCCCAGGGATTGAGCGCTAGTATCACGAACTCAGAGAATATTACTTAAGTGTGCGTGAATTTGCGGGTACCCAGCACGGCCCGCATCGTGCCTTGCTGGAATGGCCGGTCTTTCGGCCGCAGTTCTTCCCTTCGCTTTGGCCGGATCACGAGATCTCCAGCCAATTTCCCATTGTCTGGCAACCTGTTAAAGTGGCCTGAGAAGTGCATCGGGTGCGAAACTTTTGTCGATGACGAGTAGACCCGCATGATGGCGCACTCCGCGATGTGGCGCGATGTAGTGCTCCTGCTGGCTCTGGCTCCGCTTGGCTACTATGCACTTGCCACCCTAGCGGCGCTGCGGTTTTTCGGGCGTGAGCGCGCGCGGCAGCTCCCCAATTACACTCCGCCGGTGAGCGTGCTCAAACCGGTGCTTGGCTTGGACTTCGGATCCCACGAAAATTTCGCAAGTTTTTGCCGGCAGGATTACCCGGACTACGAGGTTTTGTTTGCCGTGAACGACGATAAAGACGCCGCGGTGCCGATGGTGCGGCAGATCATCGCGGAATTTCCAGAACGGGAAATCCGCCTGCTCGTGGGCGCGGAACACTTCGGCGCAAACCGCAAGGTAAACAAACTGGCGCGGCTCGCGCGGGAAGCGCAAAACGAAATGCTGGTATTGACCGATGGCGACGTGCGCGTGGGACCACGCTATTTGCGTGAAGTTGTCGCGCCGCTTGCGGATCGAAAGATGGGCGCGGTGACTTCTTTCTACCGCGGGATCGCCGAGAATAATCTTGGCGCGGAAATCGAAGCCGTCGGCGCTTCGAGTGATTTTTTCGCGGGAGTGTTGATGGCGGAATGGACGGAAGGAATTACTTTTGCGCTGGGAGCTTCGATCGCGACGACCAAGGAATGGCTCGGGAAGATGGGCGGGTTTGAAGCCATTGCTGATACTCTCGCGGATGACTATGAACTCGGCCACCGGATCGCCAAAGCCGGAGGCGCGGTCGTCCTCTCGCGCGAAGCCGTCTGGACCATGTATCCCGCGCGGACCTTCCGCAGCTTCTGGGACCACCAAGTGCGCTGGGCGCGCACGGTACGGCTGTGCAGGCCATTGTCTTACGTGGCATTGTTGCTCACCCAAGGACTGCCTTGGGCGCTGCTTGCCGCGCTCGTCGCGCCGGCAAAATGGATCGCGGGCGTCTATCTGCTTGCGTACTTGATCCTGCGTTTTGCGACGGCCTGGACAGTGGGGATTTGGGGCGTCGGGGACGAAGTCCTGCGACGGAAGATTTGGCTGGTGCCGCTGCGTGACGCGGTCCACTTTGTGGTTTGGCTCGCAAGTTTCGGTTCGAACCACATCCGCTGGGGCAACGTCGAATATGTGATTCGCCACGGTCGCATGGTGCCCCTAGCAGGCCTCGAAAGAACCGCAGCGAGCCCCGCGGAAGACGCCCCGAGATCGTAAATTTGGGCTACCCCCTCCCGGTGCGCGGTTGACGGTTGCGGAGAACCCGATTAAATTAGATAGGTAGAATCGTGGCTGTCAATCATCGGGAACGCTCTGCGATTCGTTTTTTTCCTCGCCTCGGGTGGGATCGTCCGGTAGGACTCCAGATCCTGGATATGAGTTGAATCGAGTGATAAACCGTTCGGATCGTTGCACTTACATCGAAACAAAAGTCGCTCAGATTGCCCCTTAGATTGCCCCACCAAGAGTGGCGGAACTGGCAAACGCGCAAGACTTAGGATCGATCTTGTGGCCGAAAGGCCGTGGGGTTCAAATCCCGACTCTGTGTAAGCGCGAGAAACTTCTTCGTCAGCCCGAGCGCGCCGTCATTGCCACGCAAACGACGTGGGTGCTAGGCTCTCCGAGCCGTGGCACCAAAACGCCCAAACGTGGAACCGTTTCGCAACCCGACCCTCTTCCCGATGGAGAAGCTGGAGGGGGCAGAAAAACATGCAAGCAGTCCCGCAGTTGAGCGCCCGTATTCTTTGCCCGGCATTCTCCTCGGCACTTCCGCCTTCACCGCAAGCGGTTGGCAAGGCAGTTTCTATCCCCCTGGCATGCAATCACGCGACTTTCTTTCCTACTACGCCACGCAGTTTGCAACGGTCGAAGTGGACTCCACGTTCTACGGATGTCCTTCTGCTCGCACGGTCAACAACTGGGCCGCTCGAACTCCTAAGGACTTCATATTCTCTGTAAAAGTTCCGCAGGTCATCAGCCATGAAAAAGCGCTCGTGGATTGCGATTCTGAAATCGAGGAGTTCGTGAAAACGATGGATATTCTCGGTCCTAAGCTTGGTCCGATGGTGTTTCAGTTTCCGTTGTTCGACCGTTGGAAATTTCCGAAACAAGACAGTTTCCTCGCCGTGCTGGAACCCTTCCTGAAGAAGCTGCCTGCCGATCACAAATTCGTAATCGAGATTCGAAACAAGACCTGGCTCGATGCCAGATTCGCGGACGTGCTCCGGGAACACAATGTTGCGCTGGCCTTGACCGACACATCGTTTATGCCGCGACCGTGGGAGATGAAGGGAAAGTTCGATCTGGTTACGGCGGACTTCGCTTATGTTCGCTGGCTTGGAGATCGCAAAGGGATTGAGAAGCAAACCACGACGTGGGACAAGACGATTGTTGATCGTAAGAGCGATTTGAAAAACTGGGTCGATATCCTTAAAGAGATGGTGAACGAGAAAAGAATTCGGAAATTATTTGCTTACGCGAATAATCACTATGAAGGCTTCGGGCCTGCGACGGTGAAACGCTTCATGGACTTGTGGGAATAGATAAACTGACGGAAGATCGAGAAAATAAACGGGAGGACTAGCCATCAGCCTCGAACAGGAGTTGGAAGCCGCTCGAAGTGAGATGGTGAAGACGTTCTGGTACCTCACCAAATGTTGTGAAGGCCCTTACTTGGGTCGTCCAATGATGGATGGACCGTTTCCTCCAGAGATTAATACGGAAGAAAAGGCCATGAAGGTAATGCTGGACCACATCTTGGAAGTTGCAAATACTATGGTGGACCGCTACAGCACACCTTATTGTCTCCATGCCCAAACAAGGGAGGAGCCAGGCATTTCTGCACCAAACTGAGAGGCATGCTCGGGCTATGGCTATGCAATTCCAGTGCTTCGATCCCGATCTGGTGAAATTTGAAGAGCACCGCCCTGCGACACCTGAAGAGATTGCACGCGACGAGGATCACAGCGAAGTCTGGCTCCCCTATGGCGTGGGTTCTCTCCCTTTTGATTCTTGAACTAAAACACGCCATTCACTCAAGAACAGCTTGATTGCCTTCGTCCCCCGAGCTGAGAGGTTCA
>Ga0209527_1000057_pt1 | contig 21637 bp, 17 predicted proteins | sample JacPinW_OM2H0_M2_FD_187968 | JGI IMG/M metagenome (GOLD analysis project Ga0209527, IMG submission 187968) | Forest soil microbial communities from Algoma, Ontario, Canada - Jack Pine, Ontario site 1_JW_OM2H0_M2 (SPAdes) (version 2) | ecosystem: Environmental > Terrestrial > Soil > Boreal... | reverse complement strand
TAATAAGCAAAATTAAAATCTTATATATTATATGAAAATAAATTAAAAATATAAATTTAAATTATTTTAATTATTAGTAAAACCTAAGATTCTAAGTCAATTCCGGTTTCTTTAATTCGACGTATTTTATTTATACCTTTTAAAGTAAGATGTTCTTTTCGTTGAATAATTCGGTAAACTTTTCGCCATTTAAAATAACTAATAAATTTAGTAGAATTCAACTGATATTTATCAAAATAAGAGATAATTTTGTTAGCATTTTCAAAACTACTTGAAGTGTATTCAAAATTATCTTTATTAGTATTTTCAAATAAATATCCCCCAAAAGTTTCTTTAATTTTTATTAAAAAATCCTCATTTTTATGAGAAATATTATATGTTAATTTTAATTTCAATTTATTCTTAAGGATTTTATTAAAATAAAAATAAATAATAAAACTAGAGTTAGCATCAGAAAAGCCAGCTAGTCAATAATTAATTAATAAATCAAAATTAGCTGGTGGTAAAATAGTAATATTAAATTCTTTATCATAATTATGTTTTTTAAATTGCTCTATTTTTTCATATCCTCTTAATTTTCCATTTATAAGATTTAATATTTTATCTCTTCCTTCTTTTTTAAAAACACTATAATAACAAGCATTATTTTTTGGGTCTAATCTAACTGAACCATAACCTATTACTTTTTTTAAATAATAAGCTAAGGATACATCCCGTTTATTTAATACGATATTTATTTCACCGAAACGGATATGACTAGATCCTTCTATTAATCCTGCAATATAATAACCAATTTCTTCCAAAGATTCTGGTTTTTTATGTTTTTTTAAATGATCTGAAATAAATAATTTATTTGAAATTAGGGGTTTATTAAAATGAAAAATAACCTCCTCATTATTTTTATCTTCTTTAGATAAAACTAAGGAATTATCTGCTGATTGTTTAATATTTAACTCAAAAATTTTATAAAAAATATTATAAATTTTATTCTTTACTTTAATTACTTTAAAAATAAAATAAAAATACAAAAAAAAATACAAATAAAAATAAAAAAGGTAAAGAAAGATAAAACTAGAGTTATAGCTTTTTCCTACTACGCTAATCGTAGGTGGACTTACTCTTTTAATAAACTTTCCAGCAAATAGCCAAATAATAATAAAATATGTTACCACATTTAAGGACACAAGAGTAATAGTAGTATCCACATCTAAACCTACTGAAAACATGTGATGCAATATAAATTTTATATTCTAATATGTCAGTTGAATTTAATTATTAATTTATTCCTTCTTAGATTAAGATTCAAAGAAATTATATTAATATATAAAAAATATATGTGGACTATCTCTTATACTTATGATTTAGAGGAATAACCTATACTATTATTTAAAATAATATATTTATTCATATTATGTCTTAATTTTCTTATTTTTAATATAGTTTCTGTTGGTAATGGTTGATTACCTAATACTATAAATAATATTTTTTTTCATATTAAAAAAGAATTAAATTTTGTAGTTTTTAATTTATATTTATCAAAATATGATATAACATTTAAATATATATCTTTTTTTTTATTATTACAAGAAACTTCAATTCTATACATATTACCATTAACTGTTTTTCTTAATTTAGCTAAATATTTATTACTTAATAAATAACTAATATTATTTAAAATATCTTTACTATTTTTTTGATCTAAAATATAAATTATTTTTACATAATCTATATTCCTATTTTTATATATTTTTATAGAAAAACAACCTTCAGCATCAGTAAAACCAGATAATCAAGCATTATTTAAAGATATTTTTTTATAATTATTTATAATGTTAGGTATATTATTTAAATTCATAGCTAATAAATTTAATCTAGAAGCATTTAATAATCCTAATTGTCATTTTTTTAATTGCTCTTTTCTATGTTCTAAATATAAGTTACCATTAAATAATAAATATAATAATAAAATATTTTTATTATCTGAAACTATATAACGTCCATATTTTATATTATTATTATTATCATAATAATATTTAATATTTCCAAAATTAAATGTTTCTTGTATTTCTTTTAATACTTTTATATCTTTCTGTGTTAAGACATATTTACATCTACCTTTATGTTCTAAAATAGCACCATCACCTTCAGTAAAACCTATAAATCATTCTAGTCAATTATAGTCTTTATTAAAATTTTTTTTATATAAATTAAAAAAATTATTTAAAAACATATCATAAGTATTTTCACGTATAGTCTCTGAGGTTCCCTTATTTAGTTCAAGGTTACCTGCTGATTGAATATTTTTATTATCATTTAAACTATAAAAAGTAGATAATAAATTTAAATTTTTCCAGCCTACAGTGAAATTTATTACCTTAAACTTACGAATAAGGAAAGCCATTCAATGACTTCAAACAAGGAAACCTAAAATACCAATTGAAAACATGGCATAGACCATTCCAATGTACATTCTCTAATAAATTAGAATTGGACCATCTTTTTATCTGTAATGTAAATTAAAAAAATTTTTTTGTTAATATTTTATTATCTTATTAGTTTTAATATCTAATTATTTTTCTTTTGGTCGAATATATTTATTCCATTTCACTAAAAAATAGTGCCAAGCTTTTCCTTGGGCTGATAGAGGAGAAGAATTATGAGCATGAAAATTACGTAATCGATAAAAATCTGATACTAGACTAAGTCTAGATATACGATCAGTTCTACTAGGATATTTAGAAAAATAGTTTTTAATTAAAGAAAGTATTTCTGTTTTTCGGTAAATTGAATATTTAAATGCGTTTACTTTACCGTGTGGATATATTTTACCACCGTATAATGCAACAAGTGGTTCTAAAATATATAAATCTTTTTGAGAAATAGATATAAATATTTGACCAGAGTTCCCATTTAAATATATACTTCCATCTGAATCAAAAATACCACTTAACCAACCATTATTATATGTTAATGGTTTTGGTTGTAAAAAAGTAATTTTATATAAACTAAGTATTCGTTCCATTTGTAAAATTCTTGTCGGATTACGTATCAAACCATTAACATCATTAAGTAATTTTAATAATCCTTGATAATTATGTAATCGGTATCTTAAATGATTAGCGCCAGCACGAATCTTAATTGCTCCTCCATATCTTTGTTTCACTAAGTAAAGACAATGTTGATCTCTAATGTCCATCGTGATCTCTAAACTAGCATAACCTTTTTTTGATAATAAAAAACAACCATCACCATCTATTAAACCAGATAACCACTCAACGAATCTTTTACTATGAATAGATAAAGCATCAGGATCATTCTGATTTTTTTTAGAATTTGTATTCGAGATATCGCCAGTATAAGAAATTAAAGTAGAGGAAAAAAATCTAATATTATTATCTAGTCTTGCGAAGCTAAATAATTGAAATATAAAAAAATATAAAAAAGACAAATTTAATTTAATTATATTCAATTTTTTACTAAATATTTTTACGATAAGATCTATTGAATATAATATATTAACAGACAAAGAGCGTATGGCCTCTGAAATTCCTACTAGCATGCTTAATTTAATAAGATGTTTTATATTAAATTTGAAATTATAAAAAAATGCTTGTAAAATCAACATAAGCGCAAAATTCAATAAAATATTATTATTCTGAGCTTTAGATTTAAAACAGTTAATAAAATATCGTGCTTTGGTTATCTGCGGGTTATTTCTTTTCAAATATAATTTTACTAATACGGAATTTTTAATTAAATTACTTATAATATTAGTTATAAATGAAATTGAATATAATTTTATATTCAGAAATTTCTTGCAAATAGTTCTTTGCGTTAAATTAAATATTCTAGCAGTAGCTAGAATAAAAAAAATTAAAGGGCCACATTGACCAAATATAGGTTTTCCTGAGAATGTAGATACAACATGGCTAACTATTCCGAAACCAGGAATAATTAAAATATAACAATAATTTTGATTAACCGAATAGTTAATATATTTAATAATAAATATAAAAATCTATTCTAATTAATACTCAAGAATTTATCATTCTTGTTAGGATTTTATCTTAAACTGTAGTAGTTTCCCTTAATCTATTCATTGTATTTTTTAATTTAATAATTTTTTCAATTCCATTTTTATTTAAATGATCTCTATTTTGAATTATTATATATGCTTTTCTTCATTTTAAATAGTTAATATGTTTACTAGATAATAAATGAAAATAATCAAAATAATTAATAACCTTTTTGGCTGATCCAAAACTAGTAGATCCGTAGTAGTAGGTATCTTGAGTTTTTCTATATCCAATATTTCCTCCAAAAAAGTCTTTAATTAAAATTAAAATTCTATCTTTTTTTTGATCTATTTGAAAATTTAATCGAACTTCAATTCTATTTCTACGATTAAGTATTTTTACTTGAAAACTGGCATCAGCATCGGCAAAACCAGCTAGTCAATGGTTTTTTAAATCATTATTTAAATTTAATTTAAAACTAGTTTTTTTTCTAAACTCAGCGTATTTATCATGATTTAATATATTATTAGTTATTTGATTAAATTTATTTTCTTTTCTAATTTTTCCATTTATTAAATCAATTACTTTTTCTAAACCTAATCTAGCAGCTATAACTAGAAGAAAAGCATTTTTATCTTTAACTTTTTTAACACTACCAAAACTTAATCGTTTTTTTATGTAATAAGCTAAGGAAACATCTAATGAATTAAATACAATAACTAATTGTTGTTTACTACTAAAATGACCATCACCATCTATTAATCCAGCTAATTAATGTCCAAATTGATCGTCATTAGCCGGCCTTAAATGAGTAGGTACATATACAGAAATAAGTTTTATGTTTTCTGTATTTATCACAGTTTCGTTGCGTAAAATCTCTGAGGTTCCATTTTTTCTATAAAAAAAAATATTACCTGCTGATACACTTCTTCGTTTTAACTTTTTTACTATATCATTTAAGAAGGAGTATTTAAAACTAAAAATTGAAGTAGTCCCAGCATACAGCACCGTTAAGAAGCCTATATTTTCAACTTCTGGATGTTTTAATCTTTTATAAAAGACTAAAGGACTATATCTTCATCCTTTGAATCTCAATTTTTTATAAATTTAGCTCAAGCTTTTTGAAGTGCTGAATTATTAGGAGATTTATATGCTTTAATATCCTTCAAATTATAAAAATCTTTTATTAGAAAAATACGTTTACGTTTAATAGATCGACTAGGACATTCTTTAAAATAATCAAGTATAGATAAGACATCCTCTTTACTTTGAATATTTCATTTATAATAACCATTTTGAGCTTGATCATAGTAAATATATCCTCCAAATATTTTTTGAAAGTAAATAACATCAACTATTAATTTATTAGTTACGCTAATAGAAAGTTGAGGTATTTGATAATTTCCTTTAAAGGATAAATTAATTGTTCCATCACTATCAAAAAAACCAGAAAATCAAGCATGTTTTTTATGAAGTAAATCAGGACCATAAGTTTTGATATTCAGCATAGAACATACACGATTTAACTGTTTAAATCGAGAAGTGTGACGTATCTTACCATTTATTCTATTAATAAGTTCAATCATACCCTCTTTATTATGAAGACGATATCTAATAGCTTTGCTACCTGATCGTAATTTTATAGAACCACCCAATTTATTTTGGATTAATCTTAAAGCATATTCATCTGCTAAACCCATAGTTATTTCACAGCTTGTGTATCCAGCTTTACTTATTAAAAAAGAACCATCTCCATCTATAAGTCCTCCTAATCATTCGTTAAATTTATTTTCTGATTCATTATAGGATGCTGCTCGTGTAGTCTCTGAAGTTTCTACTAAGTAAGAACTATATGTTCTACTGTTGGTTACCAGCTGATTGCTTTGCAAATGTAAGATTTTTACTAGAAAGGGTCAATAGACACTTATTTTCATAGTACTCACATTAGAATAAAAAAGATCCCAGCGTATAGAGCAGTAAATATTTAGGATTTCTCCTAAAAAAGGCCATCGTTGACCAAAGAATCCACTTTCTTAATTTATAATCATTTTTCACCCACAATTTATAAATCTAATATATATAATATATAATATATATATTAATTAATGTTATATATATTAACTAATGTTTTATATAAAATAAAGATTGAAGAAGAAAGTCGACTGTACATTAAGCATCCTTTCAGACACCCACCGATGAAGCAGTCTGTAGCGGTCACTTAGATAACCGACGGTCTTGTTTTGGGTAATATTGACCGTACCATCAGTGTAGCTTTACTAATTTAATTTTATTATTTTCTTCTAAGAGTTACATAACAAATTTAAGTAAAACTAGGGTTATGGTTGGCCTAGTTAGCAATCATTAATTATAGTCTTATTTTAATTAACATCTGCTATAATCAATTTCATAATTTAAATTAAACCACACCCTTTTTTCCATAAAAATGATAATTTATATTCATAATAAATTATATACTAAAAATACATTATATTTTATTTAAAGTTTTAGCGATAGAAATTAATTCTAATCTCAAATTCAAATCAAGATGATCTTGTTTAGATAAACGATTAAGTAAAAATTTTCATTTACAATAACTTTCTTTTTTTTTAGTTTGCAAAGTAAATCTATCAAAATAAGGTATAATTTTTTCACAATTTTTTAAGCCATTTATTCTACATTCAAATACATTTTTTGCGGAATGAGGACTTATATTTCCTATTTTAATATAATTATTATCAACACCAAATAAGTTAATAATTTCTTCTAAAACATATTTATTAGTTTCTCATTTTTGAGTTAATATATATCTAATTCTAAAAGCAGGACTATTAGACAATAAAGAAACAGTGAAACAACCTTCTCCATCAGTTATTCCCGCAAGTCAAGCATCATTTAAAGTAGGTAAAATGCAATTATAAATAGGTAAAATAGTTTGTAAATTAGTTTTTCTTTTTAAAAGTTTTTCATTAAAAAAAGAAATAAAAATTAAAAATCTAGCTTTCCTTGTGGGAAATACCATATTACCATTAAATAATAAACAAATTAAATAAAGATTTATAAAATCTTGAATTATAAATCGATGAGTTTTTTGTTTTGAAGATTGTACTATAATTTTTCCAAAACTAAGGTTTTTCTTAATGTAATTTAAAACATTTATATCTGAAGAAGATTGAGTTATAACAAAAGAAAGATCTCCTCGTTTGGCTAAAATAAAAGACCCTTCTCCTTCTGAAAATCCTATAAATCATTGCAAAAATTCAGAAGAAGGAGGTATATTATTAGGATAAAAATCTTTAAATTTAATTAAAAATTTTGAAAAATTAAAATTTATTTTTTGATCTAAAGCTAAAGCTTGACAGCTTAAATTACATAAATAATAACTTAGGTCTTCTGGAATAAAATAATTAAAAATGTCATTTTTTTGGTTATAGAAAAGATGCTGAAACAATACTGGATCACCCATATAAAAATATAAAATTTTTATATTTTATATTTAGAGTGTCTTATTAAAGGTGTATTTTGTATAATAGAGTAAAATGAATATAAGGAGAAACTAAATTCTGTAAAGAAATTAAATTTGATTTAGGTATATAAATTGAAGGTAAACCATGATCATCTATTATTCAACTATTAAATTCAAATTTTTTATTTAAGGCTTTAATTAATAATTCATTATCTGAATTTGAAAAAGCATTTGTTGCTAATGCAACCCCTGTTTTTGTTTTATAACCATCACACATTATAAAAAAAGCAAGGGATACAGGATCTATTAAATCAATAATATTGATTGGAACTATTTTTTTCTTATTTTTATAAAATAAATTGTAAAATTCTGTAAATAAAGGTAAAGATAAGGTAGAAAAATGTCAAGTTTTATATATTTTATTTGTTCTTTTATCGAATCTTTCTCTTAATTTAGGTGAATTTTTACAAAATGTAGAAAAATATTTATGTAAATAAAAAAAGGAACTCTGTTCTTTTATAACTTTGTTCAAATCTAAACCTTGCATTTACTTTTTGTTTCTCAAGCCAGCCGTCACCTAATAGACTTCCTACTAATACACTTTTAAACATAAGATTGGACTCTAACATTATTCTGTTAAAGTTTAAATCATAAAAAACACTCTTTTTTTTTCTTAATAACTAAATCAAGATTGGACTATATCTTTATTCTAAAAAATAAATAAATTCATAGATTACTCTTTATAAAAATAATAAAAAATTTTTATTTAATTAAATATGCTACGTATAGTCTCTGAAGATCTCTAATTTTTATTTTATAGATTTCCTGCTGATTATCCAATATTTTGAATTTTTACTTATAATTAGAAGTATCAAAAGTTCTAAGGAGTTCCCAGCACATAGTAGCATTAGGAGGCAGTAACCACCTCCAGCTGGATCAAAAAAACTAGTAGAAAAATTTCTATCTGTTAATAGCATCGTAATTGCACCCGCTAAGACAGGAAGTGCAAGTAAAAGTAAAATAGCAGTTACAAAAATTGCCCATACAAATAACGGAAGTTTATGTAACGACATACCATTTGTTCTCATATTTAATACTGTACAGATGAAATTTATTGCCAAAATAAAGACAAAAATTTTTTAATTAATAGAATTTTTTCATCTTCTACCTTTATGTAATTTATATTGTGAAAAAGGTATTATATGACGTTCAACTATTAATCTTAATTGATTCATTGAACTTGCTTTTACATATATACGAGGATATTTACTATAATAATGTAAACTACAATCTAAGTTAAATCTTAATTTTAGTATATTAATAAGAGTTATTGTATCTTTAACTGTAAAATTATCAGTACATAAGGTCAAACCATATTGATTAGATAAACCATCACACATTATTCAGTAAGCTAAAGATATTGGAGATAAATAATGATATAGTTCTTCTTTAATACCTTTTTTTCCCTCAATTATAAAAAGATCATATAATTGATTAAAAATTAGATAAGATCTAGTTTCTAATATTAATAATCCATATTTTTTATTTTTTAATTTAGTAAATTCTAATCGAGGAATAGAAGAACAATAATGTGATAATTGAGTAAATACAGTTCAAAAGAAAGGGAAATTAATAATTGATTGTTTAAATCCTATTCTAACATTATTACCTTTACCTGATTTAAAATAAGCATCTCCAAGTAAAATTCCTATAAAAATATCTAAACTTAAAGTATTTAAATAAGTTATATCTCTGAGGAATTTAGTAAACCTAGGTAAATTTATTGTACTATCTAATTTAGAATTAAAATTAATAATAGCTGTAGAATTATGATTATTATTAGGAAATATAGAATTCTCAATTTTATTCCATTTATTTATAACCGGTATAACAGGGATAAGCAAGTTTAATTTTATCTTTATTTGGACTTTATCTTATAAAAATAAATTTTTATAGCTCCGTAAAGTCTCTGAGAAAAATTTAAATTATTTTATAAAATTAAAAAATTTTCTGCTTATTATGTCTGTATTTTAAATAATTGTTACTTAATTAATAAGTATATTTAAATTTATTATGTAATAAACATTTCCAAGCATATAGGAGCTTAATAATAAATTCTATTACAAGAATAAACGGCACAATTAAATACCTAGTAAAGAGGATATACCAGCAAGGTGTAAACTAAAAATAGCAAGATCCACACTTCCTCCTGAGTGACTTTGGATACTGGATAATGGGGGATAACTAAATTCATTATTTAATTATAATGAAAATTTGGACTATGCCTTCAACTTGATTTAATACTATAAAAAATAAAAATAAAGAATTTATTTATAATAATTATTTTTTTAATTTTCTAAGTATAAATTGAATTTCTAATTTTTCAGAATTTGATTTATTAATACATCTACTTCAAATTTTAAATTCAAAAGATTTCATTCCTTTCATAGTATTTTGAAAATAGTCAATAATATTCAAAATATCCAATTTAATTACAGTATCTAAAATAAAATAATTATGTTTTTCTTTTTTTCTAACATTACAATTTAAAGATAATAAATATTTTATACAATATAAAATATGAAAATCTAGTTTTTGAGTTAAACCAAATCCCATTTCATATCTATTATTATCTTTTTTTGTTATATAAAAAGATCCTTCAGCTTCTATAAATCCAATTAGTCAAGGTTTAGTCATTAATTTAGAAATAATTTTAATATTTTTTTCAATATTTTCTATTTTTTTTAATTCACTTAATGATATATTAAAAATAGGGGAAATATAGGAAGAATCAGGTTTTAAATATTTTAATTCATTTAATTTACTATTTTTTTCTAAATTATATAAATTTTTATCAATTAAAATATAATAAGCTTTTTTAAATCTTTCATAATTAAATTGTTTATTTGTTAATAAAGGATATTTATCAAATATTGGTATTATATACTTTCCAATATGTTCTAATTTTGTAATTTTAAATTCAGCCATATTAGATTTTTTATCTTTATATATATTACCTATACCTAATTGAGATTTAATATAATTTAAAATTCTTAAATTATATTTATGTTGCCCTATTTTGAATACTAAATGTCAATATTTATTAGACTTACTTACTGTAAATGAACCATCCCCATCTGTAAATCCCACTAATCATTGTTGAAATCATTCAAGTTGCTCTACGTTCAAATCATTCGATTTGGAATTTACATTCAGTCTCTGAACAATTAAATTTATATTTTTATTAATTGAAGCAAATTTTCTTAAAATATACATAGTTATAACATATGATTTAATCATTTTATTTTTAATATTTAATAATCATGAGTATATGTAATTTATATAAAGATTTCCTTGCATCGAGTAGAGTTTATTCAAAAATATTTCACAATATTTTGACAGCTTATTACACACTGTATGAAATAGCAGATTAATTCTTAAATAATAATAAAAAAATTATTATTATTCAATTAATTTAAAAAGCCTTTCCCAAACCGTACGTGATAGTTTCCCATCATACGGCTTTCTAGAAATATATTATAATATTTCCTGTTTTCCTTTAATAAATTTAATTAAAAACTTATTTACTATGAAAACTCTGTTATCTCAGTATTTTTTTATACCCAGATAATCCTAAGTTCTTATTAAAAATCCATATATGTCCTGTTAGGTACTCAATTAAATGGTTCTTTCAAATTTTATTAGGCTAAATTAATAAAACCCATAAAAAATTTATTATGAGTTCGTTTTCCTTACCATAAGGACCGTAGCTCGAAAATGACCACGTATTAAATTATTAATACCAAATTTCCTTTTCGAACATGCTCTTGTCAGTGTTAAGTTAGTCTTAACTACCTAAGTTCGATGCTTTACACTATAATAAGAATTTAATCTATTTTATATAACATAGATTTTACAAAATAAGGTTTTATAAAAGGTTTAATTTTATTTAAATTTTTTCCATTTATATATATTCTCGGAACTTTTTTTTTTATAATTTTATTATCAGGTGCAATAGAAGTATGATAATGAATTGAGGAATCAATTTGAAATTTAATTTTTAAAATATTCATTAAAATAATAACTTCTTTTATTGAATAAGAATCTGTACATAATATTAAACCTTTATTACTCTTACTTCCATCACCTTGAATTCAGTGTGCTATAGAAATATAATCAATATAATTATATAATTCAGGTTTAATTATTTTTTTATTATTAAAATAAAATAAGGTATAAAATTTATTAAAACAACTTAATTGTCTAGTTTTAAAACATAAAGAATAAAATATTTTATTTCTTAACATTCGTTTAATTAAAACAGGATAACTACTATTAAATATAAAAAATATTTTAAAAAGATATCATAAATATTCAAAATTTTTAAATGACTGTTCTAATCTAATTCTAGGATTTCAACCCATTCTTTTTTCTATATATCCATCTGATAAAAGTAAACCTATTATAATACTTTCATTAAATTTAGAAACTTGAATTATATTTCTTTCAAATTTAGTTAAATTTTTCTTTTTATTTAATGAATAATAACTATTAGTTTCTCATAATGTTAAAGCCTTATTTTCATTCTTATTAGAAAGAACTTTAGTGGAGTATTTACACTCAAGATTTTTAATAATTAAATAGCGCACTCAGCCAGTTCCCGCACCATTTTCTACTAATGAACTTAGTAGTAGTAAAATTAGAGAAGGAGGCAATAATCAGAAGGATACATTATTTAAACGTGGAAATCAATTTAATATAAGTAATTTATTACTTATTTGGACTATGTCTTCATCCTACTTTTTCTAAATTTTAAGTAAAATAAAATTGATTTATTAGTAAAATAAAATCAATAAAGTAGGAGCTTAGCGTATTAATATATAATATATATATTAATAATATATTATTCTACTAAGTGATAATATATTAAAGTCTCTGAGGATCCTAATTTCTATTTAAAACTTTTTTTTATAATGAAAAAAATTAGTTTGTTCGATTTGGTTTCCTGCACAATCTCCCCTTGTATATAAAAATTGTTACTAAAAAAAGTAATATTAATAAATAAAAATAAATTTAAATTTTATATTTATTATAAAAATTATTATAATAAAATTATCATAATAAAATTTTATTAGTTTTTTAAAGTATTTTTATCTGTTCCCAATGTATAACATTATTTGCGAGGATTTCCATGCATATAGCTAAGTTATAATTAAAGATTTTACAATCTTAAACGGCATTCCTGTATACAATAATATTAAAACTTATAAAAAAAGAAAAAAAGTAAAAAATTCTTAAAATTTATTATTTTATTATAATCAATTGATAAATTGATTTTTTATTATTAAAATTTTCTAAAAATAAAAAAGTTATTAATTTAATTTATATTAAGAATAAAAAAAATTAATAGAGAGAAAATGGTTAGATTCATTAATTAATTTATATAATTAATGATTTCAAGTGATCCCAATTAAAGTAAGTTCTTTTACTATTCATGTTATTTTTGTGATAAAAAATAATCAATTTATTTTCAGATAAATAAGCTGTTTTTACTAATAAAGATTCAACAACTTTTCTTCAATCTTTATAATCCAAATATTTACTACTATAAAGACTAAATTTATCAAAATAATTAAGTATAATTTTAAGACTAATTTGATTATAAGCTCTAATTTTAAAGTAATTTTTATCGACATTATGTGTTGAAATTTCTAATTTACAATTTAAAAATTTACTTATTTCTAAAAACAAATTTTCATAACTTAAATTACTTATAGTATCTATCATTCTTTGTTCAATAGTTAAAGAACAAGCAATTCGAAAAAATTTTTTTTTAGAAAAATTTAGTGATTTATTAGGGTCACTATACCTAATATAAAATCCACCATCACCATCGATAAAACCAGCTAGTCAGCTATTAGAACCAAGATCAGAACAATCTATTTGATGTTTATATATACACAAATTAAATTTATTATTTAAATAATCTATTAATAAATTAAATCTATATATTTTTGGACTACGTAAATAACCATTTATTATTTCTACAAATCTAATTAAACCTTTTTGGTTACTAATAATTAGGACACAAGCATTATCTTCTTGTTTTATTCTAATTCTTGCTCCATATCCTATTAATATTTTTAAATGATCACATAAAGGTAAATCTTTTAAAGCAAAAGTTATTCCTACTATAAATGTTCTAATAGAACCTTTATTTCTACTAATTTGAATATACCCATCAGATTCGAACAAACCTGCTAGATAAGAATTAAAATAATTAGAATCTTGCAAATTTTTTTTATTTTCTTTTTGATTTTTAATAATATTATTTTCTTTAGTTAAAATTTCTAAATTTTTGTTTTGAATATTTGCCATCAAATTTGTTATCATTTAGGCTCTTTATCCTAAATTTCCATTTATTACAAAATGGTTCAGACTATGTCATCAACTAATAAATTTTTAATTATAATCTATAATTAAAATTAAAAAAATTTTTTTAGTTGTTGGGCTTTCTTGGAGGGATTATTGTTTAAATACTCACCCACTAGTCGTTGAACGTTCTAGTTTATAATTTATAATAATTCTAGTTTCGCTTCAAATTATCTCTAAATTTTTATTTTTATTCGAATAATAATTATTATTGTTAATAATTTAATATTTTTTATTATTCCTTTTTTTCTTTTTTATTTAGAGATTTTTTTAAAATTAACCCAATTTATAAAAAATTATTTCTAATTTACTCGACAAAATTTTATCGACAGCACCACATTGTATTGGTAGGATATAATTCAATTTATTCATAATCTTTCGAAAATAATTGGACTATATCTTCAGGTTATTAATATAACCGCGTAACGTATAGTCTCTGAGGATCCTACAATAATATTTTAAACAATTAAATTTAATTATTTTTTAATAAATATTTTTATTTTTGTTTCCTGCGGATTACCCATTTAATTTATTCTTATTAATTTATTAATACAACTGTACGCTTTTTAATTAAAATTATTCAAAATAATTCAAGTTTTCAATTGAAGATATAAAAAGACTTTAGGGATTTTTCGCAAATAGTTACGTAATAAGGTACACTTCACAGTTAACCACGGCAACTATTTTTTAATTTTTAGTTAAGTAACAATCGTTAAGATGATTCCAATTGTAAGTAGTTCTAGTTTTATTAAAATCCTTCCTAATATTTATCGCTTTATCTAAATAAGAAGTAGTCATTGAATTAGATTTTTGTAACTCTAATATATAAACCCAATCTTTATAATCTAAATATTTAGAAGAAATAAGTGGAAATTTTGAAAAATAGTCTTTAACTTTAAAAAGACTATTTTTATTATGACCCATTACAATAAAACTATAATACTGTTTATCTGCTTTAATTCTACTTCGACTTAAAATATTTACACCCAAAAAATTAGCTATTATAGACATAATAGAAAAAAAGCTAACTTTTTGTCCGTCAGAATCTAATCTGTGATAAGTTTGTCTTGTTTCTAATCGAAAAAATAATTGAACTCTTGTTGAATTTTTGTTAAATCTTTTATGAATGTTAATAGAAAAATTTCCATCAGCATCAGAGAATCCAGATAATCAACTATTTTCTTCGATTGAAGATTTATCTAAAGATATAGGTTCAATAGGATAAATTTTAGAAAGGATTAAATTAGTAGAAGGAAGTTTACTTATTTGATTATTTCTAATATATTCATTAAGTCAATTTATTGTTCGATGTAATGATTCAATTTTAGGGGTTCGCATATAACCATTAATAATATTAACAATAGTAAATATACCTACAATATCTTGAATTTGCCAAAGAACATAACCTCTATTTGATTTTATATAAACTTTTCCACAATTAGTAATATTTTTTAAATATAGGGCTAAAGGTAAATCAGCTTTTTTAAAAACAACTATAATCATAGGTTTATATTTTTTAGTTGTTGATTTTTTATTGTGTATTGCAAAGGTACCATCACCTTCTATTAATCCAGCTAAATAAGGACCTAAGTTAGAATTAAAGAAAATTTCTTTAGAAGATTTTATTTTTATTGTTTCTTTGAAATTTTCTTTTAGATTAAAATTACTAATAGAATTATTATCTTTATTATTATTACTTATAAAAAAATAAAATAAATATGTTTTTTTATAATTACCAAATCCTCCAACTAATCCAGGCATACAATTTTCTTTAAGTTTCCTTAAAGCTTGGACTATATCTTTATCTTAAATTTTTATTATAATTCTTAAACTATATATAAGATATCCTGCGTATAGTCTCTGAGGATCCTACTAATATTTATAATTATAAAAATAATTATTAAATATAATTAAAATAAATATTTTGGTTTCCTGCTGATTGTTCAATTTTCAAAAAATGTTACTGCTATTTTTCTACGAGGTACATTAAAAATGACTGAGTAGCGCTAGTTCTCGAAACTCTAAGAACGTTCCAGCAAACAGCGGGATGATAAAATATTAAGTTACCTTAATATTCGGCCATGCCTAATATATACAATTATTATAAAATTTATAATATTTAATTATTAAAATTATTATTTTTTATCAAAGTTATTTTTCATTGTCCTCGATATAATCCTGTTTTTTTACCATTAACATAATCTCGTATGGTACTTCTATCTCCTTTAACACTTTTAGCAAATTCAGAAATACTATTAAATTGTTTATTTAATAATGAATTATATTTATTTTCAACATAAATAACTTTACTAGTAGGTTGTTTAGTTTTGAATTTATACCGCTGTTCTTTAATTAAAATTTTTAATTCTTCTAAATTTATTAAAGATTCAAAATTGAATTCTAATAAAGGCTCTAAAGTAAAAATAAATCTATCTAAATATAAATCACCATTGTATAAGCAGTTATCTAAAGTACTATGATCTATATTAATATTATTATAGGCAAATTGTTTACTATCAAAAATGAAAATTAAAGATTTACTTAAAATATCATAAACATAAAAAGCTTTACCTCTTAATTTACGTAATTTATTACGTGCTTCTTCTGACATCGCGGCAATCAAATTTTTCATGCAATTAATTTTTAGTTATTTTTCTTCCTCGATTCATTCTATCTTTGATTGTACTAATTAATTCTAATCCTTCAATTGTTAAATGTTTTCCTTCACTCATTAATTTAGCAACTGAACATCAATCTATAAAATCTAAAACCTTTACACCATACAAAGGATTTTGTTCAAAAAAAGGAATAATTAAGTTAATAATATCTGAAAATTTATATATTGTTAAAGAAACAACTCGATTTTTAGACCCTTTATATATTTTTCCTGATCCTAAATATTTTATTAATAGGTCTATTAATTTTAGATCTCTTTCATGTTGGCTAATTTGAAATCTTAAATTTATTTTGGATCCTAAATTTGATTTGGACTTTTGAATATTAACATAAAAATTACCCTCACCTGTGACAAAACCCGATAATCAATTTGGATTTGGTATATTTTTTGTTAAAATAATTGGACGGTCAACTGAAATAATATTATTAAATTCAGATTTTAAAGTTTCAGAGAGACCTAAATTCATAGATGCTTTAATATTAATAATTTGTTTAAGACCTTCTAAACTTAGATGAGCTTTGGTGTTCATTAGTTCAACTACTTTTGTAAATAATATAAAATCTGCAGCTTTTTGAGTTAACAATCCATATTTTTCAAAATGAGGTATTAATACTGTTGTTAAGTCTTTTAACCCATTTACAGAATAAATTACCTCTTTTCTGTTTTTGTTTTTACTAATTGAACCTATTCCACCAAAATATTCTTGTAATTCTAATAATAAAGATAAATCACGAGAATGAAGACAAATAGAAAAAATAGAACGAACTCGTCATCCTAATTTAAGTTCTTTATTTATTTCAATAGATATAATAAATGATCCTTCAGCATCAATCAAACCAGTCAAAAATCAAGGATTTAATTTAGAATTTTTTTTTAAGGTAGAAAAATTTCTTTTTAATTGTTTAGAAGGGATTTTGATTTGATTGTTTCTTTCGAAACCCACTAGAGTACACCTTAGATGGTTTAATTTTATCCATCAACTACCGTCTACTCGTTGCTCTTTTACAAAATTAATATAAAACTTTGATTTAGATCCGCGATAACCCATTTGATTTTCATCTATCTTCTGAATTATTTCCTTACATGAATAATTACTTCATCCACTTATAGCCTTTCAACTATAGTTTGGCATCAGAAGCTTTAAGGTGTTTCCGGAGTTTGATAGTTTTTCCCACAATAGCATTTTCCCATAACGCAAAGCAGGTAAATGATAACCAGATCTAGGTACTATTTCTATATTTAGTAATTTATTATTACTATATTTTTTTATATAAAATTCTTCTAAAGTTAATATTTCTTTTATAGTTGAAGAATCCTTCATAATATATAAAATTAAATTGACATTTTTAAAACCATTTTTTCTAAAATATCTTAATACATATCTATCTGCCTTAGATAAAATAGAAGGCATAAAATAAGAACAAACACGACTATATAAATTTATACTACTACCTATATAATAGATATTTTTATTTAAAATTTCAAAAATATAAACTCCTTTTTTGTTTTTTGCGAAATATGATATTTGTTTTCTATTTTCAAAAGGATTTTCTATTTTTAATTTAATATATTCTTCATTATTAGAATTATTAGAATAAAAACGAATATTATAATTTTTATTAAATTTATTATTATTATTTAGGTAAAATTTATTTTTAATAACAGAATTAGGACTAATGAAAATATTAGATAAATAATTATATTTTAAATAATATAATAAAACTATATAGCAAATAAATTTGACCATGAAGAAGAGTAGAATCAGCGAAAACTCGGTCTTCAACTGTTCCCAGAACTGTACGTGATAGTTTCCCATCATACAGCTCGCTATATTATAGGATTTCAAAATGTTTGTTCGAAGGGGATTGTAGAATTTCTAATATTGTTATTATGTTTTTCCATAATTCTTACTGTAATCAGCAATTAATCGCAGGTCTGCAGCGTTTAAATTCCCTTTGTGGTATGTTTCATGATGATATTTACACAATGGGATCTGTTTTCGTTTAACAGCACCTTCTCATTGTCTTCAAGTAATATTTCCGGTTCGGATTTTCTGTCGAACATCGGCTATACTTCTTAGGTGATGCATTTCTACATCTTTAGTGCTTCCGCAAATAAAACATGCTTGAGGTAAACTATAGGTTAGTTTCTTAGATCAAACTTGTCCAAGAACTTTATCCATTGTGTTTTCTAGATTATTTTCTACAACGGATTTAGCCAACTTATAGTTATAGGTAGCTTTAAAACTCTCAGGTATATTTAATTTGATTTCAGTTTGTGGGTCTTTAAGATCTCAGCCAAATGTATCAAACGCTCGTTTCATAGTTTTAAGTTTAAATTTTCGGGTTAGAGTTAAAGCACAAGATTGTCTAAAGAATCAACATACTTTATTCATATGTGCAAAATTTCCAACAAATGAATAAGCATTGAGGATACCTGTTACTTTAGTATTAAAGAACTTGATAATATCATAGTGAGTTAGATGGATCATATTAGTTTTCCCTTTTGCGAGTAATGTTCCCATATGATTTCTTTTCGCAAATCCATGTGCTACCAATTTATTCAGAATTGCTTCAATTGGTGCGTCTACCGCCATTCGTAGTGTTGATCGTCTTCGTATTGTTATTTTTCTCTTTACTGTCTTAAATGAATTAAAAGAGGAAATATTAGTTCGTCTTTTAATGAGGGCTCCCAAAAAGTTAAACCCTTTACGAGTGTTTGTAATAGTCGTCTTTTCTTGGTTTAAGTTTAGATCACATTCCGTTTTAAGGAATTTAGTGATTTGGTCTTTGAGTTTTCATGCTTCATCTAAGGTATTCGCTAGTAATATAACAAAGTCGTCTGCGTATCGAATGTAGATAAATCTTCGGAAAGAATTGTCCATCATATCAAATTTAGATATTTTCCTCATATCAATTAGGGCTTGTCGTGCAATAATTGGGTCTCTAGTTTTATAGTATTTTCTCCTATTTTCTAGGGATATATATTGGGGATTAGCTTTTCGCTTTGTCCCAACGTTTAATATACTTTTCTTATTTTCTATAAATTGGTCTAGTTTGTTTAAAACTATATTGGCCAATAATGGAGAAATAATACTTCCTTGAGGTGTACCAATTGTTGATCTCACTAAAATACCTTTGTTATTGATATACCCAGCTTTTAAGTGTCTTTCGATAAGTGTTAGAGTTCGTACACAAGATACTTTATCTTTTACTTCTCTCAAGATCACTTCGTGGGGTATTCGATCAAAGCATTTCGATATATCTCCGTTGATTACTCAACTCATATGTCCTCCTCTCATGTGTATTTGATCTAATGCTGTCATTACCGATCGTCGCGGTCTAAAACCATGTGACGCCTCGTGAAAAATTGGATCAAAAATGGCTGATAAAATTTCTTGAACAGCTTTTTGTACAATTTTATCTCTTGGGCTACCTACTAATAATTGTCTGAATTCTCCCGGTTTGTTGGCTTTAGGTATTTGAACTGCTCTAGCCGGAGTGAATTGGAATCTTCCTTCGATTATATCTTTGGCTGTCTTTTCAAATCATCTTTCATTGATTCCGTCTAGAGTTTCTGGTGTAGAACCTGGAGACATATTACCTGGATTACTCTTTATTATGGCGTAACTGATTTTTAGAAAACCTGGACTTATTAATCTAATAATTCCGTTATATTTTCCTTCTTCGTTCAAGTATTTTGCCAGCCCATCCGTTAATACTCTATGCATATCTCTATGATCTTTTGGATTTCCAGAACTAGGGAAAATTTCTCAAGAATGGGTTGAAGTTATAATACTGTTATCCTTCGTAACTCGGGGTGTACTACTATGATAACTCCGTGTCCGCATGAACAAGTCAGAGGCGGTTGCATCCCGAATTCCTTTGTGTATCAGATTTAGTTCCTTTTTCTGAGAGCAGGTCAAGGTTCCAAGGGTTCCTTGTTTAGGTGCTTGCGCGCTTTTGTTCCCTTCGATAGGGTTAGCCTCAGCCAGTAGGAAACATTCTATGTTAATGATACCATAGAGTGTCTTCTCCGAATCAATTAAGATTCGGGTTATTCAGCTGAGCATAAACCGACAGTGGTGCCTTGGGTTTACGGTTCCTTCTGATCCGCTAGGCGTGTATCAAGTTTCTCATCGTCACCAATATAAGGTTACTTCTCATTGAAACTGGAAGAATTGCACTCTATTTTTCCATAGTTCCAACTTATACCCTACTACAGCACTACTGATCTTGTTAGGTTTCAATGGGCCAGGCAGAGAAGATTTATGTTCCGTTTCAATTTTTCCTTTCGTGAAGATTGAACAAATTACTACGATTCCTACTACATAAAGATAGATCCCCTTTAGGATCGTACCGCTGATTACAGCAAAGTGAGACGGCGTACTCATTATAAATGCATGAGCTGTAACGATCACGTTAAAAATTTGATGATCTCCTTGTAAATATTGAACTCCAGGTGCTGCTAATTCTAGTCTAATAAGAACAGAAAAGGCTGTTCCTATCATTCCAGCAAAAATTGCAAAGATAAGATATAGTGTTCCTATTTCTTTTGCATTAGTAGAATAGAGTCAAATCATAAAAAAATTTTTTTTAATAATTTTTTTAAAAATTAAAAATAAAAAATTATTATTTTTATGTTATTAAACTCTTTCAAACAAATTTAGCTCTGTTATTATCGCTTAAATAAATAATTTTTTTATTTAAATAAACTCTAAATAACTTTTAAAAACAAATTTTATTTAATATAATTATAAAAATTTATATTTAAAATTTTATTTTATTTTTTAACAATAATACGGAATAGAGGTGATTCGAACACCTAAGGGTTACCCCGAACAATTAGCAATCGCCTTAACTTACCAATGAAAACTATTCCTAAAAAAATTTTTTTATTTTTTTAGAAATTTTATATATTTTTTAGCTCTTATCAGAATCGAACTGACATTTACTACTTGAAGGGTAGTTGTAATAACCATTATACTAAAGAACCTATAAAAATAAATATATATTTTATATTAAAAAAACATACATTAATGTATATATT